>Ga0123342_1002213_pt1 | contig 32508 bp, 19 predicted proteins | sample Turbeawhitnodule_FD_89960 | JGI IMG/M metagenome (GOLD analysis project Ga0123342, IMG submission 89960) | Root nodule microbial communities of legume samples collected from Mexico - Turtle bean Mexico white nodule | ecosystem: Host-associated > Plants > Roots > Nodule | place: Mexico: Nepantla... | reverse complement strand
TAAATAGTTTCTAAATTGGTATCTAATTAGCAACTAAGGTTTTAGATACCAATTATTTAGTTTCTAAATTTAGTCTCTAAAACCTTGGTTGCTAATTAGATACCAATTTAGAAACTATTTAACTTTCAAATTTCTTTTTAGTTTCTAAAATGGTCTATAATTTAGTTACTATTGCAACTAATTATTTTAGTTTTTAAAAGTTGGTTTCTATTTCATGATTTTCTTGTAGTAGTAATAGACGAAAAAACATCACCAACTCATATTTTTTAAATATTAGTTAATATATTTTTTTAGAGTAAATAAAAATACTTTATCTTATAATAAAAAATTAAAATTCAATTATTTTTATTTAAACAAAAAATTGAAAAATAAAATAACTTAAATTGAAAAAAAAGTAAATTCCATACATTTCAAAATTGCCATGAAATGGTGAAATTTCTTATCAAATAATAAAGGCTAATTGAATCTCTATCGTTTCTTAATGGCACATAAGATGAGATTTCTTATAATTCATGTTTCAACACTAAAATGCTTCAACATCTTCAGCCATATATGAGACAACTGCTATGCCTGTCAAATACATGTCTACCAATCTCCAACACTTCATGTCCACACTCATTCAACAGTTTATTTCTATAATTCATCAAATAATTAGCAACTACTTCAAATTTCAGTACATTTCAAGGGCAAATACATATACATTACAACTTTTACCATTATAGAAAATTTTCATTGTTTATATAGCAATCACGAACTAGTTGCAAATAACTTTTAACAAAAAAAGAAGAGTATATTTTCTCACCTTAAAAGGGAATAATAATGATTAGTTGCTTGCATAGTTTATATCCTTTATATGAGGAGAATGACATAATCAAAGTAAGAATGAAGACAACACCACTCATGACTCATCCAAAGCCATTGGAAAGTAAGCATAATAGTAAGAAACATCATAAAGTTTCTTAATTAGGTGTTGTTGATTTTCCTTGGTCCATCAATTATGTTTCAAACCAAGTACACCTTAATTATGTCAAAACAAGATTAGACAAATCCAAACCCTAAAAAGATATATCTCATAAAAATTTGGATGTGTGGAGCATGTGTGTTGATTATATAATTAGTAAGGGCACGTGATGTTACCCTAGGGAATAAAGGGAGCACCTTGAGACACCATATCTCTCATGGGGATATGGTGGGGGCATAACAAAGAAACAATTACCTCATCTTCATAATCATATTATTCTTTCCTTTTTTTCTTTGCAACTTGCCAAGCATGTGTAATAATTGGTCAATAAATTTGATTGGATCAACTTTCTTCTTCTTATTCCTTACATTTTTTTTTGAAATAAATTAAATTGTAATTTTAGTTTATTTTAATTTTCATACACAATATTAGTTGTTTTTTCATTATTTTATAGTCAATTTTTTTATCAACGATAAAAAATTATATACAAGAGAATCATTTCAAGGATGATCTAATCCATTTACATAGACAAAGATAACTTGATGAAAAAATCATCATAACTTAATCTTTCAAGACACCTCCCAGACAAATGCTAAAAAATTATCCTAAATCAACAATTTTGATCTTATATTTGTGTTTTTTTTAAACTCAATCATAAAACTAATATTTTAATTTAAGATGCTACAAAGAAATGATTTTATTAATTAAATTGTAGTAAAAAGTTTAAAATTGAGCCAACATTTTAAGTTTCTAAACTTCTTAAAGGTTAAAATTGAAGATAAATAAATAAAAGGGCTGAAATTACACCTGCGAAGAACTAAAGGGGGTGGAAATTGTGAATATATATCAGTTGTCCATGCCCAAATATACTTTGTTTTATGTATAGGTTCAAATCTTCTTTGAATTAATCTATTTTACATGTTTTTAGTGAAATATAAATGATATTAATATTTTCTTTTACTTTATTTTAGAAAAGTAGGGGTGATCACAGGCAGGCAAGTGTGTCACAGATGAAGATGACCTGTTTGAAGTCTTTACTTTATTCGTGTCAGAAATAATTAAGTTGTATCTTTTCTATACAAGACTCTAAAAACAAAGTTCAATTTTTCTCAAAATTATTCCATTTTCCTATTTTTTAGTGAATGATCTAAGATGCTTTTCGTGTTAACTTCTTTTTTTGTTGTGGGTTACTTTATAAAATGGAGTTGGGTTTAAACAAACATAACATGTGAGATATATATTTTTTTAGCAAAAATATTAAATAGCTATATGGACCACTTGGGTATCTCAACCTTTTGCAATAAATAAATAAATAAATAAATAAATATATATATATATATATATATATATAAACAGTAAACAATTAATTAATGATGCCTCAACAAATTACATTCAATTGTGTCTACCTTCATTATGATAATTTAGGATAGAAGTGAAGGTATTTACTGCATCCATCTACATTTTGAATTATGCCCAACTAAATAATATTTATTTGTTTCATTCATTTTTTGATTTCAAATACACTAAATAATAATTATTCATATACTTTCCAATATTTAATTTCTAAATCATTAAACTCAAAAATGTTGAATTGCTATGAAGTCTGAATTCTGAATTGATTATGTTGCACCATGCTCACTCTCACACCTTCTGCAATTTTACATTATATCAATGAATGGCTACTTGTTTCATTTCCTTCCCACACATAATACATAGTATTTTCAATCACTACTCCTCTATCTCTTAGATTTACCTTTTTTTTTATTCTATCTAACAATACTTTCTAAGCAAATTGTTGCATAAAAAAATATATATTTACTTTCCAAAACATAACATAGGAAATAATCCTGTTATCTTTACCATTGTTTCTAACTTTTTAATGTTAATTTCACAATATATATATATATATATATATATATATATATATATATATATATATTCCCCTCATATCTTTCTCAGTCATTAGGTATAACTTTAGAAATTGTGATCTTTTCCACTCAAACCACTCTTTTACATTTTATACCTTACTCCCAATTATTCATTATCCATCTTTTAGCTTCCATAATCCTTAAATTCTTTAACTTTGCATTTGCTTATACTCTATGAAATTTATTCATAAAAGACATTTCTCCACATCACCTATCTTCCTAGATATTTATTTGAACCCCACGTACCTATTTCAAATCTCTTCATCACCAAGACTGACACTGATGCACTAGTCAGACATCCTTTGATCCACAAAATCCATCTACTATGGAATCCCAATCTCTGTAACATGTCATAAAGGAATTCCCAGCTGACTGAATCATAAGCTTTTTCGAAGTCCACCTTAAAACACAACCCGCTCTTCCGACGCCTTCTAAGATCTTCAATCACCCCATTGGCCGTTAGGACACTGTCTAAAATACCTCTTCCCTTGAGGAAGGCTGATTGACACTCATCAATAACAGCCGATAACACTCTCTTAAGCCTCTCTGCCAGCACTTTGGAGATAATTTTGTACATTACCCCCACCAGGAAGATAGGTCTATATTGCTCGAGATTAGCAAGGTCCCTGACCTTTGGAACAAGTGCAACAAAGGAAGCATTACAACCCTTAGGTATGCACCCTGTCTCGTAGAAGAGAGTCAACGCCTCTACTATCTCATCTTTAAAGACCTCCCAGCTCTCCTTAACAAAAAATAGGTTGAACCCGTCTGGCCCAGGGCTCTTTGACCCATCACAAAGCCACACAGCATCCCTTACTTCTTCCACTGAGAAAGCCTTAATCAGACTCATGTTGTCTTCATGTGATAGAGACTTAAAATCCACCTTATCAAGTCTTACACCAAGATCTTTTGTGGCCTTAAATCTACTATTGAACAACTTCTTCGCTTCACAACGAACCGAACTAGGTTCCTCAAGCCACTGGCCCTCTACCTCCACCCCTTTTACTTCATTTCTAAGCCTTCTCCATCTCAAAGACGAGTGATAAAATTTTGTACAAGAGTCCCCGTTTTTTAACCAACTAGCTCGAGCCTTCTGACAGATGAGGGTCTCTAGCTTCCTATCAATTACCATCAACCGACTCACCAGATCACCCCTTTTCAAGCTATCAACTTCCCTCAGACCGTCCAGACAATCTTTGCAATCCAGGTCTTCTATTTCCTGCAAAATCAAACCTTTTTGGGTTTGAATATTACCGAACACTTCCCTGTTCTAGATTTTGAGAACACCCTTCAACCTCTTCAGCTTTTCCTTAAAAGACACAAAAGCATTCCCCTCAGCAGAGTAGGATGACCATTTTTCCTTCACCATCTTACGGAAGCCCCTCTCCAGGAACCAGGCGTCAATAGAACGGAACGGTTTAGGCCCCCAGTCCTTCTCCACAGACTTCACCATAATTGCACAGTGGTCGGATACTTCCCTTCGCTTCACATATTGTTTACTCATAGGCCATCTAGTCAACCAGTCCTCCGAGACTAACACTCTGTCAATTCTACTTTTTGCCGACCCATTAGACTTAAACCACGTATACTTCTTACCCACAATAGGCAGGTCCAGCAGAAGGTTGGCTTCAATGAAACTATTAAACCCAACTATCTCCCTGGAATGGTCAACTCCTACCCTAGTTCCCTTCCTTTCTGTACAACTTCTAACTGCATTGAAATCACCACAGAAGCACCAAGCCTTTTCTTGTGATGCCCGTTTGATATTAGATAAATCCTCCCAAAGGGTCTTTTTATCATTCAGAGAGCAGGCCACGTAAACATTTACCATAACACAACTAGCATTGGATTTAATATGGCTACCGAAGATAGCTATGAATCCTTTCCCCGTCACGTGACTAATATAAAGAAACACGTCTTCGTTCCACATAGATAGCAGGCTTCCACAACCATTTTCCCCTTCATTATGCAGCCAACCAACTCTATTGTTCCCCCATACTGAGAAACATTTAGCCTTCGTAATAACCTTTGACTTAGTCTCTTGTAGGCACACAAAATCTGCCCTTTCACTTGCTATAACATGACTCAAGTACCGAGATTTGATGGTCCCCCCATGCCCCTAATATTCAGATTGACAATTATCATAAAGAAAATTTCTTACCTCCCAACTTAGAACGCACCAGAACCTCTGAGTCGCATACTTTCATACGCCCAAATTCCACAGTAACCTCTTTCTCTTCCCCCCTACAGATTAAGCCAGCTTTCTTTCCAGCTACCCATAACCTATCAGGTTCCTCCTCATCAACAGGATCACTCAACCGATAATTGCAATTCCTAATGGTCGTGTCTGAAATTGAAAATGAAGACGAGCCTACTCGGGAAGGCGACAACGACCCACCTTTAGAGTGTTTGGCACTTAATCTTGCCGATCTCCTTAGCTGTGGGCACGAGTCCCCTAACTCCATCAACCCTTTCTTTTTGTGTCTACGTGGCGGGGAATTCGACCTACTTAAGCCCCTGGTCCCGTCCACGTTGCAACACAGCGGAAACACCCCCCTTTCCATGCCGTCGTCAACAGTGGTTTGGCCTGAAGAACGAAAAAGCTTATTCGCACACCCCACCTTCTTAGGAACCGAGCCACTGCAAATGGTTCCATCAAAGTTTATGATTGGGGGAGCTACTTCGCCTTCGTTCCTCACACTAAACAATAAATCTGCACAGGCCACCCTTCCACTCTTAAAAGTTTCGTTGCTAACAGCACCCGTCGGCCCAACGACTCCTTGCCGAAAAAAGTCTAGATGCCCCTCACCCACATCTTTCCGCTGGGCTGGATCATAAGGGCCACTCGTGCTCGAATGGGCCTTGACAATGTTCACCCGACCCAAAGTCTTAGAAGGCACCACATGGTTTATAGGACACTCAACCTCAATAACAGTTCTAGCCGCCTCGTACAAAGAGGGGTTACTAGAAATGACACCTCCATAAAGCTAATCAAGAGATATGTCAGGCATGTTACCATATTGTCCCTTATGTCCCTGTCTAGCACTAGACGGAACGAAAAGCCTACCTTTCCCCTGTCCACCTTTTCCGGTTTCCATAAGCGGCAAAGTTGACTTTAGCCGTAGGTGTTCCCCTTCGCCGTTCTTGTTACCTCCTCCTTCCTCCCCTGCTTCCCCTCGGCCATCATCACCACTCCTTTTAGAGAAGGCAGTCTCTTCGACATACGTTTCCGAAGAGGAAACGCAATTAGAGGAAGCTTCCCAAGAGAGATTTTCCTTACATCCCCATTCAAGACTATCGATTGGTTCCTCCTCCACTAAAACACTGCACCTATGGCCATTGATCTGGATTCTTCTCGCCCATCTCACACTACCAATATTCTGGACTCTAATATTCACCCTGGCAAATTCCACCACCTCCCAGGAAAGGGTATCTTCGTCTACAACGACCACCTCTGCCTCCCTTGACATTGCTCCTATCACTTTCGTAAAGCAATCCTTATTCCATACAGGTAGGGGCACCCCAAAGCACCTCACCCATACACATCTATAACTTGCACCACATCTGAACGACCATGGACTGACACTAGAAAAAACACTTTCGAACCACCCTGAGTTTTGCTTCATAAGGTTCGCTAGGTCCTCCCCTTTACTCGGGGATAACAAGATCAGGTTGTCACCCATGAAACACACCCTAACCATAGACATACCTCCTTTCACGATCTCCTCCTCTAGCTTGTCAAAATCCATTTCTGCGCAAAGTGTCCCTACAAAGTTGTTAGCCAGCCACTTTGGAACATTGTGATGTGTATTGATGGTTAGGCCCTTCCATTCTTCCTGAGAAGTACCTGTAACAACTTCGACAAATGACCTATTCCTATTCTTCTCCACCCAAATCCCCTTCCTTCTCTGTGTACCATTCTCTTCTTCGCCCAACAGAGGTTGAGCTCTTACTTCCTTTTGACTCTCCCTGTGCCGCGGCCTTTGGATTCTCCATTCCTCCCTAATTGTGACATCCTAGAACCTCCGGTACTTCGGGATATTCACGTGAAACTTCCGGTTTCCAATATAAATTTGATCCAGTTCACCTTCCAGACTTGCCACATTTTTCACTTCCAGAAATCTCACGAAGCCAAACCTCCTCCCCCACTTATTAAGCCGACGAGATATGAATACCTCCTTCACCCTTGCCCATTTCTGAAAAACCTTGACCATGTCCGTTTCACCGTACCCATGGGGAAAGTTCGAGAAGAAGAAGGTGAAAAAGTCGTTACCTTTCCCAGGTGCACCATTCCTACCATACCCCTGGCCTCCACTCCTACCATGCCCTTGGCCTTCGCTCCAGCCCGCGCGTCCAACCATTTTAGCAAGAATATCTTGGTTGGGTTTTGGCTTGCTGGAACTCATTGTATCCTTGGTACATAATTTTTTTGCATTACGACAGATGTAATTAATACTCAACTACAGTATAGTATCAATACCCATTGTGGTTTATCACATTTTTTTTCTTTTCACGCAGATACCACCAAACTAAACCCAACTAATTACATTCAATTGTGTCTACCCTTCATTATGATAATATTTAGGATGGAAGTGAAGGTATTTATTGCATCCATCCACATTTTTAATTATGCCCAACTAAATATTTTATTTGTTTCATTCATTTCTTTTGATTCCAAATACACCAAATAATAACTATTCATATACTTCTCCTTAAACTCAGAAATGTTGAATTGCTATGAAGTCTGAATTGATTATGTTGCACCATTCTCAGTCTCACACCTTCTGCAATTTTACATTATATGAATGAATGGATACTTGTTTCATTTCCTTCCCCACACATAATACATGTAGTATCTATTTCAAATCTCTTCATCACCAAGATTCATATATATTATTTTCTTTGATGTTTAGATTTCCCATGATCCATACTTAGAATCTAGGAGCTCTTTTCATAATCCCTATTGACCCTAGTTTCCATTTCCACTTCGTCAACAAAGCTATGTCCTTAATCTCTAAACACCTATTCTCTTCTTTGAGTTTATACGAATTCTCCCAATTTATCCATTCTATCTTTCTTCCTTCAGCACCCTTTAATACAAGGTTTAGGAAAGAAATTCCCTAATATACTATTTATAGATTTATACAAGGCTTCAGAGTAAGAAAATATATTATTTTTATCCCTGTTCTGAGCCTGAGTTGTGGTGAGTAACTTTATCAAGATGAATCTTCACAACGTACTATTGTAAAAAGAAAGGAGATAATAGATCTTGTTATTGTCAACCTTCCATTTACAACTATTGCAAAGTCATGTTACTTCTTCATGGGACACCATAGTTCCAATTTGGCTTAACACTTGTAATGCAATCTTTATCTCTCATGGAAATAAAATAGCCTTTGATGCATGCAAGCCTATTGCCTAATGTTATTTGAGTTTTCCACCACTCAGTGCTACACAAATTCTCTTTATTTCCTTTTTCTCCTTCAATGAACATTTGTTTTTTTTTTCTCTTGGCCAACATTTGTGATTACCACTAAGTCATCTCCCGTGTACCTCAATCTTATATCTCCAAGACCAACCACCACCTCCATTGCATCAATATTATGTAGCTTTTCAAACTACTTAGGTCCACCAGCTTCCAACCACATCATTGAACAACCATTCTTATCCTCTATGTCAATCTTAATGTCCATTTTGTTCTATATCTCACTCTCCTTCCATGTGTTTTCTTGTTTTGATTGTCATTCACCATTCTCTTTCACATTCCAAGTTCTTTTATGGCGATGTTATAACAGATGCTATTGTATCTTCCTCACTCATTTTTTATGCAATATTCATCTATATTTCGAGATTTCAACAAACATTTTTGTTTTCTAGATTTATAATCCTATTCATTTGACTTTTAAGTTTTTCTAGTCTTACTCCTCTAAACATATTATCTCTTGCTTATATATTAACATGTTCATTTATTATATTATTAATGAGAAGAATAATAACTTAAAAAAAAACACAAAATACTATATATGTAACAATTCTATAAGAAGTATCAAGTATGTACAAAACCTTAATTATCTTTTTACTTCTTGTAAAAAAAATTTACTTTAGTGAGTTTTTTATACCTCTCTTAGATGGAACACAAACACAAAGGATCAAGGAAAATTCTCCTGACACCCGAAGCCTTCCCCTACACCTTCATATTAATTAAGAAAAATTTATTTTAACCTTTATAAATTTTTTAAATAATCTTAAATAAAGTATAACCTCATCTTTTTAAATAATCTCAGTTGCGTACCCCACATATCCATATCTCCTTCTAGTCGCATACTTTCCTTCCAGCAACACTTCCATTTTTCTCTAACCACAATGTTTCTTTTAATTTTTTACTTTATTTTTGCACCTCGTTGGTTTTTCTTCTTCTGGATTTTGTATTTTTATATTTACCAAGGAGTGATTTTACATCACTCATTTATAGGCATCCTCATACTTGAGAAATAACAAAAAAGTATATATACCAACTAGGTGAGATTTTTCAACAAAGAATAGATAAATTTAGATACTTGGCAACAATATCATAGTGTGAAAGAGAAAATAGCGGCATAGTTAAATGAGTGAAAGCTAAAAGTTCAAAGAAACATTGATTGAAAATCTGAAATTTGAACAAGTATAATTAAAGGGAAATTTGATTTTCAACGAGTAGCATAATTAAAGAAGATTTGAACCCGTGATCGTTGTTGTGTTTGATGATTCCAATTGAAACGAAGAATAATTATCCGTTGATTTTGACTTCAGAGTGTACCCTCTCACCCAAAAGATTTTCGAAACATGCATCTGCAATGCATATGATAAACGACATTTGCTTATATCTCATAAATTAAACATGAAACATGGAACTAATATATTGATGGTAAAGTGAGACAAGTACACCGTGGAATAAGGGCATGTTTGATTATTTCTATTGTACCTGTATTAATAGAGAGACCTAGATAGTACTTGAAACTGGTTGTATAATTGTTGACGTGTTAGTGATTTTTAGATTCCTTCAATGTTGATGCTCGTTCAGGCGGGAGGAGGTATCTGCGATTACACTCCGAAGTCAGTGCTATGATTTAAGTATATTCTGTAAAGCTGATTAAAACGTATCTTACACCTACCTCCGTAGGGGAGTTTATTTATAGTGTTGATATTGGCCTTTGTCATGATGAGTCAGATAGTTATTGATTGATATACATCGTAATATCTGATTAATCAGAGAGTATATTGGTATATAGGAATGTTGGAATATCTGAAAAAATATTTGTAACATCTTTCCGTTAGTCAAATATATGAATATAAAACTTGTTTTTTATATATATATATATATATATATATATAAATATAACAAAATATAAAAATAGTAGATACTCCAATCCAAATAAAAACAATAATATACAAGTACATAACTAATACTCAATGACTAATTCCCAAAGCATGTTGAGCAACTAATATTCAATGACTAATTCCCAACCAAAAAGAAAAACCAAAACCAACAAGCAAAGCTGCTGTATTTTTTCCATTCAAATATATATAAATAAAATAATATCAAATAATTATAAAATAGTGTAAATAATTATACATAATTAAAATCTAATAACAACTATAATCTTATAAATAATTTTATTTCATAAAATTGAAGTTTTTATTTTTTTAAATATAATATCGCTTAATAAAACATTGGTTTTATGATTTTCTGATATTCATTACTGATTTTGTGTCAAAACATATATAATATTCCGTTTGGATAGTTAAACTTTCATATTTATATAATCTAGGTATAGAAATAATAACATAGTCTTCTAACAAACAACCTATTATTATACTTCCGACAACAAAATCAAAATATACTATAATCACTTGGGTTACACATATAATACGATTAAGAAATATTTTAAAAGTAATAGAATACTCTCACATAAGTTTTTATTGTTGACAATATCTCTAGGATTGCATTAAATGAAAATCATGATTTTTATGTGAGATCCAAACACATTAATTTCTAACTTTTCTATAATGCTTCTTTAATCTTTTGAATATATATATATATATATATATATATATATTAATTATCAATATTTTAATTATCAATTATTTAAATTCTAAAATTGATGAAATCTTAATGTTTATTAATAATAAAAATTAATTTATATATAATTTTTTCTTAATTTTTAAAATAATATTTAATTTAATAAATATATTATAATTAATTATTTTTTATTTTTAAAATTAGTCTCTATTTAATAAACTTTTTATAGTATATTTCGAACTTAATATATGAATGAGAATGAAATGAGTCAAATCAGTTACCAATGAATCCTATCAATCTCTTGTTATATAAAATATAGATTTACTTGTATGTATTTCTTTAGAAAATATAAGTTGAATAATATATTACAATACAACAGTAACTAAATTAAAAAAAAATTGAAATATCTTTTTAGTTTATTAAAACTATATTGTTAGTTCAATATAGTAAAAAAAATATTATTTTAATAAAGCAATGTGTGGATTTGTGTATGATATTATTCAGATATAAAAGAATGTTATAATTACTGTTTCATTAACATCTATAAAATATGAATATGAGTAAATTTGGTGAAATCTTACGTAGTTTATGCTCCAATGATCTCTCTCCTTTATTGGGTGTGGGAATGACAGAAGCAAAAGAAGAATAAAAGTGATCCTAAAGCATTGGGAAAATCACCCAAAAATATGATCTTAAAGCATTGGAAGCAGCCAAAGCAAAAATGATTTTTTGTTATATTTGATGTCTTGAAAATAAGTGCTTCTCTGGCAAAGTCGAAACAAGATCTTGGATATGTGATGAAATGAAGTTGAATGTGCATGTGGTCCTGCTATTGCATCATTATTGCATAAAAAATGATGAAAATGTAGGCACGTGGTGTGCCCATTAAGGAAAGGTGACACTTGAGTCACCATATCTCTATATTAATTGGGATCTCAATCTCATGGGATGCTAATAATCAATATATATATATAAATGCATAGATAAGAAAGATAATCCAATATCAACAACTATGTCTAGAGCAATAGACAAACATTATGCAAGTTGCAAGAAAAGCAAGAAGATTCAGACAATATCATGTCAATATATTATAACTTGTCTAAATTTATAAGATTTCATATTTCTATTTATTTATAAACTAAGAATCGCCCTCCTAGTTAATTGGTCAAAACGACATATTTGATATCTTTCACTAATAATTTTTTTTATCGACAATACAAAATAAAATTCTAAAAAAATATTTGGATACTCTAACTCGTATACAAAATATATTTACATGTTTGTTAATAAGAAATTGTTGTACGTATATATGTATCATAGTCATTCCACAAAAATCAGCTAACATTGACTTTCTTGTTAAAGATAACCTTAGGCCTCTAACCAACACTACTTCAGCATTAGATTCATGTTTCTAATTACACATTCACATAATAGATGTTTAAAGTTGATCAGTTTTACATTCATGTTTTTAATAGTGACGAGAGTATTTTTTTTTCAAAATATTACTTAACAACACATACCTTTTTTACATGGACAGTAGTAAACATGTCAAGCATAGAACATAACATTATATGTTACAAATAAGTAAGATTCATATTTTAGAATGAGAAAAAGATAAGAAAGCAAATAAAACTAAAGGTGAACAAGTTGTTAAATATTGTTAAAAGGTGAATATTATTGAAGTCTACTATAGCACATGACTTGTAAACATGGTAATTGTTGAGAAAGGAATAAAAAGTGACACATACACTAAAAAAATACTAAATATATCAACTAATTTAGAGAGACAAAAAGTAATGTATATTTCTCTCAAAAATCATCCTAGGATTTTTCTGAGTCACAACACCTTTGAGAGCTTCATCAAATAATCTATAAACCTAAAAGTCCGTGGCCAATAAAAAAAATTGTTTCTACTCTCACTAAACCAATTAAAAGAAAACACTATCAATGAATTAAAAGTTCTAATGTGTACATAATTTCTCTTTTAACTTTTCTTTGTAGGACATTGGAAATGTCTCCTTCATATATTTCTCTCATATTCGTTTTAAAGTGCCTACTCGAGCAAACATTTCTTCCATAGTTTCATGATTTATTTGGGGAAGGTTATGTTTTCAGAACTTATATTCCATACACTTTTAATATCAACTTCAAAAGATAATACACTTCTCATTAAAAAAAAATCTATAATATGTAATAGATTCATTGTCACACACAATTCCAACACCACTAATTTATAGTTTCAAGTCACTAGAACTATGATACAACAACCAAATATTAAAATGCGAGGAATTAAAATCGACAAAGACACATAGATTAGAAAGTGGTAACAAACTTTACAAATGTAAACGGATTGAGGAGGTACACAAAGAAACAATTAGAACTCACATGAAAGATAAAATACGTGAATATGAAGTGTGAAGAGTAAAGATGAGAGACATACTAAACGTGAATCTTGTTTTCTCTTTTAATTAGTTTTTGTCTTTGTTTTCTTTCCTTTCTCTTGTCTAAATTATTACGTCTTCTCAACATAAGTTTTGAAAATCTACTCACTAAAATCTATTATGTATACAATTATTCTGAATAGAGATTTAATAACTTTTTATTTTTAATCTGTTGTTGACTTGTAGATATTTTTTTTTACATAGTTGTTGAACTTCAATTTCTAGAAATAAACATATTCCAACTATTTGAATACTTAATTGAGTTGTTTCAAACTATTGATATAAACATGGTTTGACCTAATATTTAATTGAAGTTGGTCATTATACCATACGAATAATGAACTTCATAATATTATATATATATATATATATATATATATATATATATTCCTTGCCTTAAATACTCACTAGATTGGGTGAAAACACAATGTCTCTTTTCTTTCATTTATTCCACTAAGTAATTGTAAATTGTCCATTATTAACACATTCATGAGAAAATAAATCAGATATGACTGATGATCATGTAGAGCAACTCAAGTTTGGGTGGTAACACACAACAAATGATGAACAAAACATTATATAGGTTTCTAATTTGGAGATACAAAACACATGGCTGTCCCTTGGATAAGGTGGTCCAAGTCCTGTCTTTAGGCCATCCTACAAGAAAACATATTTACGATTTCTATTTATATAATTTTTATTATTAGTTGGTGAAGTGTAATTATAGCTAAAGTGCTTTGTTTCTTCTTTGTAAATGGAGTTCAAACCCTGCTAAAAGAAAAAATATTTTAATTTTTAAGAAGCTCTTAATTTCTTTTATTAAAAATTTAGTGAATACGCATACAACATTTTATATAATATCCGTTTCTTTTTGTGTTTTTTGCTTCCCAACAATTATGATGAGCAGAAACGAGAGATACAAAAAATATTTTTATACAAATTATTCTATATGTGGTTGGACGACAAATAACATTTCTACAAATTAATTAGTTATTAATTTTAATTAAATAAATTGTCCCTTACTTTAAAATTTTTAATATATATATATATAATACTATTCTTGAGTAATTCGCTACTCAGTCTAATAATGTTTCTTAGAAAACAAAGTATTATTATCATTACTATTTTTTTTATAACTATGTTATTAGTTAGAAGTATTATTGATTTTTTGTATGAAAATATTTTAGTTACTACTTTTATTAAGTTATATTTAGTTGACTAATATCTTTATTAGTTTAAAATGAAATATTTCATTTTAAAATTTATTTTAATCCTAAAACTATGTTAGAGTTACCACTTTATCCTAAAATTAGGTTAATTAGTTAGACTATGTCATATAAACAAATTAAAAGCCCTAAAACAATGCTGGGTCCTTTCCACATGAATGGTCCACCAAATGGGGAATATTTGAATATTTCTTCACTACTGTTCTTTATCAATTAGGCGTGCATTCTATGAGAGTCAATGACCTTCTTTTGTTGATCTTGTCTGCTTCATGAGAGTGATCATGGAGCCTAATATTAGAGGTGGTGACCACTACATTAGATTCAATCATCTCTAATTGGTGGGACAATAGGGTTTCATAGCATGATTCTTGATTGGCCAATGGCCACTTCAAATCCAAAGAATCTAAGTAAAAGGAGAGTTAGTTAAATGATTTTTTTTGCAAGTTTGTCATCTAAATTAGTTAGCTCATACTTAAATCCTAAAAATTTAAACTTCAATTTTAGACTTTTAAGAAAATTTCTTTTTATGTTTATTACTTTTAGTTCTCTAAATAATGCTTTTTAAATAATAAAATGGTTTAGATAATGCTTAATGGAATAAAAGTAGTATCTCTCAACTACATATCTTATCCTAAATAATTTCATGTAAATGATATTAAGGGGTTTAATATGATTATAAACATTAGAAGATATATATTAGATAATAAGGTAACTGATAAAAATATAGTAGACAATCTTACACTAGATCATCTAGTCTGTTTGTGTAGATTGTCAAACATTAGATTGTTTACTCATTTTATTTACATTAAGTTGTATAGTCTGCTAATAAACCTAGACCGTTTAGTCTACCAACAAACCTAGATCGTCTAGTTTCCTAACAATTCGTCTCTTTGTTAATTAGTTTTTTTCTTTTGTTGTACATATACCATTTTTGTTTGACTTTGACATCATGCGATAATATGTTTTTGTGCATGTTCTTCTCTAGATTTTCCCTCTATCTCTCTTTTACTTTTCTTTTGTTGTCATGGAGAATTTTATGAGTTCAACAAACCAGTTCTTGAGATGATGTACTGCATACCATATTGTTATGGTATTAGAGCTTTCACTGTTGTGAACTCTCTTGCTTTCTTGCCTCTTTCTTGGTTCACTCTTGATCTTTCTCTCATCATGACCGAAGAGCTCTCAATTCATAGTTGCCTCTACTTACATTCAAATGAAAACTTAGCCATTCCCTAACGCTAAGAACAAGGTATATTTCGTCACTATAAATATGTCGAGACCACCCAAAATAGTTATGAATTATCCAATCAAGAACAGGTGCAACAACGTGGTTGTATCATGGCTAGTCCACTTTGTTTCTATTTCCACAAGACATAGCCTCATATGGATGAACATTGCCACTGACATTTGGAATTATCTTAAGTTTAGATACTATCTAAGGGATCTTCTTTCCATTTCTGATTTGTAAATGGAGGCAACCTCTTTGAATCAAGGTGATATGTCTATTACTAAATATTTTACTACATTGAGAGTTATATGGGATGAATTAGAAAACTTTTGGTCAGACCTGCACATAGTTGCCAAACCAAATGTTCTTGCAACATTTCTTCAATTATCATGTAGAGAAAGCATGAAGACTAAACCATGCAGATTCCGAGCAAGATAAATGACTAATACATCAAAATCAAATCCCATGTTCTCCATATGGATCCAATTCCTCTAATAACCAATATTTTCTCTATCGTTTCCTAACAAGAAAGACAACTAGCTAACAATGTGTTTATAACTAGTACCAATAATGTGAACTTGCATATGTTAATACTAATGAAGTTTTTCAGGTATGATCTCATTATGAGTGTAATAGACACATTGAAAGTGGTTTTTAATGTAAGCATAGTTTTCCTTCCAATTAGGTCGTTGGGTAGACAAAGTAAAATATAAGTTTGATGACACCATAGAACATTATAAAGCTCGTCTCATAGTAAAGGGATACACACAACTTAAAAGGCTAGATTTGTTTTGATACTCTTGCTCATGTGGCTAAGCTCACAACTTTGAGGCTTCTTGTCTCTATTGTTGTTCTTGTTGTTAACGACTAAATTTTAAAACAACAGGATGTTAAAAATCATTTCTTCACAAATACGTATATGAAGAGGTTTATATGAAGTTTCCTGCGAGTCTTAATCACCTAACAAGAACCAAGTTTGCAAGCTCCAACATTCCCTTTATAAATTTAAACAAGTTGAAAGAAGTATCAAAATTATCTCATTTTCTTATTTCTCATGGTTATAACTATTCCAAAGTTGAGCATTCCTTATTCTTAAAACATTCTAATAATTTTTATTTCCTATTTTAAAATTATATATAAAACACAATGAAGAAAACGAGAACAGCTTCTTATATATAATCTTTTTTAGATCAAATGAAGCGAAAACAATGTATATTTTTTTTTTCAAATACCAGTGTATACACAAAATTAAATTAGAAAATATTTTCTTAAATTAATCAGTTATGATTTCATCAACATTATTATTTAACTATTAATATAAAAAAAAATCCTTCTTTCTAACACTCTTAATCTTATTATGCTGCAGATTGGATTCAGATAGTGGAGACATATATTTACATTCTCCATTTGTACTCACCTTTACAATTGAAGATAATTCGAATCTAAACATTATGAAAATGGACTTTTTCGGCATAATCAAATAGATATTCATGGGCTTGAATTAATCATGCTTCAATAAAAATTAATATCATATATATTTAATTGTTTTGAATTATGTATATTTTATTACTATTATTATTATTACTATTTCCTACTTTCTTGTGCCTAATAAACAATTTTTTTAACCTAATTAAGTAAAAAGGGCATTGAAATTATTTGTAGGTTATTACTTTCACAACATGCTTTTAAATGAAACAAAAATATTAAAAAAATAATTTTCTTAAAAAGAGTTAAAAATATTCGATAATTATGAGTGTCCCCAAACGGGTTCACGACCCTTCACCAGGGGAAGCCTTGTCGAAGATCAGATATTATATATTTCACTAACTGACCAAAAAAATAGAAAATATGTTTTCACAAAACGATTTTTTTTTTCTTTTTTATTCTGTCAGATTACTTGCAACGAAACATCAGAATGTGAAATGTTTGTAATATTTTAATCACTCGCATGATCATTATCCAATTATATATTTATCTTTTAAAATAATAAATATTGACCCCTGAAAAGAAAAATGGAGATTAAAGAGGCATAATTTGAAAGTCAGATGACAGAACAAGTTTTCAGACAGAAAAGACAAAAGAGTATTCTTTTAAGACAGCATATTTCTTAAAGGATAATTTTGGAATATCAAAGACTTCTAAGTTGTAACTACCATTTTTTCTAAATTATTTTAATTAAGTTCATGTTCCTGTTGAAAAAATTAAAAATGGGAAACAAATCAAAACAAGGGAGTTTTACAAAATAGTTTGTGACTGTGTGGCCCTACTCTTTAATTATTGATTTTGTTATTTTTAGATATTTTCCTGGTTATGTGCAAAAATATAAGGGATTTTTCTTTTTCTTTTTATGATGTTTCTGATTCTACGTACAATATTAAAACCTTATAGCTTTATATCTGTTCTACAATTTTTAAGATATTTTAAAATAATTGCATAAGATTTGTTTATATTATACAAAACATACAAAAAAGAAAGAAAATAAAACATTAAAATTAATTCGTAAAAAAAATCCTAAATTAATTTCTTTAAAATATAGTTTTTAACTTACAAATAAACTGATTTTAGTTTATAGAGAAATTGATTTGATGTTTGATTCTTATTTTGTTTTGTTTAAAGTGATTATGTAAAGATTATCCAACCAATTTATAATAATTTTGTAGTGAATGACAGCATAAAAGTGAGTGTGCATGACACATTTTCTGATAATTGAATAAATGAGAATGTTCGAAGAAAGAGGAACAGAGAGAGAGGAGTTTGAAAAATGTATAAATAATTTAGGTCAATATTGGCTCTTAGAAAAGAGTAGAGACAAACATTTGATTAGTAAAAAGAGAATTACACTTTGTAGTGATTTGTTTGTGTAGTTGTAGTAGTACGTGGGTGTGATAGTGGTGAGCATGTCATGCACGTGCATGGAATAGAATAGAGTGAGAACAATGACAACAACCTATGATAATTAAGAATAATAGTTTGGTCTGGTGAAAGGGTAATAGATTAAGGAGAAGAACAGTGTGGTACACCCCAATAGTTTTTTGTCTTTAACTCTAAGCAAAAGGGTCAAATAAAATAATGAAAACAACAGTAATAATGAACAAGTCAGATTTTGAGTTTGGTACAATAACAACACTTTCTTTGCTTGTTTTTCAATTCAAAAATCAACACAAAAGATCCGCCAGATTCTTGATGAAATCTGTCGGATCTTGCTTTCCAAACTGTCAGATTTCCTTGGTGGATTTTGTATCTTCTTGACCATGATGTGCCCCCCTTTTAAAATGTGTGCATGCCACCCTCCTTCATCACACATCATCACTCTTTCATCCTTTTATCTTCTTCTCCTTCTCCTGCTATTCTTCTCCTGTTTTCGCCTGCAATTGCCACATCGTTATCATAATCATGGGTATGGCTGCAGAGGCACAGTTTCATGTTTTGGCTGTTGATGACAGTGTTATTGACAGAATGTTGATTGAGAGGCTCCTCAAAACCTCTTCTTTTCATGGTAATTTTCCTTCTCTCCATTTTGTGCTGTGGTGAAAAAAATATGAACTTGGATTTCTAGCTAGTGTTTGTTTGCTCTTTTATGTTAGTTTTTCTGATGTGAAATCTAATTCATTTTGGTATGTTTTGTAATTTCAGTCACTGCCGTGGATTCTGGTAGTAAGGCTTTGAGGTTTCTTGGTTTGGTTGAAGATGAGAAGAGAACTGAAGAGCCTCCCACTATTTCTCTAGAAGCCAATCAGGTTCAATTTCATTGCAAAATTCATAAATGATGACACAGTTTTTTACCTTTCTTTTAATGGGAAAGTTAGAATGATCTTTGATCTAACCCCTTTTGGTTATTATAATTGCAGGATGTGGAAGTAAACCTGATCATAACTGATTACTGTATGCCAGAAATGACAGGGTATGATCTGCTGAGAAAAATCAAGGTAAACTACTTTGATTTTTATACTGATAAAATGGCTCAGTGTTCCTCTTCTTTATGTTATTGATCTAGTTTGTATATTTCTCTCCAATTCCAATTTTTTTGTACATCAAAACACTTCAATCAGAACATACATTAATTCAACCAAAATTTTGGAATTATGGGACCTGGCTTCAGAAATAACATGTTGCATATAACTTAAATGAGATATCTGTCGATCTGTAATGACAACAAATCTCATACCAATCTTGTGATGTGTATCTTCTATGAAAAATAAGAAAAAGTGTTGATTTTGCAGGAATCTAAATCTCTTAAAGACATACCAGTGGTGATTATGTCCTCAGAGAATGTTCCATCAAGGATAAACAGGTGAGGGAAATGACCTCTTATGATCCAAATCTGAACATGAAGATGTTTAAAAATTGACAAATTTTGAGGGCATCAAATTTCTGAACATGAAATCTAACAAGGCCCTTTTTGTTTCTGGCAGATGCCTAGAAGATGGAGCTGATGAGTTCTTTTTGAAACCAGTTCAACAGTCAGATGTAAACAGGCTCAGACCCCATTTGTTGAAATCAAAAGTTAAGGATGAAGAAGAGCAACAAATCAGTAATAAAAGGAAGGAAACAGAAGAAAGGCATTCCCCAGAGAAAACCAGGACAAAAATGGAGCCTCAAAAAGTGGTTAATTCCAGTTAAAAACTGATGAAACATCATAGATTGTACCTAAAACAACATTTACCTCTCCTCTGTCTCACCAACTAACAATTGAGAAGAGTAGATGGCACCTCAATCATACTAAAGAAATGTGTAGTATAGCCCCTGACAAGAGAAATTTCTTCATTCTGAATTCAATTTTGTCTGACAAATATTAATTAATTCACATAATGTTTCTCTTTCTCTTATGTGTCAAATGCACCACAAGGTTTTCTTTTCCTTGCAAAGATGTAAAAAGTTTAGATAATTTATATAAATTCTTAGATTCTAACATCATTACAGTTGTTGTTAAAAAATCAGAACTGTCTAAAAATGGAAAAACAGGTTACCAAATCATAATTCAATCGCATCTTAAAATTTCAAACAACATAAATAAACTCTTTTTTTTGAATCAAATTGTGTTAAATAACAGTTTACAGAGAAAGGGAGATTTGATTTTGGTTTTATCAGTATCAGAAAATTGACTTTTAGTATTGGACAAAAACTTCCACTAGAAATCAATAATCCGTAGATAAAAACATATTTGACATTGATCTACATACATTAATAAAAAAAGTTTAGCTACATTAAAATTGCAAGATTAAATTTTAATAGTGTAACTAATATTTTTAATAAAAAAATACTTTAATATAATTGAAAGAGAGATTACCAACTAATATAAAAAAGCCTCCTCTTAATAGTCATTCGCAAAATTTAATAGCTTCTGTCTATATGAAACTAAAAATATAATAGTTAGTTTCTTACATTTAAAACATGTTACCTAATTTTTTTCTCATTATGAAGTTCAAATAAAATTAGAGAATATAAGCAATGGGAAGATATGGTGTAAGTACGAAAGTATAATGTAAACATTGTTGGTATGTTTGTTTTCGTAATATATCAACAGTGATTTGATTCTTATTCCAGAAAGGTAGTATTTTTATATTTTATTGCTTTAGAAATCGTGATTTATTAGCATGATATTACGAGAAATATATGTGAAAAGTAAATGTATTTTTTTTAGAGTTGAATAGTAATATTTAACATGAAATTTTTTATTTAAAAAATATGTTTTTAGGATTTAATAAATAAGACAATTCTATTTTTTTATCATGATATCATCGTCATGTAGAAAAAGATGAGATGATGAAAGAAATAAGAAAAGCTTTGAAGTGATGAGACCAAGAAAGTTTCATCAGCACATATGATGACGATAATCCAGAAGTGTGATCACACAAGTCTAAGGCTGAGGAAGAATGAAGGGTTGATCAATGGTGTGCTCTCATTTTGGAATGATGATAAAAATTGTTTCAAAGTATCGGATATCCTAAGTGATGTGGTGATCTTCCACAAATCAAATATGAAAATGGCAGAAACCAATGACATGAGGCCTCGATAGGACATGGCAGATGAGGTGTAACCCATGCTAATGCAGCCCAAGTTGTTAGCACTGATATAACCAATTGGGACAATGCAACTGAAAATTTGATTTACCTAGTCTAACCAACAACTAATCTGGGTTGAAGATCTCATATTGATAAGAGATTAACACATTTCATATTATATAAATAAGTGTAAATCTTATTTTATAAATTGATTTTATAGAGTTGAATTAGACTTAAAATTCATTTCTTAACATGGTGTCATGGTGTCAGATTCATTTAGAGTTTTTTTTACTCCCACAATGTTGTGCAAAGACACAAACCTATCCCTAATATTTTCTAAAAATCCTAAAATGCACAAACACCCACACTCCTATTTCTTCTTCCTTTGCACACAAACTCCACATGCATTGCTCTCTCAATGACGAACACTACTCCAGCACAGGAAGGTGTTTCTCTTGGTGGTGATCGGTGGTGTCTCTGACAACTTAGTGGTGATTTAGTGGTGATTCAGTGGTTTCTCTTGGCGGTTTTGTGTTCGGAGAAGAAAGTAAGTAATTATTTTTTGGTTTTCGGATCTAGTTCCATTTTTATTCTGGATTTTCGTGTTGTGATTCCAGACAGTGCAGTCTGTTAGGTTTCCAGAACAGGAAATCCGCACTTTTTATTTGTCTTTCGAAATATTGAATCCGCCAAACTCCCAGTTTGGTGCATCCGTAAATCTTTCGGATAGGTGAGTCTAGTAATCTTCTAGATTTGCGGATCCATAGTATGTTTTCGGATTTCAGAATCCATAATTCAAAAAATGTATTCTGAATTCTCAAACCCATAATTTGTGTCCTTTTTCAAATAAAAGGTCAAAACTAGTTTTGGGATTTTAAAAAATGTGGAGGTGTAGAAAGAAAAACATAGGGGTGCAAACTTCTTCTTAATGAATGTTTGTTAGGCTTATTAAGTCATTTTTTATCAGATTGTTATCGAACCACCCATAACACATGAGTTGGTAGTATTGGTGTGTAAATGATAATAGACTATTCTAAATTAGTATCTAATTAATTTATAAATTTAGAAAGTACTTTAAATATCAATAATATTTTAGTCTCTGAAATAGTCTTTAATTTAATTAATATGTAATTAATTATTTTTAATTTTTAATTTACATTTAAAAAAAAGTATTGAGAAAATGATTCGTAAGTAATCCGATAGAACATGGATAATAAACATTGTTCTTCTAACCATATGCTATGAAATATTTAAAAAAGATCTTTGTGAATAAAGAATTATATGTGGATATGTCTGGTGGGATTTGTAGATGATTTATGAGTAATAATGACAACTAAAGAAAGGACAATAATTGATGGGGTTTTCAGACTAGAAAATTTTACAAAATTATGCTATTAACTTTCATACATATAACAAGTTAATTAATTAGAATCTTATAGTGGTATTGTGGCTACTCTTAAAGCATAATTTTCAAACTTCATGTTGAACATCATGTCTAATAATTAGTGTCACATAATCTCGTATTAATACGTCAACGAAATAAATTCTTATTTAAATAAAATTTACATCACCTAATGCCCGTAAAACGAGAATAAAATTTTGATCTATATTTTATTAATTTTAAAAGTGCGAGAACTTTATTTGAATGATTAAAACTAGAAGAAACATCCATTCAATTAATAAATTATAAGGACAAAAACACAACCAAGCCTATGTTTAATTGATTTGATATTATATAAATTATATCCTCAAAATAGTTGAATCAAAGTTTAAGGTTTATTTACGATCAAATAACTTTATTAATATTTACTGAATAGATTATTATTAAATGAGAAGTGGTTCGTAGTCGTACCGTAGTGTGAAGGAACGTACACAAAAGACAAAGTCAAGATTTCTGATTATTTTTGTATTTTATTAATTGTATAAACTTACTTTGTGCTTTATTTTTCAACTCTTACAATCCACTTATCTTATAAATTTTTAAAAAAAAAAATCAAAAATTTTAAATTATTCATTTTAAATTTTATAATTTAAAAATAAATTTATATTTTGGATTCATCTGAAAAAAAATATAAATTTCATATTTTAAAATTAAAAAAAAAATTAAGAAAAAATATCAAAGGATAATTTTAAATATTTTTTGAAATATAGACAAAAAAAGAGAGGATAATTTGAGTATTTAGAAAAATGTCCAAATTTCTTTTATAATCTATTTTTACAAATATAAATAAATAAGTTCAATAGAAACTCTTTCAAACACTTCCTTAAACATAAACAAGCTAATGATGTAATATTACATTCGAACCCTTATAAATAACATATAAGTTAGAATCTTATATTAAATAAATAAAAAGTAAGCGTAAAAAAGGACTAGTCATGTTCTTCATTAAAAAGATTAATTAAGTATATAGAATCGATAGATAGTGTAATATTTTAATAAAGCAACAGAAAATCAAGAAATTTGGTAGTAAAAGAAATCCTCAAAACATAATAGAGAAATTTTGGAGTGCATGTTTATGGTGGGTGACTGTGCTAGAGAAAACGAATCAAATGAAACAGAACACAATCACAAAACCATAGAAGTCTTTTTATTTTCGAATTCAGAGTAGAAGCATCGTTACAGATTCATCCAATGACACACAAAGATGCTCTTTCTTGCGACAAGTAGCATTTTACAGAAGATTAAAGTTGCAGGTGGCGAGAATATTCATGCATGGTAACAAAGATGAAGCTCTTTATTTAGTACATAGTTAACATGCGACGTTGCATGCTCTAGAAGTGATCATTTTGTTCAACTGGTGGGTGCTTGCCATAAGGGGGCTTGTAGGGCTTTGGTTTGGGCTTGTAGACTGGTGGTTTGGGCTTGTAGACTGGTGGTTTGGGCTTATAGACTGGTGGTTTCTTGTAGACTGGTGGTTTCTTGTAGGGTGGTGACTTATAGGGGGGTTTGTAGTAGTCAGGGTCAGATTCAGCAAGGCCTTGAGGGGTGAGGATGAGAGCAAGAAGGAGCAACACAAGCAAGGATAAGTAGGAATTAGCCATGTCTTAATTAGTGGTGGTTGCTGGTGCATGTAACACACTGAATCATGTGCTTTTGTAGTGGCTTCAGCAAGCACTGTGAATGTCCATGCAGGTCTCAATCCAAGTCATTTATTTTTCTTAGTGTCAGTTTGTGAAATTGTCAAAAAGTTTGGTGAAGTGTCAAAAGGTGGTCCCTTGTTGTGAAGCAGCCATGGTTTGATCGTTTGAGCATATCGTACTATTTCGGTTTTCTTTTTCAGTGTTTGAAACTTTGGAATGTATGCGTTTGGTTATTTGATGCTTTTTAGGTTCTTAGGGTAGACTGTGCTTTTGTCTGTTTGGTTTGGAGGGTACTGTTAGACGTTGGATTATGTATTTATTGTATAATGGTTGATCCACCTCTGAAGTGGTTCATATTTATATGTATGTTATTGCTTATAAAAAAAAACCTATATATGTAGGTGTATTTTATAGATTAAAACATTGTATAGTATATAAGTAGGTACAAATCTTATTTTAAAAAGTCGGTTTTATGAAATTGAATTAAGTTAATTTAACTCTATCTTAACGATTGTTTATTAGTCTTATCAGATCATCCGCTATCAAACCGTTATCGGACATTCTATAATAATAATAATAATTTACCGAATTTTGATCATTGTGATCTTGTTATGAATTTAAATGATACAAATGAGTTTAATAACCAAGAATCAATTTGTATAAAAAAGTTTATGCAAAAATAACAGAATATATAAGTGTTCTGTCTTCATTATATATGTTTTTCATTATATAAACTTTATTTTGGTCTTATATTTGTTGGATTAGTGTTGTCTAAATACCTCAAACAAATTTATTAAACCATCTATCAACACAAATAAATGAGAAATGATAATGAAAAAAATCCACAAAGGGTTAGAATAGAAGAGTAAGAAAAAAAATCACACACAAATTAATGTGGTTCAATGTTAATTTCAATCTACATGCAGAGTTAGAAATTCATTATTAATAAAAATTATAACTTAATTTCTCTTTCAATAAATTATCAACTCTCAATTGATTAAAAAAAGTAATGCATCACACTTAAATTAGTTGAAAAGTCATGTGGATAGTGCTTCCTCAACTAAACTTAAAACATTAAATAGGTGGATCTCTAATGACAGACAAAAGAAATTACAATATAGATGGTATTAATTATACCCTCAATAATGCTCTCAAGCTTGAACTGTCAAATTGTTTCAAATATCAAATGATCTAAAAACCTTATCAATATCTTACTAAGCCAATCTTCACATATCACCACCTTGGTTAACATAAATTTTTTAGAAACACTTACTACCACTAAGCCCATTATATATTTAATCATCAATCAACTAGATTAAATCCAAGTATATGGAAGAACTTGTTACTAGGCAAAACTTTTGTGATCATATAAAATGGATTATGATATGTTGAGACATTTGTTATCTTCACAAATACTTGAGCAATCTACTCTCTTACGAAATGTAATTTAACGTCAATGTGCTTGGATAACTGTATAACATTGTTATTATCATAGTAAACAGTGACAACCTAATCTCGCACCTTCAACTCTTTGGCTAGACTCTTCGGCTATAAAACTTTTTTTCACTGCCTTTGTCATGGTAATGTACTCTCCCTCAATGGTCGAGAAAGTCACTACCTTCTGTAGACTTCCTTTCCAACTGATTGTAGTACCATAAGCAATAACCATATAACTTGATTTCCTGGTGTCCAAACACCCAACAAAATTTGAGTCAACAAATTCTTCTATTGAAGCATCTTTAGCAGATTGTTTAGCTCCATCATAGACTAAAACTCTTACAAGTAATCATTCATAACAAAGAATCCACTTAATAGCTTATTGATGAGCTCATCCATGATTACACATGACCATGCATACTACACTTATAGCATAGGCTATGCTAGGGTGAATGCAAATCATCGTACATTAAAAAACAAAGATATTAGCATATAGAATATTATCCTTCACTATCTTTGGAGACTATTCATCATTCATCTTATAGTGAGATGTACGAGGTGTGGATAAAGGTTTTAAGTTTGTCATCCCAAACTTTTCAACGATTTATCTAAGAAAGGTCACTTGAGACACCTAGTTGTTTACTAAAACTTTGGTAGTTAATTAGATATCAATTTAGAAACTATTTATCAATAATAGAAACTAATTTAGATACCAATAGTTTTTTAGTCTCTAAAATAATATCTAATTTGATTAATATTGTAACTAATTATTTTTTGTCTCTAAAATTGACTTCTATCTAATGATTTTAATGTAGTATACTATGATTTATGATTTATAGATATTCAATTCTTAATTTTTTTTAAAAAAATATTTTAAAATAAACGGATACATAATTCAAGCATCATTTTTATGTTTCCCTTATTTTTTTAATATTGTAATTAAAATTAACTTTAAAAATACAATCATAGTTCAAATTAAGAGTAAAATTTAAGCTTGTAAAATAACTAACATTTTTTGATAATTTTTATAATTCTATATTTGTGCACTTCATATTTAATTTGGTATAAAATGCATTGAAGACAACTCTAGATTGAAGTTTTATCCCAAAAGTTATACCTAAGAGATTGATGTAAATTTGATAACTTTACTATCAATCATTGATTGACTTTCAATTGGTTGTTTCACAGTTTGGAACATGTTATATATAGTAACTTTAAAGAGGACGTAAATTACCTTTTTAACTTCCTGTTTTTCTCCTAAAAATAATTTTTTCCACATTCACTATGATTACACCTTCCTTGATTAATTATATACTATAAAATCACATATCAAACATTAGTATATACTGCAATTTCCTTTTAGCCTTTAATTCAATTTATCATCCTGTAATCTTTAATGTTATTAGTGTTCATTTATTAGAAAAAAATAGAGAATAAAAAGAAGATAACTATTTTTTTTATCAAACGAAAAATAAATAAAATAAAATAGATATTATTTAAAAAATACTCAAATCTTATTCAATAAATGTGAGGCTATTTATCTGTCATAACACTGAACATTACTTAATAAAATGACTAGCTTCGATAATGAAATAAAATTTAAAAAAAAAAAATTTATGAGCAAAGAATCAATTAATTATTAAAAATTTAACATCACAATATTTTTTTCAACGACTAGACAATCAGAATGGTAGTTCAGTCTTTAATTTGAGAGTAGCAAATTTCATTTTTCCTACTTATTTGTTGAAATTTAGCAAAAGTGATGAATATACTCCATGTATTTCTGAGCAGAATTTTCTGGAGATTGAGCAGAAAAGTCAAAGCACATGCTACCAGTTTTGAAAGTTGAAACAATTATTGGGAAAATGTTAAATTATATGGTAGGTGAGTTGCAGTCAGCTACTTCTACTGTGACATTATTGCAACATTATATGGTAATCGTACAAAATAGAAAAAGACATTTTCATTGTATACTGATAGATTTTCAACCAAGAGGAATCATATTAATTAAAATAATGTCTCCACATTTAATTTTGTCTGTCCTTTACAATTTTTTATTATTTTTTTTATTTTCTCATTTATTAGTTATATTATTAGTATTAAAATTGTGTCACCATGTATTATTTACAAGTTTAGTTTCGTTGTGAAGAAAAAATAGGTTTAATAAATGAAAGATTTTAATTTTTTTACACATATATTTATAAATTTAATTTTTTATTATTATTTTAATGAAAATGTAAAATTTGGATTCATAATAATTTATTTAATTTGATAATTTTAATTATTTGTAAATTACGATAAATGTAAATTTATTGATGTTATATAAAGCGTATGAGGTTCAATTTCATTAATAAAAAATCAAGATTATTGATCTGGACTTCCAATTTTATTCCAAACACTTGTATGAGACGTAAAAAATCTTGAAGATCAAATATTAGACACGAAATGGATGACCTAGATTGAAACAATTAAAAAATACTCTTATTAATGTAGAAATAAAAGATATAATAAAAACAATGACTCATATAGACAATAATATATCACCATTTGTAAATAAATTTTTTATTGTAAAAAATATATTTCATTTTACCAAAAAAGATATAATCACGCTAATAGATAGAAAGGATTATAGAAAAAATAAGAGAAAAAGTTATGAATGGAAGAAAAATTATAAAAAGAAGAATCGAAAAAGGGTGTAAAAGAAAAAATGGGTAAGAATATATAACTTTTTCATAGAACCTATGAGTCATTGATTAATTATTCGTATAAAATGATATACAAAAGTTTATAGGAATTTTTTGAGCCCCTTACAACTTTCCAATTTGCTGTAACTATACAAAACTTGGATAAAGTCCCATGTTGGTTGGTTAATTGATTATTATAGTGTCTTTTAGAAGATGACATGTGTCTATACTTGGTAACTATTTATCAATGAGTGATTATTTATGAATGAGTGATGAGTAAAACATATAAACACCAAATACAACCCAAAATATTAAGGCAATATGTTTGTAGGAATTTTTTTCTTATATGTTGATTAACTTTTTCATTTTTATTTAATTTTTTAACTCATTCTTGAATTCCTAAGATTTTTTTTGTGACTTCTTATTTTAAAAGTGCCTTCATATATTTAGAATACATGTTAGGGAAATCTAATAATCTCTATGGTTTTATTCGAATTTTGTTTACTTTGTCTCTTTTAACCTTATTTACCCTTCATATATCATTTCCAATTCTTGCTAAATTCAAGTACATTCAAGTTCTCGGTAACTTTCAAAACATGTTCACTATGCTTTATTGCATGTTTAAATATTTGAAACATATTTGAATATTCAATTAGCCTTAACATAGGTTTGGCGAGTGATAATTGTTGTTTAACAGTCCAAATTAAAAAGATTACAACATAGATTGTCTAACTAGTACTAGACCATCTAACACCAGAAAGATAGTATAGATAAGGTCATATGATCCCAAGTCATTTTTCAAGGAATCCAAAAGTAAATTTTTCAATTAGTGTTCAAAACTTATTTACAAGCAAAATGTTAGAAATAACAATAAAGATAAAAAGAGTTTGAGATTGTTATGCATAAAATTAAGATAAATGATTGTAAAATAGTAAAGAAAATAGGTTGACTTTCAAGTTCATTCAAGAGTAAATTCTTCACTGATTATCTTAATATTTTCACTCTTTCAATTCTCACACAGATGACAAACTTAATCAAACAAGCATTAATCAAATTCAACATAATCTTATTGACAAAGCAAGCGTCTACTAATGTATTCAATACCTCACTCATCTCCAAGCGTCTACTCATGAGATGTTTATCTTTTACCTCTTGAACTAAGCAAACAAGAGATTAATTAGAACTAAGTAAACTTACCAATTATTCTAATTAAACAATAAAATTGAATTCTCAACAAACGTTAAAAAGTAATTCCTTAACAAAAATTAGAATTCAAACAATCAGACCTTATAACACAAACTACTATAGAGAATTTTAAGAATAGAACTTTATTGAATAGAAACCTCAGAATTGCAAAATCACAAGAGAATAAACCCAAATGAGTTTAGTTTTTCATGCAAAGAAAAAACAAAAGAATTACAAAGGAAAAATAAATATAGGTCTAAGAGCGTTATTTGGCTATGAAACGTGATGCAAAAACACGAGGATCACAAGAGAGCTATTTGGCTATGAAACTGTAATTCAAAAGATCAGACCTTATAACACAAACTACTATAGAGAATTTTAAGAATAAAACTTTATTGAATCGAAACCTCAGAATGCATCGCAAAATCACAATAGAATCAACCCAAAAGAGTCTTCCATGCAGAGGGAACACGAAAGAATTATAAAGGAAAAAAATCTAGGTCTAAGGTAGACGCTCACAAGTTTGGAAACAAAAGATAAGTTGGATGCTTCTCCTAGACCATCTGAATTAGTTCCTAACTATGAGACGATTAAGTCTTAGATGAACGTTTAAACAAATCTCTCATATACATTTCGATGATAACAAAAAGCTAATAGACAAAAGAAATCAATGGACCAAAAGTCAAATACAACGTGTCAAATGAAGTCTGAACACTAAAGAGCTCAAATACAAATGCACACGAGATGATAAATGTGTTATGCTGCACACAAGAAAAGCGTAAGCTTTACACAAACCAGACAATGATCAAATAAACATGACATATGAAAATCATGCAATAGACAAACAAGTGTCAGGAAAGCTTTTATATATAATCAAAATTCATGAAATTATTGAATAAATAATTAAAATTACATATTTTATTAGTCAATGATTTTTTTTTATCTTTTCTCTTCAATTTAACACTCTTTTTATTTGATTATGTTCTTTTTTTTCATATTTTATAAATGATATAAACTTATCTATTTATTAAACTTTATCTCTTAAACACCACTAGAAAATCATTAAATAAAAATAAATTTTAGAGACAAAAAATAATTAATTGTTATATTAACTAAATTAAATACTATTTTATAGACTAAAATTATTATTATTATCTAAATTAATTTTTATTATTGATAAATAGTTTGATAAAGTACCAATGCAAAGCTTTATATATGTTTATGCTAATATATTATAAATATTTTAAGTTTATTGTAAAATAGTTATATATTTTATTTTATTTTTTTAAAATAAAAGTTTATAATGGTTTTGACCCTACATAACTTGTCCCTACATACCTCAACATAACGGAGTTGCCGAGAGAAATAATAGAACAATCATGGACATGGCGAGGAGCATGCTTAAAGCGAAAGGTATGCCGAATTATTTTTGGGCTGAGGCCATAACATGTGCGGTATATTTGATAAATAGATCACCCACTCGAAGTGTTCCTAACACAACTCCGATTGAGACATGAAGCGGATTCAAACCCAATGTGCAACACTTGAAAGTATTTGGGTCAATTACTTATGCTCATGTCCCCAATGCAGCAAGATCAAAGTTGGATGATAAGGCAGTGAATACCATTTTCATAGGATATAAGCATGGAGGATACAAACTGTACAATCCAATGACAAAGAATGTGATTATTAGTTGTGATGTTACATTTGTCGAAGATGAGGAATGAAAATGGAATGCAATAGCTGAAATGGATTCGAAAAAACGATATATTTATGTTTTGAACGATGATGTGGAAGATGAAGTCACTCTTGAAGCACTTGTCCAACCTGAAGTTGCACTCCTATTGCAACTATGATGGAGCGACCAAGAAGGCAACAACGACAACCTGTACACCTTTAAGATTGCGAAATAAATCTTGATAATGAAGTTGATGACAATGGAGATTTGGTTCACTTTGCTTTTCTTGCTTCAGAACCCGTGAGACTTGCAGATGTCATTCAACAACCCAAATGGCAAGATGCTATGAATGAAGAATTGATGGCGATTGAGAAAAACAATATCATGACTCAAATTGGTTTTAATCTAGATGTTCCAATTAAAATTTATGTTGACAATGTCTCTACAATTAATTTTGCAAAGAATCTGGTTTTTCATCAAAGAAGTAAACACATTGATATTTGATATCACTTCCTACGAGACCAAGTTGGGAAGACCATGATCAAATTGGAATACTGCAGATCAGATTGCATATATTTTCACTAAGCCATTGAAGATC
>Ga0123342_1002212_pt1 | contig 32509 bp, 17 predicted proteins | sample Turbeawhitnodule_FD_89960 | JGI IMG/M metagenome (GOLD analysis project Ga0123342, IMG submission 89960) | Root nodule microbial communities of legume samples collected from Mexico - Turtle bean Mexico white nodule | ecosystem: Host-associated > Plants > Roots > Nodule | place: Mexico: Nepantla... | reverse complement strand
AGTCCCCCCATATTTTTGTATTTTCTTTCTTTTTTCTTTTTTTAATAATATTTTTTTTTCATGTGATGGCAGATGATTGTTGTTACTTGAGGTGTCAGCTTAGCTGAGATGTCAAGTTGCATAGTGATGCTTAACACGAAAACTTTATAAAAAAAAAATAAAAAAAAATTATTATTATTATTTATTTTTGTAAAAGACGTGCTCATAACATTTATTTTATATTAACATATTAAATTAATAAATTTTATAAAATTCAACATTCTATTTATACAATTGTAAGGACACATATTAAATTCTTAATATATATATATAAAAGAAAATCTTAAAGACTTTCATCTTGTTTTCTTAAAATTTCTTTATGAATAAGTATAATTTATTAATGTATATTTTTTTTAACATATGTATTTTGTCCTAGTCCTCTATATTTTTATATTTTCTTAATAATATTTTTTTGAGATAGATTATTGTTAGGCGTGAACGTAACTCAAGATACATAATGATATGTAACAAAAGAGATTTTTATATAAAATAAAAATACAAAATACTTACACTCATTCAATATTTAATATTCATTTATTCCTATAATATCACTATAGTCTTATTGAACTCAAACCTCAAAGTTACCACGCCAAATACTGTATAAAGCTTGTCAAACATATAATTAATACATACACCCATTTAATTATGAACGTAAACAAGAAAAGGCCAACTTAATAGAATAGGTGAAATACAAATAGTTAACTTTTTTTTTATCTTTATACTAAAATTGAAAAATGCTACGCATGATATAAACAAACAACACAATATATAAACACACTACATCTCTACAAGAGAAATTGAATACTGGGATCACTTACTGAGATCTTCTAACCTAGGGTGTTACTAAAAATTAAAAATCTAGTTTTCCTTATCTTAATTGTTTGCTTTCTAAGGAACTTCTATAATTTTATTCTCCATGGATAAGTTTCAAGATTTACGGACCTAATACAAATTATCCAAACAAAACAAAAATCCATTATATAGTAGAATAATTTGAGAGAATTAATCTTCTAAAGTGAGCCTACCAAAATTGATGACTAAATTATAAACAAAAATAGAGAATAAAGAATTTTTAGAGTAAAAATGAACTTATGTTTGAAAAAAAAAATCTGATCAGATAAAAGTATTTCTTAACTTGTCAGCTATAACGTGGTCCGATCAGATTTTAAAATAAATAAAGATTGAAAAAGAAAATTAAGAAAAAAGGAAGAGATTTAGAGAGAGAAAGAGAGAGAGAAGAATAAAAAAAGAATGGTGAGTGAGGACGGGTTCTATTGGTTAAAAAAAAACGCTCTTACAAAATTCAACATTCTATTTATACAATTATAAATTATAGAGAAACATATCAAATTCTTACCATCTATAAATACAAATCTTAAAAAATACTTTCCCTCATTCAATATAGTCCTATTGACTTGTGAACATCTCTTCTGCGCAGATGAACTCACACCTCAAAAGTTACCACTCACACCTCAAAAGTTACCACGCCAAATACTGTATGAATATTAAAGCTTGTCAAACATATAATTAATACATACAGGCATTTAATTATCAACGTCCAGAAAAAGACGGCCTACTTAATAGAATGGGTGAAATACAAATAGTTAACTTTTTATTTTTATACTAAAATTGAAAATTGCTAAAACCATTGTACGAAAAACATTTTGCCTTATTTGTTTAAAATTTTAGGTTTCCTTTTCTCTTTTTCTTCAAAAATACTTAAAACAGTGAGACAAATATTTATTCATCTTGCGTTACGTGTTAATCCATCCGGCAATAATTATAGAAACTGCAATATAAATTGCATTAATCTGTCTCTTTTACTTTTCTGCTACGGATCAGACGAGCGAGTTCCAAGAACACACACAAACCAATCTTCAAACAATTTGAAGTATTAAAAGTGATGACGATGGTAACCATGAGACAACAGAAAACAGACAAAAGTTGCAGTTCCCTTTTACAGTTAAGATATCAATGGACAACGCCATTTTCAGCCCATGAAGGTGCAACCTCTTTTGCTTGTTCCTCTTCTCCCTTGTTCTCCTCTTTCACAGCCAACACAACCAGAACCAACAACAAGGGATAGCTAATAGTAGTCATCACCCAATTCACAATCAACTGAGCCATAGCTGACACGTTGTGGTTATCAATTTGCCAAGCCACTGCAGCCCCTGCACTTTGTATGCCTTTATAGAACCCAGCATACCTGCATAACCATAACCACAAACAATACTTCATTCCCAATTTTCAAGCATTATTAGGAGTATATTCTCAATTACTTGCACACCTTTTTGTATACAGAAAAAATAATCAAATAATTAAGCATGAGGGATCATGAGATGGTTATTCTGAAATGAAATCCTGATTCTTGAACACAAGCAAAATCAGGAAGAGATATTTGTTTATGAGTGTTAACTGAAAATGAATGCTCATTGCAAGATATTCTGCTATATATGTACTACATACCTGCTAAGAATCTCAGAATCATTGGCGAGGGCCCCAATAACCCAATAGATCATGCTTTGGAACATGGCATCAAGCAAGCCAAAACTGAAATACAAGAGAAAGGGTCCAGCATAGCTAGAACCAGAGTCCTTAAAATCCATGATGACACCGAGGTCACGCTTAATCTGATTCGCAAGTGCACCGCCCCATGTAGCAGAGGCAAGAAGAGCAACCACACAAACTCCCACAACCCCTCTTTTCCTGCGACTCTTGAAACTGAAATCCATCACATAACCAATCGCAACCGAACCCAGCATCTGCGCCCCCCAATAGAACACATTGTTGAACCCTCTAGTCCTCAAATTGAACTGCGGCTTATTGACATGGTTGAACTGGTAGGTGTAGAAGAAGTTACTGGACCAAGCAGCGGGAACAATGAGAAGCATCTTCCAATTGTAGAAAAGCTTCAGAATTTCATAAGATTCAGTTGTCACATTGGAGTACAGCATGCGAGTGCACCTAGTGCCATCATCTCGAACAACCTTGCTGGCTGGCAAAATGGTCAACGACAAAACGGCCCCAGCGGACATAAAAGCCATGAAACCTATGTAGGTTCCGTCGTTGACGGTGGCAGCAGAGTCGCCACGGTTGTAGTTCAAGATGAAGGGAATTAAACCACCGATGACACCCCCCATGTTGAAAATGCTCCAGAAGATGGAAATGTAAGTGCCTTTGCGATTCTCCGGCGGGTAGGAGGTCATGATGGCGCCCTGCGCCGCCCAGAGGAGGCCGGCACCGATTCCAAGAACGGCGCCGGCGACGATAGCGAAGAACTGGTGCTGGTAGTGGTTGTAGTACAAGAAGGAGCCGGCGTAGAGGACGTAGGTGGAGCAACCTGCGAAAAGGGTGAGGTGGGGTCCGAGTATGTTGTAGATGCCGCCGCCGAGGATGCCGAAGATTGCGAAGGTGGTGTAGAGCGCGGTGAGGGCGTTATTGGAAGCGGTGGAGTTGACTTGGCCGCCGCCACCCATGCCGGAGAGGGCGTTGAACATGCCGGGGCAGCAAAAGCACACCAACCCGATAAGAACGATCTGAATGATCGGCGAATTGTACCTGAAAAGGTTAAAACTTTTTGCGTTTTCGGGAATCTGGGGGTTTGAATCTTCATTTTCGGGATTACCCATTTGAAAAGGATGATTGAATGGGCAGAGAGTGAAAGAGGGGAAGAAGAAAAATAGTGATGATTGTTTGAGGGAATGGAAGAGTTTAAGTAGAAGAGGTGTGGAACAAGAAACTGGGGTCCATAATAGGACAAATTTAGAGTAATTTTCTTTTGTCTGTAGCTTGCAATTGAAATGGTTGCCACAGGTCAGTGAAAGAGAGAAGCATTGAAGATGCTTACGCAAACTCTTTCACTCAGCGGAAATGGCCGTTTTCTTCACTCTGAAACTATTTGTTTATTATGAAACATTTGATTCAGGAGCCTTTTCCACTTTTGTCTGGATTTCTTCTCTTCGTTTACTTTCTTCTGCATGAAATAATTTCCACATCATTCACAAGTCAAGCTCTTTTTAGAGTCTTTTCTGACTCTTTGTTGGAAAATAAAATAAACTGGAAAGAAACAAACATTTTTAGATTAAATATTTTTTGTATGATAAAAAATTATAATAAATGAACGTTTTAAATATATTAATTATATTTAAATTAAAAGTAATGCTAAATAAATATATTATTTATGTTTTTGATTTGTTAATAAATAATTTAAATTTTGATATAAGTTATCTATAAATAAAAATCGATACACGGTTAAGGAAATTAAAAATATACATGAAAATATAAAGATAAACTAAGAATAATATATTTTGACAACCAATAATATTATTATTTTATTTTAAATTTATTTTATTTTTATTAATTAAATATAATATTTTATTATTAAAAATGGTTGTGGTGTAGAAGTGAAAGAAAAAGAGGAGTGTGAAACAAACTTTATCCGTAAATGAACGGTGACAGATATGGATAAGAAACATTTTTAATATTTTGATGAATTTAGTTTAGAGTAAATTGTTGACACATCATTAATAACCTAACATTTTGGTAAAACTAACTTAAAAAACTATTTGAAACATATAAACTAGTAAAGTTAAGAGCATAGAGCTGGTTAGCTAAATTAAAATGTTTAATAAAATTAACTACTTTACATGTTGATAAAAATAAAATGAAATAAAAAATTACTTATTTAGAATAAAAAAAAGTCTTAAATAATTAACAATAATAAAAATAAGTTTTAAATAATTAACAATAACAAAAATGAAAAATAATAATAATAACTTATGAACTAACTTATTTCCATCAGCTACTGTAATGTATAAATTCATGTACTATCTAACTTTGTCAAATTAACATATAAAGTAATTAAAATAACTTATATTTATTGAATTGAATTACTGAAGTAACTACCTTAAAGTCAGGCCTATCATAATTTATTTATTTGTTGATAATACAAAAAGTTTACACTGCTGCATATAAATAACCATTTCTAATTCATAGAATTTTTTTTTCATGTCAAATAAATTTTTTAAATTACAATTAAAATATATAATAAATTAATATTTTAAATGTGATAATTATATTTTGAATACTGTTTAAAAAACTGTGATGTGCTAATTTTTAATTGGAATAAATAGGTAACATATTTATGAATTTATTAAAAAAAATTAATTGGAACTTATTAAAAAAAATAGGGGTGAAATGTAATTTATTTTACAATATTGTATTTATATTAAGAAAAAAAAATAATTAATATTGAGATTTTTTTTTTCACTTTTTCTTTGCCTAAATAACAGAAAGGAATGTTTTTCTTCTTTATTATATTTATTCAACATTATAAAGCATTGTTAAAAATATCAAGCATTCATTTATACTTTTATTTTTATTTTTATTTCACTTAGAACATTAATATTAATAAAATTATAATATAATTAGTTTTTTCAAATTTCAATATAATGATAAACGTAAAATAATGTTAAAAAATATATTTAAATTTTACTATCTCTTAACCGCATATGAGAAGATGAGGAAAGCTTACACGAGCTTGATAGCAAATGTACAACATGTTTAACAATAGATCCAAATTAATTTCAATTACCAAACTAATATGATTTCATTTATGCCTAACAATGTTAAAATACAATATGCTACTTTTAAAATTAGGATGAAACAAGAAGAAAACACACATTTAAAATGGGAGAATATTCTCTTAAGTGATGTCTTTGTTTGAACATTTTTTAGTTAACACTCCAAATTCTATTTCTCTCTTTTTTATTTTGTTTAAATAAGTCAACATTGCTTAAAAAAACGTGTTTCTCAAAGTCTAAGTGTAATTTATCTTAACTAATATCACCTTGAATGAGATTCATTTGTTTGAACAAATTAGGACTTAAAAATATAAAATTTAATAATAAATGTTCTACTTCTTTTTATTATAAATATTATATATATTTTACGATAAATCAAATGAAAAAAAATGATAAAACATTAATTATGTTTAAACATCGAAAATAAACAAAAGAAAAATAGAAGGAGATAACATTGCTCTAATTTAGATGTTTTAGATTTTAGATTTATAATTGATTTTACATACATACTTTAAAAATCTCTTACTATCTTTCTTCTTTATTATAGTTTTTATTATTTATAATTAATTTTCTTTTATTTTGTTGTTTCACGACAAATGGTGAAAATGTAATAAAAATATTTAATACTTCATTTATATATTATAAAATAAGAGTGTGAGACTACGAAGGTGCTAACTATTTTGACAATTCGTAGAGCAAATATGATCCACATGATTTTATAGGAATGAATTTTAAGTGTTGTTAAGCAGTGATACTTTAAAAATTATTATATAATTAATTAAATAAGAAATTATCATTAAAAACAATACATATTTTTTATTAAATTAATATATTGTCTATCCATGTGTTGAATCCTTGTAAATGAAAGCTGGATTCAGTTGTAGCGTTAAAACAAATGGAATTACAATGGAATCGACGCTGTAGTTTTCTTGTTTCGGAAATTGAAATGAGTGAACTTTATGGTCAACCTTCATGTTTCTTATTTTTAACATTAGCTTTTAATTTATTTAAATATATCGTCTCATTTAAGTTAAGTTTGGATTGGAGGTGAGAGTATACATGGACGGATGAGAGAATGTCATCTCATCTGGGGTAGGTGAGCTATATAGCATAGACACTGACACAAATATTGATACAATATATATATATATATAGTTTTTAAAATGTAGGACAATATGACATATATTATATATTATATAATTATGAATTATATAAATTGATAACAAATATTTATGTGCATAAATATGTTTTATTTTATTTTTTTAGCAGAAAGATGTTTCACATAACTAGTTCAAAAGGATTTGTTCCTTATTTTTGTAATCATAATAAAAATTTATATAATAAGTTCGAGTTTTTAGAAAATTAATTTATTTCTCATTTTTAAAATTGTATCAGAATCGTGTTAGAATTGTCAGAAATCAAACAAATATTTCTTGAATTTGATATTTCACCGATACATGTCATATGAGTGTCGGTGTTCTATACGATACAAACACACCATTTAAAAAGAGTGTCCGAGCCTCATAAAATGAAAGTGAGGGAGTGGGGGAGAGAAAGTTTAGTGAGGGGTGAGTCACATCATATTAATTATTATTTAATTAACTAAAATTTATATGAAATTAATTATTATTTTTTTATACACAGGGATAAATTTATAATCTTACAATTTACATCATTAAAAATAATTCAAAATACTTTTATAACTATCATATCACTTAATAAATTTTTCTCGCATATCCAGTCTAACATGCCTTAATCCAAATACTCTTAACTTTCTTTACACTCTTTTCTTAAGTCCTTCCACTTTCACTTTTCCTACCTTTGTCTCCAATCCAAATAAACCTAAAGTTTTTAATTTATAAAAATGTGAAAAGCATAGACTTGTTCCGAGTGTGTGAACGTTAAAATTCATGAAAATATTGATAATAAACATTTGTAATTTTGCTGTTAACACTTTTCCTTTTGTCGCATAGGAGACGAAGCCGACTCTGGCCAGCTTCAACACTCGTTCCAAATTGATGTCGTTTTTTTACTAAGTGGAGACCAAATGTTGGGTTGTCTCCTTCTACTCAGAACAAAATGTATACATAGGTATACTTATAGTAATAAACACGACACTATATTCCAAAATATTCATACATCAATGAATTCATTCTGTAACAAAAGAAATAGGTATAAGTTTCTCTAAATTAAAAATATATTTCTTCATATCCCAACCTTCACCAAAATTCCATAATTTTCATTGCAGGAAACAACAATATACCTCTTACCTTTCAATTATTACAAATAAGTAAGCTCATTTATACACCTCAAAATCACTCATTTATTTATAACTTAACTTGAAATTTAGGATAAAATTCCTTACCTTAGATTTTCTTGTGTTATAAGGAACTATTGAAAATGAAAAACCAAAAACATACTAGGAATTCTTTCTTTACTAAAAAAGCTTAGCTTGAGATCCTAATAATCAAGCATGCCAGATAAGTTCAAACTAAACAAAAAACCTTTTTGATTCACAGCCCTACACATGCAAGATCTTCGAAAGAGACATAATTTGGAAAGAGAATTCAGAAGAAGATTACATCAAATAAAGTTGTAAAGTGGCTTTTAGTTGGATTGATTGCGAATTTCACAAAGATTTAAATAGAAGTGAAAGTAGAATTCAAAATATATTTTGAGTTTGGTATTCTCTAGATGGATTTTTGAAACACTCTTTTAGATTAAACTTTTTTGGAACAACTTTTCGTAATAGTCTTTTTTTAAAAAAAAAATATATGTTTCTGAATTTTTGTTTTTTAAGAATATGTTTTTTGATTTTGTTTTTTAAAATATTTTTTCTAGAATGTATTATTTGTATTCCAAATTTGTCATTTTAAAATCTAGAGAACCATTTTTTACTTGATTTTCATTATCAAACATGGTGTTTCTATGCATATTATTTATATTATTTGGATATAAACAAATTCTCATTTTCAACTCTCTATTATATATAGCTGATAAAATATTTTCAGGAACAAGTAAATTATAAATACTTTTTCGTGAGATTTTGGTTTTTTCAATTCTATTAGGTAATTTCATTTACAAAACACAGAAAATTCATTCCAGATTTTTTTTCTAAAGTATATTTTTCAATTCTGAATTTCCAATTGAATAAAGCCTATTTAAAAAATTGATAGGGTGCATGTTAGAATTTATTCAGTCTAAAAAGTAAAAGCCTTGTAATAATATATGAAAGTTGTTTTCAGCCCACTATAAAAAAGCCCACATCTTATTTTTACTATCTCTACTCTCGTGTAAAATATATACATCACATAAAAAAATTAATTAAAGTCAAACTTAACATAGGTTAAATTTAGTCTCTAGTCATCAATTGATTTCATTAACTTATTTATTACATAAATACAACGCCTTAGGTAGCATTTAAGACTTTAAGAATATTATAATTTAATTTATTTTTAAATTTTATGTCAACATTTAAGAATTAAAATAATATTTTAAGTACAAATAATTAAATTCTACTTAATATGAGTAATCATGTGATATTCTTAATAAGAAATACAAAATCAATTTACTTGTTAAATATATTTGAACATAACAAATAGTTTACATTATTTTTTCACCAACATCATAAATAAAATATTTTTATTTATTTTTTTGTTTCTTGCATAAATCCATTTTAAAAATATTTTATATTTTAACATCGTAGGAGACCCATCTTTCAATAGCCAAGATTTTGTTTACATGTACAAGATTACAATGTTTTAATAAATATCTCCACAAAACCAATTGTGAGACTCATCTTTTAGTTATTAAATATGATAAAATAGTTTTGAGAGTATGTTTTTATCTAAATAATTCACTTCATTTCAAAGAATCACTCCTAAGTAATATTATACTACATTTTATTTTACCATTGACAAATTCAACATTTCCATTTTTGCGTGGATTTTCTATTCACTACATTTTTTCTACACATTTTGTAATATTTCTATATCGTTTTAAATATTTTAAATTAATTTGGAAAAATTAAAAATAATATTAAACATAACAATTACTTAATGGAACTTGATGGAATCAAATTTAAATTATTATTATTGAAATTAAAATTTGAGATAATTATCTTTATTATAAACATACAAGAAAAATTCATAATAATGTTATAAAACTGTGAGGATTAAATTATTAAAATTATGAGAAAGATGAGTGATTAAACTTTTGATTAGGTTATAAAAGCCGTAGAGAAGGTGGAAGGGTAGAAGTCGGGTAATGGGCCTGGCCCATGAAAGAAGCCCAGAATAGCGATTATGTAGGAGCCGGGGAAGACGGTGGTGCTTACACGTGTGAAGTGTGTACGGGAGGATAAGGTTCTCTCTCCTCTTAATCCGTTTGGTTAAGTAAATTAAAACGCTAAGCCAATGATGAGATGAGGCGTTGATCACATGGATTTATTAATTAAATTAAAATTAAAACTTGTTTTAAGAAAAAGAGAGCGTTGGGTAGGTTTTTCCAAAATTGTAGGTAAAGTGGGGGGCGAAATTACATTTGAGAAAAATTTGGGTTGCATTTGGTTTGCATTTTGATTTGCGTGTGTTTTGTCCTATGTGGGACGTCAACCCCACAAGTGTAAAGTCACCAGCTTCAGCATTCAGCGCCAAGTTTCTATAAATACGCCACTCCTTCCGCTTATCTTCTTGTTTAATATCATGTTCTATGCATAGTTTCTGCGGTGAGAGTGAGAGTGAGAGAAAGGGAGAGAGAGAGAGAGAGAGAGAAGAGAATAGTCCTTTTTCTTTTTTGTTGTTTTCTCTTTTTTCTTTTTGTAGGTACTGAGAAGAACGACGAAGGCTTTATCCCTGTGCTTCACTTAGCTCAACACGCGCGTGAGTTGTTTTCCCTTCGCGTTATCTTTTTCGGCCTGTTATGATTCTAAATTATTTTTATTTTTTTTATAGTTGTTGTTGTTCAAGTGCGTAGCATGTATTTGTAAAACAATTTTGATGTGTGGGACGGAAAATATGACGCAGAATTTTGGATTTTTGACAGAGCGCGTGTGTTGGTTGTCGCGTTGTGTGTTGTTTTGAAAATCCCACTTGGGTGTGGTTTAGATCTGTGACTTGGGAGTGTTTGTTTCTGCCTAGAATAAAAGCTGTATGTGTTGTTATGGATTGTCAAAGGTAGATGGAGCAGTTGAGCATATGATTCTGTTAACCAATTAGATTCCAGATTTGCGTTTTGTGATGTGTAATTTGATCATTTCTGAATATGGTTGTTCAACGGCTGTTCAGCGAATATCCGTGGCGTTTTGTGAACGGGAATAGGATATTATTGTCGAGTGACCCTTTCTTTTCAGAAGGGAAAAGAATGGGTTAAGGGTGTAGAGTGTGTCAGTTGTTATATATGTTTGTAGCTAGAAGATGAATATTGTTGAGTTTGACTGAAATGTGTGTTGTTGTGGTGGGCCATGCAGAGAATTCAGGCAAAGGCCTTGAAGTTGGTGTGTGTTAAGATTACTTTGGAGTTGCTGTCTGGACTGAAGGAATGGAGGTATATGGCAAATGTATGGTTGCAGGTCCTGCAAATGTTATTTTTCTGTCAAGTATTATGGGCCGAGATGGTCAAATTCCTGGTCACAAATGCGACTGGAAATGTCAAAATGAACATGTTTGTGGAAACATGTATCGCTGCAAGCTAACTGGGCTGACTCACATCTGTGATAAAAACTGTAACCAGAGAATTCTGTATGACAACCATAGCTCCCTTTGTCGAGCTAGTGGTCAAATTTTCTCTCTTACACCTGCAGAGGAACAGGCCGTGAGAGGTGTTCGAAGGAAGCATGATGCGGCGGAGAATTCTCCTACCGAAAGCTGTGGTTTTAAACGTAGACGGGGCGATGCCCAATTCCACCCTTCTCCCTTTGAGAGATCTTTCTCTGCTGTCAGTCCTATCTGCAGCCAAGTTGGGGATGGCATGGATATGAGCTAGATATATACGATATAACTGGAAAAACTCTTTTATCATTGCACTTCACTTGTCCTTTTTTCCCATTTTTCTATCAGATGAGTATGAATAACGGAACTTGAACAATTATATGGACTACTTATTGGTGGACATGAATGTTCATCTATTGTAGGAACTCCTTATATTTCTAGTATCAATGTAATGTAGTGCTTAATGTAGCTTGACTGTTGAATGGGGATTTGAGCTGGCTCTATTTAGTATTCAGATGGTTATGAAATCTGAATTGACTTCAGTTTCTGTTGCTAACCTTGTTGAGAAGCAGACTGTTGGATCTGAATAGTGTGCTTGTATCAACGATGTACTTAAATGTTGTTACCGTTTTGTAGCCTGCTGTCAAGTTTCTAGTGTTTCTGTAATCGCAGGGCAGAGCTTTTCGAGTATCAGTGTACTCATTACTAAGACTACTACCTCTGATCTGAGTTGTATTATTGTACTCCTTTTATTTCCCTCAAATCCATTAGAACAGCACATGATTATCAATCTTATCTCTTAGGCTGATAACCTAATTCATAGATGTGTTGAATTTCCTTGACTTCTGTAAGTTCAGGTTCTCTCCAGTTCCTCACATGGACAAAGTTGCTGTGCATGTGAATACTAATTTTTTATTTTTGCTGCCTGATTTCTTGTTCTTTTGCAGACTCAAAGGAGATGATAGTCCACATTTTCATTAATTCATATTTTGATTATATCTTATTCGTTCCATGAGTTAACTGATGTCTGGCTGTCTTGAGTGTAATGTGACTTGTGCAGGTTTTGAAGCTTGTGCTACCAAGGAGCATTCAAAACATTTGTGTTGCTATACTTAATGACATACTTTAATATGGAATTGCTCTATGCTGGAAATTGAAATATTGATATTTGTCTTCTTTTCTTGTAGGTACATGCTTAGTTACTACTGATGCTCAAATTAACCTATGCTGAAGTTTATGATGAGACTAAGCAGCTTGTACGGATGATGTAACAGTTGAGCAAAGGACAGTTATGATGCTCTCAACAAGTTTTGGAGGATGATGAAGACACAATACGGAAAGTTGAAAAAACTGGCACGCCCAATTTCAATATAGTTTGAACTTTTTGGTGTATGACCAGATGAGTTTGTCTTCCACTGTGTCATCTCTTACCTGTGGACTTCGACATTGATCGAACAAATTAAACTGACTTGTCCTGTGACACTCAAATTATCAGCACTGTCTGTGTATCAGTCAACCCTACCCTCTATGTTGGAGGTTAAAGTGATTTTTCCTTTGAAATATGAAATTAAGCTCTTCCACCTCTGTTTATATTAAGTTTTTTGCTTTTGTTCTAGGCTCTGATATTAAGTTCGTATCATGATATTTGAATGACATTGTACCACCTTACAGTATACTAATGAAATTTGGAATTGTCCAGCTTATATTGTTTGGTGGGAAAGAAAGAAAAAGAAAAAGTAACTTTAGAGAAGGATGAAATTTGTTGTACTACTTCTCGTACCTATTTTTGTTCTCTTTTTTTGTTCTCTTTTTTCACTCAAACATTTTGAACTTCACATTTATTTAACTTATTTCTTATCCATTCAACAATTATAGTTTCAAAGCACATAAACCTAAACCTCTACCCGAAGGAAAACGGAAAATAAAGAAAATTACTAGTAGTGGTATAGAATTTTTACTTCAGAACATCAAAATTTCGGATCAAAAGTTGTTAGACAAATTGTTGCTGTATGCTGATTTATCCTGTGCAGCGAATTTCTTGGTAATTGGCCATCCAAGTTCGCATCATTATCCTCTAATTGTTTTCCTAATCGTGATTTCTTGAAGAAAAATAGCAGTGGCGGATGAAGGAGAACTCACGTTTATCCTGAAATCAATGTGGTACCTGATTGGTTAGCAAATAATTTCCATTTAGGTATACACTTCCTTTGAAGATTTGGCTTTTTATAAAAATGAGATGCACTTTAAATGGTAATTAATTATGAACTTATTAATTTTTCTATACAGCTATTACTTTATACGTTATTCTTAGAGCACTCTCCATTTTAAAAGAGTTATAGTGCTTTAAAAGGTTCTTAACAACTTACAATAAAGAAAACTCCACTTTCTGTATCATTAGAAATAACGGCAAGAGCATAAGAATTTTTTTATATATAAAATGGTACTTAAAAGTGATGAAGTTTACGTTTGGTTGGCCAGGAGTAACTGTGGTAGTGTTGCTTCAACAGCTCTATACCTATTGAATTTTATTAATCGAACTATTGAAAGTTCTGATATTCAGTGAATAATTGTGCTTACTAAATTTTTTATAAATTAGATATTTATATTTGTGTGATCTTATAATCAATATTTATTTATATTTTTTTAAAAAGTACATATTTGGCTATGCTTCCTCGAAAGTTCACGTATATGAGATGCCAGTGATCTGATGCTCCCTGGAAGGCCTAGTCTAGTTTATTTAGGAGGAATCATGGCTCTCTTTTTTATGATAATCGCATCCAACTTCTTACAGGGTAGTCTCAGATTTTCTGAAACGATTATTTGAAGAAATTAATGATTCATCCAATAGGGTCACTTAGAATTCCAGATTTGTACAACTTCCCATGCGACAACAAAAGCAAAGAATTGCTTCTAGATGAGGCCATCCACAACATAAGAAATACTAAACCCATAAAGCTGGTCTTCTGGCTGAGGATTTCACGAAAGCAACGTAAGTGTTTGTTTATTGTAATGCATAACTGACTTAGCACACAACTCCCTCTTTCAGAATAGTATAAACTAAGTCTTGGGGGCATTGTCCATTCCCTTGGCCATAAAAAACAATCCCTCTAGTTTCTTAGGCTCAATATTACCAACTATAATAATCCTTCAACATGTGGAAACTAACCAGTTTGCTCATTCTCTTTACATTCTTCACTTGCTCTTGCTCATACACATTCACCATCATCAACAACTGTCCACACACTATATGGCCTGGTACACTTGCAGGTTCAGGGAGTCCTCCACTTGCAACAACCGGATTCCGGTTGGACATGAGTGAAAGCATCAAACTTACGACTGTCCCAGGTTGGTCAGGACGGATATGGGCAAGGACTGGTTGTAACTTTGATACAACAGGAGTTGGCAGATGCCAAACGGGTGACTGTGGAGGAAGGCTGGAGTGTGAGGGAAATGGTGCTGCTCCTCCTACCTCACTGTTTGAGATAACACTTGGTGCAGGCAATGGACAAGACTACTATGATGTTAGCTTGGTAGATGGTTACAATTTGCCATTACTCGCTCTACCACGAGGTGTATATGGTGGCGCCTGTAATGCCACAGGTTGTATTACTGATATTAACAGAGGTAAGTTTATTTAAAGCACAACTATGTAATAAGTACTTAAAGAACAGAAGAAATCACAAGGGTACCACTTACAATGAAAAAAGAATTGAAATGGAACAGGTTGCCCAACAGAACTTCAAGTATTAGGTGTCCAAAACCAACGGGTAGTTGTTGGTTGTAGAAGTGCTTGTGAGGCATTCAAGTTGGACAAGTATTGCTGCAGTGGAGAATTTGCAAATCCAAATACATGTCATCCTTCCTATTATTCAACCTTATTCAAGAAGGCTTGTCCAAGAGCTTATAGCTATGCGTTTGACGATGGCACCAGCACTTTCACTTGCAAAGCATACGAATACGATATTGTTTTCTGTCCCAACAGCAACGGGTACACACCGTACATCGTCTCACTCATTCAATTAATTTCCTTTCTCTTTCAATTTTTTTCCAATTTGCCATACTTTCAAAGGAGAAAAAGGACCATAGCTAACATTTTACATTACCACACAGAACGGGAAGACCAACTCCTGCATCTCCTCCTCCACCAATTAGACAGCCTTATTGGAAGCATCGGCAGGTCACTTCCTCATCAAATATTTTATTACCCTTTCCCACGCCAATCTTTCTCTTGGTTCTCACTCTTACTTTCTTGGCATTTGTAAGACACGGCCAGTGATATTAAATAACATCTAAAAGATATCCTCTTGGGATTTTCATAAGGGAAGAAAAGGCCTAATCAATGAGACGGAAATGATGAACCACGGAAATACACTTGAACCCTCTGTGAACAAATATTTCAGGAAGTACTGTTCTAAAGCTCCAGTAAGCTAGGGGCTTATTAAGAACTAATGGATATCATATAAACAGCATCCAGTCTACTCACTATTCTCTCGAGATAGCTTGTAAATCTTGCAAAATAATTTTTAAGGAAACAATGTAACTAGGAGCTTCAAATTCATTCTCTCTTTCTATATGATAGTAGTCGGCTAATGGAGATAACTTAAAAGAAACCATAACTGATATTCACTGGAAAATAAATTACAACCAGTAATATATTCAAACTGGCCCCAAAAAAATACAAACATTATAAGGAATTTTCGAGAACTCGTTCTGCAGGATTATAAGCTTTGAATTCTAGTGTGTGGGGTTTGAAAAGACTCTAACAGCAGCTAGTCTACTATCGCCATCTCAGTCATGGTAAAAGTAATTCAGCATCTCTACTTTTAATCCAAGGGTTGAATTATGTTGGTTCATGACATATACAAGAAATTACAGAGAGCTTCTTTGACTCATTTCTTGGTCTTCGACCTTTTGGAACCTGGAGTTTTTTTCTTTGCTATCTTTGCTTGTGGTTTTCCTACTTTTGCTTGTGGTTTTCCTCCTGTATTTCTACCTCTTTTCTTTTCAGCACCCTGCATCCAGATATTGAGCAATTAAGTATGCAGCACGCACCAGCATTTTCATTCCAAAACAGAAATCTAAAGTCAAGGATGACTATCAGGAAACTTACTGATGTTTTGTCAGCCTTCCCTTTGGATTTACCATTAGCTTGTTCCTCACCATTCTCATTTTGATCAGTTTGGTTGGTTGATTTCTTGCCAGCCTCCTCATCCGAATCAAAGAAGAAACCATCCAGTGTTCCTTCTCAAAGGAAATGAATAGATGTGAGGAAAGGAATTTTTGCCGGATATAAAGATAACATATTATCATACATAAAAACACCAATTAGTTGGCAGATGCAAATAACCTTCAACCATAGTTTCAGCTTCGTACACATTAAACTGTGGCTTCAGCTGTATGAAGTCATTCATGATGGCCTCAATCTGAAATAAATTACTAGTTAAATTACAACATATATATATATGTATGTATTTTCAAAATCCTTGGCAAGGATGATTAAATTACTGATGAGTAATAACATTAAATATTAAATAAAATATAAGCCAATGCGACATGTTTACTAAGTTAATAAAACAGTACTTATAGAAAATAATATAGTAAATAAGTAGATACTAGATAACCAACAGACCTTGGCCTCTGACTGCCCAAAGCTAACCTGAAAATAAAAGTACAAGCTCATGTGAAAGCAATATTTGAATGATATCATATCTTGAGAAGAAAAAAGGATATGATATCTTGAAGAAAAAAAAACAACTAGCTACAAGGCCATTGTCCCAATCAAAAATTTCCAGTTTAAATACAGATCACTTCACATACAACACAAAACGTCCGGCTAGGAACAATTGATGTTTTGTATATTGTTCCTGAAAAGATGAGAGAAATTTGAACCATCAGTGCAGGTTGTCACTGGTCAAAATCAAGTAAAAGTCAGTCTCAACTCAACAACCAAAAAAATAGGAATTATGGTTTTAGACAAAATATTAACTTCCTACTTAAATATTTTGCCCATCATTTTTCTTAACCTCCCTCTTCCTCTCCTGATTCGGTTACCCTTATGGATATAAATGAGCCACACTATTCATGAATTATTTGGACTCCCTTTATTAATTATTTGTTTAATACTCGTTTGTTTGTTGAATAAGCAGACCCAAACTTGAGATTATGGTTGATTATTAAAAATGATCCGAGTTGAAACTCTAAAAGCTCAATATTATGCTTACTAATAATTATTATGAAACAGATTTATATATTCTTCTACTAATAATTTTTATAAAAGAATACCTTTTATTCCTGTTCATCATTTTTTTTAGTAAAAAATAGAAAAATATTAAAGTAGAAAACAAAAATAATTGTTATAAATAAATAAAACAAGTTAAGCTCAAACTTAATCAAATTTAGTTTTCAATTGGGTTCATTTAAATAAACGAGTCAAACTTAAGCTTAAGCATTCAATTATCTTCCCAAGACAAGGCAAAGCTTGAAGAACTCCACTCATTTAAACCCTGTAGTTACCTTCCATTTCTTCTACTGTCCTCCTTACTATGCCTTCTATAGGTTTTTTGAATAAATGCCGAAACCACCTAGCAAATATCTATCTATTTATAAAAGGCAAATATGGTTCAGTCTGAGATTTTAATTTTTGAAAACATGGAGGAAGGTCAACATTTATGGAAACCCAACATTTAACAATCAGATCAGAATAGCTCTAGAATAGTTTAGCTGTTTATGGTTCTGCAAACATGCATACTACAGTGTTATCATCAAGATACATGTGCTTGTCTCAATAAATTATAAAGAATAAGGGGCTACAATTTGTGTATTAATCAGAAAACATAAACTAAAATACCTTTCAAGTCTAAATACATTTCCTGATCCCCAGATGGTGAATCCGAAATTATAATCCGTCCAACAGCACCCATATCACCACTCAGATCTATGGAGTCACCTTGACACTCAATGAGTGCCTGCAAAAACAGAAAAGCTCCTTTTATCATGACTAATATTTAAGGAAGAGGAAAATTAGAATCAACACTAAAGAAAACACGTTATTTTTACAAGAAAGCAACAATATGTCAACTCAAAATATAACTAGAAGCCAAACTAGCAACCTGGCATCTCACAAAAAAATTATTTATTTTTAAAAGTGAAACCTTTGATACTCATTTGGATGTCCCAATAACAATACTAAACCATGATCCTTACAATTATATGACAGAACAAGCAGTAAAGGAAAACCCAAAACATAAAGTTGTCACCAAACCTTTGTACGATGGACTTTCTCAGAAAGCATCAAAGGCAACCTTGTAGAGGAAACCTGCAACTTACATATAACAAGCACAAGTCAGGATGCCAGACTTAAAGAAGAAAGTCAGTGTGACCTTCAATAATTAATACGTATTCAAGTTTTGAAGTCTGAAACATTGTTTAGGCAGTTACTATAACTATAGCCGTCCTTACATCTGATTCAGCAAGCTTTTCAAAAGTTTCTTCCTCTTCAACATTCACATCTCCACCGCTACTTTTTTTCTCTGCACTTCCCTTTATTTTCTTCCCTTTAACTGGTGTGTGACTGTCGATGTCTACTTGTTTTTGTGAAGACTTCTCTTTTGAACCCTTTTTGGATGGACAATTTCTATCCTTTCCAAAAACAAGTCCATCTGCACTGTCTTCTTCACCTGATATTTGGTGCTGAGAGGTTTCAACCTGATCAGTATGATCTTCTCTTTTTGGACTATGATCATGGAATGACTCAGAATCTGATGACAGTGTCCAAGCTGAATGAATAGATTCCTATGAAAAAACGTTTGATATAAACTAGGTGAGAAATCTTGACGTGCCCGAAGCATCTACGTAGATGTTCAATCAGAACAGAATCACAAGTCAGGATACAGAAAATATGCTAAAACACAAAAATTTGTTTCTTTCTTCTTCTAAATCTATGAATATCCACTAACAATTAAAGAGGAAAAGAAAAGACTCTTACTTTATGTTCTGTATGCTTGTTGATGTTTGATTCATTCACTGACTTCTTTTCCTCTTTGTTTCCTGGATCACAGTAACAAATGACAGAATGACAATTGAGTAAAAAAAGAGAAACAACTCTCACATCCAGATACTCCTGTTATTTCTTTTACTAAAATTCTTAAACTATATGTAAGTTGACTTTTATTTTTATCATACAGTGTAATTAGTGTGTTTCTAATGTCCTAGACCCGCCAAACCTAAACCTGTTTAGATAAACTTCTCCATGAGTTGTAAGAGAGAAAAATATAAAATAAATATCTCAATAAGCTAAAAAATTAGTTTATGCGCACATATGAACTTAAAATAAGCTTTTGGAAAAGCTAATATGCGAAAAGTTTTACATGTTAAGTATAAGTTAATTTTAATTTCTGGATAAACCTATTTCATTTTTCCTTCTTATTTTCTCTCTTATACATTGTGGAAAATTTTATCTAAATAGGTCAACATAGTCATCTGGAGAGAACACCAAAGCCCTAGTCAAATCTCAAATGTACCTTCTTTGGCATTTTTCTTATCTAATTTCTTTCTTTTGGATGGTGTTTGATTTTCAACTTCTGGACTCACTGGTGTCTTTCTCTTTCTCCGGGTGATCTTCAAAGATTGAGAAGACTTTGGAGAAGACCCTTCATCGTCGGTTTTATCCTCATTCCGAGATCCACCATCCCGTAAAGACCCAGAATCAGAGGACAGTATCAAAGGTGAATGAGAAGGCACCTAATCAAACATACTAATTTATTTTTTTGTACGGACAAACAGTAAGAAGCTAGAAAGAAAGCAAGGTGTTGCGATGGCAGAGTCACGAGGAACTGATGTTAAAAGTGAAGGTTGCAATTGAACAATGAACATAAGAATAAATACATAGAAAAGGGAAAGTTGATAAGCTAAATGAACGGGTATAAAGTGATACCTGAAAAGAACGCAACCAATCCGGGGAGCTCTCCCTTGAACTGCTCATTTTCAGGGATGAATTTCAAACTAAAAGGGTTTGGTCCCTGAAAGGAAAAGGGTTAGTCAGTGTCCATTTTCAGTGAAGCAATTGATCGAACATGTTGTGAATGGGAACAAAACCAGTCATTGTGGAGAAGAGAAAGATTATATATAGCTAGGAAAAAATGTGGATATGCTGATTGCTACATACCTTCAATGCTGCTGCAGATACTGATACTACAACCAAAGAGAGCGAAAGCGGGAAATTTTTTTGCGGCCAAACCCAAGTCCGATTTGTTATGTTTCTCCCAATTCCCAACTACGACGACGTTTTATCATCAGTGCACTCCCAAAATTAAACTTGTTTGATATTAATATAAACAATTAAAGTGTCATTATTAAGTGTAAAAATGTATGAGTAGTGTATGTACTAGATCTAACAGAAGTTTTGTTAATGCAAAATATAAAAAAATTGTTTACTTTTTCTGTTGAAGTGTTTAATAATTTCTATATAGTTATTTAAAAAACCCAAATAAGAATGGATTAGTTCAATTCATGCAATCTGATTCTATTATATGTAAATATGTAAAATTACATATTCAAAATAAAATATGTTCATACAAAAAGTTCAGTATCATTGTGTTCTGGAAAATTTTAAAATATGTTTTATTGTAATTATTTTCCTTAAACTAACTAATGGTAAAAGGTACACTAAAAATACATAATTATATAATGTTATATCATAGAGTTCAGAACATATTAACCAATGAAATAAAAGTTATATAATTGTTTTCATTCACTTTGTTGATTTTGTAATCACATTTTTTTGGTTGAGATTAGTGTTTTATTAGCTGATTTTGTTTAGACTTGAGTTAAACAAGTTTATCCAAATCAACTATTTAGTTCTAACAAAAATGTGTGCATTTGATGGTAGGGTGAAAAATATTGACATATAATTTCAACTTCCAAAATTCCAAGGGAGAACTTTAACTCTTATATCTAATGACTCTTAGTTGAGTTTATTTTATTACAGGGTAAAGTAGTATTTATCATAAAATATGTTGATTGAATGAAGAAATTTTTTAAAAATATATAAAATTATAAGATTAATTTTATTATTTAAAATAAATAATTTTAAATTTTATTTAAAGTATAAAAAATTTGAAAAAAAATTTGTTACTATTTTTTTTATAAAATTAATTTATCTTCGTATTCTCTTCTTGATTCAATTCTGATCAAGATATTGTTTCAAACTTTATCTTGATCGTCGGTTAGTTCAACTAAGGTTGAGATATCACTTACTCAAAACTCTTTTTCTAGTAATATCAACAGAGATATTTTTTAACTTGAAATCAATCATAGTTATTTTTCAATTAACATTGTTAGAAAAAAAATTGTTGTATAGTGTTATTTGTGAATTTTTTTGTTGATATCAATGGTGTTTTTTCCGACTGATTTCATTCACAATTTTTTTGATATCAACACCAACATATATTATTTTGATTTATGATGAGTGAGATTTATTTTTTACCAACATCAATCATGAAGTAGGTCAAAATTATTTTTTAATCAATGTTAATAAAAAATTTATTGACTAACATTATTAGATAATCGATGTCGATAAGACTATTTTTTAAGTGATTTAATTAAGAGTTTTAAAGTTGAGATTGCGTAACATTGTTAGGATTATTTATCGATTGATGCGGGTCAAAGTTATATTTTAGTTGATATCCAACCAATATTGACTATTTTTTATGGATGACAAGATTTGATTGGTTGTAATTTGTAGTTTTTTTTTTGGTGTTTATGTGGTTGAAGTAGTTAATTTTTTATTTGATATTTTTGTATTTTGTAGAAATTTAAATACTTTATTTAAACAAAAATAATAATAAATTTGATATATCTTAATCAAACAAACTTTTGAAAAAAAAAAATTGAAATGAAAGTCATTCAAATTTATTGAAAATTAAATAAATTATCAATCAAATTATAAGATAAAACAATAAATGCATCAAGTGATTAAATAATTCATTTGTTATATTGTTCTCTTTTTATTTGTTTACAAAGAAGTAAAGTAGGAGCATTAACCTTATCTTTAAATAAATAATTTCACAGTTTTTTTTTTCAATTAATGTCGGTTGAGATTGTTTTCAACTCATGTCAACCATACTTATTTAGGTGATATAGTGTTTGCCAATTTTTCAATCAATGCTATTGTCAAAAGTTAATTAATGTTTGTTGAAAGTTTTCTAAATCACCATTAGAAAACAAATTCTAAGAAACTATTGATAAAAAAAATATTAATGTCAATAAATCATTGCAAACATAAAAAAAAAAATAACCATGACAAATATGAATTAAAAAATCTAATTCACATTCATCAAAAATAATCTTTTTAATATTGATAATGAAAACCACAATTAATATCAAGTAAGAAAAAACATTGGTCAAAAGTAAAAAAAAAATAAAAAATACCATCAATATTAATAAAAAAAAACTTAGTCTACATCAATATATGAAAAAAAAAAATAATTCCAACAATCTCAATTTTAATTAAGTTGACCATGTCCCAACCAAAATCAATACGAAGACACATAAATTTGAGAAAATGAAAATTTTCAAATTCTTACATTATAGGTAAAATATTAAATTCTTTAATTTTAAGTAATCCAGATACATCATTCGAATTCTATAAATTCAATTTCTTTTGAAATCTCTTACTCAAATAACACATATTGTCATAAAGCATTTCAAATTCTTTATAAAAAAATTAATATTCTTTTAAAAATTTCTCTTTTAAAAATTTCTATTCAAACGTACTATTAAATCAATTATTTAAGCAAAATCAAATGTAAAGTTCTTCATTGTACATTAAAAGGTGTTTCCTCGAAAATAATTGAAAGAAGTATTATTTGTTAGAGTAAGGCAATCTACATATACATAGTTTGATTAAGACAATATTGTTTCAATAATTTGATGAATGACAATCTAGTTTTCATCGACTATAAAAGTCTTTGACAAAACATTTTATGATTTTAGTTATAACATATAATATTATTTTTATATACTAATGTTTTATTTTAGTGTGTTTATTAAATTAAACAATTAGGTTTTCAAAAGAAAGTAAGTTCAATTTTTACATAATCATCTAATTGTTTACTTCACAAACTACTTTTAATCGACACTCATAAGAATTTGTGTAAAACAAGTCACAAAGCTCAAGACAAATCCACTATAATGACATACAAATTAAATCCTAAATTTGTTAGATTATTTAAGGAGCCATCAACGTTCAATTGCACATCCTAATAAAGTTCTTTACATAAGAAACTAATTTTCTTATTATTGTATGTTAAATTTGATGTTGAGTACCAAAATGAGGTGTTCAATACAAAAGGTACTTCAAACATAGCAACTTGAGTGGAACATGCTACATATACGATTACTAACCTTTGTTGCAACTATAACACAAGAATAAAATACGTGCATGCAAGTATATATGATCTTATCCAAAACATTTATAAATAAAAATTTTGTCAAACAGAACCAAGAAACAATCTTACATAGAATTGCACGAGTCTTTGTCACTTCGAATATAAAGTGCTCGATATTATCTTACAGACGAAAAAAAAAATGTGTTATCTTTATAAATCCTTTCACTTTGTAAAGTTATTCATAATAAGGAATGTTCATTTGTATATTCTCTTCGTTGAGAGTTTTTCTTGTAATCCTAAATAACATCTTTATTTTTTTAATAGTCAAGAGAGGCACTAATATAATACTCGTTGAAAGTTAAGAATGGCTTGGTATTAAATAATACTTGTGTTCTTTATCATATGAGAAGATAAATGGGATAATTGAAAGTGACTTTGTATATTCATTGTGTAACATCCCTAGTTACATCACTTAAATAATATATAAAAAATAAAATAACAAAAATATAAATGTAGATCAATCAATATGCTCAATGTGGAGTTCTACCACCTGCAACATCACATGCTCTCATGTAACACGCGATCATCATATGTTTTTAAAAAAAAATACAAACACAAAATAGAAAGTAGGGTAAGCTAGTGTTTCAAAACTTTCAACATAATTGTAGCTTGCAATCACTTTCCATAAATTACATTTTAACAAAGCAATAAACTCTCTATAAATATTCATATCAATATTCCTAATGTCAAAACTATATTGACCAACATCCATGGACACTTGACTCTACTTTCAGAATACTTGTGCATTGACTTACACACAAAGATATGCACATGTCATATTATCCCACTATGAAATTCACATTGCTATGTGCATAATATTCTCAATATCAAGTCACCTCATGATATGGTTCATTCACATGATCTGTCACAAACTATTTTTCAAACTGTAAAAAAGTCATATGAACCTCCTTCATCTCCCACCACCTGATAATTTTCATCTATATGCCAATATACTATTAGAGTCAGGATACTTCTTCTAAACGAATCCATAGTTAATGCACATCCTAACATTCTTAACATGGTATTTCCTTTCCTAAAAATATTATGTCTCGATCATATTTTCACAGATTTCATATCACACATAAGTACACCATTCAATCACACAAAAATTTAGATTTTTAAACAATCTAAATATCAAAGAAAATCACATAAACCCATAACTATTTGCTTTTTTAACCACATATAAAAATTTATAAAAACAAATAAACAATTATGAATCAGTCATCCAAAGCAAAAATTTAAAATTTAAAATCTTATAACCTAGAGTTCTATTGAAAAATAAAACTACTTTCCCTTACCTTATTATAAGCAATGAGCTCCATCTCCTAAAGAACACATGGATAACTTAAATTGTACTACAAAGTTTTGATCAATGATCCAATCATATAACTAAGACTTATAACTAATAGGGACTAATCTTGATTCTATAATCATCACGTGCAACCATATCTATTTAGGTAAACATTAAAACTCAAAATTGACTCAAAGGGAAAAGAAACAAAAATGAACTTACTCTAACTAAAATTATGACTGGACAGTTTTGTTGTATTGACTGTCAGGAGTCTAGTGGTTACCTCTGATCGTAAGTTTGATGAAAGAGGTGGTCAAAATCTTAGGTAGTATTTGCTTCTGGGGTGGATTGTAGTCGACCACGAATGTCCCAGTCACCCCCTTGTTTGAATCAACTGAATAATAAGAGTGCGGGGGTGGGGGAGTAGATGGCTGGAAGGTGAAGGTTCCTTCTCACAAGTGCAGAGAAAGACGAGGGAGAAGAAAGAAAGCTACCTAGGAATGTGGTAATGACGCATGTGCCCTCATTTCTTTTATAAAATTTCCTATTAATTAATCATACACTGTACTCCATTTTTTCCTTATTAATCAGAATTAATAAAATACATGATTTGAAATTTTAGGCTTTATAATAATATAATATAATTATATAATATAATAATAAAATAAATAATAATATTATAAATATTTATATATTTATAAGAGTTAATTTTGTATTAATATTAATAATATAAATGTTTAAATATTAAAATAAAAATAATATGTAAAATTAATTTTTAAAATAATAATGTTAATTAAAATAATTTTTTAAAATAATGATAATAAATATAAATTAAATAAATTAATAATAATGAAATAAATGTATTAAATAATAATATTATTAATAACTATTATTTTAATTTTATATTACTTTATTCTTTTATTTATAATTAAAATTTTACATTATTTTAATTAACTAAAATGTACACAAAATTATTATTTTTATACACAAGGATAAATTTGTAATCTTACAATTTATACTATTAAAAATAATTAAAATATCCTTACAACCATCATATCATTCACCAATTTCAATAAATTTTTCTCACACATTCACTTTAACATATCTCGATCCAAACAACCTCAACTTTCTTCACATTTTCTTCATACTTCCACTCCCTCACACCCTCAACTTTCCACTCCCCCACACCCTCTAATCCAAACAAAGCACTTGAAAAGATAGAAAGGAACAAATAATGGTTTTTTAGACAGATAATGATTATATTAAAATGATACATGAATAAATGATTACATATTTCACTTTAATAATAAAATAATCAAGTGCATGTCATTTTAATTATACAATTTATACTGTAAAACTATTTTCTAGGTCCTTAAACATTACAAATTAAAAGTAACTTACACACAATATTTATTTTCTTTATCTACTATACCTCAGCAAGTTTACATTTATCTCACAAATTATTTGTCAAGAATGAACTCACTCTAACTAAAATTATGACCTGATAGTTTTGTTGTATTCATTGTCAGGAGTCTAGTGGTGACCTCTGATCGCCAGTATGATGAAGGAGGTGGTCAAAAAATCTTCTTATAGAAAAGAAAGAAAAGAAAAAAATAATGAATTTTAGAGAGATAGTGATTATATTAAAATGAAACCTGAATAAATGATTACACTTCTCACTTTAATAATAAAACAATCAGGTGCATGTCATCTTAATTATATAATTTATACTCTAAAATTATTTTCTAAGCCCTTAAACATTATAAATTATAAGTAACTTACACAAATATATATTTTTTTTATCTACTATACCTCTACAAATTTATGTTTCTCTCACAAATTATTTGTCAAAAACCTTCTCAAAGTTGTTTTCAAACTAGTGATTCTTACACGGTTTACCTATCAATATATTATGAAAATCTTTAAATACTTATATTTAACTTATTATTTTTATTATTATCTAACATGAAATTTAATAACCTAAAAGCATTTTATCTTAGCAATGTATTAAAAGGACGAGAGTTTTGTTTGCTAATGCATTAAATATGTAAAGAATATCATTATCTCTTTGTATAAAGGAAATAAACAAATGGAAGTAAACAATGATAAGGTGTAATATTGCAACGAATATTTATTTAAAGCATATAAATAGATAAAAACCATCTTAAAGAAAAAAAAATATAAAAAAGTATGTATCTTTTAAAAACAAAAAATCTCAATCAAACTCTGTATGGAAATGGTTTGTTATGAACAGTTTTATTTTCTTATATATAGTTGAGTGATTTATTTTATTGTTAGAAAATAATAAGCGAAACAAAGGAAGAAAAAAGAGAGAGCAAACTACAGTTGTCTAACAAATACCTTTACTATATTGGTAATAAGGTATCACGAGACAAAAATCATTATATATGTAGGTATTCAACTACGACATGTAATTTGTTCTTATTGATGATGAGTTAGAATCATTCGAGATGAATGTCCAAGTTGTACGAACTGATTGACCTCTTTTGTGAAATATTGTTGAGCTTTATGGTTGATAGTCTAGTGATAGTCTAGTAAGAGTTCGAGAATATGAGTAAGTAATAAATGAAAATATTATGTGTGAAAAATACTCAATATTCATAGGCTTCTGGACTTTTAACTTATTTTAGTAATCATTGTTATCGGATATTAAGCTAATTTCCATGGGGATGTGAAGCGATTACTTTCCAATTTTAACGAGATAAAGTGACAACTGCGTGTGAGTAATTCCTATGATGAATGTTAACTTGCTTAGTGATTTGCATATTGGATAATGGACCATTATTTACTAATATGTTGTAAAAAAACATTAGTCCCACAAAGAGTATGTCAAAAGGAGAGAGGTCACTACCCAATAAAGAACGATTGAATCGAATCAACTATGAAAACATCGAATCGAATTAATTATGGAAACATGAGAAAGAGTTCAAATATCTCCTTTTGTTATAAATTGAATTAGAGAAAATGAATATAATTTAAAACTCATGTTCATTTATCTCAATAAATTGACATTAATTGTTTCCATCCATTTTTAAGACATTGAAAGCTAATTTATTAGTTTTGAATATATAGAATAAGGCTAAAAAAACTTATTTGAAAGAATATTTAGAGATATTATTTAGAGAAACAAATAAAAAGACATTTGAAGCTAACTACAAGGAATTTGCTTATTTTAACCGTTTTAGTTTATGTGGAAATGGATTTATCAAGATTTTAACATATTCCCAACTACATAAATGAACTAATATAAAATATTTCGTATTTTTTTTATAAAAGCATGTTAAAATTTTCCGTTTTTTTTTATGTATGATTTATCTTTCAATTTATATTCCGTAATTTTTTTCAATGAATGTGTGTTTTATCTTTCGAAATTGTTTTGTTGGGTGAACATGCTTTATACCATGAAATATCAAACTATGTAAAAAAATCATTAACATGGTTCAAGTCCCTTTTCCTTTGTTTTTTTATTGTTAAACTTGGTTTTATTCTGCAACACAAGTAATTGTTTTGTTGTTTAAATTAGATAAGACTCTTATACATGTATACGTATGTAATACAGTATTTTGGTAGTGGAGGTTATAACTTATTATTTTGTAGTGGAGGTTAAACATTAAGTCTTAATAAAATCATATTTCACTCTTAATGAGATAATTAGGAAGGGGAATTGTTCCATATTACATTAATAGATGAAAACCATATAGGCTAAGTTACAATTTAATTAAGAGTTTGTTTTACTACACTCTTAATTATGAAGAATTGTGTCCTCATTACTAATTATAAATTTTTACCTAAAAATAAATACTTATCCAACAATTGATATCATATGAATGTTGCTTTAGTTTTTTTTAATGTTTAACCCATACCAATATCATAGTTAAAAAAATATATTTTTTCTCTTTATTTACATGAAGTTATATTTGTAAGAGTGAATGGACAATTTTTTAAAAAGTGTTGCACATTCTTATTCCTGAATAAATATGAAAAAAATGTTAAAATAATTTTCAATATTATATTTAAAACCCTAAATCAAAATCTATTGAAAACGTTATGAATAAAGGGGGAGAGGTCAATTCTTAACAATATATTTTATTAAATAGATGGGATTTTTAAAACTAAAGAGGAAATAATATAACTAAATCTTAAAATGTTTTGAAATGAAAGTGATATTTTGAAATGATTATTTATAATACAGAATTATAATGTGAATGAAATATGAGGTTAAGAATTATACATTTAAATATTGTTATAATGAAGAAAAACAACATAAATTGTTGAGATTATAACAACGTTAAAACATTGAACACTAAGAATCTAGAATGAAGTAGCATTATTAACGTTATACACCTGACATCATTAACATTTTTTTTCAAAGAATGAGGTCAAGTCAATTTAAGCCTATGAATTTCATTAGTCTATTTTCACTTAAACAATTAATAAGCTGCAACTGAGGTTCAAAAACGCCACCATTATTTTTCTCCTACTTCTAAATAGAAAAAGTAGAAAACTTTTTTTCATTCTAATTGAGAAAATATTAATGTTCTTACAACTTCTAGATGGCTTCAATATTGTAAAATACTTTTATACCATAGATACGTTTTTTAAATTCTTCTTTTTAAAATATTGATTTTCTTTTATTTCTTAAGTTGTGTATATATATCCTATCTCCTAACTTTAATATATTTTTGTTCTAATACGTCAATATAGTCTCACATCGCTTAGGAGTCGAAGTCAATGATAGTTTATATACTCTCTCATTCCTCAATCCACTGAGACACATTTTAAGGACAAAATCGTGACGGAACACTGAACTCTAAAGCGGACAATAACTCGAATGCGATGATTGACCCTAACGAATGTCCAACGGACTAGAGGTCATTAAGTAAAATATAATTATTTTGGTGGAAAAATACACGTAAAAACAAAAAAAAAAACTATTGACATTATAATAAATTTTATTCTTAATTTAATAAAAACTCTTTCATAATTTCTCAGTAAATGTCTTTCCAATGTCTTTTTCAATATGGATAATCAAAGTATATCTGAAAAAAAGTCTTTTTTTCTCACAAATTTTATAGCTAAAAAAGTTCAGCTGATGACTTTTTTTTTTCAAACATATAAACATAAGAAATAACATTAACAGAAGAATATAGTAAGTCAAGATAAAACAAAATTGAAATTTTCAATCTAATTAAGTCACACACAGATTGATAATAAAATAATACAGTACTGAAGAATAACGGGTTGAATTCAACTAAACTCTTGAAGTAAAAGTAAACAAGTGTTACGTAAATCAATCTTTTATGAATTAGATTGTTGAAACATTTAACGGTGAATCAAATGCACATTAATGGAAGTAGAAACAATTAGTATGAATTATTTAAATTTTAAACATGTTAAACAATTTTCTTCAGTTTATAAATATATTTCTTTAAATTATATATATGAGACTTATTTTAAAATGATAATTTTAATTATAAACATTTTTTTTAAGTAATTCCTATTAAAAATATTCCTCTTAAATTTGGACGGCTACCCCTGTAGCAATATACTTAATTAAAATTCACATGAGATGTGGAATTGTCAAAACTTTGAATTGGTCAAAGTCAAAAAATCCAACACCCATGATATTAAGATTAATGTTTCAAATCTATCACCCAATAAAAGTTAGATACGTTGACCAACCTAAGAGAATATAAACGACTAAGCATTTTTTTTCTAAATTATTATCTCTTTTATCATGTTAAAGTTGGCTCCAATCAATATTTTTTTAATATATGTATGAATAATAAAACTAATTGTTTTTTTTAAATATTTCTCATTTAAATTTTTTAAAAATTACAAATATTTTGCAAATCATACCAATGTTGTAAATTAGTTACATGCAAAAAAAATATATTAATTAGGAACATATCCATTATAGAAAACTATGTAACTATCTCCTAAAAAAGAAACATTATTTCTGCATAAAAAAAATCCTTTCTCAAATTTAGAATGATATAACAAAATAAATTATTATTTGGATTTTGTTAAAATTATTATTATTATTTAGTTATTCTAATTTCCAGACACTGCTTAAGTAATGAATTGTTTCTTAAGTATACTTTTGAAAAATAATTAAATTTCATATTTTAATTATTTTTGAAAGAAGTTTTTAAATTGCATCTTTAAACAAACAATGTGTATTTTTAAACAAACAATTTGCATTAGTATTCACATATTCATCATGTAGATATTTGAAATAACATAAATTTTTAGAAGATGTCAATATGTTGATATTTAAAATAACGTATTTTTTTTACTGGATAACACTGAGAATGCCAAAATACAAAAATTAATATCACTTAGAAATAGCATATCATATATAATATGATTTGATATCTTAAATATTATTTACGACAAATTAATCTTATTCTAGTACTCTCCTTCAAGGTGGAGTATGGAGGGAGGAGATGTCCAATTTGAATAATAAAAATTCAAACTCTTTGTTGAGAAACATTTTAGTTAGGTTATGTATAGGTTCGGAAGAAGTGTGAATGTTCACAAACAAATGACATTCTAGTTCAATGTGTTGCGTACGATCATGAAAAATTGGATTTGAGGCAATATAAATAACAAATTAAGTGTCACAATACAATTTCATGGGGCATGGAGTTGAAAATACCGAAATCTTAGGTTAACGCTTTGATTCATAAGAGTTCAGAAGTAGTAGGTGTCATGGATCAATATTTAGCTTCCGTAGAGGAATGATTAGGGCTGGGCAAAAAATCCACTTTTGTCAAATTGCTCCATTTTTGCACTACACTAATCCATTAAAATTCCATTTATTTAAATCTAGTTTTTAGTTTGATCCATATTTTATTATATTTTCAAAACAGATATCAATTTTGTTTATAAGGATCTTCAAAATTAGAAATTCAAATTTCCAATCCAAATTCTCTATTATCCAAACCATCTTTCTATACTTTCTCTCATTTGTGGTTTTTTTTTTCTCTCTCGTGCACCTTTTATTCACTTTTTAAAATTTTAGTTGCTCTTTCTTGGTTCCACCTCTCTCTCTCTCAATCTCCTACACCTCTTGGTTCCACCTCTTATTCACTTTTTTAATTTTAGTTAGTGTCTCATACACATTACATATTACATTATTATGCAATCAATCAAGTTTTATACATTTTGTTTATAATTTTATTTGTTCCAATATTTTGTACATAATAAATGGATATAATATTTTCAAAGTTTAATTAAAGTATTATAGGTAGGTATATTTTAATGTTAAAAATGTATATATTGTGTTATCTTTAATTTTTTTAGTTTTATTAAATTATAACTTTATTATATTTTCTTAATATTTATATAATATTCTAACTTTTTGATATATATTATTATATTAATATTATGTTAATTTTTTAAGAAAACATGATTTTT
>Ga0123342_1002211_pt1 | contig 32519 bp, 20 predicted proteins | sample Turbeawhitnodule_FD_89960 | JGI IMG/M metagenome (GOLD analysis project Ga0123342, IMG submission 89960) | Root nodule microbial communities of legume samples collected from Mexico - Turtle bean Mexico white nodule | ecosystem: Host-associated > Plants > Roots > Nodule | place: Mexico: Nepantla... | reverse complement strand
TTATATTAATATATTTCTATATATAGTTATTATGTTTATGAGTTATAATTTATTTTATTATAATTTTTTATGAATTTTTTTTATTGTTAATTACGTTATATTTTTGTTGTTGTGGTATTTTTTATTTTTTATTTCTAGAGGGTTTTTAATATTAAAAAATAATATCTTTTTATTTATATAAGATTTGATTTATTTTTTAATTTTATTACTTGAAGTTCTGTTTTTATTTAATTTGTTGAATACATATTTTTTTTAATTATAGTTTTTATATTATACATATTTACATTTAACATATATTTTTTTAATTATAATTTTTAAATCTACGAAATGTGTGAAAGTTTTTCATTTTTAAGCAAAAACAACTCATTTTATTATTAATTTTTTTAATAGGCAAGGGTTAATCTGTAAAGTAACATTTCACTCTTTTAAACAAAATTAAAATTTCCTCATAACCATCACATCACTCACAAACTCCCATCAACTTTCCTCACACATTCACCCTAACATACCACAATCCAAACACCTTCACTTTTTTCACACTTTCCTCATATATCCTCACACATCCACTCTCTCAAATCCTCACACATCCCATTCCTAATCCAAATAGAGTCTTAGTGATAACTTCACCAATAGTTAGGGGTAACAGTACGGGTGGTCCGCTTCATGTTTAGCCCACTTTGTACTAGGAGTACGAGTTTATTTCATTAGCTCGTCCCGTGTAAGAGGTAGCTTGCGGACCTGCGAGTCGATCCACATAAGGAAAATAATTTTTTAAAATTAAAATTTAATTATACAAAAAATATATTAGTGCTTTTGAAAATTTAAAATATCATTCTTGTTTTAATTCATTCAATCAAAATAAAAATATAAAGACATTCAAATATGAAAGTTGTTAAAAGAACTAATTATAAATAATTAAAGTTTTATTTTTCATAATTTTTCTTTTATAGGTATATAATTGTACGAGAATAATATTCATATAATTTTTCTTTATACTCTTTCGCCAACTTCATCAAGTCGCTGGTCTAACTAAGACCAAAATTAGCTATTGAGGGTTAAGTGTCACAATCTCAACGTTAATTTTATAAATATCAATTTTTTTTAAGCTAAAGTTAATCATGTTTATTTGATTATTAATATTGTGTCAAAGTTATTTTTAATCAATATTGATTTAAGTTTTTTTATCTAACCTTGACTATGTTTCTCAAATGACGTTAAATATATATTTTTAATTTATGTCAGTTGATATTATTTTCAATTTATATAGTTTTTTTTTCAACCTTATCCATTGGATTTATTTTATGAACATATGTTAGGACTTTTTTAATCAATAAGGTTAAATTTTTCATAACCAATGTTACCAGGACTATTTTTAGATTGATGTAGACTAAATGTTTCTCTATTGTTGCTAATAGGAGGTTTTTTTATTTAAATTGTAAAGATTATTTTTGTTGTTCTTGTCTAAAAATATTATTTCTCATTCAATATTAGTCAAGATTTTATGGTCAATATTACATAGGCTATATTTTAGCACATATGAACTAGATTTTTTGGTTGTCTATTATGATAATTTTATTGTTGATGTCCGTAGTGATTTTCTCTTTATCAACGGCAACAATTTTTTTTCTTCTAATAATGTACTAGAATTCTTTATAATGTTCATTGAGAAATTTTTTATCAACATTAACATTAATTATTTTACCAATATTAATTAGAGAAAAAATCCAACTGACATCAATTAGAAATTCGACAAAAATAAACTATTTCATAAAAATAACTCTAATCAATCTCAACTTAAATAATTATTGTTAAATTTAATTTAAAATAATTTTAACTGATATTAATAAATATGAATTAAAAAATCTTGAAGAATTTTGAATGAAAAATAATGTCAAATAAAATTGACAAAATATTTTTAATTATTAACAATTATTTAATATTTAAACAATTTTTTTTTTACATTTACTGGTAATTGAAGTTTATAAAAAAAAATCCTTATTCAAAAAAAATATTTTAAAAGTAAAATAATTTAAAATCAGATCAAGTCAAATTTAATCTATTTAAATATTTTTTTAAATTATGAAATTATCAATCTATTATAAATATTTTTAAAAGGAATACAAAAGTTTTATGAGATGTTGAATCATTTGAAAAACGTAAGCCACCAATATAAATAATCTTGGAGTCGCCTCAGGAAAGATAAGACTTTAACATAAAATTTATTAATAAAACTAATTATCTAAAACACCATCTCTAGAAAGGAAAAATACATTCTGTCATATAGAAATAGATAATTATTTTCAACAAATACTGATATCACTGAGTGTTTTCATCAATGACTCACATTATTAACTTTTTTTTATGTGTAACATTTAACACTCTTTTTTTATATTTTACTTTTTTTCTCCCTTAAAGGATCATTAATGCTTTTGTGTATTCTTTTAGATTACATACGAATGCATATATATTTTGCACAGCGATCTATGGTGGTCTAAGAATTGATACAATATTAAAATAATATTTTATTAACAAAATTTATATCTGGCAAACACGTATTATAATATTTCCAGATAAGCTTTGGGATATACTTTGTTGACCATTTACATATAAAAAAAACTATTGACTTTAATCCAACATTTCAATAATAGGTTTTGATTACATCTTTTTAATAATAGCACAAATTTTCTATATTTAATAATTAAAAAGCATGTTAATCATTCCATAAACTTATGTCAACACCTTCAATACAATCGTGATTGCAACATGGATCACAGGTATATAATATATAACAAGAACACGAAATTATGAATTGATAGTTATTATTTAATATAAAACAATCGTTTATTACAGTATTACACTAATTTCTAAAAAGTAGAGAGACTTACTTACTTTATTTAATTTTTTATGTATATTTTAAATCATATAAATATCACATGGTTTCTAACTTGTTCTTAATTTTCATATATTTGTATAATGTAGAGGAAGATTTTTTTTTTCTGATTAAATATTTTAAAATGAAAAATATATTAAATTAAGATGTCACTTTCATAATTACTAAATAAAAATATAATTAATTGCATTTTGTTAATAGTATGAATGTTTCTTTCTTCACGAATTGTATTGGCAACTAAATTTTCCATTTTCTTTTTTTTATTAATATTGTGTTTGGAGTTATTTATTCGGATGAATTTACGCTGACTTGCATTGTTCAGATGACATCATTTGCGTTAATATGTGAGCGAGGAAAGATGAGTAAAGTGGAAAAGAAGATCCACACATATAGTTGGAGAAATGAAAAGAAAGTCACGTAGACTCATAGTAATTTACGTTTATGTCCTTTACTTTTATTTTTTGTGAAGAAAATTGTGTGACCCTATGCATAATAGTGCAGATTCCTCGGAAAAATGTATGGCCAAGCATGGAGAGCAAGTATAAGATTCCTAACCTCTTCTTTTATGTATTCTTCATGTTTAGTTGGTGAAATCTGTTATTTATTTTTCATGAGATGTGTACACAAAGTTATATGACAAAAGGGAAAAAATGGAATTATCATTTAAGTTTGATTCCAATGGAAATGAAACTTTGGATGAACATCTTGACACTGTTTTTGAAGTTAGAAAATGGTAAGATCCAAAAAAAATAGTTTTAAAAGTAGAAATGATATAATTAAAATGACACATGACTATTTTATTATCAAATTTAAAAGAGTATATAAATAGAAATTCAATTATTCAGGTTTCATTTAAAAGAACAATTATCTCTATAAAAACTCAATTTTCTTTTTCTTTGTCTTCTCTTTAAGATTATGGTTTCCTCGCTCATCTCATTAGTTTGACCAAAGTACGTTATTAGACTCTTGACAATGAAGACTACAAGACTGTCTGATCAGAATCTCGGATAGAGTAAATTCATTTTTGTTCATTTTTCCTTTCCTATCCTTTATCTCTAAGATTCTGACATCCTCGCTTATCAGTTTGACTATCGGAATCTGCCATTAGACTCCTGAAACTGAACACTACAAAATTGCTCGATCAAAATTTCAGATAAAGTAAGTTCATTATTCTTGGCTTTTTTTCCTTTGAGTTAGTTTTTACCTGGTTAGGTTTGTCATTAGTTTAAGTTTGCATGTGATGCTTTTATCTTCATAAGTAGTCTTTGTTAGCTTAGGATCCTAGTGATATAGTTATATTTTTTATCAGGACTATGTGGTGCAGGTTAGGCTACCCTTGAGCTTTTGGTAGTTTTGAGCTCTTAGGGAGAATCTTCTTAAGTTCAGGTAAGAGAAGCTAGTTTAAATTGCCAATAGAACCTTATGCTAGAAGATCTGGATCTAGGGGTGACGTGGTCACGAATCTCAAATTTTCTTGTAGAATTTATTATTTTTGAGTAGATTGGGGTTTGTTTGAGATTGAAATGTGAAAGTGTAGATATAATAGATGTTGTAGAATGAACATGAGTTTGGAATTCAATGAGTTAGTGTTTGAATAATTTTTTAAATTAATTCAAATGAAATGTTTGATGAGAATTAATTGTTTGATTTTAAATGATTTTGGTTTAGAAATCGGATATATATGTATAGATTGACATAATAGCTAATTGTCTCAATGAGAGTTTTTGTATAATGTTGAACAGGAACTATCAATGTAATGTGTAGTTTTATAAAATTATGAGTTAAATGAAATTCTAAACTTTGATATGATTTAATTGTGTGATTTTGGATTGTTTATAAAGTTAAAAATATTATGTAATTAAATGGTGCATTGATGTGTTACATGAGATATGAAATGGTGTGAAAGTGTGATCAATAAAGGAATTACTGTGTTGAGATTTTGTTAAGGTGTATTGATTTGTCAAGCTCGTAATGAGACATCCCGATTCTACTGATATAATGGAATCATATAAATGAAGTTATTCAGTTGGTGAGAGTCGATGGAGGTTCATATGACTTTGTCTGTGGTTTGAAATATAATATGGCCTTTTAGGTCATATAAATTTACGCTGTCATACTAGATTATGAGACGATGAGATATTTAGATGTTATGTGCATGACTGTGTGAATTTCACAACTAATAGTATGATAGGTGCAAGTCTCAAGATGCTGATTTTAATACACGAGTCTTATGGGAGTAAAATTAAGTGTTTATGTGTTGTTGTGAGTCAATAGTAAAAGTCTGACATGTGAAAAATGAATTTATGAATTTTAATAGACACTTGATGATTTGAGAAATTATATAAGACTTATGAATTATGTTTATTAATTTGAAATTGAAATTATAAAGAAATATTTATATAAATAGCTTATTATGTTGTTTGTTTGTGTTTGTTTTTTTTTTATCTATGATGATCGTGTTTTACACGAGAGCAAATGAGATTGCATGTATGTAATAGAGCTCCTCAGTGTGAACGACTGAAAGATGATATATTAAAATTCATATGAAAAAGATATTTTTTTGAGAAAGTGTACATATTGATATGTTAATTACTTGTTTTACTTTTATTCTATATAGGTATAAGAATTAGAGATGTTAAAAAATAACTAAATAAATGTAAAAGAGATTAATACAAATCACAACTGATAATACCATTTCAATTTCAAATCTAAATTTAAATAACTTATTTGCATAGGTCTTATTTGTTTTAACATCTACAGATTTTAAAACTCTATTTCTATAATCAATAACGCAAAATTCACTCATGAGATTAATTCCACTAATTGGTATAAATTATTCCAGGTGCAACAAATAGAAACATCAAATTATTTCACTATATAAGTATAATAAAAATAATAGAAATACAACAAATTTTATATAAACGTTTTTTTTTTAATTTCATATCAATATCATGATAAATCTAATAACTTGATAAAAGAATTGAAAACGATTTTTAACAATATTTGTTACAACAACTTTGGAAAGAGATTCTTTATTCATAAAAAAGATAAAATCAATAGAAATTAAAAACTATTTAATTATTGTAACACATCATAATACATTAAATACATGGTGGGATCTCCATAGTAAGAGTTATATCTCAACTAATTTTTTAGGGCTTTATTTATAGAATAACATATTAATGATTGCTTAAAAAATACACAAGATGAATAATATTCTATAAATAATGCCAACTCCTCAATGCAACTAATTTCTCTTAAGTGTAATATCAACCACAAATGTACCACAATAATTAAAGTAGTTATTGTATACCTAATAAATAAAGTCGCTGATCAAGGACAGTTACAAATTAATTAAATAATGATTTATTAGTAGTAGTACATCTAGAATTTAGTAGAAGATAAAAAAAAAGTTTACACGTTTTTTATAATAAAACATTATGTATCACGAATTGTGTTATATATATTAAAAATAATCATAGAACCATATAAGCATTTAAAAGAATATTACTATATAATTGTTAAGATAATGGTTATAAAGTTTAATAAATAATCATATAGAAATGTAATATTTGTCGTTGAATAGATATTTATAAGAAAGAAAAATATTTCTCACATGAAAAGGTAGAAATTTATTAAAACAACAGATAAAATGGAAGAGTAGAAATTGATTGAAACAATATTAAATGTTTTTTTTTTCAGGAATGAAGTAGGTAAACAGATATAGTTAGTGTATATGCTAATAACCTGACAGTATATACTTACATACGAGGATAAATTGAATGGAGGTTTTGTTTGGTTTCACGAGGAAAAAGCAAAAATCGAAATAAAAAAAGGAGGGTATTAATTTAGTTTTGTTTTACTGAGAAAAACAGAAAACGTGAGTAAAAAAGTTGACGGAGTTTCCAAAGAGAGAGTAGGAAACAAAGATCTATGCGAAATTGTGGTCACGGAAAGGGAGTGGTATCATGTGTAAACCGTGTGGTACTTGGAATGTGTTGTGAGGGGTAGGCATGTCATTTCACGGATATTCTGAGCGATTAAGAGGTTCAAACTCAGAGAAGGTGTTTGTTGAAGATAAATGATAAATCAGAAGAGAAGTAGAAGAAGCCAAAGCATATAAAAGATTGTAGCCGTCAAATATCACTCTCACCAACCATTCTTCTATTTCCATTCCAAGCCATGGCCATGGATTCCATGGCCGCTTCCATCGGAGTTTCCGTCCCGGTGCTCCGTTTCCTCCTCTGCTTCGCCGCCACCGTTCCCCTCAGTTTCCTCTGCCGCTTCCTACCCCGCGGCCTCCCCAAGCATCTTTACTCCGCCGTCGTCGGCGTCGTCCTCTCCTACCTCTCCTTCGGCGTCTCCTCCAACCTCCACTTTCTCGTCCCCATGTTCCTTGGCTACGCCTCCATGCTCCTCTTTCGCCCCCGATGCGGCATCCTCACCTTCTTCCTCGGATTCGGTTACCTCATTGGCTGGTATAATCGATCTATTTTCTCCTTGCAATTCAATTGCTCCTCTCTTTAACCTTGCACCGCATTTCTGATGTCTCTTCTGCAGCCACGTTTATTACATGAGCGGCGATGCATGGAAGGAAGGTGGCATCGATGCCACTGGTGAGCGCAAATTTATGATTTCTTATTTTATTTATTTAGCTTTTGGATTCAGGAATGAGGGGGGTTTGACTGATTGTTATTATTACTGTGGTAACGTTATTTTTGGTGATGGTTGGTTTGATCATTAATTGTGGTTGGTTTGGAAATAGGGGCCTTGATGGTTTTGACGCTCAAGGTTATATCCTGTGCGGTTAATTACAACGATGGATTGTTGAAAGAAGAGGGCTTGCGCGAGGCCCAGAAGAAGTACCGTTTGGTCAGATTGCCTTCACTCCTTGAGTACATTGGTTACTGTCTCTGCTGTGGCAGTCACTTTGCTGGTCCTGTTTATGAAATGAAGGATTATCTTGACTGGACTGAAGGAAAAGGGGTATTCTTTATTGTTTATTTTGGTTTTGGTTAATAACGATTAGCCGGATAGGCCGGGGTAACATCATGTCAGTAGATAACCTTGCTCCTTATGTAGTTAGGCTTTGATTTCTAAACCCGTGGGTATGGAAAAAATTTGTTAGGATATGTCATTTATAGGCCTGTACTCAGGGATTAGTTTTTGGCTACCGACTGGCCATACCCTGCTGATAAAAATAATTAGTACACTAGCACTGATGCCCAGTTCTCCTTAAATTTAAAATAAAAAATTCAGTGGCAGTTTCTCATTTTTTGTGCTGATATATTAGGAATTACTGTTCTCCTATGTGCTATTTCAACCCTGGTATTTATTATTGTTGTTATTGCAGATTTGGAGCTCCGAAGCAAAAGGGCCATCGCCATCACCTTATGGGGCAACCATCCGGGCTCTCCTCCAAGCTGGTTTTTGCATGGCCATGTATTTAAACCTCGTGCCTCATTTTCCTCTGTCCAAGTTTACTGATCCTACCTACCATGAATGGTGTTTCTGGAAAAAATTAAGTTACCAGTATATGTCTGGCTTTACTGCACGCTGGAAGTATTATTTCATTTGGTCAATATCAGAAGCTTCTATAATTATCTCTGGCCTGGGTTTCAGTGGCTGGACTGATTCGTCCCCACCAAAACCACGATGGGACCGGGCCAAAAATGTAGATATAATAGGTGTTGAGTTTGCAAAGAGTGCAGTTACAATCCCAGCTGTGTGGAATATTCAAGTCAGCACCTGGCTTCGTCATTGTGAGTTTCTTGCCAATGAGATTGAATGCTTTTATTGTGGGATTTGATTAGTTATCTCAGTAGGATATAGCCATTGTTCAGCGTTAGGCATGAAGTTTAGTTTATGGTCTTAGCTGCATTATTTTTAAGTTTTGTTTACAATTTGGCTATAGTATTTTTTAGATGGTTACTTCTGAATTTGGTTAAACTTTTCAATAAGAAAATAAAAAAGGTAAAATGAATTATGTTTTTCTTGTGAGTTAAAAGCTATAAAGTTGAAGTACATAAGTTGATTTTGATTTATGAAGGAAACTTAAATGTTTTTTCTTCTAGTATTTATTAAGGTGTTGATCAAAAAATGGCCTTAGTGGAAACTTTGTATCATGCATTAGTTGGGTCATATTAATAATATCTCTTCTTGAGTAAAAAAACCAGTTTTCAAGATGTTAAATGAAAGAACTTCTAGAAAGGTGCATAAAGATGATTTTGACTGATGAAGGAAACTTAATTAATTTTACTTTATTATATTCTTCTATAAGCATTTATAAAGATGTTTATAAAAAAGGGAACTTAGTTGGAACTTTGTATAGTGGATTACTTGGGTCATATTATCCCTCTTCTTGAATTAGAACATGGTTTTTGTTCACAGTAAATTATAGCATGATCAAGCTATGAACCCTGGACCAAAAGAAAAGGGTAAAAAGCCATCAACAATTGGTTTTCATTTTTTTGTTTACCCTTTAGGATTTGCTAGATACAAAATTAAAGTTTATGTAGATTACCTATTTATATGCCATTCTGAAAGGTTGACAATGGAATATAAAATATTAATGTTGCTATTGTTTGGGTTTTGATAGATGTTTATGAGAGGCTTATTCAGAATGGGAAGAAACCAGGTTTCTTTCAGCTACTCGCCACCCAGACCGTTAGTGCTGTTTGGCATGTGAGTAAAATTTTAGCTGCATTTTACACGGATTGTTTCTATTGTACTGTACGTTGGTATTTGCATTATTATTGCTTCAGGCTTACTATATTTGCAAATGTATGTATAGTTTTAAGGAAAAACTAATTATTAGACAAAAAATCATTACACTTGTGAATAAGCAGTATGTGGTAGATGAGGTGATGTATAAATATATCTATTAATTTCTTCTGCTATGTTATTCGGGAAAAGAAATCCATTTTAGCTAGCTGAAGAAGAAACTGTTGCGTGAAACAACTTTGATGTGCTGGTTTTAATATTATCGATCTATGGTCTGTATGCAAGGATTTGTGACAGTTTTTTCCTAACCATTTGACTTAATCGTTGTAGGGCCTGTACCCTGGATACATAATATTCTTTGTTCAGTCAGCATTGATGATTGCTGGCTCCAGAGGTATATGTTGATTTTTGCACATTTGATATCTTTTTTTCTGTTAGTTAACTTGAGTTGTGTTTCTTTTGAAACAGTCATTTACAGATGGCAGCAAGCTGTGCCTCCAACAATGGCTCTGGCTAAGAATGTCCTTGTGATTATGAATTTTGCCTATACACTTTTGGTTCTAAATTACTCCTGCGTTGGTTTCATGGTTCGTCCTCTTTCTCTCCCTACCCTTCTGCAAAAACACTAACACACATTTACAACTTCTACTTTCAGCCTTAAACATGCTAATATGGATTTCAAGGTTTTTTACATGTTTCTATTGTTATATTATATTTGAATAGGTGTTAAGTCTGAATGAAACTCTTGCCTCATATGGAAGTGTGTATTACGTTGGGACCATTATTCCTGTTGTTATGATTCTTCTTGGTAAAGTAATCAAACCTGGAAGGCCTGCTAGATCCAAAGCTCAGAAGGAGCAGTGAGGTAGAAAATGCTGTTTATTCTTGTTGGAATTTTTGAAATGGATTAGGATAATGTAGTAGAACGGGTCTCCAGCTTCCACAGCTTTTCTGCCCCTGGTTTTCAACCTCTTGTAACAGCTCCCATGATCATGAGAAAATGGCTGGGCTCTTTCATGCTCCTGACTTTAGCATTGAGTTGTGTTTATGGGATAAGAAACATACCGTTGGCAGGTTTGATAAAAGCAGTTATTGACTAAATTTTAAAAACATTTGTATTTTTGGGATTGGTTTCAGATCTCGTAACAATTACCGCTAGAGGCTATATTTTTCATATCTTAACTGTATTACTGCTAGAGGCTATATTTTTCAAATCTTAACTGTAGACAAATACACATATATACTTTGGTGGATGGTGCTATTTAGTTTCAAACCCATCAAATTGTCATTTTGTACAAAGTGATGCATGCTTTGTTGCCCAGAAGGTAAGGACAATGATATGAAGAAACTTTTAAATATGAGCTGCCTATCATAGGTCTAAGAATTCCATCTTTCTGAAAGAGAGCTGTCTTAAAATGTCTGGGACAGTGCTTTACCTTGAAACTGGATGGAGATATATTATTATTTGAGCTAGTGTTGTAGGGCACGTAGGATCTCATTTAGAAGAAAGGAACAGAGAGGGAGAGCAAGAAGCTTAAAGAAACGAGATTATTAAGTTTGTTTGAAGGCAATGAGATTATTTAATCATCAATCAAACGGAATTATTAAGGTTGTTTGAAGACAATGGGATTACTTAATCATCAATCGAACCATTATTGTCTTAATCTATTCCTGGCTGCTGGAGTGTCATCTGGTTTCTCCAGAGTTTCTGTTCTTGAAATGACACTAATGCTTTTAAATGAACATGGAATTGGATTTATGTTTGAATGATGGGGGATTCACAGATTTCTTGTTTTGGTCAATAGCATCTACAGATCAACAAATTTCACTATTATTTTTATGCAGGTATCTTTCTTTCTTTTACTGTCATATTATATCGTAGGCTTTTCTTTTTATTGGTCTCCTGGCTATTAGTTTATTTTTCTTGGGCGGTTTAGCTTTTGTGATAAAAAAAATGCCTATTAAATTCTATACAAAATAAAGTGATTTTTTTTTCTTTCAACTAATTATTTATTTAATGAAGAATTTTACCTTTGGTATCAAATGTTTTTTTTATTCTAAAGATGAGATTTAATTTCTTGTGTTTATTTTAGTATCGGTAAAATCTTTTTTGGCAATTCATTTTATATTTTAAATTTATCAAATACTATCCCCAATTCAGCAAATCATCTCAATTTCAATTCTGTTAATTAAAACAAAATCTCAGGCGTGTAGCTCATTGGAGCTAGTTGCCTCTCTGAGTTGCGTGACATAAATTTTCTAATATCAGATCAAATAAAAATATTTTGATATAATGAGCATAGAATACATATTTTTCACCTTCTTCAACATAATATAACTGAACTCGTGATTAAAGAGTCATAGCTTTTGTATATTAAATTTCGTAACAAATCATGAATAAACACGACATTAATTGCAGTAACAAACTGACAGTAGTGAAATTGTTGTGAGAGACACGCAGGCTTAAATAGTTGCCCTGATCTTGGTGACGTGGCCTTACAATAGCATTACAAACATTGTGCTCTAAAGGGTGATTCTTTACTGAACAGGAATATTATTTGTTGATTCATTCTCTACAGTTAGTTCTTCAACATATAAATAAGAGGAAGAAAAACGAGAAGAAATAGAAAACGTGCTGTTAATTTTTTTTATACAAAGAACAGAACTCATTGTATATCTACCTTTCCTCCTATTCTACTTAATATTTCAGGTACAGTGAAAGATAAATTAGGAAGCATATAGCATTAATTTTTGTGAAACAAAAAACGAAAAAGAAAATTTGAATTTCAACCAATAAAAAATCTTAATATGATTTTTAAGGTATACATTGTAAGAATGAACGCACTTCATCTATCATGAATTTGTTTTTGGCAAGTTCTTAATTTTCCTTAAGGTGATGTATGATATTTGATTGGACATTAAGATGTGAAAAGTAAGTTAAGACTGATAAGTTTATGTATAGAAGATGTGAAACAGAAGAGCAACAGCACAGACTCTATGTGGTTCAATATTTTCATTTATTAATTCCTCACTTTACTAAAACTAAAACTGTACAACACAATAAATTTGACTAATGCAGAGACAGTAGTAATTCCTGGTGAAACCTCTGTTTTCGCCCAAGAACCACAAATTTTTCTTTTCCTTTTCTTCCACCGCGTTACCAGATTTGATTTTACCTTTTCTCTCGTCATATTTTTTTGTTCTTATATTCTTCACTTAAAAAGTCTGACACTTTCTGCAGCTGCCACTCAGTTTCTCTTTGTTTTTTTATTTTATTCTCATAATTTCCTTCACTCATCCCATTATCATAGTTTTCCCAGTCGGTTTCTTTCTCTTCTCCATTCTCTCTGTTTTTTCCTCCACCGACTTCTAGTTTCTGCTAGCTTCACCAAACTCAAGGTTTGTACTTTTTCTTCCTTTTAAATTATTCTAATCTTACTTCTCTGAACTTTCTGTTCCTTTTTTTTTTTTCTACTCTTTCTTCTATTTTATTTTCCATCATGAAGAATACGCTTTTGGAGAAGCCAAGGTTCTTTCTGCTCTCCTTGGTTTCCTTCCTTCCAAGGGAGGAACCTCTTTTTTGGATGTTCTTTCTTCTCTGAGAAAACACAAGGCCAGTCTCTTCTTTTGCAGCCATAAAACTTGGTTTTTGTCAAAGCCCACACACAAGGAGTAAAAGTTACACAACATGTTTTCGAGCAGCAGAAAAGGTGACATTCGTGGTCACGACAACGCAAAAGTGGCTGAATGGGAATTAAGGCCAGGAGGAATGGTGGTGCAGAAACGTAACTCAGATGTGAATCAAAATTTCATATCTAAATCCACCATCAAAGTCAGAGTGAAATATGGATCATCCTATCACCAAATTCAAATCAGTTCTCATGCAAGCTTTGGTAATCCATTTTTCAAAATTTTTCTCTTTATTTGTTTGTTCAGAGTTTAATTTTATTCACTGACAACTAATAATTGTAAAAAATTAAAAAAAATAGTATATTCCTTCTATATGAGAGTATATGATAAGATAATGCAATTGTACAAGAAATTCCTGATTGAATTATACTTTATACTGCATATACTCTTTACTTTTTTTACAGATTATTGTACAAGTTGATGGATTATTGGATGTGGTTCTTTGGGGTTGCAGGGGAATTGAAGAAAATGTTAACAGAACCTACTGGACTGCATGTTCAGGATCAGAAGTTGATTTACAAGAACAAGGAGAAAGATTCAAAGTCATATCTTGATGTTGAGAGAGTCAAAGATGGCTCAAAATTGGTGCTTCTTGTGGACATTGAGAACAGAGAAAGAAGGATACTTGAGAAGTTAAAAATTAGAAAAAAGGAAAAGACTTCAAAATCCTTGACAGAAATAAAGTTGGAGGTTGACAAATTATCCAAGAAGGTACTTGGTTTCACAAATTATGTGGGCAATTTCACTGTGGTGTGAACTGTAGTATCTATTTTTCCTACTAATTAATGTCTTTAATTGACACTGGACAGGTTGCAGCTTTGGAGACTGATGCTTCCACAGGTGGAATTATAGAAGAGTTAGATGTGGAGAATTTGACTGAAAATTTGATGAGAACATTAATTGCATTGGATGAAATCTATGGTGAAGGTGAACTGAAATTGGGGATAAGAGAGCAGGTACTAACTATTGATCTTCAAAACTGAAAATATATGTGAATTGATATTAAAAAGTATTTGTCACTAACATTATATGTCTGGAAAAAAATTATGTGAAGGTTAGGAGAGTTCAGAAACACATTGAGACTCTTGATATGTTGAGGACGACAATGCAAAATTCAATTCCCCTTAAAAAGGATGAAAACAAGATTAAGATGCATTATTGTGATGACTTGGAGAGGAGGCAGGGAAATCCTAAGAAGCACCAACCAAAGCAACATTCTGACTCTGTTGTGGTGACCACAGAATGGGAAACTTTTGATTAAGGCTTTTAGATTTACAACTAATTGATCAAGGCTTTTAGATTTACAACCAACCAAAATGCTTCCAACCAAAATGCTTCTTGTGGTGACCACACAGAATGGGAAATGCTTTTAGATTTACAATTAAAATGCTTCACATTAAGAATGTATTATTGAGTTATCACATAATGTATTAGTTATCACGTGATTGTGGATTTTTTTTCTTTAAAAGAAATGATTAATTTTTCATTCTAAGATTGAAAATGAAAATTAAACTAATGTGTAATTCAAATTATTATTTTAGTATGTTATACCTTTAATGTGTTGTAAAGGTGTTTAATGGTAGGATATAAAAGAAAAAGAAGTGAAGTAAAAACTGACTTGAAAAAGTTAAGAAACTATGGTAGCTTTGAGAATTGGATGGCTGCAGTTTCATTCCTTATTTGTTTGGAATTAATGTCATTTGCATTCTTTATTTATTTTTATTTTTTTCTGGAGTTTCATTCTTTATTTGCTTGAAATTAATGTCATTTGCATTCTTTATTTGCTTGGAATTAATGTCATTTGCTGACAAATTTTCTATCATTTTTATTGTATTCTTTATTAGTTAACTTATTTCTAAAACTTCTTATTTCTCTATCTTTATTTTAGAAAGAAATTGTATTTAATACAATTCCTGATTTGTTTTTCATACAATGTTGGACTATTTATTTACAAGCTGTGCTTGTAAGAAAATGGTATATACTGTTTGCACAAAAGGTTTTACTCTTAAGTCATGGTAGACAAGTATTGAAAGTTAAGGATTAAGAGGAAAATTTAAAGCTTCAAAAAAGGGACAAAAAAAAAAAATGGAATTTCATGACTCTGTTGGAAGATCTCTGCCTCCGAATAGGTTTTGCTGTGTGTGTCGGTGTACGTTATGCTTAGCTGTGACTCTTTTCTTCTTTTTCTTTTGATGCAGGTGAGTAGGGTCCATATAAGTAATTATAGTTTCGGAAACTTACAAATTATAGGTATAAATTTGAAATAAAGCGTTATTCTTATTCGTTTCAAAAATCAAAGTATTCTCTTTGTTTTCCTTTGCCAATCACTTAAAATCAGAGTATTCTCTTTGTTTTCCTTTGCCAATCACTTGAACTGATCCGGGAAAAACTATTCGTTCTTTATCAGCACACTCTGAAATGTTCTGTATTCTGTTTCATGTATCATGTTTGTGTTATTACACTGAATATTCTGCTTCATTTATGATGCATGATGTTTGTGTTATTACACTTCTTCTTCTTAATGTAGTTTAGAACAATTAATTATTTCTATTTTTTATGAGATATTTCTAATCTCTTCACATTAAATATTATGAATATATGCTTTTTTATAATAAATAATATTTTTTAAATAATCATTAATAATATAATCAATTTAATATATTGGTAATATTATTTTTAAAATGTAATAAAATAAATTAAAGTAATTCTTTTTGTTGGTATTAGTGGTTATGAAGATAGTGTTTCTGTTCTCTTATTAGAATTGAACATCTTGTGTAGTGTAGTGCAGTGAGAATTGAGTAATAATTGACATCCTATTTATAATGTTTTTTTTTATATTATTATATATTTTTAATTTCACAATATAGAGGAATACAATCAATATATTCTCTAATGTATAACACATTATCTTTTGTTAATTAAAATTTATACAGAGGAATATAAACAATGTCTTCTTTAATACAATTTTAACACATTATCTTTTATATATTACTTTAAAAAAAATTATAATTCAAGCCATTTAAATTTAAAGTAAAGCTCACATAGCTTTTTATTTTAAAAAATAATTAATAAAAATTATTATATATAGACATACATGCACGTACATAAATATTAATACAAAATTAAGATTATTATATATTTATAAATATCTAGCATCATTTTAATTTATACAAATAAACACCATAAAACAACAGTTTTGAAAACTTAGATATATAAAATGTTTTAAAACTACAAAAACTATATTTTATAATTATATTTTTTCCTTTTAAAAATGTTTGTAGTATAAAAGAAAAATAAAATGAATGCCTTAATTAGAAAAAGTAGGACAATATATATTTTAAAATATAATATCAATTATATTAATGTAGGACGCAATTTATTATTCATATATTTTTTAATTTAGAGAAAAATTATCATCCATCAATATATATATAGTGTACTTTAAGTTGTACTTGCCCTCTGATTGTTTCTTCTTGCACTCCATATCTTCTTCTTCCAACTTCATAAATTTTCGAATTTAAAAAAATGTCTTGTAATATTCTGAATTTCGTAGAATTCATTTTTAAATTTATAATTGACTTTCAAATTATATAATCCATAAGTCTTTTTTTACATGCATGATTACTTTCTGGATTACATAATCTGGAAGTCTTATTTAGCTTCTAGATTATGTAATCTGGAAGTCTTTTTTCAAATGACTTTCTAGATTACATAATTCAGAAACTATTATGTGAAAGTGACACAAGAAAGATAAAAATGTATTTTCATATTGTGTATGAAGATGACAGAAGAAGATATGGAAGTGCAAGAAGAAACTGTCTCTCTGTCTTTGCTACAATAACAGAAATAAATAAAATTTCAACAAAAATATCAATAGAGAATAAACCTTATTGGGCTAATAGACTTCTATTCGTCGTTTGAACTTTGCTATTCAAACCATCAAACCTCCCTGGTTGCTGTTCAAATTTCTGAGATTGAAGTATATATTATTTATGTAGATGGAAATGTTCCTTACAAAAAAAAATTATTTACTTCATATACAATAGAAGAAAATCATTAAATAGCATTCAAATTTAGAAATCAAAATAATTAGTCCATAATATATTAGCTAAATTAAATATTATTTTAGAGACTAAAAAATTATTAGTATCTAAAGTGATTTCTATTATTAATAATAATTTATAAAATAATTTATAAATTGATATCTAAATTAGCTACCAAGATTTTAGCTACTAGTATTTTAGATTCTAAATTAGTATCTAAAAGATTAATAAAGACTAATTTAAAATATAAGTAATTAGTAGATAAATGTTTTTGTAACTAATGGTTGGATATTAATTTAAAAATTAATTTATAATTTTTATTAATAATAAAAATTACTTTAATTACCATTTTATAAATTTTTATTAATAATTAATTACCAATAATTGTTTTAGTTTAAAAAATAAAAAATTAAGAGAGTTGAGTTCACCAGTGTTGTCACCAGGATTCAATTAATTTCTTGGGAGACTTAGGTAGTTGTGTGTCAGACAGGAATTTACAATTTTATCCTTACAAAAGTTGCACTAGAGGATTTGCAATTTTTATCATTAAAATGGTATGTAGAGTAATAATAATTTGTTGAGTATTGAATGAAGGTAAAACTTGAGGTGTCTAACTCCTTTAAATTTATTATATGTTTTTATTCATGCTTTTATTTATGTGTGTTCTTCCTTAAACAAAATATTATTTCATGTATGATTCCCAATTGTCCCTATATTCATGAATTAGACAAAACATATGAAAGTGTAAAACTTTTTTTTTTTTTCATTTTTTGGTTGAAAAGATGATTTTAAATGAATGTATATATATATATATATATATATTATGTATTACTATATATATATATTACTAAATTGAATTATGTCACTTACTTTGGTGTATTATATATATAGTATTTAATGCTTACTATAATTATATTTAATATAAGAGCACATTATATAGGTTTGATAAATCACTTGACAACTTTAAGGCACTATTTGTTTTTAGAGATGAACTTTGAGAAAGGATTGACTAGCGGGTGATAACATTATTTGTATCCAGTTATTTGGAGGTGTTGGCACGGATGGAGGAGCGAGTGTCTTTCGTTCTCGAGTCTTCTCTCCTATGAAGATATTGTAGATGATGTCTACGTAAGATTAAAGGAATTTACTCACATACCCTACACAACTACCTCTGAGACGAGACACTGTCAATGATGCATGAGGAAGAGGAAGAAGAAATTACTAAAAAAACACTAAAAATTAAGAAAGAGGAAAAGAAAAATTGATTTACACTCATATGTTATTCAAGAAAGAATCGATTCTCATACACTCAATCGATTTTAATGTTCTTTGTATTATACGGATAATCAATTTTCATATTAAATATTACATAAATTTATCTAACAAAAATATCTAATTATACTATTATTAACAACATATAATTACAAATAATGACAATAATAAAATAAAATTATAATATAACTAAAATATATATAGTTATATAAAATAATAAATGTATATAATAATAATTATTTTCATAAACTATAATATATTTAATAATATTATTTAAATCTAATGCAAAATAATTTTTTATTATATTTTTTAAAATTTTGAATATTTCAATTGTTGTTTTATGTAACAATTTTCAATTTTTAATTTTTCATCCAAAAATACTGAAAATAATGTTTTAATAACAATAAATAAAAATTAATAAATAAATAAGTCATATTTTTTATTTTTAAATTACATATAACAATAATTTATTTATACTTTGATAATATTATTTTTATCACAAGTTTGAATCTTCCTACAATAAATGTTATATAACTTGTATTTTTTTCGAAAGTAATTATTCAATGGTATTAAAAATAATTTACAAAAATTTAATTAATTCAAATCTACACAAATATAGAATAATTCATTATTCAAATATTTTTTAATACTAAGAATAAATTTGTAAACTTATGTTTTACACCTTTAATTTTTTTTTAAAATTTCTTCTCAAGTATTACATTACTTACAAACTTTAATAAATCATATTCACAAATCCATTATAACATCTCTTAATTCAAACAATTTCGCACATTTTTTTTTTTGATCAGCAATAAAAAATCAATAAATGAGAATCACTTCAGGAGTGGTCCAACCCTTTTACAAACACACATACAATTTAACTCCTAACTCGACACCCAAAACCGCCGGTCAAAAGACCAACCAAACCAAGCGCTAACTAGCTTTACCGAATCAGTCGTATACAGGCTAAAGGATCCAGAACCCAACAGGGATAGGAAAAATAAACTTTGCGGGACTTTGCAGCAATCCAAAACCACACCTTTACTTGTGCTGAGGCAAAAACTTCTAACACATCTGCCACTCCTCCATTAAAGACGACCGAGTTCCTATGCTTCCAAATTTCACTCACAATTCAAACCCAAATTGTCCCCAAAACATCATTAACCGAAACATCATAAACAACTTCGCAGATAGTCACATATCCTCTTAAATTCTTACACATCCACTCCTTCAAACCTTCATCCCAATCCAAATGCACCAAGTCTAACTCAGTTTTATAAAATTGGTTTATAAAGTGAAATTTACACCTATATTTATAGTATAAAATACCTTTATTTCTAGTTGATGTGAGATTTAAAAAAAAATGAAGTTTGTCCAATTATATGTTTTTTAAGTAATTTTTAGTTATTGTTTTTGCGGGATCGATTTTAAACACTCTGGTAATATCAAAATTAGGTTTGTAATCTTCTCTTTAGTTCCTTTGAAAAGGTTAAAATTGAATTCCTCCGCCACTTCTAGAACGAAGATGACCACCACCCTTAATGGGTGGATTATAATAACTTGAGCAAGAATTAAACCTTTTCTTATTGGCTTAATCTATTAAACTCAGATTCATTTGTGTCAAATTTGCCGGCATTACTTAACGTAATTTTCTTTGAAAATTTTATACAAGAAAAATTAAAAAGCCCAAAGTTGCTCTCGTCAAGTTCATCCTGAGCTGTAAACATATATAATTTATTTTTCTTGGACAATAATAGACAAAATTAACGCGTAAATATACAATTGTACTTGCTAATGGCCATAAATATTCTTTTTCCATTTTATAGCTGTTTTTTTCTTTATAGTGGTTGTAGATAAAAACATGCGTGTTACAATTAAAAAAAACGTGTTATGCTTAGAATTGGAACATGCAAAAAATATACATACATTTGGATAGGAAAGTGAAGAAACAAAAGGAATGGAAGATAATGATTTAAAGGTCCTATCATAGACAGATGCTAAGGAAATAGAAGACAATGGGAGAGAACAACTATCAGGTTCAACTTTATTTTGCTGGAATTTGCCAATATTTAAATTTTCATAGTATTGATACGTTTTGGATTTTTCACACTTCTCTTTTCCTTTTAAAAACCTCCCATGGATGGTGATTTTTCTTTGAAACATTGTATCCCAGTTTTAAGCTAGTATATATTCTTAGCCGTAATTGCTTCCCTTTTATGTTATTGTCCGTTTTCTTCTAATATGGATGGTTGGAAAATGATAGAAGGTATTACAAAGTGGACTTTAAGCTTAACTCAACTCCATAAAACCGGCTCATAGGTTGAGGTTTGCACCCACTTAGTCCGATAGCGGGTGGCACGATAGGCCCAATACAAACACTCGCTAGGATAGGCTCGAAATGACTCTGATACCATATTACGAAAGTGAACTTTAAGCCTAACTCAACCCCATAAAACCGGCTCATAGGGTTGAGGTTTGCACCCACTTATATACAATGAAAGACTCTAATATCTAGTCGATGTGAGATCTCCAACAGAAGGAAAACTTATCTTAGATAAAAATAAAGAATTTTTTTTTACGATTTAATATCTTCGAATTTTGGGATTAGAAGTGTTCTTTTCATCTTTTATATTCATTATGCTTGTTTTTCTTTTTCAAATTGGTGTCTTGAACCTTTGGTGTGTCTATACTCGTTTTAGTTGGAATTAGATTGTGTGCTTTTTAGACTTGGAACTTTTAAAGTAGTTTGGTTGGTTTTACAGTAGTTTGGTCGGTTCTGTATTTGATGGTTGTTTTGATATGTTGTATAGGAGTTGGATCACTCGTGAAGTGATCCAATTTTATTTATTCATTATTGCTAATAAAAGAAATAAATGAAGTGAGTGTTCTATCTAAGAGTATATAATATATTTGATAAAAAAACTTACCTTATTATTGTGTAACAATATTTATTTATAGTGTTTAGTAGTGAGTTATCTCGTTCATGAACCGACACATATCTTTAATAAAATAATATTAGTTGATTTATTCCATAATTATGAGATTTGTAGGGATGCTATCCGGATTTTCATGATTGTCCCTCAATTTATCATATTTCCTTTATTTGCTATTTATATGTAGCTAGTTCATCTAGTTGGTTTCCGGTTTCCGATGATGAATGACGTGACTCATTTAATTTTGACCCGTACACTTTTAAAATTATTAATTTATATATAATTTAAATAAGAAATCATAAATATATAATTGGAATTTTAAAAGTAATTTTGTGACACATTTTTTTCTTCCAATATAATAACTATTAATGTCTGTATGGTTACTTTACTGTTTCTTATTTTTTGAAACAGTTCCAATATATATATACTGATTTTTTTTGAAACATAAGTTTTCATACTTAATTATGCCAAACGCAGTGCATTAAATCTAGTTAGTAACAATGTATAATCAATTGAACGTAGATACAAATCTTAGTCTGCTTGTTTTCTTCTTTCTTCTCTTCTCAGTGAACTGCACAAAGAACAGATAGTTTCGGAGATGAAAGAACTTGTGATCGTAAATTTACACTGATTAAGCTATAGTGTGTAAACAAAATGGGGGGAACCATATTCATCTGAAAGCGATTCCAGTTATGAATATTTTTCAAAAGCCCTCAATATTGTACGTAAAATATTTGAAATATGAATCGGTGTTTGAAAAACAGACAAAATATTTCAAACAATTTTCAGAAGGAACTTGCGTCCATCCGCCATGTGCAGCAACGGAAAGCGAAAAACTGTTGTTCTTAGCTTAATCTAGCGAATAGAAATAGAAAAGCATAGTTGGCAAGTTGCGTACGACTATGACTGTTAGTTTGGGTTGGAAAAATGGGATTCAAAAAAACACAAACACCTTAGTTTGGTCATTAACTCATTTATACCAACAAGACAGTTTCATGGGACACCATAGGTTAACAAACATATATACTTCAGATGCATGTTTCGCTGTTTTCAAATTTCCACTAGCTTTCATCATTTCCAATCCCAAATCCCTATAAGTGTGCCGTGTGCAGATTCTTTTTCTTCTCAGCTTCTTACTTCAATAATTTCCTTCTTTGGCATTTCATGACCCAGGCCATTAATGATTATGATGACACTACAGTTCTTTTCACATGTTTAACTAGTTTTCATCTCCTTTGTACGTGAATTTTACGACAAGCTTCAATCCTAACAACTAACCATTGACAAGGTCAACATGCAGTGTTATGCATGAAAATGAAAATCCAAGCTAGCGTTTCATGCAGAATGTACATCATGGATATGTTGCAATCTGGTTTGTTTTTTTTTATGCCAATTACGTAATTAATTTGATATATTCTTTATTTCTGACTGTTAAAAAACACCTGTTTAAAGGATACAAGTTTACTTGAAAGAGAACAAATTGGATTTGACTGAGATGAAGATTAAGAAAAGATGACAGAACTTATATCTGATACATGTGGAGATCATCACATGCAATTAATCTGCGTTATTAGACTACTAGTTTGGCAAATATTCCGAATACTATAAGTAATTTTCTTTCTTCAAATTAGCATCATGAGACTTTTTAGTTCGAAATATTATTTAAAATAATAAATAATAATAATCGACATAAGAATATATACTGTTCAAAGTGCGGCTGGTCAATTTTTGTTGCCCATAACCCAACATAAGATTTCAACCATATTAGAGAAGGTAAATGCTTGTTTTATTCCAAGTTTGATTCTACTGGCTATGTATGACTTAGTATCACTCGAAAACATTGTTTTATTATCGTTAAATCTACGTGCTAATTATTTTAAAAAATATTGTCAATTTTTATGTTATATATATTTGACTTTCTATTTCAACCTGAATATATCCTAATTGTTTTATTTTCATAGGTATTTTCATTCGGAGATAATTGTTTTGGGGTGAAAGACAATCTTTATAATATATGATTTTTAATACTCATAATTATATATATATATATATATACTTAAATTTTAAAGTATTATAATTATTTCCATTTTTTCCAGTCAATAATATTTCCTTTTTTTCATTCCAACTTTATTTAGCTTTAATTTTTAATGTTATTTTCTATCATTCTTCTCTCGTTTCAAATTTCAACCACCTCTTTCTTTAAATTGAATATTTTCTGAAAATATAAATATATTATACCTTTACCCGTTTATTTGAATTATAACGCATATTTATTTGCAGTTTAATTTTTTTTTTTACTTTTAAAATTTTTACTCAAATTAAAAAGTACCTATGAGGCAATGCAAATTGATAATTGCTTGTTACTTATCAAGAAAAACTATTCTAATTAACATCCATAATGTGAAAACACACACTTGATTTTAATTCATGAACTATTCTATTTCAATAAAGTTAAACTTAAACCATATTCTCAATTGTTACATTAATTTAGTTGTAAAAAAAAATATTACATGCATGCACTTATACAAAAGAGAATAAGATAAAATTATTTTAGTTAAGATATATTTTTGTTGTTGTTATAATTAACCTAGATAAATATAAACTTGACCTGACGCAAACTCACATCACTTAACTTAAGAGATTAGAGTTCGATTTTAAAGGAAGATTATCGTTCTCGTGAACTGACAACGTTTTAAATAGGAGATCACATTAACTAATAAAAAAAGACATAGTAGAAGAGTTTTTAACTCTAATATTTCATGTCATTCCATTTCAAAAGATATTGATATATAGCACACCTTAATTGCATGTACACTTATGAAATATTGTTTACCAAATTGAATCTTGTCGTTGTACAATAATATTGAGTTCTTCTTGTTCCTGGTTCTGACTAGTCTGAATATATTCATTGTTATTAATATTTTTTCCATTTGTGTGTTTAGCTGCACCACTTTTTCAGTGTCACTTATCTGTTTCTGTAATATTTCCTCTTCCGTTTTTGTGTTTTGGCATGTTCAAAAATTTGTTTTTTCCACTTGTTGTCGTTTGTTGGATCTCTAACCCCTCCGATGTGATCACCGTTTTTTGCCTCCTTTTCACCTTCTGGTTTCCAGATCGGGCCTCTATTGTGTTTGTGTTAAACCTTCTCCCTGTAAAGGCTCCGTTCTAACCACTACTTCTCATCTTCCTTTATCTGAAATTCCATTCATCCTCAATTAAGCAGTTCCATCGATGAGACTAACAAGTATCACGTGGTTGAAATTTGGTAAATACTTTATAAACATATAAGTGAATTATTAGATTTTATTTTTATAACAAAATATCTGATGTTCAATGACAAAAGATAATAAACGAATCTATGATATTTTGGTAGAAAGATAACTAATTAAATATTTTTCTCTAAAAATAGACAAGAAAAAAGGAATAATAATAAATAGTTAAAATCATGTAACCTATTTCACTTACTTACTAAGTTTTTTTTTTCTTTCATGAAATTTTCTTTTCAGTTAGGGATAGATCAGAAAGCGAATAAACGAAAACAAGAGAATTCATTCTCTACAAATTTCAGCTCTCTAATTTAAGCATTATAAAATGGCTATTATAGCTTGAATGCAGAACGTGGCAAGATCGTGACATGGAGCTGGTTTGGCGTTTAGAATTGATCAGCATAAAAAGTAGGAAATACATGAACGCAAAATCAACTCAATCAGAAACAAAAAAATTGAGTATTGTATAGTATTACCACAAAAAATAGAAAGAAAAACCAGGAGTAACTTTGATGATCTTTTTGGTTATTTCCCTTCTTCAAAAGCTAAAAACTAAACCAAATGTGTGAATCGAAACAATTTAAAAAAAGGTATTATACATTTAAATTTAATTCATATATCCTGTCCTTGATTTTGCTTTTCGAACAAAAAAGAATCGAATGTCTAGAAGAATAATCTTTGTGTGTATCATGAATCTTCAATATAATAAACCACTGCTGCAGGCAGAGAGTGTGGTGGTGATGAGTTGTGAGTGATTACCAATCAAACAACTGAATCAGAGGGTTGTTTGGTGGCACATGATCCCAAAATACCTTTCTCCTCTTTCTCTTGTTCTTCCTCGTCCACTAGTTTTTTCTCCTCGTTAGAATCACATGAAGTGAGTTCTTTAGCTCTCAAAGCTTGACCCTCCCAATTGGTCCGCGCCAAAACGAACATCATTGTGATCATACAAGACCCTTGCGCCGCCAACATCCCCAGCCACAATCCTTTGAAGTCAAACCCAGCAAAGAATCCCAACCACACCGCAACGGGCATGCCCACAAGGTAGAAGCAACCCAAGTTTATGTTCGCCCCCAATTTCGGCCGAGCCGTCCCCCTCAAAACGCCGCAAACCGTCGTTTGGGGACAGTTCCCGAGCTCGCAAAGCCCGATGATAGGCAACACCATCGACGTCAAAGCAAGGATTTCTCCATCCCCTGTGAACATCGTCGCCCAAACCTTTCTCACCGAAATCGCGAACACCAAAGCAGAGAAACCCAACACGAAACTGAAACAGAGTCCCACAATCGCCGCAATTTTCGCCCTCCCAGGATTCCCCGCACCCAACTCGTTTCCAACACGCGTTGACACTCCAAAACTTAAAGACGACGGAAAAATGTATATCAAAGCCGTGGTTTGAATCAAAACCCCCATGGAGGCAACGCTTGCATGAGGGTTCACTAACAACCCGCACAGTAAAATCATTATCTCGTACCACCACCATTCCAGACAAACAGAAACGCAACTCGGAATCGCGAGATTCAAGAGCCTTTTCCACCCCTTGAAGCACGACCAGGAAATACCCGGCCACGTTTTCTTATGCGTGCCTGATACCACAACGTAAATAACCAACGACAAGACGAGGTTGAAGTTTGTGATAACAGCGCTTATCGCGATGCCTCGGATTCCGAGATTGAGGACGGAGACAAAGAGGTAGTTGATGGGCACGTGGAGGATAATGGAGAGAGCGGCGATGCACGTGAGAGGAAGAGTTATTGATTGGCTTCGAAGATAGATTCTTAGAGGGTGCAGCAGCGATTGTAATATAAGATCTGGGAGAGTGTAATATATATAGAATTGTGCCTCATTGGCTATGTCTTCTTCTTGGCCACACAGGAGTAATAGTTTCTTGATGTTGAGCCAGAAGAATGAGATGAAAAGCGAAGTTAGGAGAAGAAGGAGCACGGTTCTCTGCATGGTGAGGCCGAGAAGTTTGAACCTTTTGGCTCCGAAGGCCTGCCCGCAGATGGGTTCCATTCCCATGGCGAGGCCAGAGAGAACAGAGTAGCCAGTGATGTTGGCGAATCCGATGGCCAAGGAGCCACCTGCGAGAGCGAGTTCTCCGAGGTGGCCGAGGAAGAGCATGGAGATCATGGAGCGGGAATAGAGTAATAGGCCAGTTAGGATCATAGAGAAGGATATACTGGAAATGCACTTGGCTTCGCTGAGGGCCAGAGACAAATGGGTTTTGTGGGGATTTTGTGTTTGGTGATGATGGTGTTGACATGTTGGGGATTTGGGGATCAAAGTGGTGAACATGTTGGTCTCATCCTGTAACGGGGAATTCGATACGTTTGGGTGGCCCTCATTCCTTTCACAGAAAGTAGAGGGCATCGTTTCTTTGACAGTTTCTCACAAGAGACAAAGCAAAGAAAGAGAGAGTAGTTAGAATTTAGAATAGAGCCTGTGTTCGTGGAGAACTTTTGCACTTTGCAAGAGTGTAAGCAAATGGTTTTATAAGCGAGGGTTTCAGCTACGAATTTGGAATGTTCCATCAAAATCAGGAGTATTACACACGGCCACAAGTAGGGTCGACAAAGCACTTATGCAAGTGCTACAGTATACATTTACCAACTCAAACTCTTTGAAATATTTCAAGCCTCCTTTTATGACCAACCAATACCGTATATCATATATGAGAGAGTAGAGATCACTATTTGGCCTGCTGCAAACACAATGCGGCGCCAAAGAGCACTGAACTCGCACGAAATGTAAAATAAAACAGTACCAACGACTAAAATTATTATTTTTTTGTTCTTTTTTCTTATGTTATTAATTAACTGTTGCATTAAATTCATGAAGATTACCGAGCTAGATAGCAGGAGAATGTTTTGTGACAGGGGTTAATTGTTTTATTTTTGTAGACTCTTGCTGAATAAATGGTAGCTACACTTAGTTTTTAATTAAACTTTTGTGTTTTAGAAAAGGATACTGATGTGAACAAATGGCATGTCGGCATTTAATAGTAGGGATTGAATTTAAACCTACCTGTGCTAAATCCCAGCCGTATAACTTGGAAGTGTAATAATGGATTCTGGTATTTTTGGCTTTATTCCGTTAATGGAAATGGAGTGACCTATGCATTTAGTTCTTCGTCTGTGCTTATACTGAGTCCATATTGGGTTTCACACGGAAGAAGGATTTGACACCCACAAAACAAGTTTAATAATTACACATTCTAAATTCATAAATGTTATTTTTATTATATGATTTTTTAGACAATTATCATAGAATCTTTTGATTTTATTATACATATCAGTTTCATATTGGATGACATTTTTTTAACCTTTAATATATAGTCTAACTTCTATTGCAAACATTTATATTCATAGTAGGAGAAGTCCATTACTCTTGTTGGAAATTGTGGTGTTATGTAACTCGATTATGGTATACTCATTACATATCGATCATGGAGCTATAGTTATTTAAGTATGTAAAATTTAGTTTCATTAACATTTGCATGAGATTAGGAGATTGTGATATTATAAGTCAATTCCGATTGTAAATATCGATCATGGAATGAAGCACATTAATATAATTTTTACTTAATCAGTGATCTTAGAAATTAGTTTAAATGAAGGAATAATATTTAACATTAAAGAAAATGTATAATTGAAGAAGATAAATAATAATTGATTTAAAAATTATTGTATTTCTGATAAACTTAATGTAATTGAAATCTTTTCTTTTTGCTAGAACAGAAATAAAATACAAAAATTATGTCCTGCCAAATAATATCATATTGGAAGTAAATTCTGATGTGCATAAGGTATAATGCAATATCTGGTTTGCAACCCAGAGTTTACATAGCGATATGTTTGAACCATGCACTCAAGACCAAGCACGTTGAAACTTCATAAACAATGTCCACAAGATTTTAAAAGAAACAAATAGACAAAATATGTTGTCTCCCAACCTCATTGTTTTACTAGGTATACTACATACGAGATGCATTTCTCTTACTATTATAACTTTCATTTTTAAGAAAAATAATCAATATAATTGAATAAACTCTATTGAATATCAAGCATCTGTATTTCAGTTAAGAGATTAAGTTAAGTTCAAATAAATTATAATTGAAAAAATATATTATAGTTTTTAAGTAAATCAGAATTTCAAGTGAATTTTTATTTTTAACTGAATCTTAAAAAAAATGTTTGCATAAAATTCAATGAAAATTAAAAGTAATTTATAACCGAAATCGAAAAACACCTTAAATCTTACAATAAAAAATCAATTTAAACATCATAAGAAATATACAAATTGTAAAAAATTATGCAAAACAATAAAAGATAATAGCTGTCATAAAATAATTTCAACTTTATGAATTAAAACAATACATTAATTGTCATTAGTCCAACAAAAGTTACTTTGTATATGTTCAAAAGTTATCTCCTTCATTTATGCTTATCATAATATAGGCTTTTGTAGCCTCGTTTTTTTTATGATGATGTTTGTTATCTTTTATTATATCAAGTTATTCATGATTGATAAATATAATATAGAGCGCAATTGTTGAATCTTAACGTAATTGACTTTAATTGTATAAGATAATAATTTATTTATTGGGTTGGAGTAGATAATATAAGTCTGGTGCTTAGAATCCAACAGTAAAATGTGGTGATTATGTAATTAATATAAGAGGAAGATGAAAGAGTCTCAATCATGTAAATCAGGTAAGTGATAGCAATATATCATTAATTTCTTTTTCCCTCTCTTTTCTTCTTTCTGAAATGCTATTGTGTTTGTTTTCATGAGGAGGATGGAGAGAGAGGACGGATATTTCTTGTGTTTGTTTTAGTAATTTTGCGATTTGGAGAGTGGATGAAAGGTGATGAAAATGTTTTTTCAATCTTTACATAAGAAGACATTTTATCCAAATATTCTTTGTGCATGTATTTTATTATAATATATAATATACAAATAACAACATATAATTATAAATAATGAAATAAAATTATAATATAAAAAATATATATAATAATAAATATAATTTTTAATAAATTTATTTTAATTTAACACAAAAATATTTTTTATTATATTTTTTTAAATTTTTTTATTGAAAAATACAAGTAATTATGGATATTATATATTAGAAAAATTTAATTAATTCAAACCTACACAAAAGAATATACCATAATTCATTATTCAAATACTTTTTAATAACAAGGATAAATTTGTAAACTTACATTTTACCTATTTAAAATAATTTCTAAATTCCCTCCCAACTATCACATATCATTCACAAATTTCAAGAAATCATCCTCACAAATCCACTCTATCATCCATCAATCAAAACAACCTGAATACATTCACACATCCTCTTTAATCCTCACAAATCTACTCTCTCCCCTCCCCACTGACCCCCTCCTCAATCCAAACATAGAATGAGATATATAAAACTAACAGGTATCCCCTCCTTAATTCAAATACAACATAAATGAATTATATAAAACTATCATAGTATCAAAGAGCTTTGGGTCATCTCTTTTGTTTCTCTATCCTGATCATTACTCTTTTACCATGACAAACCAAACCCTATATCACCTTACTAATCCCTCCAATCCATACTATCTCAGCACCACTGATAAATATAATATAGAGTCCAATTGTTGGATCTTACCTCTTATAATAAAAAAATTGACTCATTATATTTAACCTTCTGAATTTAATTATTTTTAGTATCTAAAATTGATTTTTATTTAATGATTTTTTTTATAGTGTAAAAAGTTTGTTCATATTAATAACTTGATAAAAAGTTTGTTCATGAAAAACAATATTTCCAAAACAAAAATATCTTAGAAATATACATATTCTAGCTCTAACATGAAGTTTGTTACAATTATTTTCAAAGGTTGAAGCAAAACACAAACATTAAAAAATTCTTAAATTAGAAAATTCTAATAAGAAATGTAATTATGTAGAATAAAAAAAGGCTCTTACTATTATTAATGACAGGTGAGGGAAGCCTATTTATAAGATAGATGGAGTGAGCTAAGAAGTAACACCGAAAAACTTTTAGGAGTTCAGATAGACATCTAGTTACATTTAGGAGATGCTCATGATTTCTTTCAACAGTAAAATTTTGTTGAGAAGTTTCTACACTTGATTGATGTGTGATGCACAATACCATGCTTATCATAGAAGTATTTCTAGCCCCAGATATCAATATGAACCAAATAAAAAATATTACGAGTTACTAAGAGGAAAAACTAATCTATGCTGCTATGGCAAATGATAGGGACCGTATATATGTTAGTTTTTATCATATCGTATGCCATCTGGAAAATTTTCTGCAGTGGACAAAGTCAATGAGAAAACCAAAGATACTGGAGAATTTTCTGGTTTTGGTGGGTAGGATTGTCAAAACTATGCTGGTTTTATGTTTGACCCATTAAAACTGTTGCAGATTCTAAGTATGGGGTCTCTGCATACTCCTAAATGATTTTATGCACTTTTTGGTTTCCTAAATATAATGCAATGCAAGTTGGGATTCGACTGTTTTGTGATAATGTATAATTAGACCCTAAATGTCTCATTTCAATTTAATTTATTTATTTAAGATAAAAAAATTATTACTTTTTGCTAACACAATCCAGCAACTTGTTTGGATTAATGGATGTCCAAGACTACAGTGTTAGACATCACGACATTCAATGTATTTGATTTACGAGTAAAAAAAGTGATTCTTACATAAAATCATTTCATTATTGTTTTTATAAATTTTAAAATAATAAAAGTTGGTTTATGTTTATTAGTAAGGAAAATGTATTTAATAAATAATTGTTTGAAAAATAATAATATATTTTTATTTTATTTTTATAATACTCTAATAAATATAGAATAAAATTTTATTTTTTTAAAATAATACTTTAATGAAAAAAAAAACTTAAACAAAAACATGCGTAAACTCCTTCTTCATTGTTCGCTGGTAGTCCTTAGTGATAAAATACCATTTTGATTTTTTTTGAATTATAGTAATATTTATTTTTTTGATAAAAAATAATTTATTTTCAAAAATATATATTAAAAAGTTTGGTGTCTATTCAATCTCAAAAAAACCAACTTAAAAAACAACGTTTCCGATTCACTTATATATCATAAAATATTTTAATATTTAATAATTTGAAATATCTAACAAAAAGTTTAATTAAGGATGATACTAATAAAAAATAAAATTTGAAAAATATTATTTTACTAAAATTTAATATTTTTTTCGTTCAATGTGTGTATCCCGATATCATAACATTTGATATATGTTTAAGTCAACTTATTTTATTTATAAAGCATATGGGGAAAATATTTTACTTAGAACAGAAAAGAATAAGTAAATCAAAAATACTTATACGATGATCTTAAAAATATAATAAAGATATTATTATTAAATTTTACTAATGAATGTCTCAATTGTTTTTTTACTTCCGTCCACATCTATTGATGTAATTTAATATTTTTTAAAAATTTATTTTGATAAGTTAAATAATTTTTTACAATATAAATATTTTTTTTTTGTTAATATAGGTCATATTCCAAATTTAGATATTTGGAAAATATTTGTAAAATTGTAGGTTAGAGCAGTGAATGTTGTTTCTTTGTTGATTCTGTGTTTCGAATTAACATTGTGCAAGTACTGAGTTATTCGAGTGCTTGATTTTGTTATTTG
>Ga0123342_1002210_pt1 | contig 32520 bp, 24 predicted proteins | sample Turbeawhitnodule_FD_89960 | JGI IMG/M metagenome (GOLD analysis project Ga0123342, IMG submission 89960) | Root nodule microbial communities of legume samples collected from Mexico - Turtle bean Mexico white nodule | ecosystem: Host-associated > Plants > Roots > Nodule | place: Mexico: Nepantla... | reverse complement strand
CTTCATCTTCAACTCGGTGACCGCCGGTTTAGGTATGGTGGAGATCGGAGCACGCCAACTTAATAACTGGCGACTACGCAAACCCCCCGACCTCCTTCCCTTCTGCCAACCAGGTGTCCCATCAACACGCCTATACAGTAGCTTGATGCCACGTCATCATTTCCGACTACCAGGGCGGTACAGTAACAATGGTACATGTGGAAGAAGAAGATGACACGCACCAAGAGACGTGTATAAGGAAGAAGAGACATGCATAAGGAAGAAGGTGACATGCACCAAAAAAAACGAAATACATATCAATTTCTCAAGAAAGAGCGTGATCCAATACTGCAGAGTGTTCAGAATAAAAGAAAGAGAAAATTACAATCATTCCCCCATTTTCTCTCTCCACTATCTACCTTAAATACTAATGCTTGGACCACTTAAAATCCGCAAACTTGGAATTGGTTATTTTGTCCTGAGCACTACACCTCTTCCTTTCATTGCTTACCATGTGTCCCTTTTCTCTTTTTCCACTATTCTATGTAATTTCCTTTGTTGCAGTTATGCTTGTTACAAACGGACACACCTAACCTCCATATAGCATGAACACAACTCACACAAACCTTAGAAGCAGCAACCTAAGAAGGAAGAACGAAATAAGTGTGAAGCCAATAAATTCATTCACGGGTTTCTAATGACCTATTCATTGCCTCAAGCTACCATAGTCAACAAAGGACTCTAAAGCTCTATGTAGTGCATATAAATCTTTTGCATAGTCATAAATCTTTGTCATACAAACTGGAAAAAGGGAGAGGCACTTTGCACGTTGTTTATTTGACTTTCTCCATTAATCTTCTCAAGACTGCAAGGAAGTCTACGAGTGATCACACATAAATCAGCATTCTCATTTCTTCGCACATCATTGAAACCAAATAATAATGTCTCTTTCTTTTCCATCCGCGTGAATAGTAATCTCCTTCAAACAAAGTGTTAAAGAAAGTGTGAAATGAGGTGGTACTTAGATTGTTAGGAAGTAAAAGAAAGTTATAACTATTTTCACAGAAAATGAAAGAAAATAAAAGATTAAATATATAAAATGACAAATATTTTTAATAAATATAAAAGTGAGGATAATTTTGTCTTTTAAATATAATTAGACACCTTTCTTTTTATTCTCATTTGAAGAGAGAAGAAGAAAAACATGAATCTTGCATTTTTTTTTCTTCATTCCATATCAGTTTCTCTTAATTCTTCTCTTCCCCTCTTCCAAATATAATGTTAAGTTGTGTTTCTTCTGCACCAAATGATTTCAACTTGAATATATGCATAGTATTAGTCAAACTTATAATTTCACATTAACTTGATATTTGACATTATGTTGTTAGCATAGTGTTTTGCTGTCAGTTAAGAAATTAAATTGAGTTGAAAAGAAATATTATAGTTTTTAACTCAATTAAAATTTAAGCTAAATTTTATAATGTAGAAAAAAAAATGTTAAATATGTTGCCATAGTTATCAATGCAAAATGAAAAGCTAGTATAGATATTCCAACTAAAATTTAAACCCACCCATGTTTATTCCATACTTATTCATTGCTTGCATGAGCATAAGTGTGAAACACACAAACTTTAAGCAAGGCAAAGTATTTTTAACTTTGATGTACGAAATATGGCCTTAATTCTATAAAATTATTATTCCAACATGATTATTTATAAATAATATAAAATGAACCCAAACACAAACTATAATCAATTTTAGCCCCAAATTTTTTTTCTAAATATGAATTTAATTTAAATTCTATTTTACAGATGATTATCCAAATGCACAGTTAGTGTAGCAGTTTGAGATTGGCACAAACAGTAAAATATTGTTAGTGTTGATTGCTTAACATCCAACCATACCAGTTTCAGATTTCAAATAATTTTTCAGATTCAAGTTGAATTTGCTTGAAATGTAAATGGTAAAGTTGTCATCCTTGGAAAATTGACTGGCATTCTTCTTGAAAAAGTGTTTATCATTTGGTCATCAAGTTAATTGAAAACTGACACATACACATTCACCAAAAGTTATATATACACCAAAGTGATGCGCATAAATTAGTTCCTGTAGAATTTCCAGTCCATACATTCATCAAAGAGATGTATCTCCATCAATTTGTAGTGTGCAATGATTTCTGGAGGTAACTGTATATCCAAAATGTATATAGACATGAGGGATAACTTTTCTTCTTTAGAACTAAAATTGTACAAAGAGATGGATAACTTTTCTTCTTTAGAACTAAAATTGTACATAGAGATGGATAACTATTCTTCTTTAGAACTAAAATTGTACATAGAGATGGATAACTTTTCAAAAGATCCTTAGCAGTATACTAAAAAGAAAAACAAAATCAATTCGACAGATGGCATTGTTTGCAGTTCATGATGGAGCCTGGTAGACATGAACATGGTGCAATGTTCAAGTATTTTGTAGTTCCTGCAGAAATGATGATCCACAATCACATTACCAAGACTACATTTGAGACAGTTTGCATTATTTGTACCAAACTCAATTTTCGCATCACCATTCATGAGGCAATCAAGTTTCCTCTGTATGGAAGAGACACATATTCGGTGTTGTACATGTACAATACAACAGTGTCGGATTTCTTGCAAAAAGATTCAAAGATCCGCATCAATGTATACCATCATCTCACAAGTCAATGAAAAAATGGACTTCTTTAAGTTCCAATTTGTCTGAATGCCTGCAAAATGAATACCAGCAATCCCACTACTATCAAGGAACTGATGTGAAGACGGATTATAGGATGAAACATTGAAATAATGGACTGAAGGACTGAAATGTTGTTCCGGGAGGTGCTTGAACCAAAGCCAATGGAGATTTAATTGAAAATATGAAGTTGTTGAATGTTTCAATGTCCTTTAGGGTGTCCTAGTCAAAACTCAACCATTGCTATGTTTCTTCATAAATATACATGATTCGCCTCTTGAATGTCTTATCTTCTGGATATGAGCACTGAACTTCAGGGATTTTAACCGTAGAAGTTGAACTAGCTCCATCTTAGGTCGAGTAAAGTGTAACTTCAGCATATATCAAACATAGTGGTGACAGATTACAGCAATGACGATGAGTCATGTGCATTACAAATGCCAAGCATCATAATAACAGTGGGAACTTTCTATTCACATGGAAGGGATTGCTCATCCAACAATGCTATCAAATCAATATTTAAAGGAATCTAAGAAAAGTCCCAGTGTAAGGCCCGCCTTCCAATAATTAAACAAGGAAATAAGGCCTCTATTCTTGCTAACTAAAGGAAGAGAAGCCCTATACATGAGAGCCCCAATGACTTCCACAATAGCCACAGCCAAGGCAGCAGATAGAATATCCCAGTCACCAGTTTGTCCAATAACAGTGGCAAAGGCAGTTGCACAATAAAATCCAACCAAGAAGAAAAACAGCTTCATGGGAAGATTTTTCTTTACCTCCTGAATTTTAGAACCTAACTTACTCTGAAACTCTTGAATCACTCTAATTATGCGGGTCCTTCCATTACTGCCATTTGAAGTGGAAGAACTAAAACTGCTGTCATTTAAGCTGTTTCTAACTGACCAAGTCATCCTCCTGAAGACAAAAGACTTAATATCCTAAGAAAAAGATCAATAGTAATGGTTCTATTCATATAGTTAACCTCTGATAATCACTTATACAGGGTTTGAAGTGTTTCAAACAGCACAGTTGCAAGTACATGTTCATATTGATATCCCAAATTAGCTACAAAATACCAGCTATTTTAATGATATGCCTACCCTATATAGGTTTTGATACCATATCAGATTTTGATATGAAGAAAACAAATAAAAAGCTTTAACAGAAGATGAACTGAATATTATTTCACTTGTATTCAAAGAGTACACCAGCAAAGTCTATATATATCTTCAAAAGTGGTTATACAACCATAACACAAAAACAGAAACACTAACTCCCAACATTCAGTTGAAAAACTGAATGTGTACAACAATAATAGAATACGGTCTTCAAAAGATTGCTGATATTACAATAAATCAGACTTTAGACGTCAAATTAAATCTAACAGACTTTTGCAATGAAACAATTTCATCAACAGTTCAACACATTTCACCATGTTAGACTAAATAGAAGAACACTTCTCATCATCCTTTATAGACCAAGAAAACCCCTCATCACATTAGACACTTTCTTCCTATCATACTTTTTTAAATACTTAATCCCACCTAACCAAAATATAGAAAATCTGTAACCCAATAAAGCTGATGTGAAGGAACTGCCTAGCAACAAAGACAGGTTTACATTATCATCCCTTAAATATAACAACACATCCAAGCTTCTTGTCAGCATTTAATTGTTACAGAACCTCCAACTATGTATATCAATTATCAAAAGTTGTCCTAGATTCTATGCAGGATAAAAAATCATAAGCACAAATTGCTACTGACTTACTTGAAATTAACAATTAAACAAGGCTGAGCAAAACTAAAGCATGGAGAGCATTGTTTCTGGCCAAACGTGGTCTTGTAAAAGAATGCAGCAAGATCAACTTTAGAAACTCTTGAACAGTTATAATCAAGAGATATAAATTTGGCCCTTGTCATACAACCGGAAGACATCACTCTAGTTTGCAAACAACATGCACAGTCCTCACTCCTGGAGATGATAAACATTAAAAGCATATTACCAGCATATGCAGATAATGATAACAAATGTAATCACAACTGAAACACTCCAAATCAAATTTTGGTGGATACAATGATAAATGGAACCATAAGTAAATGGCAATTACCGTCCTCGCGTGTAAGTAATTCACTTGACATTACACAAAGAACTTGAACATAATACTAAAATTCTTCAGAAGACATGTGAATGCGAAAAATCCACATCAACAAAGTGCTTGCAGCTGAATATTTAATATACACAAATATGCAATACAAATAGTCTAATGCAAATATTTGCTAAACATAACACAATTCAATAGCTACCACTTTCCAGTTTTGAAACTGGCTATTTTCTTTTATCATCTCTGTATTCCACAGTAATTTGACTCGATTCAACTGCTTGTTAGAGAGTCAGAGTTTAACAATGAGTACCCCCTCAGCAAAACAAAAAAACAAAAAACACATCCTAGTTTGGGTTTTGTAAAGTGACAAAGCAGATTAAAATGTATTAAAAAACAATTTTGAAATGGAACCGAAATGATTGAAAAGAAAGAACAAAATGGGTGTTTGAGTAATGAAAAATTAAGGCCAAAAAGTGAAGTTAGAATCTTACTTTGTGTATTGGGGGTAAGACCAAAGGGCGAATTCAGTGTGAAATTAGGGTACGAGGTTGTTTCAAATTGAAGCTCTTATCATTTCAGAGTAAAATGTATAGCTGCAGTTGCAGTTGCAGAAAGGGTGTGTGAATACTGCTTATCACACCACTTTCCACAATTTTTTTCATTTTTATTTACCAAATTATTTATGCTGATAAAAAATATTTTGTTTTATTATTCACGTGTGAATTTCTTTTTTAATTTATTATATGCCATTTTTTTCTTTAACAGTTAAAGAAAGTTTTCCAAACACCCTTTAAAATGTTCAAAACCAAGACTGATGATATACATATAGGGAATCATGTAATTTTATATAATCATTCTATAACTTTTTTTGTTAATTTTTCATTAAATAATTTAATTTATATTTTAATTAAATATTTTATTATTAAAAAGACTTCTCAAGTGATTGTTTTATAAAAAAAAGTGGTTGTCAAAATACTTTTTCCCAGAAATGAAATCTTCTGAGCAAATATTATTAATTCTAGTATAAAATAGTCCTCCGTATTTTATACTTTTAAAAAAAAAAAAATGACAGCTTTAATTAAAAATAAATAATTGAGTTGCTTATAATATTATTAGAGAACGTAAATAATTAAAAAAAGTGTAAACAAAATTGTAAAAGTAAAATATGACATATATATCGCAAAACATCATATATAAGATTGATGGTTTTTAATATCATTTTATTTATTTTTAATAAAATGTTATTTTTATTATTATTATTATTAATGGAAAAAAAATATTATAGTATTTTTTAATATATAATTTTTATTTTGATGAGTTAAAATATAATATTTATGTTAATTTTATTTTTATATATTTTATAATATGTGAAGTTTCTTATAGCAGTAATGTTTAATCATATAGAAGGATACGCTAAAAATTAAAAAAAAAAATAGTATTAACCATAATAAATGAAAACATATATTGTACTTGTACGATGATGGGTCCAGGTAATACCTGTTTACTGGATACACAATTTGCTAACGTGTCAGTGATCTTCAAGTTTCTTCAAGTTCTTTCTTTCGCTGCGTGTGTTTCGTCGGTCGGGGTACCTGCGATTGCACTCTGATGATCAAGTCAGTGCTAGTGTTTCTGGTGCGTACTAGTAGAATATGAAAAACGTACTTTTTTCCCCTTCAAAAATTCTATTTATAAGTTGACCTATGGGCCCTTACCTGTGTGGGTTGGATCTGTTGATCAGAACATGCGTAGTGGCTCCCTGAAATCACGGGAGTGTATCTTTCGGTTTATTGTTACATTGAGATATTTATCCGAGTATTTCGGGGCGTGCCTTTGACTCATTCACTTCAATTGTAACTGCGTATTTATTATGTTGTAAATGTTACTTGACCCGGTCTTCAATCGTCCGGAGTCCAACCGGTACACTTGCCCCCAGGCTCAAAGAGATTCATCTCTGAAGAGTCGTGTAGGATGATTGAGGTTTTCGAGGTTGTGCTTGATTGTTGGTAGCATTAAATTCATGGCAGAGATGTGGCGTTTGACAGAGTTGTCGTTTCATGATGCATTGTTTCATCAGATGCATTTGACGGTGGAGATTACATGTCGTTTCGTATGCCGAGTGGTGCTGACCATTGGATTGCATTAGATATAACCGTGTTGGACGAATGGTAAAGGATTTTCTCTCTTACTCCGTTGGCTATAAATAGCTTCATTGGTGGGTGGAAAGGTTTACACTTTCTCTCTTCTTTCAAGTCTTGTATCGTCTGTTCCGAGTGTCGAGTCTTCCGTGTCCTTTGAGTTGTCGAGTATCCATGTCAGTAATGTCTTCTTCTGTGGATTCTTCTGATAATGTTGTAGATATCGAGTCATTTGTGACTCGCACTGCATCTGGTGGTGCGAGTCAGTTGTCGGACGGCCTAAGTTATGATTGGGTTGATCCCACAGTTTTGAAAATTCCCACTAGGTTAAGGGACTCTGATAAGTTAGATCAATTCCTTTCTGAAAATTCATTTCTAGCGCCCGGCTGCCCGCCTGGAGCCATATTGGCTTACATTTGTGGCGTGACCTACCGTGTGTGTCATGGTCGGGAGAACGCACCAGTCGACTTTTTCTTCGTATATAATACCTTTTTTGCTTATTTACATATAACCTTACCTTTTGATAATTTTACGATGGGGGTCCTTCGGACTCTCAACATAGCACCTACACAATTACATCCTAACTCGTGGGCGGCCCTTCACGCGTTCCGGGTACTTTTTCGCCTTTTCCAACTTGAGCCTACTCCCGAAGCCTTTTTGTATTATTATAACACGTTCGAGTACTCCTGTGAGTTGGTTATCTTTGTCTAGTCGATCGGGGAATATTCGATTTTCCACTTTTACTACTTTGTATAAAAAATTTTAAAAAAATACTTTAAATTTTTTGTGGAGCCGGATGGCCGAAACTATTTTTGTAATGCAAATCGGACAACCAAATTTCCAGGAGAAACCAACTCAACTTGGTAATTGGTTGTAGTCGTCTCTTTCGCCATTTGATAAGGAAATTTTAGTCGTTATTGATCAACTCTCATGTAAGCTGCCAACCCGAGAGTTGATAGCTTTATATGGGTCATCCAAGAAGTGGACGGACTTCAATGGTACGTGGATTTCTTGCAGTGTATTCGCTATGTTTAATATGGTTTAATTGTATTTGTACCTTGCAGATATTATCAAAAAGATGGATCCCGCCTTGAGCAATTTCATGAGCAACCTTAAACGTCAGGTGGTCGTGCGAAAGCTTAGCAGTCTCGCGGGGGTTGGGAAGGAAAAGTTGTTGTTAAGGAGGTTGCGCCGACTACGGCGGTGGTCGCTCCAACCGTCAGCCGAAAGAGGGGGCGTCCACCCAAGGTCCAAACTAGTTCTGAAGTGGGGCAGTCGTCTGGCAGGCCACTTACAATGTTGAACCCTTCAATGCGAGTGGCCCCAACTATGCAATTCGATCTTCGCCCAGAAGATGAAGGTGTCCTGGCAGCCATCCCCACCAAAGAATTTATAGAAGAATTGGTGGAGTTGCTACCATCGTGGGCAAGGCTCTTGGTGATGAATTAAGTAGGGCCCAGATGGTGGTTGTGTCGAAGCTGAAGGTTTAGTTGGAGGAGTCGGCCAGTTCCTTGAAAGCGACTTTAGAGGTTATTGAAACTTGCAGGGAGGAAATGCGGAAGAATGATCGACTAGCCAAAGAGGAAGAAGAAACGTTAAAGGCAACTCTCACCAAGTTGATGGCTGAGCGAGATCAACTTTTGAAGGAAAAAGCGGATGCTGAAGTTAAAGAAGAATCTCTTATTGCTGAAGTGTAGAAGTGCCAAGAGTTCATGTTGCGCATTAATGAGGAAAGTTTTTACCAGGTTGTCCGGCAGGCAGCCTTTTTTCATGGTGTGCCGACGAATGACTCGCAGTATGACTTGGGTAAAGATGTGCTGAACGGCCAGCTAGTACTGCTTGGGGGGAGTGCCGACCATATGATGGAAGATCCTCAGCGCATCGAAGTGATCGAACCAGATCAGTCGGTCGAGGATATTATTTGAATGGCAAAATACCTGGACCCGGGTTCTGGGTTTTGAACAATTTGTTTCATTTTCAACTGCTTTGAACAACAACGCTTATGGTTTCGCCCTTATATATTTGACTTTGCTAAGTAATTCGTGCTAATTTCATAACTAATATCTGACCGAACGAATGGTATAACGATAACGTGATAAATGTAGTTAAGTTTCAAGCCGATAAGATGGTAAAATAATAGGTATAAATAACAGTTAAGTTATTAATGGGTTTCTAACCGAGAGTTCGGTAAATAACACTGATGTTATTGGTCATCTGGATGTGAATGTAAGTACAGACATGCAAAACAATAGTTTTTAAAGTGCCTCGTTAAAACCTTCTCGATCGAAAACCCTCCTTAGGGATAAAACAACCGAGCGAGGAAAGAGTACACTAATGTTATTTATCAACTGTAATAAAATTTGAGATGAGTGGCATTTCACGTTCTCGGTACAGTTTTTCCTAGCAAATATTTTAAATGATATGCTTCACTGGTTGCTCTGTCGGTGATACGGAATGGACCTTCCCAATTGCTTGAAAATTGTCGTTGTCCTTCCGGGCATCGTTGCGCATTCGCCAAACTAAATCTCCTTTCTGAAAACTTCTTGGTTTTACTTTCGAATTGTATCTCCTTGCCGCCCATAGCTTGTAGGCTTCCTCCCGTATTCTGAACTTTTCCCTAAATTCGTTGATGAGGTCAAGGTCGACCAGTAGGCTTTCTTTATTCAGGTCTAAATCCAGTGTTTGTCGCCGTAGAGAGGGCTCACCTATTTCAACAGGAATCATTGCTTCAGTGTCGTACGTCAAACTGTATGGTGTCTCTTGAGTTGTAGACTGTGGTGTGCATCGGTAAGCCCACGGACTTCAAGAAGTTCTTTTGTCCCGTTACCTTTGGTTGGGCCGAGTTGTTTTTTGAGCTCATTGAGAATAACTTTATTAGCGGCTTCAGCTTGACTGTTGGTTTGTGGGTGTTCGACTGAACTCGCAATGTGCTTGATATCAAGCTTTCCGTAAAATTTTGCTAACCCTCGGTCGGTGAATTGCCAACCGTTATCAGTAATGATGATTTGAGGTAGTCCGAATCGACAAACGATATTTTTCCACACAAAATTTTGTACATTTCGCACGGTTATTACTGTCAAAGGTTCGACTTCAATCCATTTAGTGAAATAATCGATGCCGACTAACAAAAACTTACTTTGGCCTTTGCCTGGAGCGAAAGGTCCAATTATGTCCATTCCCCATTTCACAAACGGCCATGGTGATAAGATGTAGTGCAAGTTCTCAGGCTTTCAATAAGACAGGGCGTCGTATTCTTGGCACTTCAGACATTTTTGTACAAATTCTGTACAATCACCCTGTAAGGTCGGCCAATAGTAATCGGCTCATAGTACCTTGGCTGCCATGGTTCATGCTCCAGAGTGAATTCCACATACTCCCTTGTGTAATTCTCTCATGACATAGGTGACTTGGTCGGGAGTAAGACATTTTAAGAGTAGACGAGTGTACCCTCGCCTGTAAAGGTCTTGGTCGATGAGTATGAACCAGGCGGTCTGTTGCTTCATCGTCTTCTCCAAGTGTGGGTCACATATTATGTTAGTTAAATATTGTTTGATTGGGGTCATCCAATTGGGTTGAGTATCAGTTGTCATGCATTCCTCTCTGCTAACACTGAGTTTAGTTAAAGTTACATGTATGACCGACCGGTGGATTCCTACACGTATATTATAATAGATTATAGATATCCGATTATAAATTACTATAGAAAAATGCTCCAACACCTATTTATCTAGAATTTTGTTATATAATAAAGAAAGAAAACTCTCCATAGTAAAAAAAAACATTTACCACAATAGTTATTATAAAAAAATTATCAAAATATTAATAAAATAAGATAAAATTGTAGAAAAATGTGTATAATAAAAACAATTTTGAAAATTTGTACTTCTACTACTATTATTATTCTTATTATTATTAATATTATTATTATATTATTAAATTCTTATTCACTATAAACGAATGTTTAATTAGTTAGCTTTATGGTTAATGTCATGAGGATATTTCTTGTTTGTTTCTTCATTTAGTAATTATTGTTTAAGATGGTTAAAAGAAATTTTTTTAATGACCTTAGAATTAAAAAAAAAATAGAATTACAGCTCTCATCTTTATTAAAATTATTATTAATTTCTTATTACTTACTTATTGATCAGTCTCTTTGTCGTTTTTTATTATTTATTTGTCTCTTTTTTTATTTTACGATAATTGAGTGAAATGATTAAAATGAACTAAAGATAGTATTATATCGAATAAATTTCCTTTCTGACTCCTAATTTCTAATCCATAATTTTGATCCTCTTTTATTTTCTTGTAATTTTAGTCCGTAAAGTTTAAAAAATCTATAATTTTGGTCAAATTCTGACATTTATTTTTCAACTGAACTAAACATTTAACATGTTTATTTAATTAAACAATAAAAAATAATTTTATTAATTGTAAAATATAAGCATAAGATAAATTGGATATTGAACCAAAATTATAAAAAATTGCAAGTCTTGTATTAAAATGATAAAGATCTAAAAAATAATTTTAGAGTAAAAAATATATAATTATAATAGTTCCTGAATCAATTATCCATGATTATTTTTTAAATAATCATCATTTCTTTATATAGTTTTTTTTTCTTTTCTCTTCTCTCTTCTATCTAACAAAATTGACTTCATCTTTCATAATTGACAATCAAATCATTTTTAGACTCATACATTAAATAGGGCAAAACTCATAGATCATATTTTTTCTGAGTAAGTTCAATTTTGCTCTTTTTTTTCTTTTGAACCAATTTTGAGTTTTTCTGTTTACTTAGGTAAATTTACTTTGCATGTGGTGTTTGTGGCATCATAAATAGTTTTTATTAATTATGAGTCCTAATAATGTATTCAGATAATTGGTCATAACTATATAATGCATGTTAGATATCTTTGAGTTTTTTTGGAGATTGAAGCTTTGTTTTATATCTCATCCTTCTAATTAGGTAAGCGAAGATAATTTTATCTTTTAATATTATCATAAATGTTTCTCTTGCATGTTTGTTTTGTTGAATGAAATGTGTTATTTTGAATTGATAGGTATTATGAACTTGATTGATTGTTTAAATTTGAATGTGAGATTAATTTTGAAGTTTGAAAGTCTTGAAATTATCTTATAAATTGTAAGTTCAACCAAAATACATATTATCACTACATGAAAATCATAAAATAAAAACCAATTTTAGAGACAAAAAATAATTAGTTGCTATAGTGACTAAATTAGAGATCATTTTAGAGACTAAAAAAAAATTTGGTTTCTAAATTAGTTTATATTATTGTTAAATGATTTCTAAATTTGTATCTAATTAGCTATCAAAGTTTTTGCTACCAAATTTAGAATCTAAATAATTGGTAGTTAAAACCTTGGTAGCTAATTAGATATCAATTTAGAAACCATTTAACAATAATAAAAACTATTTTAGAAACCAAATTTTGTTTTAGTTTCTAAAATGGTTTCTAATTTAGTTATTATAGCAACTAATTATTTTTTGTTTCTAAAATTGGTTTTTATTTCATAATTTTCTTGTAGTGATACCTTATATCTTTAATTCTATAATTTTTATTATACATAATGATAAATTTTATATACTATATCTACAAATTAAGTTTTCATGTTTAACAAAAATATGTCAACCAACTTGGAAGTGCTAAAAGCCCCACCATTTTATCCTCAAAGTTTGCAAATCATTTAACAACTACAATTAGTAAAATTCCAAATTAGGTATAAAACCAAAGAGTTGACATAAGTAATTCGAAGATAAAAAACGTTAAAAATAATATAGAAAAGAAAAATAATTCATAATAAATTATAAATACTATGATGCAGTATATAACATAAGTAGAAATAGATTCATAATTCATAAATCTAATTATACTATAATTAAAAAATTTATAGTTAATTAATACAAGTAAACTAAAAATAAATAAATCATTCCTATTAAAATTATGATAGTAAATTTTATAGATAGTCTTCCTATTCATTAATATCACCTCTTTGACCTTCTTCATCATTTTCAATAATTGAAGGAACCCTAAATCATTCTTAATTGTAACACTATATTTTTTCCAACTTCAACTAAAATGTCTTTATTCAAAACATCTAATTTTTATACTTAATTTTTATACCTAGTCATTAGAAGCTTGATCATTAATTAGTCATTTACTTTTCTAAGATCCTCTTTTTTTTTTTCAATCTTGAATTAACCATTTCAAAAATCACATAATTCCTGGTCTTTTGTTCTAAAATTATTTTTCTTAGTATAGCCTTTTAGGTGGTGTACATAAAGTTAATTTCATAAATTCAAATTATTACCATCTTAGTTACACTTCAATTAAGCTCATAATTGAACAAACTACAACTCAAATTTAACTAAAAAAATTACATTTTCTCTTAAAATTATCAATGCGAGTATAAATTTTATTCATTTCATCAATGTTTCTCACCAACCTATCTAAACAATCATAAATTTCACGCTTCACTTCATAATGAGCTTTAAATTTAGGATTATAGTACAACATAGCATAACTTAGAATTGTACTACAACATAGTATGCAACATGCAATAATCTATGTAATTGGTTGTTCAATCTTTAATTCATGACTTTTCAAAGAGAGTGTAACTAAGAAGAATAAAAATAATAAATTAATCTTCAAACAAAGTATATATTCTAAAAAATATGTTTATCAAATATGTTTCTTTAGTAAATTTGTGGATCAAAGAAATATGTTCAGTTCTTAATAGATGTAGGTTGTACCACTTGCACTCACAATTCTCTCTTGATAGAGTTGTATTTTCTTATCAAAATCTTTCAAGATTAAATTAGTGCAATGAATTACACTTGGTGTGCAAAATAACTTCTTTTCAACATTAACAAGTAACCTGAATGTCTTGTAATTTCCTGCATTATAGATAATTTGCATCACATTCTCTTTCCCAACCTCTTTAACAACATCATCCATGATCTTGAAATTTGCTCAGTTATCTTACATGTGTCAAAAATATCAATTTCAAAAAGACCATCTCTTTGAAACTATTTACTAGAAATTAAGTAAAATTCTTCTTCTTTCCTAAATCCATTTGTCTCTCATTATTGTTCACCCAATTTTTTTCAAAATAATTCTTCCAAAAGTTGTTAGGTGTTTTCAATCTATTGGTTCAAATATTTATTCCTGATTTAATGGTATGATTGTGACTTAAATGTGATATCATGTTTGGGAACCAACTACAACATTATCTTAAACTCTCCCTGAGTCATGATCCTCTTCTTATTGCCTTAGTCTTTTTTTTGGCATCATCATAATTACTCATACTACCCCCCTTTCAAATTCTTTGAATTTTGACCTTTTAATCAAATTTTGCTATAAACGATCAACAACCCCCAACGTTAACTTTATAATAGCTTCAAGAACTGTTATACACGCCCCAACATCCTTTGAAGTTCTTGATAAATGATGTTTCAATTGATAAATTCTTCATGTTAGTACTTTCTTATATTTATACATCACATTTCTAGTCTTCCCATCAATTGAAATGCAATTACCCACGTCCTCTTCCAACAACGTGACTTGAACCACCTTTTACCAATACCATATATTTTTTTCAATTCTAAGTCGAACAAAGTTTGAACACAAAATTTGGTTTATAAGGATAAATCACGCTGAAGATGAGGTATATACATAAATTAATTTGGGCTGCATATGGAACTTTTCGACCTTGGGTTTGGTCCAAGGGACCAAAAACAAGGGCTAATTTTGCTAAAATTGATCATTTTGAATTCCCAGGCGCCATTTTCTCAAACAATGCTTGTTTGATATATTCCAATTAACGGAGAGTATTTTGGAACCTTCTGAAAAACACTCTTGTTACAGCACATAATCCTAAAAATACAAGTATTTTCAACACTGTCACATCATCATTACATTACACCTGTTAGATACCATCTAGTGTAATTATTGTCAAAACGGCAATCAGTTGCCAGATAACAAGACTGCTACAAATACAACTATCATATCTGAATCTATATAGAAACAATGTGAAAATGTAAACTTAAAGCTAGCCCTTCGACAAAAGGACCCCAAAAGAATAATACAAATCTCCCTGTCTTTGTAGAGTCCTCAATCAAATTTTCATGAAGTTCATCTCTCTTTTGAAGAGTCAAGTGTATACAGATTTCTGGCACGAGATGAACCGAGTAGAAAAAAATGCCACCTCTTAAAGACTCAAAACAAGGATATCATTTTGTTGCTGAAGATTTGTCAGATGAGCAACACACATTCAGTGTCATGTTAGAGATGTTTCTCACGCTACTACATAACACCAACCACACATTATGCCTTTGACCGTCTAAATTCAAACCATATCTCATAATGGTTGAATAACAAACTATCATGAGTGTGCTTCCCGAGATACTCGAGCCCCAAACTTGTAAGCCTCTTTGTGCATTCCTCTCCTCCCAACCGTGAGCAGAACTTTATATTATGCGATACAAAGATTCTTCCATCATATGGTTTCAATTTAGATGCTAACCTTTCAAGTCCAGTCCACACAAGTTTATCAGGCATATGAAGGAATACAGCACTAGCATAAATCAGATCATAAATTGTGCCAGAACCAAACTTGCTGAAATCCATGTCTTCCCCCTTAACTATCAAAGGCCGTTTGGGTAGAAGGCCCTGGGCAGGAAGCTCATACCTAAATGCAGCCATCAGAGACAGCTCGTCTCTTTCAAGACAATGGAAGTGTTCAGTATTTAAGTATCGAATGAAATGCAAACCAACTCGAAGAGTACCACAGCCTATCTCTAGCACCAATGAGTCTGGTCTGAGTTGAGTGGTTTGTGCAAGGAACTCAAATACATCTCTTCCCCCAGCCCAAGGTTCACCATAGTTGCTATGGTGCTCTTCCACTAGCAGTTCCCCAGGGCATGGGAAGGCAGTGTGATTATCTGATTCAGGTTTCTCATAGTGAGATATGCCCTTAAATCTGCGCTTGGAAGAAAAAGTTGAGATCAGAAAACCAAAAAGGGTATTCAAATATCCATGTTCAATAGAAATGAAATTAGAAATTGCAATCAATGCCTCAAAAATGTGTCCCAAGAGGGTAACTAAACACTCCCATAAACATAGCTGTATAACAAAAAAAATCTTGAGTTTGAACTTCGTTATATACAGTGTTTGAATATGGGCACCCCTACTATATTATTCATAATCAAATGGATAAGTACTATATTAACAGAATGAGGGGATCTGTCAACCATTATAAATCGCGAATTCAAAATTGAGAAAAATGTCAACTTTAAAGGTTGTGAAGTCGGAGTTTAATACACATTTTCACAGAAAGATGGACAGAAAGTAAAACAAACTTCAGTCTGAAGCATAGCATCATGCAAAAAACTATTGTAGAAACAAAAAGAAAGGCAGTAGCAGTGAGTTTTCCAGGAACACCAATTTCCACTCATTCTGTTGCATCTTCTCTCACCTTTTATGAATCCAGCATAATTTCTAGCCTACTTGTCAGCTAGTTCATTTATTTTCCTAATATTTGTTAATATATAGAGTCTGAACTGTTAGAACTTTAATCAATGCCCCCCACCCCCTCAATGTTCTCTCCCCCCTTCCAAATACAACTTTCATTGAAAACTACAAATTGCAGGCTTCTCATAAATTACCATTCTGATGAGTAATAATAATGTTTGGAAATAGTAATCCCAAAACAAAGATATGCTCATACACACATTAGGATTAAAAACATTGAGAGCTTGGAAGGGTCTTACTGTCTCAGATCCTCCAGTTGCTGAGCCCTAGTGCGAGGGTTAATACCCTTGCGAAGCACATTGTCATGCATATGAAGCCCATTCGCTCGGATTTGATCCTTCACCCACTCAACATCCTCCTTCCTTGTTGACAAGGGAGAAATGCTGTTTCCAGACTCCTTCCTTGCCAATAATGGAACATCACCACTGCTAGGCTCGGAAACACCAATAGCAACACTCCTAGCATTGGAAGCAGAGATGTCTGAAGTAGTAGGGCAGGAGCAGGATGACAGAGAGGACAAAAGGAAGAACAGGAAAACAGTAGCCACTAATGCAGATAGAACCAAAACAGGCACCGATACCACCACACCCTTTGACATTGCCCGTGAAGCCGAGAGTGCCATCTATGACTAACAACAGCTTACTACAGCCTATGAAGCAAGAAGGAAAATTGAAACTAAGCACACCTGTCGTTGCTGAATGTTCAAGAATTACCCATAAACTCGTAATTACCTAAATACATTGTACCACAGTGCAATAAAATTGAAATCTCAACTAAATAGCATCAAAGTTCATTTATATAGGGTATGTTTGGTTTAGTATTTTGTTTTCTTCTGTATATGCAAGTTTATCCAAAAACACAGTTATGTAACTATAGCGCACTAAGTGACATGATGCACAAAAACATAAAGAGAAAACTAAATCAAAACCCAATTGAAAAATCCATCCCTGGAGTATGCACAATCATGAAAGCAAGAAACTTTAAACACCCAATTTATTAGGGTATTAGAAATGACCCAGATGGATAATTGATGCAGGGGACAAACCAGAAGCATTAATAGCATTATCAACAGTGAGTTCAATCGAAATAGAACAGAGCAGAGACACTGAGCATAGATCGTGAAATGGGGGAGAAACAAGATGAGAAAAAAAAATGGAGACACATTGGAATTCGTTGCAATTAATCAAAGAAAGCAGGAATGTAAAAATTGGTACCTGTTAGTGAGTAGATCTAGGAGGGGATGGCGCCACGAGGTTGTACTGCGTTGAAAAGAAAGAGAGAAGAACAAGGAAATTGTAGAGAACCTAAAACATTACGTAAAACAGAGGAAGAATTAACCCATGTTTTGTGGTTGTTGTCGGTGTTAATGGATTGAAGTGATATGAAATAAGATAATGTTACAAAGAAAAATGAAATAGGGTTAAAAATAGAGAAGGGTAAAGAAACCATCTTGTGATTATCGTTCTTAGGGATGAAAATATGTGAGAATTCATCAGGATTCTATTTATAAATAAATAAAAATTAGGTTTAGGTTTAATAATTTCTAATAAAAAAATGTAAATTTTAAATTTCCAAAATGTAAAATATATATAACGCAATAGAAAAAGTAATTATTATAATTTAAAAAATGTTGAATACTATTACAATACAAATTCTACATGTTTCAATAGAAGCTATAGAGTTTTTCAAAAATTTATACATAATTAGGATTTATAAAAATACAAATATTTACAATATAAGGTTCAAATGAACATCTTATAGCCCTCCATAACCTCCAACACCGGTATGATCATCTGCTTGTGTACATAGTATAATTACTGCAGTTCACAACACAACAAAAAAAATAAGGGTAAGCTAGTGAAAATAAAATTTTATAATATACACAATTAAATTAAAAGATAAACCCAAATTACAAGATCAATTTCTCAATTATTCAATCTTCTTCAAATCCCAACATAAAATAATCACATAAATCTCACAAGAATCTACACATCTAGGATATTCAACAAAGATAATAACATCTAACGTCTTTCGGAAAATCCATATTAAGTAAGTCCTACCAGAAACTAACACCGGATCCAAAGATTACCAGCGAATCCAATATAAAGGATCAAGATAAGTTCAATACAACTCAAGTCGTGCATCTCATATGTCACGGTGTGCATGAACTCCCCCATCAGCTTCTCCCCACTTATATCTTAGTATGTGACTTATTCATCAATGTAGCTCGTAAATCTCTGTTACCACATATGCATCAATACTTAATACACAAAAAAACATCCGTCCATACATTATCCCAAATGTATGAATTCAATTTCATACTATTTTCATCATACGATATAATTCAGAATGTGATCCACAACGTTCAAAAGTCTATCTTACATAAAAAAAAAAAAACAACACTTAAATACTACACCATCAAAATCTAATATTTTTACAAGTTTTTGAATAATATATAAACAAATAACACAATATATAAACACATGACATCCCTGTAAGAAAAATTGAATATTGTGACCACCTCCCTCCTCATCCCGATCTTTTAGTCTAGGGTGCTATTAAAATTTAGCTTCCTTTACCTTAATTGTTTGTTTTCTAAGCAACTTCTAGAATTTTATTCCCTCAGTATGGTAAAGCTTCAAGATTTAAAGGTCTAATGCAAGTTATTCAAAAAGAACATAAAATTTAGTATATAGTAGAATAAGTTGAAATGATTACTTTTCTCAACTGACCCTACCAAAATTGATGACTAAATCCTAAGGAAAAACAAAGAACAAAGGATCTTTAGAGCAAAATAAACTTACTCTAATTGAAAATTTGATCGGGTAGAAATGTTCCTTAACTCCTCAGCTAAAACGTGGCCCGATCAGATTATAAAATAGATACAAATTGAGAGAAGAAATTAAGAGAGAAAGAAAAAAATGGAGAGATGGAGAAAGAGAAAAAGAGAATTTTTAACGGTGTTACCGTCTATATCTATTTTTAAATAACTATTATTTTTAAAATATTTAATTTCTTTCAATACTAATCTTTAAAAAAATAAAGAATAATATATAATGAAAAAGACACATTCATTTATTTTTTTTTAAGTTTGATTAGCTTATTAGATCTATTATTTTTTTTATAATTTTTTCTATAAGTCAAATTACTAAACACACATTTATGATCTATTATGTTTTTTTAAATTTTTCTACAAGACAAATTTGTAAACACACTTTTATGATCCTAAGCTTTTAAAAAAAGCTGCGTTTCACCTTAAACAAGACTTGTGTTCACTGAAATCTAATTTTACTTGATTTGATTTTGCATGTTTCCATCATCACTGGTTCTTGAATAATTGAGGCCGTGTTAATTTAATCTTTTATAGAATGAAAAGTTTAAACAATCCTTAAATATTTGAAAAAATATAAATTAATTCTTAATATTATAGCTTAAAGAAAAAACAGTAATTAATTTTCTATCAAATTGGCCCTCAATATTATATTTTAATAATAAAGTAGTTCCAAAAAATTTAATAGTAGATTTAATTGATGCTCTTTTTATCTATTGAAGAACTAAAATAAATATTTTATTCTTTTAAGAACTAAATGAAGAGTGTCTCATCCATTTAAGAACTAACAGTATATACAAAATTAAATTCTATCCATGAAGTTCTTCAAACAAATTTGGCAATATCATAAACAGTTATATTGTTTTATACAAAATTAAATAAAAGCAGTATGTTAATTTTTTATTATTTGTCTTGTAATAATTTATGTTTTTTGGTTTATGATTTTTTCCTAGACATGATTATGAGAATGATGTTTGGACCAGAGTGAGAATTAAGTAAAAAAATTATTTTTAAATATATAATTTATACAAATATACATACATTTTAAAGATTCAAATTAAATAACTAACATACAATAAAAAAAAGCCTTACAAAAAAAGTATATTTATCTCACTGAATGAGTGAGATTTAATCTGTAACCTATAAGGGCAAAAAAAAAACTAACCTTTTTTCCCAGCTTTAAAGGTAAAAATGGCTTGATTTAAGAAAACATTTATATTTATAAAAATTAAATGCAAAGTTATTATATATTTTTTATTTTAATTTTTAAAATAAACATATAATAGGAAAATTAATTTATGATTCTAATTATTTCCTATATAATTTTTTAAGAAAAATGAAATAATAATTATATAAATGTTTACAAAATTATAAAAATGTAATGGTCATACAATATAAAAACCATCCAACGTCATGTAAAATTATTTTAGGTTATTAATGTATAAATATTTTTATCATAAAAAAAAGTCATCAACTAGACACTAATTAAGAATTCGATAATAAAAAAATAGAAACATATATTAAAAATCACTTAACATATATTAAATAATTATCTTACCATTTAAATCAGTGGAAGGTAAAATTTTCGGTGGAGTGGTGGGAACACGAAATAAATAATTAAAACAATAATAAGAAAATGGAACAAATAAAAACAAAACGACAGCTCCATCAACGTTTCCCTTTCGTTTCACATAGGGTTTTGTAATTATACCAATTGTTTGTGACCAACACGCTTTCACTTTACTGAACCACCACTTCATCTTCACTCTTCCTTCAAATTCCCAACAAGGTAACCCCAAATTAAATCCCAGATCTGTTTTTTCTTTTGCTTGGCTAAGCTTCATTCTTTCGTGCCCACGTGTTCTCTTCTCCAAAATCACTTTTCTTTTCTTTTTTCCCCATAATTTAGGGTTTTGTATTGTGATAGAGACACCAGAATTTCTGGGAATTTCTTGTGACACGGGGTTGCTATTGAATTTTTGTTGTGTTTTGCTTGTGGATTAGGGTTGATTTATTCTTCTTTACAGCATTGAAGCTATCCTCTGTCGTATTAATATTTTTTTTGCAATATCTAGGGTTCAAGGGTATTATGCTTGCTGGATTCATTCTCTTGCTGAAATGCAGTCTTTCTAGGTAGAGAACTCGTTCTCACAGTTTCATTTGTATACTGAATGTATGTCTTTTTTTCTATATGAAGTTTTGTTTTTGGTTAGAATACATGCAATTTGATGCTGTGCAATTGTGGAATGGTGAGTAGTTACAGTACCTTAAATGGTAAGACACTGGAGGTCTGTATCACAGGCTAGGACCCATTTGTTTTATCTTTTGTTTTTTTGAAGAAAAATGTTTTTTTTTCCCAATTAGAAGGCTTGTTTGAGAATTTGTAAGAATTATTATTTTTTTCTCCGAAAAAAAAAGTCTCAGAGAAAGGTACTTCAGTCTCCGATATGCTAATGATAGTTTCTTAAAAATAAGAAGAAACTCTGATAAAAGGATGTAGGCCACAAGTAGATCATTGGTCATATCTTCCAAGATTTCTGGCCATATGGTTAGCCGCAGTATGTTTGGAGTGAACGGATGTAAGAAGAAATATGTCTCAGTTAGTCAATTTAAGTAGGTTTTTCATTTCCCTATAGTTTAATAATTCGAATTTAGAAATATAATTTTTCATGCTACAGGCAAATGATATAGTGAACTGGCCTTTTTTTTGAATGAAATTACCAAGTGAGACCCTTGTGGTGATGAAATCATGGATCTTATTTCCTGTATATTATATTCCCAGAATTAACACAGTTGGCGTTCTGGAACCTGTAATTGTAAGATGCAGAGCTACCAGAAATTTTGAACCTTCATTTTTAAACATGCTGTATAAGAAACTATGGGCACTAAATATTGGGATATTTTATCAGATAAAGAAATTGTTTTGGGTAAAGCAGTATTGTACTGATATGGTAGTTGCTTATTACTTACATGTTTGTTCTTGATTTGTTATAATATATATATTTTGGCTATAATGTTGTAATTATTTGGTTCAGTGGTCATCTCTCCTTTTGAGTTAATGGACTTTATTACAATAATATCTCTCTTTCCTCATATTTGGTTGCCCTAATGTCTTTAAATTCTAAGTCTGTTTAGTTCTCTTTACCTCTCTTTTCTAAAAACTTCAGTGTTGAAATATGAATTGAACACTCATCTAATGTAGTAAAAAATGTTATTTCTGCACTACGCAGGTTGATTAAATTTCTTTGAAAGCTTGTGGGCTGAAGTTAATTGTTTTTCTGTTGACAGAAAGTTTGTTCAACCATCTCTATCTTGGCGTTAGCTATGCTACCCACTGGAGCAAAAGAGACCCAATTACGTGAGAGCAACAGCCAAAAGGTCCATCCTCAACCAATGGAAGATGCCATGAATCAGAATCCAGAAGCAATGGAAACTCTAATATCTAAAATTTTTACAAACATCTCTTCCTTGAAGTCAGCTTACATCCAGCTACAAGCTGCTCATACTCCTTATGACCCTGATAAAATCCACACTGCTGATAAACTTGTTATTAGTGAGCTGAAAAATTTGTCTGAACTCAAGCATTTCTACCGGGAGAACAATCCAAAACCCGTGTGTGTTTCTCCTCAAGACTCACGTTTAGCTGCAGAAATTCAAGAACAACAGAGTCTTCTGAAAACTTATGAGGTCATGGTGAAGAAATTCCAATCTGAAATCCAGAATAAAGATTCCGAGATCCACCAATTGCAGCAGCAGATTGAGGAGGCTAGCCAGAAGCGAACTAAACTAGAGAAAAATCTGAAGCTTAGAGGTTTGTCTACCAAAGAATCCGAAGATGAAAATGGCTTTTTTCCTGTTGATCTAACTCCAGATCTCTTCACCTCTGCTGTGGAAGCAGCTGCAAAAGCCATTCATGATTTTTCTAAACCTTTGATCAACATGATGAAAGCAGCTGGTTGGGACCTTGATGCAGCTGCGAACTCAATCGAACCTGATGTTGTTTATGCAAAGAGAGCTCATAAGAAATATGCATTTGAGTCTTACATATGCCAAAGAATGTTTAGTGGCTTTGAGCTTGAAACCTTCTCTGTTAAATCAGACAATATTACTGTAACTAAGGAGAGCTTCTTCCACCAATTCCTTGCTTTAAGAGAGATGGATCCCTTGGACATGCTAGGGCAAAATCCTGATTCCATATTTGGGAAATTTTGCAGGAGCAAATACTTAGTGGTAGTTCATCCAAAGATGGAGGCGTCATTCTTTGGAAATTTAGATCAGCGAAATTATGTGATGGGTGGTGGCCATCCCAGGACTCCTTTTTACCAGGCTTTTCTTAAACTGACCAAGACAATCTGGCTTTTACACAGGTTGGCTTATTCTTTTGAGCCTAACGTCAAGGTATTTCAGGTCAAAGGAGGGAGTGAGTTCTCAGATGTTTATATGGAAAGTGTGGTCAAGAATATGATAATGGATGACAATGATGAAAAACCCAAAGTTGGTTTGATGGTTATGCCTGGATTTTGGATTGGGGGAAGTGTGATTCAGAGTAAAGTCTATCTGTCTGGTATGAAGGTTGCTGAATGATTCCTGAATAGAGGCAAGGCTTTCAGCAAATGCATAGTTGATTGTACGAGGTTTGTTTGAATTGTCGTTTCTTTATCTTGTAAGATAATTCTGTTGTCTGTAATTTTTAATATCCCTTTTAGTGGTTGTAAGAGTAAATGAGCCTTTTATCCTTGTTTACATTCAAGTCCCTTCTTGTATTATGAAAACATCCTGCACCAGAATTCCAGTGTTTGTGGAGGGGAACAGGAAGGTGTGGTATATAAAAAATTAGGATGGTTAGGAGCAAATTCTTGTTGACTAAAATTTACTGAAAGTTGCAAAATTAGAACAGGCTCATTAAATATGATAAGATCCACTAATTATTTTTACCAATAAATTTCAACTATTGAAAAAGAGTATATTATAATATTAACTAGTATACACATCTAACATCCTAAAATATGCAAAAATTTATAAAAGTGAGTAAAAGAAAATAATGCTCTCCACTCTTTCCAAAGTTCCAAAGTTACTCATCACATTTTATATACAAATAACACATACAAGAATAAGTTATAAAAATCAAATTCTAACGTACGAAAATATAAATAAAAAATAATAATTAATTAGATTATATCATTCATAAAGTACTCAATACACATCATATCAACCCAATATCATTTCTCAACAATCATAAGGAGTACACATTGATCCATTTATAGAGACACCTTCTAGACGACTTGTATTAAGTAGGCTCTACCATAAAGTAACATCTGATTTAATACCCAAGACTTAGATTTACAAGCAAATATGAGAGAAAGAACCAAGGTAAGTTCAAACATCCAATATCATGTGATTACAAACAATCACGATGTGTATGAACTCTTTAATGAGTTTCTCACCTACTGATATCTTAGTTTATATGACTTAGATAATTAATGAAGTTATAGGATCTTTGTTAAACATAGGTGCAAAAACTTAATATCAAACCAATAAAAAGGTCATACATTATTCCAAATGTAAGATTTCATTTCCATACAATTGCATCATCTTCATACAATACATATCATTCACATACAATGCATATCAATCACTCAAATTAATAACATAATCATCTCAATTTCATAGACCTTCCATTCTCACCAATCCATGTAGAAATTGTACAATTCAATTAATCATACAATATCACTTTTATATATATTACACACCATTCAATCCCAAAACATTTAAACATTCACAAATCAATTGATTTTTTTTTAAAATGTATACTTTGTATAAAAAAAATTCATGCATAATTCAAATCATTGAAAAGACATGAAGAAGAGAAAATAAAAATAGGATAGAAGTTTTTTTTAGGTTAGCTTGAGCGAAAATTTATAGCTTAAGTGAGAATGGACTTCCTTTGAGCAAAAATAAGGTCGAGAGGGATGATTTTTCAGTGCAATTTTCACTTGAGCGAAAATATGTTCGCTTGAGGAGAACAAAATTGAAGAACAAGTCAAATGCAAAATATTTTCGCTTGAGCGAGAATCATCTCGCGAAAATACTAGTAAATTAGCCTTAACAACATACTCAAATTACATTTTCAATTCCACTTCTAAACAATTTTAAATTATTAATGGAAACTATTATTTGCTCAAGCATATTTCTTCAATTAATTCCATACACGCAACACCATTTAAATTCAATTTAAATAACTATATACTTAAATATGTATAATACAATTTTCATATTAACTTATTATCCAAATAAGTTACCCCAAGATTATATTCAAAGATATATAACTTCTCTTACTTGAAAATTTTTATTCCATTAAAAATTCCAACTCCAGGGAAATCACTCCAGAATCTAAGGACCTAAAGCATGTTGTCCAAACAATAGAAAATTTTAGTCTAAGGTAAAACAAGTTGAGAGGAACACTTTTCTTAACTGTGCCCATCGTCCCCATCAAGATTGATGGCTAAAACATAAGGAAAATCAGAAAATAAGAGATCTTTAAAGTAAAAATGAACTTACTATGTTGGAAAACCTGATCGGGTATAAATGTATCTTGACTCCTCAGCCAGTGCATGGTGTGATCAAATTTTGGAAAAATGAGATATAAGAAAGAAAATGAAGAGAGAATGGAGAGAAGAGATATTTAAAGAGAGGAAAGATGAGAAAAATGGGAAGGGGTGTGCAGGGCCACGATGTCACAATTATCCTTAACAACAAAAAAATTTGTCCTTAAAAATTAGCTTACCAAGAAAAATTAGGATATGATTCTCTTATGTTCTCTTTTATTCCTCAAGTGGAATCACAACATATGAGATTTCACAACACTTTGACTATATCGATATTTTTACACGAAGTTACTTTACTTGAGAACCCAAAATTCTAATGTACTTCAATGTAAGACAAGTTCATATGGACAAGTACAAGGATCTTACAAGGTCCCATGAACTTTGGGTTGCTCTCCCTACATCGTGTAACTCTCAGACAATCATTTTTACCCATTGAGAAACCTAAAGGTCTTCTTCCTTTATCTATATCAAATTTTTGCGTTGTCGAAGATGTCTTCAATCATCATAGTTCTAAAAATTTGACTCAGTTGCTTGTAACTGAAGTGATGAAAAATACTCTAAGTTTTGTTTGACCAACCTTCCTTCTGGTGCATACTGAATTAAGGCCCCAAAGTCTTTTTCCTTCCATCTCAAATAGACAATCTAGGTCAACCCCATGTTCTTCGAGTATTTCGCAATATTTTTGCTGAAAGGTTATTGTCAAATTGCTTAAGAGATGTTGATGTGACCTAACTCAATGACTCACGACTTTGTTGTATTATAACATGAACATAGGCATCTCACACCAACCTCTTCGCAATTATATCTCAAATAAAATTCATGTTATTCGATCCCAGATTATACTAATATAGACAACATCAAATACCAAAGAAATGGAATCCATAGAACCTTGAGATATGTATAACTAAATAAAAAATGGAATGCTTCCATATTTATTGGAAGAGTCACTTTTACTTTCTAATGGTCATGATGTGGTGTCAACATCACTAGCTCACTTTGTTCTTCATCTCGAGTGATAATATTCTCATATTCAGAAGGATGTGCAACATTAATTATTAGAGACCTCTACTTAGAAGACTAGGATTTACCACTGTCTCACTCCCTCCAATACCACAAGCTAAAGGATTCATCCTCACCCTAATAAAAAGATAAGCATAACCTAGCCAAACACAAACTTCCTTAACATTAGTTATAGTACCAAATGCCACCTCTTCACCACTTTTATCAAACTGAGATCTCTTAAATCACCAAATTATCGACATAACCTCAAACATATACTTCAGTTGCATAGGTAGAATATGCATAATATTTATTAATCCATAATTTATTATTCATATTGAGTTATGTTTCTTCTTTATACGTGACAAGTAAGTGACAAAACTCATGAAAATTATTTCACTCCCATTTTGAGAATGTCAAACTATGTTAACATATTTCCCAATCATTATTTGTTTGGCCTTTTATTTTTGACAGATACATACTTGACTATTCTTCCTTCATACCATGTCACTAAATAAAATTCATGAAATCTTGATACTTTTGGGTCATACTTAGATGTAGTTGAACTTGCTTTCATGACTCTTAGATAATCCACCTGCTTCAATTTATCATCATCTGTTGTACATATTTGTTCCCAAGTCTTGAAAAATTATTCACTTCCCATTTAGTTTTATCATTATTGAATAATCTTAGAATATTCTTTAAATTCAATTTCACCAATTTTCTTACCCTCCCTTTCTTTAAAAACTCTTTAGTTATAAAAATGTACTACAACTAATGTGATTTCAAGATACTATAACTTCCAAATTAGAAACTCTTTAGTTATAAAAATGTACTACAACTAATTTGATTTCAAGATACTATAACTTCCAAATTCAAACTGTTGAAACTTTCACTCAACTCCAACCTTCTAATCTTAAGTGTTGATACATATATCTCCTTGTGACTTGAAGCATCTGCAACAATATTTCCTTTCCCAGGATAATACTTCAGCTAAAGATCATAATCTTTCAAGACTTCATTTATCTTTTATGAAAGAAAATTATGTACTATTCATTACTTGGTCTTACCATATACTATATACTCTTACTAATTGTGGAAAAGAAAACTTATTGTATACCAATATTACGTCATTTTTATTTAGCCACGTCATATTGTTGTACTCCCAATTCTTTGATACTCCACCTCAGTTTTTTATAAGTAAGACAAACAAGGACCTATTGAGTCACTTCCTCTTTATATTGAACCATCAAAAGAATTTCTTCAGATAATGATATATCTTAATTATTCTTGATGCACATTAAATCATTCTCATAATTTTTTATACTAAACTATATTCTCTAACTTCTTGCTTGCAAGTACACAAACCTTATCCTAAATCTCATAATCCTCCTTTACTTCTATCATAAAATTCTTAGTCCAATTTGTACTTAATACTCCATTAACTTAAGTCATTAACAATTACATCTGACACTTGAAATGCCTCCTTACTCATGGAGTTTTCAACTTGAAATCTTAATCATTTAACAAATACATCAATATAATTTGTCTCGTGTTTAGTCCATTCTCATCAAACAAGTACTTAAGACTTATACATTATTGAGCATGTGAAACGAAGTACCATCTAGACAATGCCTCCAGATCTTCAATGCAACACCATTACCATCATCCATATGTGATGAGTAGAGTAATTTTTCTCATGAACTTTTAGTTCCCTTCAGACATACTCTATCACCCTTTTCTTGCATCCATGTACATCCCAACCTATGAAGTGATACATTGTACTCAAAAGTTTGTGTGCCAATAATTTCCCATAATAGCAAACTAATTAATCTATACTACAACTAGAAATTTATGCTTTTCACTATTCCCCCCACTAGTCCAAATAACACTTTTTACAATGACATATTATGAGAACTGGTGTACACAAAAACGCGACAACATTTTTGTAAATATTTGGCACATATTAAAGCGATTGGAGCCAACCGGTATAATATGTCTTGTTCAAAGCAAAAAAAAATAGATTTTTAAAATTTTAATTTTTGGGATTACATATAACACCGGTTCGATACATATGTCATTCCTAGATTAAAAAACAATTAAAAGTTTTTAAAAATGACATATAACACCGGTTCTTCTATATAATCGGTATTATATGTCATTTCTAGAGTTTAAAAAATAATTGAAACATTTAACTATGGACACTACATATAACACCAATTAGATAGATGATGCAGTGTTATATGTAATTTCCACATTAAAAAAAAGTTTTTAAAGTTTTAAAAAAGATATATTACACCAATTATTACTCATAATCGGTGTAATATATGTTTTTACCATATTTTCTTGGCTCACGCCCTCACTCTCCATTCATGTTATTCTTCTAAGTTTTCTTGTTTAAGAGTTCGTTTTGCTTTTGCCAACGCTGTTGCCAGCCGCTGCCTCCACCGCTCCTCTCGACGCTTCTCTCTTATTTCGTTCACTTCGTCGTTAGAGCATCCACATCTAAGATGACAATGTTGAACACTTTGGTATTGGGTTTAGGGTTTAGGTATGTGAGTCTGGAGCACATATAACACTGGTTAGGAGCCACAACTGGTGTTATATGTGTCTTTTGGAGCACACATTTTTTAATATTTTATTCAGATTTTGGTACATATTACACCGATTTTTACAATAGTGTTATATATAATTAACATTTTACATCGTTAAGATCTACATCGGTGATGGAACTAGTGTTACATGTCCTCTAGAATCAATGTTATATGCATTTTCTGCATTAGTGTCCAAGCAAAAAGCTCACTATTTGTAGTTCAGTTGTGTTGACAACATTATCATCTTAGAAAATCCTCTTATCAACCTTCTGTAATAGTCAATTTGATTCACGTAACCTTTGGTCTTCATGTTGATCTTGAGACATTCCACTTAAACATTGTCTTTCCTTGGGTTGGGATCTAGTAGATTTTTAGAGTTGTGATGACATACAGTAAAATTTGCATATTCACCAACCAAAGCTCTTACTTATTGTATTTTTCTTTAAGAATGTTATCATTCCCTTATGTGTTCTTCATGCACCTCTAAAGTATAGGATAGATAGACATGTTATCTATGTAATTCACGATAATCTTGACCAAGAAATGAAGGGTCATAATCGTGAAGACATGAATATGTATAGGAAGTTCATCTCTAAACGTACAACATCACTTTCTATTTATCACAAACTAAAGGAATGCAATTAACATATATTCAATTCATCCCAAAAATTATATTTAGATCCTCCATAGGTAGGAATCTCAAATTCACTTAGAATTTGTGTCCACCCACAACAACAAAACACCTAATATATAAACATACTACACTAAAATAAATGTTGGTGTAAAACTATTAACTTAAAGAACAAATTTTAAAATCTACAAATAAACCCTTAATATAAATAAATGTAATACTTTAAAATAAAACATATCAACTCACACACATATAAATAAAACCATCAAAACCATATCCTTAAAATGCACTCTAAACTTTTAGAACTGAGATAGAAATCATCTCGATTTAGTCCTGAATGTGCACCTTTACTGCTTTGTCGAAATTCTTTTCTTTCTTAGTATGTTTTTACCTTCATTCATAGCAATCATCTTAACTCTAACATAAATATTGAGACTAGACTTAAACAAACATCTACAATAAGAAAAAGAATAAACTCACTACCTTTGAGTTATCTTAAGGGCGAACTGCTATGATACTATAAATGTAACACCCTAAAATATACAAATCTTTTACAAAAGATAATAAAATAAAATAATTTCTTCCACTATTTTCTCAAAGTACCTTGTGCACCTGCACCTATATCTGTTGTGCAGATAGTACAATCATCGCAGTTCATAGATAAACAACACATGCAAGGGTAAGCTATCGAAATAAAATTCTAACATAAAAAAATATAAGTAAAAAAAAAAGAATTAATTACATTAATCATTCATTTATATAATTCTAATTCATTTTTTCATCAATTGTAATCATATAATATTCAATACCAATCACAACAACCCAATTTCATTCAAATACCATCCTCAACAATCATATGGATCACACATGGATCCACACACCAACGATATCCAACAAACGCCTTGTGGAAGACTCGTATTAAGTAGGATCTACCAGAGACTAACATCCTATTCAATACCTAAGACTTATATTTACAATTGAGTCTAAGAGAAAGGATTAAGCTAAGTTCAAACATCCAATATCATGTGATTACAAGTAGTCATGGTGTGTATAAACTCCCTCATGAGCTTCTTACCTACTAATATCTCAGTCAACGTGACTTAGATCATCAGTGAAGTTGGAAGATCTCTATTCATATGTGTCAATACTTAACACGAAACCAATAAAAAACTTATACATTATCCCAAATATATGATCTCAATTTCATACAATTCTATCGTCCTCATATAATACATATGATTCACATACAATGCATATCAATCCCTCATATTATTTAAGATTTTTTAAATTAATTACATAATCATCTTAATTCTATACACCTTTCATTCACCAATCCATGTCATTTATAAATTTCACAATTCTATTAATCATACAATATAACTCTTATATATATTACACACAATTCAATCCCACAACAACATTTAAAATTTCACAAATAAATTGAATTTGTATACTATACCAACCAGTCCTCGGACATCGACGTCAGAGAAGACATCGAACATCGGTGTCTGAGAGGAATGGTAGGCCACGTAAGCTGGGTCCCCCAAGCAGTATAAGTTAACATGAGTTAACACCCAAATACTAAGGAAAGACCTAAGTCACAAGAGGATCATGCATGAGGTGTGTATGGTACATTCGGGTACGACAAAAGCAAGTGTTCCTTGGAGGCATTGAGGCCCATTAGGGTTAGGGTTTCCAAGGAAAGACTGTATGCATGACACGTGAATACTTAGGGTACCCATAGAACAGATGGTCCTGCAACATTGGTGGATGAGTTGGTACCTTGGCGGCCATATTCACTAGCACAAAACGTATAAACAACGACTATTTATTTAATGCGGTTTTAGGGTTAGCCGCTGTCATTCAAAACGCGATGGCATTTTTGAAATTAATTTTATTTACGAATGCGACTATTTAAATAGCCGCATTCTTAAATCAAAATGCATGATTTACGAATGCGGCTATTTAAATAGCCGCATTCTTAAATCATTTTTTACCCTAATTTTGAAGTGCGTCACTTACGCTTTCATACTTTCTTCCTTTTTGGCGCTTCGCGTTTTCTCTTTGTTTCTGCTCTGGTGTTCATCTCTTTTGCGAGTTTCATTGTGTTCTCGTACCAATGTAAGTTCGTTTCGATTCGCTCTCTTTCTTCTTCACCAATGGTTTATAAAATTTTTTCGTTTCGCTTATTTGTTTGTTTTCTTACATTGGCGAAGGGTTCTCTGACGCTTCATTTTCTCTTTTGTTTATGCTCTCGTTTTCTACGAGCCTTCATTGTCTTCTTTGTGCCATTGTAAGTTCTTTTCGAGTTCTCTTTCTTCTTCACCATTGATTTATATATATTTTTTCGTTTCTCTTATCTATTTGTTTTCTT
>Ga0123342_1002209_pt1 | contig 32530 bp, 15 predicted proteins | sample Turbeawhitnodule_FD_89960 | JGI IMG/M metagenome (GOLD analysis project Ga0123342, IMG submission 89960) | Root nodule microbial communities of legume samples collected from Mexico - Turtle bean Mexico white nodule | ecosystem: Host-associated > Plants > Roots > Nodule | place: Mexico: Nepantla... | reverse complement strand
ACTGACTTGGGCGTTGGAGTGCGATCGGCCGCAGCGGCGCCGCTCTGTTCTTTTGCAGGTTCTTGAGGTGGATCGTGACGAAGGACGGAGGTTGAAGCGGCGCACACGTCGATCCAAGTTTGATGAGGCAAGCTTCAACGTTCTGGTCAACAGGCAGGATCAGAGCTCATCGAAGATGTCGTTGACGCCTATGTAGCAAGGTTCGAGGATGCCCTTGCTTAGGTTGTCTGCGTGCATCCTGAGATGGATACCTCACCCTTCACGACATCAAACTGGGTCATAGATGGGCAGGTTGTGCCTACGGCCCCTGCTTCTTAACTTGCAACTTTCGCCTGTTGATGCACAACGTACATTCATACCCATATATTTATGCTTATTTGCTTTTAACCGCCTTCTTGGTCTATGTCTCTATCTTACTTTAGTTTGCCTCTTCTCCTTGATCACTAACTGTCGTACTTTGCACTAACTTCTGCTAACAACGCTTCTGACAATCATTCATACTTTAGGTAGCACGCCTATCCACTCCCACTCTACCTTACCCTCTTCATTAGGGCTTAAGGCAGCGGTTGTGTGCACACGAACCTTTAATTGACCTCACCTCTATAACACAAAGGAGAGGGGACTCTTTCTAGTCACTCTTCAAAACTGCTTCGAGAGACCCATTGACTTACTTTGCTCCTACTTCACTGAGTAAGGAAATGTTTCGCTGATGATGTTGGTGAACCGTGTTGTCCTCGCCTTAGCGTTCTTGCTCAAGAGGGAGGTGCACTCCGCGCTATCCCGCTTTGAATCTTCTAGTCCAAGGAGAAGTCCGTGTCTGTCCCCTATCTGTCCACAATGGGTTTAGGGAGAGTTCACCCTCTAGATCACATTGTCTCCATTACGACGCTTTCACTCGAGAGAGGGAGGCGTTCTCTGCGAATCGTTCTGCCCAGTCTCGAGACTTCTAGCCCAAGGAGAAACTCGTAACTGACCTCGCCCTAACTGTTCAAAGGTAGGGGAGGATTTTAACTGTTAAACCATATTGTTCTCAGCTTTGGTGAACTCACACAAGAGGGAAGCTCACGAAGAACCATACTATTCCCAATCTTGGCGTATCAAACCAAAGGAGAGGTTCGTTTTACTGACCTCGCCCTAATTGTTCAAAGGTAGGGTAGGATTTTAACTGTTAAACCATACTGTTCTCAGCTTTGGTGAACTCACACAAGAGGGAGGCTCACGAAGAACCATACTATTCCCAATCTTAGCGTATCAAACCAAAGGAGAGGTTCGTTTTACTGACCTCGCCCTAATTGTACAAAGGTAGAGGAGGATTTTAACTGTTGAACCATACTTCTCTCGACCTTGGTGTTCTTACTCAAGAGGGAGGCTCACGAAAAACCATATTATTCCCAATCTTGAGGTTTCTAACCCTAGGGAGAGGTTCATTAATTGCACTATACAAAATATTTCTCTTTAACTGAATAATTGAAATTTTATTGGTAACCTCATTAAAAAACCCTTATAAGGGAAAAAAAAGTGTCCCCTAAAACTGTGTACAATGCAATAATCTTAACTGAAATAAAACTTAAGGTTGGTTGCGTTCCACATACAAGGGATTGCTCCACCTTCTAAAGTCTCGAGCTTGTATGCTCCATTCCCAATCTGTCATGCGGAAGGGACCAGTTCACTTGGGAGATAACTTGTTTTCTAACTAGTATGGGTGGGCTTTCCGCATCACCAGGTCAGCGACCTGGAACTACCGAGGTCTCAGCTTGGAGTTGTACCTGTACTCCACCTTTCTCTTCAAGGCTTCAGCCTTGATCCTCGCTTCCTCCCTGACTTCATCCAGTAGATCCAGGTTCACCTTTCTTTCTTCATTGTATTCTTCAGCCACAAAGTTCTAAAAACGTGATGAGCTCTCCTGGATTTCTACAGAAATCATCGCGTTTGAACCATACACCAAGTTAAAGGGTGTTTCTTTGGTAGTGGACTGGGGAGTGGTTTGGTAAGCCCACACAATTCTTTGAACCTCTTCTGTCCAGGTCCCCTTGGCTTTCTCCAGCCTTCTCTTTAGACCTCTGAGCAGAACTCTGTTGGCAGACTCAACCTGTCCGTTCGTCTGGGGGTGTTCGACTGATGCGAACACCTGCTTTATGCCCAGCTCTATGCACAACTTGCCCAATTGTTGGCTAGCAAACTGAGTGTCATTATCAGACACCAACCGTTTTGGGACTCCAAAGTGACATACTATATTCTTCCACACAAAGTGTTGGACCTTGTGGGCTGTGATCTGTGCCACTGGCTCAGCCTCTATCCACTTTGTGAAGTACTCAATGGCAACCACAAGGTACTTCATCTGATGCATTACTAAAGGAAATGGCCCTAGAATGTTGATTCCCCAGGTGTGAAACGGTCATGGGCTATAGATCGATCTCAGCTCTTCTGGGGGCGCCTTGTGCCAGTCAGCATGTTGTTGGCACTGCTTGCATCTCTGTGCATACCTCGTGCAGTTTTCCCTCATGGTTGGCCAATAGTATCCTGCGCAAACAACCTTCAACGAGAGAGCTAAGCCACTGATGTGACTCCCGCATATCCCTTCGTGAAGCTCTGCCATAATGCGCGTGCACTGCTCACCACTTACACATATCAGGGTGGGGTGAGTGAACCCATGTCTGAACAAATTCTCGTCGATCAGGGTGTATCTGCTTGAATTCTTCTTGACTACTCTGGCCTCTATGGGTTCTAGCGGGAGTATGCTGTCAGCCAAGTAGCATTGGTAGAGTGTCATCCAGGTTTTGCCTCCTTTAACCAGGCAAATTTGCATTGATTCTTCCCCTGGTAACGCGTATGCGCTTATTCTGGGTGTTTTCATGGTTTCCTGAGCCAATGACTGGTGACTTCTCTTAACACCTTCTGAGGTGCTTATCTACTGGACTTCCGCTGTGTCGTCTGTGGTGGTTCGAGGTGTCCTCAAGGTCTCCTATATGACTATCCTATGTCTGCCCCCCTTGCCTGAACTGGCGAGCTTTGCTAGCAAGTCAGCTCAGGCATTTTGTTCTCGAGGGACATGTACTAACTCGAACACCGTGAAAGTCTCCTTCAAAATTTGAACATATTGTAGGTATGCGACCATCTGGGGGTCCTTGGCCTGGTACTCTCTTGTAACTTTCCCCGTTACTAACAGGGAGTCACTCTTCGCTATCAAACTCTTCGCCCCCATCTCCTTGGCTAGCAGCATTCCAACTATCAGGGCCTCATACTCCGCCTGGTTATTGTTGGCCTTGAAAGCAAACCGCAGGGCCTGCTTGATCAACAACCCATTTGTTCCCTCCAAGATGACACCAGCCCCACTCCCCTGTTGGTTAGAGGACCTATCTACGGAGAGGACCCACCTAAAATCTGCTCCTTCTTGGTGCGTGGCTGCTGAGGAGAGCTCTACCACGAAGTCAGCATAAACTTGACCTTTGATGGGACCTTTGAGTTCGTATTGCACATCGAACTTTGATAGTTCCACTGCCCAATGCATCATTCGTCCTGCCACATCAGGCTTCTGTAAGACCTTGCGAATGGGCAGGTCTGTCATTACGATCATTGTGAAGCTCTAAAAGTAGTGGCGAAGTCTTCGTGCTGAAAACACTACTACCAAAGTTGCCTTCTCTATGGCCTGGTACCTTACCTCAGGCCCTTACAACACTTTACTCACAAAGTATATTGGTCTTTGCACTTGGTCCTGCTCCTGGACCAGGACCGAACTGATCGCTAGATCTGTGATTGCGAAGTACAATCGAAGTGGGGTGTCTGGTTGTGGCTTGCACAATATTGGGGGGTGGCCAAGTACTCCTTCAATTTGAGAAACGACTCCTCACACTCCTTGGTCCATATGAACCTGATATTTCTCTTGAGGCACTAGAAATAGGGATGTCCCTCATCTCCCCCTGCTGACACGAATCTGGACAGAGCGACCATCTGCCCCGTCAACTGCTGCACTTCCTTTACCGAGATCGGGCTACACATAGCTATGATTGCAGCGCACTTTTCTGGGTTCGCTTCTATCCCACACTCAGTGAGTAGGAACCCTAAGAACTTGTTTGCCTCCACCCCAAACACACACTTTTCAGGGTTCAACTTCAACCTGTATTTATCTATTGTAGTAAATAGCTCTTCCAAATCAGCGACGTGTTGGTCTTTCACCTAGGAGGTGACCACCATGTCGTCCACGTACGCCTGGAGGTTTCGTCCTATCATGGGCGCAAGTACTCTGTCCATCATCCGCTGGTAGGTCACCCCTGCATTCTTGAGCCCGAAGGGCATCACTTTGTAATAGTAGCTGGAGAGCTCCGTCATGAATGTCGTCTTGCATTCATCTCTAGGATGCATGCAGATCTGGTTGTACCCCGAGAAAGCATCCAGGAAGCTAAGGAGTCTACATCCTGAGGTGCTGTCTACCAAGGCATCAATGTTGGGTAGCAGGTAGGAGTCCTTGGGACAGGCTTTATTAAGATCTGTAAAGTCCATACATGTCCTCCACTTCCTGCTGGCCTTCTTGACCAACACTACATTCACCAGCCACTTTGGGTATTGTATCTCCCTGATGTGGCCAGCGCTCAGCAGCTTCTGGGTCTTTTCTCTGATGACATGTCGCTTATCGTCATTGAACTTTCTGCGTTTCTGGCGAACAGGTCGGACCTTTGGGTCCATGGTGAAGTGATGGCACAGGAAATCGAGGTCAATGTTAGGCATGTCTGAGGCTGACCATGCGAAAGCATCCATGTGTCGTGCAATGATCTCGGCAATTTGGTCATGTGCTTCTTAGCCCAAAGATCTGCCAAGCTTGAACTTCTTACCCCCGATCTCCCTCTCCAGCACCTCCTCTGCAGGCTCGGGTAGTCTCTCTCGGGCGATCTCGAGACGGGTGACCCCTTCTTCCCTTGGAGGTTGGGTGGTGACTAAGCACACTCCTCTCTTTGTCTTGAGGTTGTTCTCATAACACCTCTTGGCCTCCTTTTGATCAGACTTCATGGTGATCACAACTCCTTCTAGGGAAGGCAACTTCATCTTCATATGCCTCGACGAGGCCACTGCTCCAATCCTGTTCAAAGCAGGTTTGCCCAAAAGAATGTTATAGGCTGAAAGAGCGTTAACGACAAGATACCTGATGTTGGCGGTGCGGGACGCTGCGCCATTAGTGAAGGTCGTCCTTAGTTCTATGTGCCCCCACACTTCCACCCGGTCTCCTGCGAACCATACAAGCATCCCACGTAAAGCATCAACTAGTCAGGAGACAACTGCAGCTTGTTGAAGGTCGACCAAAACATCACGTCGGTCGAGCTTCCTTAATTTACTAGGACGCGGTGCACCTTTATGCCTGTTGTCACCACTGAGATCACCACGGGATCATTGTCATGTGGGACCACATCCTCCAAGTCAGCTCTAGTGAAGACGAGGTCGGGCTCGGGCGTCTGGTCCGACCTCTGCCCTTCCATTGTCATCACTCCTCTGGCATATTTCTTACTTTGGGAAGCGGTACACCCTCCTTTAGAGAATCCTCCAACGATAGTGTTGATTTCTCCATGGATGGGCACCCCGTGCCCCTGATCTCCCGCTGGGGCCGCTGTCGTCAAGGCCCCCTGCGGCTCTTGTAGGTAGTCTTTCAAGAAACCGCCTTTTACCAGTTCATCTAACTAGAATCCCAACGCCAGACAACTGTGTGGGTTATGGCCAATGACTTGGTGGAACTCGCACCAAGCGCTATTACTGGGCCCCAACCTCTTATCGGTCTTCGGTGGGCGCTTTAGTCTATTGGCCAATCAAGGATGGTGATCAGCTCCTTAAGGCCCACCCAGAAATTGTGTTTGGGTGGGGTATTCTCTCTCGTGCGTGCCCTGGTTTGGGGCTTCCTTGCTTCATACGACGGTTGTGCTCTTGGGGCCTTCTTCTCTGTCGTGGCCTCATGTACCCTTAAGGGCTGAGGACGACTTGTTCCCCGAGGTCGGACAGGGACAACACTACCGCGTTTTTCTGTGACCCGATCCTCTGCGACAATGTGTGCCACAGCCCGGCGCCTGATTTCACAAAACGTCTTTGGTCAACATCTTATCAGCAAGTCGCTGAAGGGTCCTGGCAGCTCCCCTTTAGTGAAGGCGTGCACCGTCATGGCTTCATCCTTGGTGTGTAGTTTCACCACTTGTACTCTAAACCTATTTAAGAACTCTTTCAATGACTCTCCCTGGTATTGCCTTACATCAAAGAGATCGAAAGAGATTGAAGGGGGAGCCCGATTAACAATGTACTGCTCTCTAAACAGCGTTGAGAATTTATCGAACGAAGTAATGTGTCCGTTAGGGAGACTGATGAACCAGTCCAATGTTGCGCCTGCCAGCGTGCCCATGAATAACTTACAGTACACAGCGTCAGAGCCTCCTGAAAGCATCATCTAGGTGTGGAACGTTGTGATATGCGCCTCTGGGTCCTCTACACCTGTAAAGGTGACCTTCGGGCCCATGGACGTGGTTGGTATCACAGTGTCCATGATCACCTGAGAGAACGGCATGGGGCGAGCCCTAACTGGTAGGGGCGGGGCTCGCTCATCCACGGTGCGCTCTCCTACGTTTTGCAAATTCCTGTGCAGTTTCTCATTGGTTTTGCGCAACTCTTCATTGTTCGCTTGCGATGTGGCCAGATCAACTTGGAAGCAATCCTAGTCGACTCTGGATGCTGCTACCGCCTCCTGATGGGCGAATATGGTCTCTATGAGTTGTTACATCTCCTGAGGGCGCAATAGATCCTTACCTCGTGCTTCTCATGTTGTTGGTGGCTCTCAACACAATTGTGAATGGGACCTAGTTTTATTGAGCCCCACGGTGAGCGCCAAATGTTCTCGCCGGTTGACTTGGTTGCTGGTTGACTCTAACAGCAACCGCAGGCCCCGCATGTCTCCTCCTTCAGTCGAACTTCCTTGGGTTGAAGAACGCTTTCCTGCAAAGACAAAGGGCGCCCTTACGATCGTTTGCACTCTAACGCTGAAGTCAGTAAGGGCTAAAGAAACAGTAATGTGCGTAAAGCAGTTTCAGTCTTAGAAACGACATACCTTGCTAGGGTTCTTACCACCCTCTTTATAGATTGTATCTAGGGTTGCTTATGTGATGCTCACACGTCTCTCAGTGGGCTTAGGGTTCCTGGGAGAATTTCCCTTATGCCGCTATTACACAATCTTAGCGTAATATGGCGCATAGGACTTCCCTTTTAGGGAGTGCATAGACCTAACAACATAGTTGTCAGGGTACCTACTCATGTACCAGCGTTGCGGCATCATCTGTTATGTGGGTGCCCTAAGTATTCACGTGTCATGCATGCAGTTTTTCCCTGGAAACCCTAACCCTAATGGGCCTTAGCACCTCCAAGGAACACTTGCTTGTGTCGTACCCGAATGTACCATATACATCCCATGCATGATCCTCTCATGACTTAGGTCTTTTTGGTATCTGGGTGTTAACTTTATGTTAACTCATACTATTTGTGGAACCTAGCTTACGTGACCCACTATTGCTATCAGTCCACCGATGTCCGATGTCTTTCTCTGGTGTCGATGATCGAGGTCTTGGCCAGTACACTAACTATAAACCTTAACCATATATGTAAATCATATTTCATTTTCAATTAATTTTAATGATAATGGTAAAATTGTAATCTTACTTTTTTTTTAATTAAAAAAATTATTTATCAATCGTACCCGTCACATCACATGCACATTTTTTTCTCATTTTCCTTCACTTTACACTATATTTCCCTTAATCCAAACAATCTCACTTTTTACTATATTTTCCTTAATCAAAACAACCTCATTTTCTCCTCAAATTCATCCATTTCCTCTTCGTCAAATCTATCTTCAAATTCATAAAAAGCATACATGATCATTTTATCTATTAATTTTATTAAAAGTTTTTTTTTTTTTGCAATTGTATCACATTTAATACTTAAAAGCTTAATAGCTCTTAACTTGTTTTCAAGTACCTTGGAAAAAATAAGCTACTTTATATTCTATTATAGTTTTAACTTTTAAATTCTCTCTTGAAACCTTTTTTATCTCAAATTATTAAATGTTTTCTTTTGAATTGTTCTATATTTAGTTTATTTTATTAATTAATTTTATCTAACCATCTAAGTATATACTTTTTGTTATAGATTGGTTAGTTGATTTCTCAAGTAGATGCATTGGACGCATCTATATGAAAAGTATAAACAGCTATTGTTTGTTAATGAAAACAATAAGTAATCATATCTACATATATAATTTTTAAATAACATCAACTATTTAAAAAAACTAGAAATTCTAGTAAACACAATAACATAATGTATAAACTTATTTTCAACTAAATTTTATTAGTGTTGCTTAATGCTAAGAAGGGTGGTTGGATTTTTGGAATTTAATTTTTTTTTAGTGTCTTAGAGAGCTACCAATTAAAGAATGTTCTTCTGGTTTATTCTTGTGAATTTCTTTGTCTTTTATTTTTATTTTCATGAGTTTGATCTATTCCATGTTTTTATATTTTTTTTAGTTTTATATTATTTTTCATGTGATAACACATTATAAAATATTATAACATAAATGTATAAACTCATTTTCAACTAAATTTTTAAGTAAAAATACTAAGAGAAAGATAAAACATTGGATGATATGTGAAATTTTTTATAACAGATCAACAGATATTTTTTCACCGTGAAGAACATAGAAAATTGGTTATAATAAACTTGCATTATGATTAATAGAAATGACAATTAAAATTAGCACATTAAGTAATAAATGAAAATTACAGCATACATTTCGACAAATAAAATTTAAATAGTTCACACTTATTCAGAAGTAGGTATTGTGAGAACCCAACTTAGAACACCAGATCATAAAAAAAAGACTCAAATAGCATTGCGAGAAGAAAAATCCTTAATTAACTTCTGGATGTTGTTGTAAGAAGAGCCTCCAACATCAGTAGCTTTGATTGCTTTCTTCTTCCATTCCAAGGATTTTTGTCTTATTTCCTTTCCTTTTTCTCCCTTTATCATTTCTGTTACAAGCTCACATATCTCATCTCTCTTCACATCTTGATTAATCTCCATTCCTACCCCCCAATTTGCACATATATACCTGCAATTTGTATGTTGATCAGAAAAGAATGGCCAACAAATCATTGGTACACCAGCATATATGCCTTCAAGTGTAGAATTCCAACCACAATGGGTTAGAAAGACCCCGACAGATGGATGAGAAAGCACTTTCTCTTGCATGCACCAACTTGTTATATATCCTCTATCCTTGATCTCATCAAAGAACTCTTGTGGCAAATCTTCAGAATCACCTGCTACTATATCTGCCCTTTTTATCCATAAGAATGGTAGCTTGCTATTTGCTAGTCCCCAAGCAAATTCTCTCAAGTGTTCAGCTGTCATCACTGCTATACTTCCAAAATTAACATACACCACTGTGTTAGGTTCCCACTTGTTTAACCATGTTAAGCAGTTTGAATCATTCTTCCATAAACTTGACCCAACTGACATGAAACCCTTTTCTTTCTCAGGAAAATGCCTTCCAAGCAAGTCAAGTGGACCAATGGTATATATGTTTGGGTTATAGGACCTGAGAACCTCAAGCCCTTCTTCATCTAAGTCTTCGAATGTGTTAATGATTACTGCAGACGATTTCAAACAATTTCGTCCCTCGGAATTCAAAAATTCAAACAAAATATCCTCCAAAGAAGTTACCCTGATAAAGCTTGGAAGGTCTCTCAGTCTCATATTACTCATTCCTTTGATCCAATCTAAATTTAAATCCAAAGCCTCATCAATCTCCTTTTGATCTGAAAATTTTACAAGAATGAGTTATATAATATTAATTTAACATTTACTTACCATATCAGTTAGACAAATAAATATGACTTGCTTTGAGAAATGACGCTAAAAGAAATTACGTAACAATATAATAAGGGTAAGAATACTTTCACAAATAAATATGATTTACTTAATTAGATATTATTTTAAATACTAAAAAATTATTGATATAATTTTTATTATTAATAAAAATTTATAAATAATTTTAAATTAATATCTAAATTAACTATCAAAATTTTAACTACTAATATTTTATATTTTAAAAGATTAATATAAATTAATTTAAAATATAAAGTAGTTAGTAACTAAAATATTGGTATGTAATGGTTAAATATCAATTTAAAAATTACTTTATAAATTTTTATTAATAATAAAAATTATTTTAAATATTAATAATTTTTTTAATTTATAAAATTATCTCTAATTTAGTTAATATAATAATTAATTATTTTGATTTTTAAAATTAGTTTATATTTAATAATTTTTTTATAATATAGATGAGACTCTACCATCTATCTCCATCTCAATTTGTACAATATGAACTTTACTATGCATATCCACATTAATTAATAGAGTTAGAGTTAGTTTCTATCCACAACAAATAGACTTAACTATGTGCGCATTAGTCAATAGAGCTAGAGTTTGTTTCTACCCACATAAATAGACTTAATTGTGTGTACATTAGTCAATAGAGCTAAAGTTCGTTTCTACCCACAATAAATAGACTTAGTTATTTATATGACACATATTGGTGTACATTAATTATACTAGAGTTAGAGTTAGAGTTAGTTTTTAGCCATGTATTTTTTTTTTCATTATCTTTTCAATAAAAGGTGTCAATATGCTGCCAAAATAATACACTCAATCAGTTATGCTGTTGATTTATTTGAAGGCTATAAAGTTATAATTTAAGGTGAAAGATAAAAAAGTGAGTTTTTTTTTTTTACTTTTCTCAAAACTAAAATAAAATGACGAAATAAAATATATTGATAAAATATAACTGATGACTTAAATTTATTTAATCACAAAAATAATTGATATATCCATCCATAAATACAGCTGTTAATATCTTATATAGATAAATAATTGATATTATTATTAATTTTTATTATTTTATATTAACAATTCAATTATGTATTAATTAAAGTTACTTAATTCTAAAATCTAAAATATTGAATGGTTTATTCGTAATTGATAAGATCTACCTATGTTCAATCACTCAATTTTAGAAATCTGAAATATCAAAATTTAGTATTTAATTGTAATCATTTTCTCTTCACATTTGTGGATTAATCTGGATATATAATTAGTTATATTTATTTATGATTTAATTTTTTTTCTTATTTTCTTTAACTAAATCAAACACAATTATATCAAACTAATTTATTTTCTATTTTTCTCTTATTTTTTTACCAAAAAACTGGCTAACTTAGCATGGACTAATGATCAAAAAGACAAGAATGGTTGCAAGCCACACGTATGTTTCAATCATCTTGTGGGGCCCACTCATATCTCACTTCTCAATACCATTAGTTCTTGATTTCTCTCGGTGGTTTCATTTTAGGGTACATATTTTCTCCAATTATAACATGATTCACTTTTTTTCAAGATTATATATAGACATAGTTGTTGTTTAAACTTTATGGACTAATATTGGTTAAAATTTTGTAGAAAAATTAAAACAAATAAAAAAATGTTGAGAAAGTAAAAACAAATTTTATAAAAAGATAAAAAATTTAAAGATAAATTTTATTTTAAAAAAATACATGTTATTTTCATGTCAAATGCATAATAGAAATCAACATAATTATGTCACAACATTCTTTAGTGATGGTCCTTGACCACAAAGCCTAAAAGTATTTAATGAATATTTAATAATTTAAATCGACCAAATATTTACTTAGAATTAAAAACGAAAAGCTATTAAATTTAAGGAGTGAGAGTTTTTTTGGAATTTATATTTTTTTATTGATTGTGAAAAGCAAAATAATTTTTACAAATTGTTATGATCTTTTTTTGAATAGATAATTAAATTAACATTTAAAATTATTGTGATTCCCTACTACTTAAAATCATGGTATGTTGTCGTTAAATTATTTTTTATACATCTAGAAATTATATATATATTTTTTTTTAAATTGACAACATTTCATACTTTCAGAATCTAATTGTAATCTTCTCGCTCTTTTAATAATATTCTCATATTATTGAATGAAAACTAAATATATTCAATATTTAAAAATATAAAATGTATTTAATATTTACTGAAGAAAGAAAATGGAAAAATTAGTAAAAGAAAACAATAGAAAAAATTGAAATTATTTTATTTTTCCAATTAAGAACTCGATTTTTATATTCGAATGTAGTTCCGAATACAGGAATGCAATTCTTAATAAAAAAACTTCTACAATTGACACTTATGTCAGCACACATAAAAAAATATAACAAACATATATTATAAAATTAAAATTATAGAACTTCATCAAATTTCCGAAATAGAAAGTAAGAGAGACATAAATAAAGATAAAATTGTACCTTTGAATGGAACCATGCCTTGTTCAACCAGTTCATCAAATTGCAGATATCCCAGATAACCACAAACTGAGGCTGTCCAAAGTTGAATTTCTGGTATGCCCATATCCTTTGCAACTTTTCCAATAACCCCCATAATCCCATCAGCAATGATGCAACTAATTGGAGGCACGTTCTCTGAAGCATTCAACTTCAACACCAAGTCTTTGAAAGGGCCATAACAAGTTTTTCTAGTAGAATCACAGAGCATTGGAATGTCCTGAGTTGCATCCTTATCAGAAGGTGGCAACCCATCTGGTATAGTCTCATATACGAAATCTGGGAAACCCTTAACAAATTCTGGTCCATGAGACTTAATAAAACGTTTGTGGTTGTACTCACTGTTGACAAAGGTTATGTGGAAACCCATGCAACGAAGGATCTTAGCAAGTTGCATCATGGGGTTTATATGGCCCTGTGCAGGGTACGGTACACAAACAATGTGACGCTTTGGAGTTTGTGGTGAGTCCATTTTTGGAGTGAGTGTGGAATATTTGAAAGTTTGTCTCTTCAAATAACAAACCTCGACACAACAACAATCACAGTGATGTGTGTGTAGGGTAAGCTATTGAAGGATTGCTATGGAGTGTGCTTTAGCTTCCCTCCCTCAATCTTATATACAGAAAAACAAGAACTCTCTTCATGATGGGTTGGTCTACATTATGTTGACCACTCAGAATTAGTTGATTAATAAAAAAAATATCTATGCAAAAAACTCATCAAACTAGTGTAATTATTCTTTTTCTATTCATGGTAAACGTATCACGTGGAGACAGAACATTTTTCAATTATATTTAACTAATAAATTGTGCACATCAAACGACAAATTACATGACAATATATATATATATATATATATATATATATATATAATGAGTATTGTTGTCATTTCTTAAAGAGATAAAAAAAATAAAGAAAAATATAATAATAGAAAAGAAATGAAAAATAGAATAAAAAAGCCTTTTTAGGAAAAGATTGTAACATCTCTAGTTATGTAGTAATATATATATATATATATATATATATATATATAACATTCATAAAATATTAAAAATATATTTATCTTGATAGAAAATTTAAAATATATATATATATATATATATATATATATATTAAAATAAATAAGAAAGAAAAGAAAAAACTCTTTTGATTTTACCACCTTTAATATTTTCTAACATACAATTATCACATATTTTAAAATTGACACAATCAAGAAAAATTAGGTAAGTTATTATTTTTAAAAATTTTAATATAACTTTGAATTTAAAAACATATGAATCCATTTTCGATGAACTAAGCAACTAAATATTTACAAATACATCACATTTAACATCACTCATGTTAGAGGTTTAGTGACTATCCACATAAAACAAAATGACTCTATTTTTTGAAGATCAATATTGTCAAACTCAGAAATTTTAAGAGGATCGGAAAGGAGATAAAAGATCGTAACTCAAGAATCATAACTTGACTCGTAAGAGTTACTAACATATGAAAATAGGTTAATAACACAACTGAAAATAGGTTCATAATTTATTAAATGTTCATACATAAAACAACTAATAAGTTCACAAATGTTCATACATAAAACATGCACGGTCACCGTTTGGAGCCATTATAAAAGGCACCAAGAATAGAAGAGAATGTTGAACAAGGAAGCTTTGATGATTTTCAAATTTGTCTTGAAGACCTGCTGGTGAGTATGTGTGTGTGTCTAGTTAGGTAGATTTTGTCTTTTGCATCTCATAATGATCCAACTAAACATGATTTGAAAACTCTTTTGCATCTCATAATGATCCAACTAAACATGATTTGAAAACTCTTTTGAATGTTTTGTTTTTAAATATATGTTTATTTAATTGGTTGATTAATATATTAATCAGTTGAGATTACTTATATTCAAGTATGATGACTATAAAGTATTTTAACAAATTGATTTATCGTACTCAACCGGTTGAAAACACTTAAGCTTTTTTTAAAGGATTTAAAAACATTTGTTTTCTTTTTGTCTTTTCTGTTAAGTGAAATCAACCTATTATTTCGATAAATGAACCGGTTTTTTATATAGTAATTTCATCTGTTAAAGAAAACAATCAGTTAGTTTTAAAAAAATCAATTAAATGATTTTAACATAATACTCTTATGTTTATCAAACTGTTTTTAATTTATTTAAACTAATTTCATTAAAGTATCAAACTATTTTAACAATCTTTCTTAACATATATAAAGATGTTTTCTGATCATTTAACACAACACTTTTGAGAAAGAAAAACAAATTGTTTTGAAATCATTCTTGAATATTACATTTGAATCTTGGATCATTGTTGTGATGTGAAGTAGGTTTTGGGTTATCAATTCTTCTGTTCTTTTCTTTTATAATCGGTTGAATAGGTAAATCAATTAGTTGATTTAATTGAAGTTTTCAATCTAACACCAGTATTTGCGACAATTTTATGAAAACAATTCACCCCCCTTGTTTCAAGCCATCTATTCTAACAGAGAAAAGCATTATGCGATGGATTAAAAATGGAAAACAAGGAGAAGAACAACAAGTGGGCACAATAGTGTGTCTGATGTATTAAAAAAGGCAAACAAAGAGGAGAACATCAAGGTGGGCACAATGGTGCATTTGGCAAGCGCAAGAGACAACAACCGGTAGTGAGAGAAAGCACGACGACAACTAACAATAGTTGCGAATGTAACATCCCTATATTTTTCCACATCTAATAACTAAAATTTGCAATATATATAACTCTTTCATACAATGTTTCGGAATATATCTCTTTTCATAGGAATTTTAAATATACACACAAAGGTTTAAAACAAAACATTATAACATCATATACTCCAGTGTAAATACAGGATCATCACAGATTAAATAAAACAACCACACCAAAGCAAAGGGTAAGCTAGCTATTTTTAAAAAATCTAATATAAATTTAACTTTTAATAAAAAGCATAAAACCATCAATTCTCATGTATTTTCACATAACCATCAAGTGTCTATCAAAATTCACAATTCATCTTTTTCATGACAAACTTCTACTGAGTCACAAGACATAGACATTTGACTCCACAAGACTTGTGTATTGAAATTAATATCCTGAGACTTGCATTTGTCATACTACTCACTGTGAAATCCACACAGTCTTGCGCTTAATCATCTCAATATCTCATCATCTCATCATCTAGTATGACAGGTTAAATTCATATGACCTAAAAGACCAGATTATATTTCAAACCGCAGACAAACAAAGTCATATGAACTTCCTTCGACTCTCACCAACTAAATAACTTCATCTATGTGATTCTCTTATATCAGTAGAGTTAGGATCGTCTTATTGGATCAGGATCTAACAAATTAATACACCCTAATAACAATCTCAACACGATATTTCCTTTCCTGAAAATACTATATTTTGATCACACTTTCACATCATTCCATACCTCATGTAGCACACCAGTACACCATTCAATGACATCATAATTGAAATTTTCAAAACAATCCAAACATATCTTAAAATTCACTTAACATATAACTAAGTTCCTTTAATCATAATTTTAAATAAAATGTATAGTTTTCACTTAAAAACAATAAGCAATAATACCCAAGGTTTTTAGAATCAAAAATAAAAATTTTAAGTTTTTTTTTTCGAAAGTAGCTTGAGCGAAAAATTTTAGTGTGAGCAAAAATAGACAAGTGTGCACTCATAATTTATTTAGCTTGAACGAAAAAATTTAGTGTGAGCAAAAATAGACCAATGTGCACCAGGATTTTTGGCTTAAAAGGAAAAATTTGGTTTCAACGAAAATGGACCAGCGACACTCTAGACTTTTCCCATTTTCGCTTGAACAACATTCCATTTAGTTTGAGCAAAAGTGGGCCAGGAAGTACCTCAGAAATTACCCCATTTTTCGCTTTGAACAAGATCGCATCTTGTTTCAGCGAAAATAGACTCGAGAATACCTAATATTTTCATTCAAATTGTTATTTATCAAATATATTAAACCGAAGTACAAAGACCTTGTTAGAGTTGAATATTTACTCTAAATCAAAATCAAACAACCAATACTCAACGACATTATCCTTTAAGTCATTCATCAAATTATTTAAATACATTCATTTACTTATTCAAATAAAAAACAATATAATTTTATAACATCTACCATATATAAAATTTCACATTCAAATCTCAATCAACTTCTAATATACATAAAACAAACAATCCTGCAAGAAAGTTTAAGACTGGTGACCACATCACCCCCACATCCAGATCTTCTAGCCTAGGGTTCTATTGGAAATTAAGGCTAGCTTCCCTTACCTGAACTTAAGCAGATGCTCACTAAGAGCTCCAAATCTACCAGAAGCTTAAAGGTAATTAACCTGCACCACAGAGTCTTGATAAAAATCTAACTATAACACTAGGACCCTGAGCTAACAGAGATATACCCTGAAGCTAAAAGAGTTTCATGCAAAGCAAAGACAAAGAAAACCTAACAAGTTCAAAATTTGACTCAAAGGGAAGAGCAAAATGAACTTAGTCTATCAGAGATTATGATCGGGCAGTTTTGTAGTATTCACTGCCAGGAGTCTGATGGTAGACTCCGATCGTCAAACTGATGAAGGAGGAGATCAAAATCTTAGAGAGAAGGCAAAGGAAAGGAAAAAGGAGTTTTTAGAGAGATGATGGTTCTTTTAAAATGAAACATGAATAACTAAATTTCTATTTATTTGTTCTTTTAACTTTAATAATAAAATATTCAGGTGTTATTTTAATTGTACCACTTATACTCTAAGACTGTTTTTCTCGGTCCATACAGCGAATGTAGTTGCAAAGTGCGAAGTTCAATGGTGGTGACGACAATGGTGGCGAGTGCGAGCGGCGATGGGGATTTCTCTCTCTCGTTTGGGATTTCTTACTCTCATAACAAAGAGCACACATATTTTGCCCTTTAGGCCTTAACTTTTGCCATTGGGCCTTAATTAGAGCGAAGCGAGGTCCACTTTTTTGGCCAAAAATGGTCGTGCACAAGTCACAGTCGAGGATTGATAAGCTCTGGCAATCCTTCGATCAATTGAGTCGCGCAACATCATGCTCTGATCCTGATCTGTCGACCGAGTCACCTCGGCTTCTCTTCCAAAGTTGTTGACCCATGTGAGTATGCGAGTAAACTCGCGATTTTGACAACATTGCAAAAGACTAGTGTATTGAAATTAGACTCAGAGATGTACACTATCATATTACTATGTTATCCTCACAACGAAGTCTCCTCTTTAGGAAATTCATTCCCATAGTTAATCAATATGATCTACTCTAACCAATTATCTTTCAAACCGCAATCTTAGTCATAAGAACCTCATTCAACTTTCAACGCTTGAACACTTTCATGTATGTGATTTCAATGTATCAGGACAGACATGATCATTCCTTTCAGAAAGTTCTAAAATCAATACACCACTTACATCTCAACACGGTATTTCCTTTCCTTGAAATACTATGGCTTCATAATACTTTCAACTTGTTATACCACTAAGAAATCTTATGATATGACATGTTATCTTGTATACATCCCTTGGTTATTAACTCCTCAACTTGCTATTTAGATTGGTCTATATTCAGGTCTATTTGGTAAAGAAGCCCCGGGTATAAAATCAATTTGATGTTCAATACCCATTAGAGAAGGTAATCCTTTAGGAGGCTCTTGGAACACATCTTGAAACTTCTTTACCAAAGGATCCAAACATTTAGAACTATCTACCGCCGATCAAAAATAAAATTTTTAAGTCTTTTTTTTTTTTTAAGTGGCTTGAGTGAAAATTTTTTAGTGAGTGAAAATAGACCAGTGTGCACCTAGGATTTTTTTGGCTCAAATGAAAAATTTTAGTGTGAGCGAAAATAGACCAATGTGCATTAGGATTTTTGGCTTAAGTGAAAAGAATTGGTTTAAACGAAAGTGGACCAAAAAGTACCTCATAAATTACCCCATTTTCGCTTTGAACAAGATCACATCTTGTTTGAGCGAAAATAGACCCGAAAGTACCTAATATTTTCATTCCAATTGTTATTTTATTAAATATACTAAACCAAAGTAGAAAGTCCCTTTTAGAGTTGAATAATTACTCTAAATAAAAATCAAACAACCAATACTCAACAACATTATGCTTTAAGTGTGATTCATCAAGCTATTTAAATACATTCAGTTAGTTATTCAAATAAAAAACAATATAATTTTATAATATCTACCATATATAAAATTTCACATTCAAATCTCAATCAACATCCAGATCTTCTAGCCTGGTGGCCACATCACTCCACATCCAGATCTTCTAGCCTAGGGTTCTATTGAAAATTAAGGCTAGCCTCCCTTACCTGAACTTAAGCAGATGCTCACTAAGAGCTCCAAATCTACCAAAAGCTTAAAGGTAATTAACCTACACCACAGAGTCTTGATAAAAATCTAACTATAAGACTAGGACCCTGAGCTATATACGCTGAAGCTAAAAGAGTTGCATGCAAAGCAAAGACAAAGACAATCGAACAAGTTCAAAATTTGACTCAAAGGGAAAAGCAAAATGAACTTACTCTATCAGAGATTTTGATCGGGCAGTCTTGTAGTATTCACTGCCAGGGGTCTGATGGTAGACTCTGATCGTCAAACTGATGAGCAAGGAAATCAAAATCTTAGAGAGAAGGCAAAGGAAAGGAAAAAGGAGTTTTTAGAGAGATGATGATTCTTTTAAAATGAAACTTGAATAACTAAATTTCTATTTATATGTTCTTTTAACTTTAAAAATAAAATATTCAGGTGTCATTTTAATTGTACCACTTCTACTCTAAGACTATTTTTCTCGGTCCATATTGCGAATGTAATTGCAAACTGTAAAGTTCAAAGACGACGACGATAATGCTGGCGAGTAGGAGTGACGATGGAGATTTCTCTCTCTCGTTTGGGATTTCTTACTCTCGTACCAAAGAGCACATGTAGTTTGCCCTCTGGGCCTCCACTTTTTTGGCCAAAAATGGTCGTGCACGAGTCACAGTCGAGTCATAGTCGCGCAACGCCACGCTCTGATCCTGATCTGTCGATCGAATTACCTTGGCTTCTCCTCCAAAGTTGTTGACCCATGTGAGTACGCGAGTAAACTCGAGATTTTGGCAATATTGCAGAAGACTGGTGTATTGAAATTAAACTCATAGGTTTGTACTATCATATTAGTATGTTACCCTCACAACAAAGTCTCCTCTTTAGGAAATTCATTCACATACGCAAGGTTAATCAGTATGATATGCTCTGACCAATTATCTTTCAAACCACAAACTTAGTCATATGAACCTTATGCACCACTTACATCTCAACACAGTATTTCCTTTCCTTAAAATACTATGTCTTCATAATAAATTGATGTAATGATAATAAAAAAATTATGATAATAATTATAATAATAATATTAATAATGTTAATATTTTTATTATATTAAAATAAAATATCAATTTAATAATTTGTAATAATAATATTTATAATAAAGATAATAATAATGAAGATAACAATAATAATAATAGTAATAATAATATTATTAATAATAATAATAATTAAAACAGTAATAATAATATTATACTAATAATAAAAGTAATTATAATATTAATAATAAATAATATTGTTAATATTAATAATAATTTCAATAATAATATTAAAATTTAGAATTTAAATTTTATAATTTATTATTATTATTATTATTAATGCATATATTGACTATTACAAATTTTAAATTAAATACAATTGTTTTCTACTTAATAATTCAAATGATTGAGTGCCAGACTAAATTTATTTTCAGTATTCAAGTACTTATTTACAATTAAATATATATTTTTATTTAATTTTATTATTTAATGCTTATAAATTTATAATTACAAAAAAAAATACTCACTTAATATTCAATTATTCATTATTATTATTATTATGATTTATGTATGCAAAGTCATTGTAATATAATCAAATAATATAATAATTAAATGATTTTTTCAACTAAAACGTAACAAAGAATAGTCCATTATTTTAGTATATAATCTATTAGTTCTGAAATAAATATCCAAACATGAAAAGAAAATTCATCACCTCATTTACTATTAAAGATAGTTTAAAAAGTTTTAATATGAATAATAACTACTAAATAAGCATATAAAGATATCAAAGGAATTATTCTGCTCAAACACGCTATAAGTTTGTACTCAACTCACACTAAATGACATGTGTGATGTGATTCGAATATTTATTACTTCATATTTAATTTAATATTATTTTTTTAATGTTTTATGTAATTTTTTTTAATTTATAGATTTTAATATGATTTGTCTTTAAAGGTTTTGTATAGAGTAATGATTTTTTTTTACTAATTATTTAATTAGTTAAAAAATTATAAAAATGAATAAGTTTATACTATGTAGAATGATTTTAGAATGAAAGTTTATATGATCATATGATTTTAGTATAAAAATAATAAAAGTTGAAGTCTTATAAGAATGAAAATGATTTTACATTGAAAAAATTTGTCCAATCATGTACGACTTCAAGTAAAATTAATTTCAGAAATTTCTTAAGATGTTATTAGATTTTTATTAATAAAATTGGTAAAATTGTATGAATAGAATACAATTTTTATTTTCGACCTAAAATCGTATATGATACTAGACTTATAAATTTTTATGATTTTCTTTTATCAAATATCGTAATTTAAAAAATAATTACAATACTTTCATGCCAAAACAGTTTTAAAAGTCAAGATAAATAATAAAATATAAAATATTATAAAGAGATGCATAAAAACAGTAAAATGAAGAAGAAGAAAAAGAAGTCATGTCTATCTTTGTTACGCATCAATTCTATTGGGCACTTTATGAGTGATGTTATTCCATGCAACTAGATTATTTTATCTTATCTTAAAAATAAGTTGGTGATGTATTTAATTGTTTATCTTATCACACTACTAATGTACAAACAACCAAAGGCATCGGTCTACACCAGCCACCCATAAATATATGTATGACATTCCACCACACAAAAGAAAAGAGTTGTAATCAAATTTTAATTTTATGTAACCTTTGGTTATGGTTGAGATGGGATTGAGGAGTGAAAAATGGGAATGAAAATAAAGGATTGGAAATATGAGAGAAAAAAAATGTAAAAAATTAATTTGTTTAGATGATAAATAAGCCGATAGTGAAAATAAATGAACATAGTTTTTTATTTTTAGTTTTCATTTATTCTAAATATTTTCTTTTCTTTTTTAATTTCTTATTTTTAATCTTAGATCTAAATAAACCTCCCAAAAACTTGATAGTGATTAAATAGTTAAATTGTGTATATTGTTATAATGTAGCATTTAGAAGGGATTTATTTTTATTACATCATAAATTCATCTAAATTTAATATATATTCATCTTGAAGATAGGACTTATTGAATGAGAATGTGAGATTAGATGATACCCAATACAGATAAAATAGACTCAAGAAACTTTTAGTATGATAGATTATAATTAGTAATTTTAAATTTAACTTAACCACAAAAATTCGTTTATAAAGTAAAGTGTAGATTGCAATTATATATTATAATATAACAAAAAGTTTACCTACTAAAAAACAATTTTTTCCAAAGTAAATTAAAAGATTTTATATTATTTTGTTTAAGTTTTATTTCAATTAAATACTTTATATGTAATGAATCTTTAGAACATTTTTAATAAAATCTTAATTATAACAATTTCTATCAATAAAAATATTATTTTAGTGTTGAGATCAAATATTCTTTAAAATTCTGATTAATTTTAAGAAATTCATATTTCTGAAATTTATGTTTTCGTCACAAGACTTATAAGTTTAATATCTAGATTTTATAAAATCTTTTCATTGAAGAATGTTGATATTATATAAAATTTTAAAACTATAATCTCCAATAAAATCTTAAATTATAAAAAAAAAATTATCTTAAAAGTATTAATCAAGAAATTAAATATTAATTAAAATTAAATATTTTTATTACAGGAGTCATACTTAGGAGTAATAAATTGAATACTTCAATTTTATAAGATTTTTTTATTAAAATATGTTGACATAATATAAAATATAAAATTATAATTTTAAATCCTAAATCATAAAATAAAATAATATATTTTTTATAACATTAATTAAAATATAAATCTTATAAAATTTTCAATTAAAATAAAAAATATTAAAATTTTGAAAAATAATATAAAATATTGAAATTTTTAAAAAAATTAAAATTTCATATAATACCTTTTGTCAACTATATAAAATGATTTTTTCTTTAGTAAGGATCTAAGTCTGAAAAACATTAGTTATTTTATCCTTCCAAAACTATCGTAAATAAAAATATGTTGAATGGAATAACATTTCATATATTATAATATTTTTACAACATATTTATTATTATTCGTAATATTTGTATAAATTTTAAATTGCTGTAATTATGAAACGAAAAAGTATTTTGACAGTATTTTAAAAAATAAGAGTAATTTGCAGATCCAGAAATGAAACCTAGAAAAATCATTGGAACTCGCACATATTAATTGGACATAAACGAGATCCATAACTTCTGCAACAAACTAGTGGTCACTGTCACGTTTTCTTTTTTTTTAATCAGCAAGAGGTCACTGCCACGTTATTAATGTCGTGTTGGTTTTGAAGAGAAAATTTCAAGTTGGTGATAAAGATAAGTCTATAGACCAATCTTGAAAATAACTTTTCAGAAATAAATTTGAATGTTTACTAAAAGAAATAAAAGTAGCAAACAATTAATTTAAAAAAAATATATATAAAAAATAAAATAAATATTTATGTAGAATAAAATATGCAAGAAAAATGTGTTTTGACTTTATATAAATATAAATAAAAACAAAAACAAAATAAATTAAAATAAATATATTGAAAATAATACAAGTTTGATTCACCATTCTTTAAAAATAAAATTTTGTCTTCTGAAAAATACATGGTATTGCTTATCCTTCCTTTTTTCCTCTTTTTCCACCACCAAATCATACAAAGTCATTTTTTCCACCACCAAATCAAACAAAGTGATAATTTGTTGTCGCTCTCATATAAAACTAATATAATACTTAAAAAAATTATTAAATAAAAATTAATTTTTAGGATAAAAATAATTAATTACTATATTAATTAAATTAAAAATTATTTTAAAGATTAAAAAAATTATTTATTATTAAATTAATTTTTATTATTAATAAATAGTTTTTAAATTAATATTTAGTTAAAAAAATTTATATATCACTATTAAATTTTAAAATGGATAGAAAAACATTAGTAACTAATTAGATCAATTTTAAAATTATTTATCAATAATAAAAATAAAATTAAAAATTAATAATATTTTTAATTTTTAAAATAGTTTTAATTTAGTTATTATAATAATTAATTATTTTTTGTTTTTAAAATTAGTTTTTTTAAGTGTAAATTAGGAAAAAGTTGAAAATTGAATACTTATTTTTGTTTTATATTGAATACTAAATTTAGCATGGTACTTGTGTCAATTTTATTATGTATATTTTCATTAAGTTGAAACACATATAAAACACAAATAGAAAGGTCTTAAAGATGATATGCATAAGTATTTTATGTTATATATTTATATGATAGAAAATATAACAGTTATTACAATAAAAGGTAAACAAAAAATAAACAAAAATAAAAATATCTTAAAGATCAATTAAAAACAATAAAATAAGTTGAAATAAAGTTAAATATTCTCTTTGAGGCTTAAATTAAATTTTATAGTTGATTAAATATTTCATTTAAAACTTCTTTTGGAGTATTGGTAGTAGAACTTCCAGCATATTTATAACCCAAAATATAAAGATATCAAACCAAAAAAGTATTTATTGGCTGTGTCTTCTGCACCTAATTAAGGTGGGGACATATGTATCTCTGATACCAGTTGTATTACTTATTTCACTATTTTAAATTGTACATCCATGAGTTTAAGATCTGCATGCTATATAATATATTTGTGCTATATACGCACATGGTGTAAATTTGATACGTATATTATTTAAATGATTAATTTTTTCACGCGTATGGTAGAAAGATTTAATTATTTTTTAATTGAAAAATTAATTAAAAAAGTATTGAAACTTTAAACCTAAAACATAAAGTAAAAGTTTAAAATATATAAAAATAAAAAACTATTAGTAAATGATTGATTTTTTTAAAAATTTGGTATTCTCAATTTTTTTTCAGATAACTTTTATTTTTAATGTATCTGAGTTCTCTTTCAAAAAGTTCATTTGAAGATTTTTCCTGAAAACTTTAAAAAATTATTTCAAAAGTATTTATTAGCTCTGTGTTCTGCACCTAAGATGCATCTCTGCTGAGACCAGTTGTATTACTTATTCACTATTTTAAATTGTACATCCATGAGTTTAAGATCTGCATGTTATATAATATATTTGTGCTATATAATATATATTTAATACAGGTCACACTCATGTTATGGTTTTTTCACGCATATGGTGTAAATTTGATATGTATATTATTTAAATGATTAATTTTTTCACATGGTAGAAATATTTAATTATTTTTTAATTGAAAAATTAATTAAAAAAGTATTGAAACTTTAAATCTAAAACATAAAGTAAAAGCCTAAAATATACAAAAATGTCTCACAAAAATACTAAAATATAAAAAACTAATAATAAATGGTTGATTTTTTAAAAATTTGATATCCTCAACTTTCTTTGGACAAGTTTTAACACGTCTCAATTTGAGTTCTCTTTCAAAAATTCATTCCAATGATTTTTCCTATAAAACTTAAAAAAAATATTTTTAACAATTCAATTAATTATTTTAATTTAAGAAAAACAATAAACAAACAATTAAAAAAAATCAACAAAGTTGAAGTACTACTACTTCTGTAACACCCAAAACATACTTCATATTTAAAAACTATAACGTGTATACAATACCTTATTAACATGTTAATATATATATATATAATATATATATATATATACCAATATTTCATACAATATCTCTAAATACATTCTTCTTTATATGTATTTTAATATTTACATAAGATTTAAAACAAAACATTCAAAAGAAAATAAATAGGTCTAACTGTTCACTTTCTGCAGCCTCATCTGCTCCCTATAAATACATTATCATCACAGATAAAGAAAAGAAAACACAACAACCAATAGGGTAAGCTGACTCAAAAAATATTATCTATATAATTTCAATTTCAAATAACAAACATAAAGTAATTAAATATCATAATTTTCACAAAACCATTAAGTGTCTATCAACATTATTCATCATTCACATTACTTATGTCGACACTTGACTTTATTTCCGGAAGACTCGTGCATTGACTTAAACTTAGATATTGTTGACTTAATTCGACAAGTGAACCGAGTCAAAAGTAATAATTTGTCATAAAATACGGATATTGAACCCATAAGAAACAATTGTGCCTTTTCCGTACGACTTCAAATCTATTATTTTGTATTAAAGTCGTGTCATAGTGACATGACTTTCACGTGGACCTTTCTAAGCTGAAATCGTGTGCCTAACACAACTTCTTCATACTAGAGTCGTGCCAGTAAAACACAATTTACTTAAATTCATAATAAAAAAAAGTTACCCATTTACATAATATACATACTAAATAAAATTATATCCATGCAAAAAATGTCATGTTATAATATGTAATACAATTATTTTAAAGTATTTTATTTAAAATTTTGAACGATCCAAAATATAAATAGTTTTCTTATCAAACTATTTTTAAATAATTTTTTAATAATAATTATTATTATAATTAAATATTGAATTGATTATTTTATGTTATAATATTATTATTTCTCTCAACTCTCTCATGTGCAGGCGGGAGGTGTAATAAGAAGTTTCTTTTAAAAGATTTTTTTTAGTCCAGGAGTACATAGAACCGTAATCCATCATTCCATCATTGATATAGCTAGAACACAAGCACAAACACAAAGAGAATGCAAGCATATTTCAGACCAGACAGAATAAGAGAATCGAAATAAGATAAAACACATTTTAGTTTAGGTAATGCTATCAGCAGGCTAAATAATGTTCGTCGATGGAGATTACTGAAGAAGAGTTACCTAGTGCGACGGTGGTATGTGATGGCACGACGGTGAAAAAAGAAAGGTGAAGAAAGTTTTGGGAGTAAGAGAGTTCTAGGAAGTGTAAGGGTCACGTAACAAGTGAGGGAAAAAGAAATGGGTGTTTATTATTTGAAAGAAGGAGGTGAAGCGGCAACGTTTCCTCACCGTTTATGCACACGCCACGTGGACGCTCAACATTTAGTGTGGTGAGATGTCTTATCAGGCAACGCTTCGCCAACTGCGCCTCACCTACCCTCTGCGGAAGCACTGCCAACGCTGGAAAACCTCTTCGCCTAGTCGAGCTTGGCTCGAGGCTAGGGGGCTTGTGTACTGACCAGAAGTGCTCGGGACATCGGTCTAAGCTTTTAGGTATGGTCAGCTCGGTTGTGTGCGTTACATCTAGCTCGACTTGGGCCGAATATGGGCGCAAAAGTTTGTTACAAGGTCAGCCCAAGTTTTTTAGTGAGTTTACGTGGAAAGATAATTAAAAATAACAGAAGGAATAATTGAATCAGTTGAAGTATATTAACTAAATGCAAAAATAAATGAATTAGTTAAAGTTTAGTATTAAATGCAAGCGACTAAGAATGTTGGTACCCGAAAGTAAAAGGTACACGGTGAAACAAATTATTGTTGAATGATATTATGGTTGTTGGAAAGTATATTCTGAATGTTGAGATTATATTCTCATTGATGAAAATTGTTGAAGGAATGTCTATAAAAGGAGTTTTAGACCTCGGGTAAAGGTATGCTTTTTCTGAATACTTTAGACTGAAATAGATTTTATAGTTTGAATGCTCTCACTGACTTGATTGTTGGAGTGTGATCAACAGGTAGAACCCCCTTTGTGTCAGTGGAGCAGCATCTTGGAGCACCAATTGGAGATAGGTCGGAAGAAGAGCTCGCTCATTCCATCCAACCGAGGTCAACCGACGAGAACAATACTATTTCCAAATATTCAAAATATCCAAATGTATTTTATTAAAAAAAACATCTAATAAAAGGAAATTCAAGTCATTACACATTTTTTAAGAAGCTAATAATTATTATAATCTTGACCCAGTGAATTTTGTTTCTCATCATCATTATCTTGCATCTGATTTTGTTGAGTATTTGGTTGTGGGATATTTTCCTGCTGAAAAATATGTTGTGCAGTTGCTACTGCTTTAGGTGGTAGATATTGAATCATAAGATCTTGAAAGGATTGAAACCGGGAATTCATGTGTCGAATATGCTCCTCACTTGTTGATAGTCACTGTCTAAGTTCAACAATTTCTTCTGAATCAACTTTCTTACAAGAAGATGTTTGTGTTTCTCGTAGGTAGCGATCAACACAGTCGTCCTAACGATCGACACGTCTAACCTCGTACACTCGTCCCTTGTACCTTCCACCTACAGTTTGTAACCAACAACTATTTTTTAATCTTTCCTCCTCAGTAAGATCTAATGGAGTAGATATCAAGGTAGACGCATATTGTTTCTCAGATAATGCTCGAGAGAATCTACTTTCAAAATATTCCTATTAAAATGAAAAATATTTGTTATAATAGTAATTAATGTACATGAACAAAAAAGTTGAAAAAAACTAACATGTGTCTGCCTCGATCTATTATCTACAAAATCCCTAGTGCTCTTCCGTATATGTGTTTGTTGAAACACTTCATCAACATGGACGGAGAGACCAAACTCCTCTGTCTATAAACAAAACATTTTATAAATTAAGGAGGTAACAATTAATCATAGATTAATTTGAATAAAAATAAATTAATCATAGATTAATACAAAATTTTATAGGGAAGTCGTACCAAACGAATAGCGTGTTCATGCACGCTAATGGATCCTCCGGTGTGCAAACATCCACCTTTTTTTCAGACAAATGATTATTTTTAGTTGTATCACATTTGGATCGATACACATGCATGTTCCACTTTTCTAGGAGTTTGCTCCAAACACTATTGCCAATCCATTCTGCCCGTTTACCTTATTGACGAGTCACTTTAAACATTTGTGAAAGGGTGCGAGAAGCCTTCATATGGAAATTTTTCTTAACTTTTTCCTCATCCTCAACCCTTCATGTGACCTTCCTCTGCAAAACAACAAGAATTACCAATCCAAATTTTAAAATATAAGCATTTTTAAAGGAAATAAAAAACAAGTACCTTAAAATGTTGAAAAAATTGATCTCAATCAGCATTTGGGATTGTCCCATGATGACTCACCAAATTGTTGCTTAATGGTGGCAGTGCTAGCCTTTGGTGCATTTTTTATGGATAAAACCTAAATACCAAAACCAAAGTTAGTTAAAATTATAAGACAATAATAGTAAATTATATAATTGAATTTTATTATATTTTTACCCTTACCCAATAGGCTGAATCAGAGGGTGATCATCAACTGAGAGAACCTCGTCCTCTAAGTTATTGGTTGCAAAAACTGAATGTGTCCCTCCAAGATTTTTATATGGGGATGGTGTAATATCTGAGTTTGGGGCTAATGCATTAGAACCAACACGTGGAGATGGTGTTGATGCAGTATCATTTGCTACTGGTGGGGTGGATGCAGTAGCATCTGCTACTGATGGGGTGGATGTAGTAGTATCTGCTACTGATGGGGTAGATCCATGAGTTGAAGATGAAATAGGTATATTGGGTTGACTGGATGATGGATTTAGGTTGTTTAATCGTGATAACAATTTTATTACATAATGTTTTTTTCCCTTTTTTTGTTGGCATTCGGTGATGGTTGATCAGAACCTCGTGATGACATCTATATATATGACATGAAATGATAATGAAGGTAATATAAGTTTATCAGGGGAAAAAATATGCAGAATATAGTTTATAAAATTTTTCAGATAAACATGCAAAAATTTCATCACCAAACATAAACCAAGAATATGACATCAGATTAACTGGAGTAATAAACAATATTTTAACAACAACAGTGCAACACTAGTTCCTACAATAAATATTATTTGTTCAAACGTATTAATGGTAAAGAAAGGAAATGGTAAGTGGAGAATGTGCATTGATTATACTGATCTGAACAAAGCTTGTCCCAAGGATACATATCCTCTCCTGAATATTGACCGATTTGTTGAAATGCATCGGGATTTGAGCTTCTTAGTTTCCTCAATGCATATTCGAGGTACAATGAGATCGGAGTGTATCATCCTGATGAAGACCAAACAACATTCATGATCTAAGGAGCCTATTATTGCCATAAATTCATCCCATTCAACCTAAAAAATGGTGGAGCCACTTACTAACATTTGATGGATAAAGTCCTTGCAGATCTCATCGGATCTACCATGGAGGTTTATGTGGATGACATGGTCATCAAGTCAACATCAACAGAGAATCATCCAGTTGATATGGATAAGGTGTTCAATACATTAGTATTCTAGAAGTAGAGTCAAAAGTTAATGTGTGGATGTCAATGAATTTCTGGCATGAGTTATGTTGAACATATGGTAATTGTAGATACTTGGTTGTGTAGTACATGAAATGTTATGATTATATTCATTGAATTGGATGAAGTGAGTTGTTTTAGGTGTTATGATATAAATTAAGGAGATATGAAAATATTATTGAATGATTCATTGAAAAATTTAAAAGTACTAGTTTTTCTTGTTTTCTTTTCTGTGGTTGTTTTTTTTAAAACATGTGATGATCGTGCTTTATACGTAAACAAAGACTATAAGTAATGGATCTTAACATTGAGGAGTTGATGAGTTAGTAAAAAAAATTAGAAATCTTTTGTTTAATACATATATATTTGAAATTCTTATATAAAAGAGGAATATTTTATAATAAATATTGTGAATATATATACCTATATATTAAATACTATATATTAAATAGTATGAAATGAATATTTGGAATAATTAAAATGAGGATGTTATATATTTTATTCTCTATACTTAATAAAATATTTTTAATTAGTCGAAATAAATAACTATATCTATTTTTTAAATAGAACATTATAATATCAACATCAACTAGTAAATAAAAATGGTTTTACTAAAATGTTCTTTAACTCTTCTTCAATTTATATTTGATTCTCTAAACCTAATAAAATAATTTTAATTAGTCTAAATAAATAACTATATTATATTTTTTTTTTCAGAAAGACAGGACATTACAAAATCAATTAGTAAATAGAAAAGGTTTCACTAAAATGTTCTTAAAAACTCTTCTTCAATTCATTATTTAATGATGCACATTTAAATACAAAATTATTGCGAATTTTCTGTAATTACACCTAGCCGTGCATGTCTTGTACTTTTATGAATGAATGAGATATTATGAATTAGTCTCTAATATAATTTTTTACCAACTTGCCATGTAATAATAATTGCGTAATAATATTCTCTACCTAATTGATTTATAACATACCATGCACCATGGATTAATATATACCCTAACGTATAATTATACAACATTTACAAAATTTAAGTAACATTAAAATAAAATTATAATTATTTCATTAAAAAAATAAAAAGACAATCAGTTTAAAAAATCATAAAAAAAAACTTAAACGACACATATTACTAGTTTGTTTAAACTTAAATTTAAATGTTTTGGAAACAAAAAAAACTTTATAAAATGATTTCTTACTTAAAAGATCGATAAAGTTTACTTATTGTACTGGACCAGAGCGCTGGACTCGGTGCTGAGGTGATCGGACATTGACATCTGCGTGAAGCAGGTCAGTTCGATGGTCTGGTCGAGTTAATGGGTCACGTAAGTGGATCCTAGGAATGCGTGTGTTAAAATCCATATATATGTAAGGCTTTATCAGTGAGAAAGTGAATGTGGTGTGTATAGTACATTCGGGTCTAGTACAAGTAAATATCCCGTAAAGACGCCTAGGCCCAAGAGCACTAGGATTTTTTGGGGATAAGCCACATGCATGATACGTGAAGGCTAGTACGCCTACAATAAACAGATGGGCCCCATGATGCTGGTACATGAGTTGGTACCTGGCGGCCATGCTATTAAGATTATGCATTCCAAGGAGAGAGATTATGTGCAGTTGTTGTACTAAGATTGTGCACATTGTAACAAACTCTCCTCCCATGAAACCTACTTTCACTTGAGATAAGGTTCTTGTGAGAGAAGGGTTGTTACAAGAAGTAACCTAAAAGTAGTCTATAAAAGGGACTTGAGATCCCTGGTAAAGGTACACCATTTCTAAGACTGCAACTACTTGCTTATTTACTCATTACTTCTTAGCCTAGTACTAACTTGATCGTCGGAGTGCAATCAACAAGTAAGGTCCCCTCTGTTTCAAACGGAGTCGCGTTCCAACATCTCAGGGAAAGAGAAAATTTCAGTAGAGGCAGACAGAGTCACAACCTGTTCCCAGAGTCAACTGGCGACCAGGTCAACCGACAAGAACACTTATTAAAAAACAAAAAATTAATTAAGTTTTAAGCATTTGAGAGTTTTTAGTTAATTATTTTTATTAAAAATTATGTTTTATTAATTACTTAAATTTATATATTTTTTAATTGAGTCTTTGTTATTTGATTTTATTGTTGGCTAGAGTAATATGAGACTATTATTAGAACAACTCGCTTTAGAATGAGTGTTGAATACAATCTTGAACTCTTTTTTCTTAAAACTAGACTATGTATAAGCAACACAAACAATACAAGAAGTTTTATACTAGTTCATCCAAACACGAGTTACATTCAACTGTCCCTTAATTAAATTGTTCAAGAGATTTCACTAATTAATTTAATTACAATGAGTACACCAATCACTCTTGGTTATAGAGAGTACACAAATTACTCGGTTCAAGAGTCCTAACCTTCCCTTAAGATTAAGACCTTACAAAAAAAAAAAAAAAAAAAAAAAAAAAAAACCAAAAAAAAAAAAAAATTAAACTAAAAGAAAAGAAAAAAAAAAAAAAATTTATAAACTATAAATATT
>Ga0123342_1002208_pt1 | contig 32531 bp, 17 predicted proteins | sample Turbeawhitnodule_FD_89960 | JGI IMG/M metagenome (GOLD analysis project Ga0123342, IMG submission 89960) | Root nodule microbial communities of legume samples collected from Mexico - Turtle bean Mexico white nodule | ecosystem: Host-associated > Plants > Roots > Nodule | place: Mexico: Nepantla... | reverse complement strand
AGAAGAAGGCACGGTGGTGAGTGCTGTGAGGAAGAAGAAGAGGAGATCGATGTGCCGAAGCCAGTGTATTTTGAGCATTCTCGTGCCTCTTATTTATAGGCAAGGAGAGAAGCTCAAAACCCACGAAAAAGGGGATATGGAGAAAGCTGTTCTGGCGGAAGGCCACCACAACAGAAGGAAGACCGTGGAACAGGTCTTGCAACGTTCCAAAAACCCTTTCAAACTCAAAGGCACAAACTTAAAACAGAAAGCGAGTGGAGAAACGAATTGCCGGAAAAATCGGAGGAGATCTCGCGGTGTCCGTCGATCTGCAACGACTCTGCGACTCTGCGGAATGTGCACTGCAACGGTTCACTTTCTTCTTCAATATATATATAATACATATTGACAACACTAGGATGACCGATTAGTAGCTTCTGCTTGTCCATTGGTTTAAGGGTGCTCGAATAACGTGAAGATTTGCCTAATTTTGAGATTAAGGCACATTTTTTTCACTTGGTTGCTTACAAACTGTGTCCCATTATCTAATATTAAAATAGTTGGCATGCCAAACTTGCATATGATGTTTTTCCATAGAAAACTTCACACCCTCAATGCGGATATGACTTCCATTGGCTCGGCTTCTATGTGAGAAGCGGGTCTGGCACGAATTTTTGCCAAGCATTCGGCCTTGCACCAAATGAGGGACTCATTGAAGGGATTGACATGGAGTCCCTTAACAAAGGCGACAACGAACATCTCATCGTTCAGCTATTGAATTTGTACTGAACTTTGCAAAAACGGTTCAAGTATGTCTTTAGCGACTCATCTTCCTTATGCTTAAGGTCGAAGAGGTCGGCGATCAATAGAGGCTTACTTTTGTTGGCAACGATTGCTCAACAAAAATTTGGAGAAGGAGTGAAAGGACATTATAGTCCGATTGAAAATCTAGTTGAACCATTATAAGGCAGTCCGATGATGGTCCTTACAAACATTTTGCATCAAATTGAGTTTGATTCCCCTTATATGAGCATATGAGTGCGAAAGGCCTTCAAATGCGCCTCAAGATCACCTGATCCTAGAAAAGGAATGATCTTCGAGACCATGTAATGGGGGGAGGGGGATTGAACCAGTTCATCCATCGCCTTTGTGAATGGTTGTGAGTCCAAGTACCTATGTTGAACAAGCATATCCTTACTTGTTCTCGTCTGTGTATCGAGTCGTTCATGGCTCGCTTGGTTCGTCATTAACTTTTACTTGTTCTTTGTGCGCCTGCATTGCTTCTTCCATTTGTTGGTGAGATTCCTCGGCCTTTTCAAGAAGTTGTTCATATTCCAGTCTCGCCTCCTCTCTTAATCGATTGTTTTCTGCCTAGGCCTTTTCCGCTCATCGTTTAAATTCAACATTTTCTTGTTGTAACTCCTTCGTAGTTCCTATGATCTGTTATAGGGTTGTGTTTGGGTTGACATTCGATGATGGTTGGGTTTGTGGTTGTGGGTTACTCATGTGGATAGTAATCGATGAAAATTTGTTGCGAGATTAGGGGAAAATTTACCTGTCCCACGGTGGGTACCAATTTGTTTTGGTTCGTGATGTTCTTTTTAGTACTCGCTTAAAAAGAAAGTATCAACGTACTCGTATAGCCAGTCACAAATAAGGGTTTTTAGGTTTTGAAAGAAAAAATTCCCCATTTCATTCGTTTTCCTCCATATTTATACAAAAAATCACCCCTTTAATCGAAGTAACCATAAACGCCCTTCATGGGTTTTAGCTCCATTCTGGAAATCTCGCCAAAAATATAGGTTGGTTAAGGTTAGTTGTTGGTAACAAGTGGTTTGGGTGATCACCTTGCAACTGACTTAGTGTTATCACTAGATTTTTTGGATAAGCCCTACGAAAATGATCTGAGTAGTTTATACCATCAGAGACCTCGCCACAAGGTCGAGAAGGACTAGGACGACTTACAACCCTCAACCTCAAGCCGAGTAAGCGAAAAAGCTTATATGTCTCATTGGATAACCCCTACAAAATTACCTGCTTGTACTGTTAGAGACCTCGCCACGAGACCAAGGCCAAACAAGACTAAGATGACTCAATAACAATTTTAATAATTATTTATTTTAAATTAAAATTTGAGAAAAAATTGAATTTTATTAAAATACAAAGAATCCAATTTCTTACAATTTTATCCTTTAAATAACTATTTTTTAAAATTTAAATAATTCTTCTCAATAAAAAAATTACCTACACAATAAATAAATTATATACAACAAAATTAGAAAAGTTATTTATTTTTATAATTACTTTCAATAAAATCTTTTTATAATTTAATAATATGTTTTTATTTCAATAATTACTATAATAATAGTTATTTTTTGTCAAAAGAAAAGTGTACCCTATTTAGATTATTTATCTTTAATAATCTATAATAATATATAAAGGAATTTTTTTTGCGTACACATTTTGTTTTCAATTTTATTCTTTAAAAATTAAAATATAACAAATTAAATAATTAGTTTTCTATAACAATATATAAAGGTATTTTTTTGTCTACACATTTAAGAAAAATTTGAATTTGAAAAAGAAAAATAGAATCATATTTCTTACAATTTTACCCTTTAAATAACTTTTTTTTTAAAATTCAAATAATTCTTCTCAATAAAAGACCACCTACACAATAAAAAAAATTATATACAACAAAATTAAAACAATTATTTATCTATAACAATATATAAATAAGATTTCCTTTTTTTTACACATCCCATTTCCAATTTTGTCTCTAATTATATTAAAATATAACAAATTTAATAATTATTTATTTTAAATTGAGAATTTTAAATTAAAAAAAAAAAGAATCCAATTTTTTACAATTTTACCCTTTAGATAACTACCTTTTTTAACAAATTTGAATAATTCTTCTCAATAAAAAACCATCTACACAATAAAAAAATTATATACAACAAATTTTAAAAAATATTTATTTTTATAATTACTTTTAATAAAATCTTTTTACCGTTTTTAGATTATTAATCTTTTAATAAAAATATTATTTATTTATTTAATAAAATAAAAAATTGTATAATTATTTTTATTTAAAATAATTAAATAAATTCTCTTTTAGAAATATCAGTTATATATATATATATAATATTTTTTACCTTTTAATATATATAATTTACCATTTTTAAAAAATATAATCAAATTTTATTATAATTTAATAAATAAATTCATTAACAAAAATTTAATAAACTGTAATCTCATTCCTAAATGTTTTCTCCTTTCGTTATAAGTTATTCTTCTTATAGATATTTCATTTGTCCTTTGTTCAATGATTATTCTTCGTCTTATATCTGTAGCATATAACCTTTGTTTGGTTTGTTGTTCCAATGTTCATGCAGATGGAAAGGTACGTGAGTTTCGTGTTTGTTTTCGGTGAATGTCGTTGATTTGCGAGCGTGGAATGAGGAGTTTATGTTATTTCTTTTCTTCCTCTCTCAAGTGCACATAAAGCATGAGAAAGCCACGATGTCACATGTTCACTTTCCATATTGCCCTTTACTTTGAGATGTAATGGGGTTTTTTTTGGACAAAAAACGTTTGAACAAACCAAAAGCGATGCTTGAATTTCCAATTCATAATCGATGTTCCATTTCTCCTGAATACTCATGATATCGATTATACATTTTTTTTAACTGAACATCGATGTTGGTTTTTTTCACTCAAATAATCGATGTTATGGTGCCTCTATAGAGATAGGTAATCGATTATGCATGTTTTTTTCAATTAACATTATAATTCATGTTGTGGTGCCTTTGTAGAGGTAGATAATAAATTATCCATGTTTTTTTAAGTGAACATTGAATAATTTAGAAATTTTATTTATTTGAGATTTTTATTAAAATAAGATATTAAATAATTTACAATTTGTATTTATTTAAGATTTTCAATAATTTAATAACTTTATGTATTTTATTTATTTTGTTAAATATGACATTAAATAATTTATATTTGTATTTATTTAAAATTTAGGACTTTGAATAGCTTACAAATTTTATATATTTTAGATTTTTATTTAAATAAGATATTAAATAATTTAAGAATGGTATATAATTAAGATTTTGAATAATTTAATAATTTTAATTATTTCAGATTTTAATTCAAATAGTACATTAAATAATTTTTGAATTTGTATTTATTTAGAATTTTGAATATAAATTTTAGATTTCTATTTAAATAAGACATTAAATAATAATTTAGGATTTTTATTATTTTTTATTTTGACAAATTTAATTTTTTTATTTAATGATGTTTTTTTTATTTAAATAGAACATTGAATAATTTAGAGTTTATGTTTATTTATAATTTTCAATAATTTAGGAATTTTTTTTATTTCATATTTTTATTTAAATAGAACATTAAATAATTTAGAATTTATATTTATTTAGGTTTTTAAATAATTTATGAATTTTTTATTTTTATTTTTTTAAATAGGACATTAAATAATTTTAATTTGTATTTATTTACGATTTTGAATAGTTTAAGAATTGTACTTAATTACGATTTTAAATAATTTAAAAATTTTATTTATTTTAGATTTTTATTTAAATAAAATATTAAATAATTTAGGATTTGTATTTATTTATGATTTTCAATAGTTTAGGAATTTTATTTATTTCAGTTTTTTTAAATAGGACAATTTAATAATTTAAATTTGTATTTATTGAGGTTTTCGAATAGTTTAAATTTTTTATTTAAATAGGATATTAAATAATTTAGAAATTGTATTTATTTAGGATTTTAAATAATTTGTGAGTTTATTTATTTCAGATTTTTTTAAATAGGACATGAAATAATTTAGGTTTTATATTTATGTATGATTTTGAATATTTTATGAAATTTATATATTTTATATTTTTATTTAAAGAAAACATTAAATAATTTAGAATTTATATTTATTTTATATTTGATTAATTTAGGAAATTTATTTATTAATGAATTTAAGTAGGACATTAAACAATTAAGGATTTGTATTTATTTTAAATTAAATAGTTTAGGAATTTTATTTATTTCAAGTTTTTATTCAAATAAGATATTAAATAATTTAGAATTTTGAATATTTTAAGAATTTTATTTATTTCATATTTTTATATAAATAGGAAAATAAATAATTTATATTTATATTTATTTAGGATTTATTAAATAATTATTTAGTTAAAAATAATTATAATCCACAAATAAATAAATAAAATTAATTTTTCAACAATTTGTAAATACAGGAAAAAATTTGCCAACTTACACTTTTATCAATTAAAAAAAAATATAATTTTAATTACTCTCATCATATGACTCACCAACTTTCGTATTCTCATATACACTTCTTCAAATTCACTCTTCGATCTAAACAAAACATTAATCTTCAAGTTTTTCTTTGGTTCAAGCATTGATCTTTTATCATTTATATTTTTCATTTTGGTATCTAATCTATTAAAATTAAAAAAAATAGAAAAAATTAAGAAATCATATAAATAAATTAATGTAATATAGTTATGATACTTTACTAGTATATAATCTATAATAAAAAATTTGAATAAATAATAAGAAATTCATAAATACAAATATTTTGTTATGCAAAATAAGGTTATTACAACGACTATGAGTTGATATGAAATTATAGTCTATGGTGTTAATGGAAAAAAATGAATTAGAATAAATGCAATATTACATACAAATTTGAGTAATTAAAAAAAAATTATAACGTCCATATATATATATATTAATTATATGTTCATTGAGAGAATAATTTTTTTTACTAAATTTGATAGTAACCGTTATTACTTAATTAAAAGCATTAATACTTATTTAAAATCATTAATACTTGTGTAAAATCATTTGACCTTATCTTTAAGAACAAAAAAAGTAAAAATAACATACAAAACATGAACTAATAATGAGGTCCACTATATATATGAGAATGGTATGGGTTAAACCATGAACCCTAGATCCAAATGATGAAAAAAATGGCAAATTCAATGTATGCAAGAGTGTTGGTGGTTGTTGTAGTGTTGTGGTTGAATCCTTCATCTTCTTCTTCATCTTCTGCTTCTGAAATTGAGTCATCAAGTTCTCATCTTGGCATTAATATACTGTTCTTGTCCATGGTGAATGACATGCCAAAGGGAACAGATAGATTACTGTTTGTTGGTGACTTTCAGAGTACTGAAGTAGAGTTGGAACCAGGGGTGCCCTACCAGCAAATTACCAATTTTGAACCCAAAAAAATTTCTCTGCTAAAAGGTACTGTGTCTCAGTTTTGTGTTGAGTTAAATCTGTATGATCCTGGTGCAGAAGGTGATCATCACAACATCTATTGGTCAATGAGAAAAGATGGTATCTATCACAGTTGGGATAATAAGAATTGGGACAAAAAACTAGGTTGGGGAAAATGTGTTTTCTAGTTATCACCATCACACTTTCAATCTTATTTCTCAATCAATAACAATGGATTCTTACATGTTTACTTCTCATACTATATCATTTTTCTCTTTTATATTGAAAGGTAGTGTTAGCGACTCACGATATAGGTTCATCAAATCTTTTTAGGATAAACTTCAAATAATTTTAATATTATAAGAGATAAATTTTTAAGTTTAACTCAACCTCATATAATACTAGTTTATATATATATATATATTAATAAATATTTTTATTTCTAGTCGATAGGATCCATGACCATCCATGTTTATTATTTAAATTCAACAGCATCAATTAGGTTAAATTCTTTCTTATTTACGTGACACTGATATCAGTTAAATAAGAAGTCATTCTATACTTTTCAATTAAAAGAAAATTAAATATAAAGAAATTGATCTTCTAATTTTGACGGATTTTAAGAAGTGAAATTTAAACCTAATTTTACAAAAATGACTCATAACATGTTGTTTGCACCCACTTATATATTAAAATATATTATTATTTTTAGTTGATGTCAATTTTCAACATACTTCCTCACGAGACTATCCAATTTATGCATAAAACTATATATTTATGAGTGATCCGATAACGGATTACATGATAATAAATATTCTTATTTATAGTCGACGTAGGATCTCCAAATATAATATAATATAATTTTAAATTTGATTATTTTAATAATTCATCTTAATAAAAAAATGTTATGTTTCTGTTATAATGGTAATTTAGTATAATGTTGTCAACGTATCATCCTATGAAGTATCATTTTCATAAAATAACGTTATTTGATTGATTATTTTTAGTAAAATATTTATCTACCTGATTTCTCCATAAATTTAAACATAAAACATGTAATATTGTTTTGGCACTCTTGGTATTAATAAGAATTATCAATCATTCAAATCATTGACTAACATCGTCCACGACTTTGAACATAAATAAAATATTATTCCAATATTAACTAAATTTTATTCCACTATCTAATATTTTTCTTCTCTCGTAGTTGTATTTAAAATCATATGTGAGTAATGATTTTTTTTCATGATAATTTAAATAAAATGTTAGAAACACTTTTTTAAACACACTATTATTAATTGAAAGTAATAGAAATCACAAAAAAACGCCTTCTTTCAACCATCCCCTTTCTTAATTTTAAAAGATTTTGTTCCAATATCTTTTTTTATTTATTTTCTCGTAATTGTACTTAAAATCATATTCGAGTAATGATTTTTATAACAATTTGAATAATTTAAAAAATATATATAAATATAAAGATATTTTTTTAAATAATATGTATATATATACATATAGGAAAATAATATGTATATACACACACATAGTCACTATAGCAACTAATTATTTTTTGTTTTTAAAAATTGGTTTCTATTTCATGATTTTCTTGTAGTGAAAATAACTTATCCAGTTGATCAAACATGTGGAAGAGTCTCGTTGCTCCCCATACATACCCATCACACAACCTTAGATTACTTAAAAGTGACAAGTATGACATGTTAAAAAATGACACTTTTTATTTGCAAATAATGTGCACAACAAGTTTAACAAATAATCTCGTGTTGCATACTTCCATTTCTGGTGGATGATGTACTCCTTGTATACCTAGCGTAGCCAACTCAGTTTGACGTGAGCACCATGACACTACCTCAACTTTGTCGTGGTATCACTGAACTCTACCCAAGGAGCCAACCAACACTGATGACACTAATGTGAAGTCCAACATCACATAAGAACAAAATTGTTCAACTATGAGGATATGCAACAAATAAGAGACATATTCAACATGGTGGTCATCTCACCCATAAGAAGGTGAAAAGTGTTGGTGACACAATGTCATCTTTGCATAAAGACTTAGACTCCTATCATTGCTCTCATATTTAATGTTGTGCAATGGCAACAACTTGGTGTTAAGCACCATAGACTCAGTTTAGGGATGAAGGATCAAACTTACATGTGCAAGACAGACTTCAATTCACCTTTATTCTTATGCTTTTAGAGTCCTAAGGCAACATGGTAAGCATAAATCACTAGTAAGGACATATAAGAAGGGTTGCTAACAAATCCTTGTTGCTCATCATGTCTTTTGCAGCTGTTGGTAAGACATCTGCATCAAGTGCAGTAGCAGCTTGTTCCATATCTCTTCTACGAACTAATATCGTTCGTCTCTGTCTAGCTTCGACTTGAGATGACCGACTTATGGTGAGCTTTGTGTTTGTTTTCGGTGAATGTTGTTGATTTGCGAGAGCGCGGAATGACGAGTTTATGTTTTTTTTTCTTCCTCGCGCAGAGAAAGCATGAGAAAGCCACAATGTCACATGTTCACTCTCCATAATGTCCTTTACTTTGAGATGTAGTGGGGTTTTTTGGACAGAAAATGTTTGAACAAACCAAAACTGATGCTTAATTTTCAATTCATAATCAATGTTCCATTTCACTTTAGGAATTTTATTTATTTTATATTTTTATTAAATAGGACATTAAATAATTTAGAATTTGTATTTATTTATTATTTTGAATAGTTTAGGAATTTTATTTATTTTGGATTTTTTTAAATAGGACATTGAATAATTTAAATTTATATTTATTTAGGGTTTTGAATAGTTTAAAAATTTTATTTATTTCATATTTTTATTTAAATAGGATATTAAATAATCTAGGAATTGTATTTATTTATAATTTTGAATAATTTATGAGTTTTATTTATTTCAGATTTTTTTTCAAATAGGACATTAAATAATTTAGGATTTGTATTTATGTATGATTTGAATATTTCATAAAATTAATATATTTCATATTTTCATTTAAATAGGACAATAAATAATTTAAATTTATATTTATTTAAATAATTTTTTAATTAAAAATAATTATAATCCACAAATAAATAAATAAAATTAATTTTTCAACAATTTTTAAATACAAAGGAAAATTTGCATAACTTACAATTTTATCAATTAAAAAAAGTATAATTTTAATTACTCTTATTACATCACTCACTAACTTTTGTAAATATTACTTACACTTTCGACTTTATTCACTACAAGAAAATCATCAAATAGAAACCAATTTTTAGAGACTAAAATAATTAGTTGCAATAGTAACTAAATTAGAGACCATTTTAGAAACTAAAAAAAAAATTGGTTTCTAAATTAGTTTCTATTATTGTGAAATGGTTTCTAAATTGGTATCTAATTAACAACTAAGGTTTTTGCTACCAAATTTAGAATCTAAATAATTGGTAGTTAAAACCTTATAGTAGCTAATTAGATACCAATTTAGAAACCATTTCACAATAATAGAAACTAATTTTTTTTTAGGGTTTAAAATTGTCTCTACTTTAGTTACTATTACAACTAATTATTTTAGTCTCTAAAAATTAGTTTCTATTTGATGATTTTCCTATAGTGGTTTACCTTAATCCAAACAACCTCACTCTCTTCACAATTTGTTTTTTCTTTCAAATAATCTCATATCCATTTTCTCAAACTCACTCTTTGATATAAACAAAGCATTAATCTCCAAGTTTTTCTTTGTCATTCTAGCATTCATCTTTTATCATTTATATTTTTTATTTTGGTATCTAATCTATTAAAATGCAAAAAAATATAAATATTAGAAAAAAATTTAGAAATTATAAAAATATAATGTAATCTATAAAAAAAAAACAAATAATAAGAACCTCATTCTGTATAAGAAGGTTATTAAACAACTATGAGTTGATATGAAATGGTGTTAATGAAAAACAATGAATTAGAATCAATGCTATATATATATATATATTAATTATAAGTTCCATCTTTTGATAGAATAATTTTCTTTTTTACTAAATTTGGTTGTAACCGTTATGACTTAATTAAAATCATTAATACTTATTTAAAATGATTAATACTTATGTAAAATCATTTGACCTTATCTTCTAGAATAAAAAAAATAAAAGTAGCATACAAAGCATGAACTAATAATGAGGTCACTATATATATGAGAATGGTATGGGTTAAACCATGAACCCTAGATCCAAATGATGAGAAAAATGGGAAATTCAATGTATGCAAGAGTGTTGGTGGTTGTTGCAGTGTTGTGGTTGAATCCTTCTTCTTCATCTTCATCTGCTTCTGAAATTGAGTCATCAAGTTCTCATCCAGACATTAATATACTGTTCTTTTCCATGGTGAATGACATGCCAAAGGGAACAGATAGATTACTGTTTATTGGTAACTTTCAGAGTACTGAAGTGGAGTTGGAACCAGGGGTGCCCTACCAGAAAATTACCAATTTTGAACTCAAAAAAGTTTCACTGTTAAAAGGTACAATGTCTCAGTTTTGTGTTGAGTTGAATGTGTATGATCCTGGTGCAGAAGGTAACCATCACAATGTGTATTGGTCAATGAGAAAAGATGGTATATATCACAGCTGGGACAATAAGAATTGGAACAAAAAACTAGGTTGGGGAAAATGTGTTTTCTAGTTAACACCATCTCACATTCAATCTTATTTCTCAATCAATAATAATCTTTCCTTCTCATACTATGTTATATATGTTCCTTTATGTTTAAGGCTATTGTTGCCCAATTCTCTTTCTAATCTTTCTATGAGATTTCTTGGATCTTGTTATAATCAATCAAGTTTTCATATCTCAAATATTGTAAGAGGACATCAGTTATAATTATAAAGTTTATTGTTGTAAGAAGATATCAATTACAATGAATAATGAATGTAGTAGAATATAATTTTCAAATTTGATTTATTTTAATAAAAAAAATATTTTTGTTCATTGTAATGTAAACCAATTTTTTTATTAGTTTCTAAAATGGTCTCTAATTTAATTACTATTGCAACTAATTATTTTGGTCTCTAAAAATTGGTTTCTATTTCATGATTTTCTTCTAGTGTTACATATATATAAAGTGGATTCTCCTCTCTAACTGCTCTCAATTTTTTATTTGTTTTATCTTTATATCAATATTTGATTTTATTTCATTATTATGGTCATTGCATTATTTTCTATTTTTTTCTAAAACATTTAGTATATTTCAATCATTTGAATTGAAACGGTTGGAGTGACGATTTTTTTTTTATATTTCAATAATTTTTTATTTTTTAAATATTTATTAAATAACTACTTATTCTTATAATTAATTGAAAAATACTTTAAAAAAAAATTAATATACTTTCATTTCGTAAAAAACAGTTATCAATTTTAAATTTTAATTGTGGAGTAATTTGTTAAACGAAATAGTTTATTATTAAACATGATGGAAAAAAACAGTTTATTATTAAACGTGGTGAAACGAAACGATTTATTATTAAATGTGGTGGAACGAAACGATTTATTATTAAATGTTGTGGAACGAAACAATTTATTATTAAACGTGGTGGAACGAAATGGTTTATTATTAAACGTGGTGGAACGAAACGGTATATTATTAAACGTGGTGGAACGAAACAGTTTATTATTAAAGTGAAACAAAATAGTTTACTATTAAATGTGAAACGAAACCGTTTATTATTAAACGTGGAACAAAGCAGTTTCTTATTAAACGTGAAATGAAACAGTTTATTATTAAATAGGGAATGAAACAGTTTATTATTATTATTATTATTATTATTATTATTATTATTATTATTATTATTTTGATCAGCAAAGAATAAATAAAATAAAATGAAGCATTTCACGGGTGCCTCAACCCTTATACAAAAATCAAAACCAGTTTCCTTGCACCCAACCAGTTAAGAATCCAACAGATCTTACACCATATTACCCAAAATTACAATCCAAACAAGATACATAGTCTCCAATAACATCAACTCACCCGTGAAACATACCCTCATGATAGACAGAGACCCCAACACTTAAACCATGTCTTTGTTAGTAGTCTGACATATGCCAAAACCTAATTGCCAAAAACACAAAAAAAAACATGCAAGAAGAAATCATAAGCTAGATAGACCTGCACACAACACAAACACCTTCCAAGAGCAACCCAAGGGCACACACCTCAATCCAACCTTGCCAGGTAGGAGGATTCGATGAAACCTGCACAAAACACATCACTACTTCCAAGTCTGAGTAAAAATATTAGTTACAAACCCCAAAACATCACTCTTTCAAATATCTCATACAACGATGAGGTTCCAAACACCAGTCTGAGTAGGACAAAACAACCAATTTTTCTTTTACTGTGACCCAAGGCCAAGTCTTCCTTTGTACCACAGTAAATACCTCCACTAGATCTACCCGCCCATTCTCAAACACAACCTTATTCCTGTGATTCCAAATTTCACTTACAATGTCTACCCAAATGCCCCCAACACCTGATAATAGCATGTTTCAAGCCTATAGATTTAAACATCCTAAAATGCATTTGTGCATCACAATGTAGAACCGAAGAATACCCCAGCCACTCGAGACACATACCCCAAATTCTCCAAGAGATCCTACATTCAAAAAATAAATGTCTTACCGACTTTTCTTCCACACCACCCAGGGGACATCGATCACTCATCAAAGGTATACCACGTCTCAAAAGATTGTTGTTAGTGGGAACGACATTACATAGCACCCTCCAAGCCGTAAATTGTGCCGAAGGTAAAGTCTTTAAATTCCAGAATTCCGCGAAGAGTTCCTCAACCACTACAAACTCCTCCCCCATGAGAATATTATAGGTTGCCTTCACAGAGAAGTCCGTAGAATCAACATCCCTCCAGAACCATTTATCGGGCTTAAATCCACCCTCTCTTGTTAACCTTTTTTTATCCAACATCTACAATAAAAGAACAGCCAGACTGGATTCTCACACAAAAAGATTCCTTCTCCACCTCAGCTTCCACTACCAATTATTATTATTCCAAACCCCAACTTATGAAAGAGTGCGATCAATATCTAAAGAAATCGAAAAAAGCCTAGGGAATTTAGGAAATAAAGGAACATTGTCCAACCATTTATCCTCCCAGAACTTGATTTCTTTTCCGTCCCCTACTTCCCACCAACCTGTGTTTTCAAAATCATTGTCCCTCCACCAAAGCGAATCCTTACAAATTTGACCTTGAGATCCCCTCCACCCACCATACTTAGAATCTAGAATATCCTTCCATAAACTTCTCTCTTCAGACTTAAGTCTTCAAATCCATTTCCCAGAAGAGTCAAGTTAAATTTTCCTATGTCAATAACCCCTAATCCGCCTTTATCTTTCGATTGACAAATCTTATCCCACGCCACCCAAACAATTTTCCTATTCTCTGAACCCCAATCCCACAAAAAATTCTTTTGTATCCTTTTAACTTCCCTCACCACAGTTGTCGACATACAAAATAGGGAAACGTAGAAAAGCGATAAGGACGTAAGCACCGATTTGATAAAACATAATTTGCTTGCCAAAGAGAGGGATTTCTCTTTCCACGCGCTCAACCTACTCCGTAACTTAATGAGAATCCTTCCCAAAAGACACATCTCTTATGATTCCCGCCTACCATCACCCCCAAGTAACTAAAAGGTGCCTTCATAATATCATAATTAAGAATAGAGACAAAAATCATCGTCTGATTAATATTCACACCCACTCCACCAACCTTACTCTTGGAATAATTAACCTTAAGACCATAGGAAAGTTCAAAGCACTTCAAAATAGCCTTTAAAGTTAGAACACTTTGGATCGAGGCTTTACAGAAAAATAGGGCGTCGCCTGCATATTACAAAATACTCACCTTTACTCGCTTTTCCCTTACCTCAATACTTTCTACTGACATCTTTTCTTTCGCCTGTCTAACTACCCCTGCAAGTCCTTCAGCCACAATTAGAAAAAGGAAAGGTGTTAAATGATCCCCTTGTCTTAGGCCCTTCAAAGGTTTAAACTTAGTTGTTGGACTTCCATTTACCAGCACAAATATTGAGGATGATTCTAAGCAGTTTTTTATCCATTCAATCAACTTACCACAAAAGTCCAATCTTCCTAGCATGTAGTAAATAAACTCTCAGCTTACTGAATCATATGCCTTTTTCATAACCCACCTTAAACACCACACATTCTTTCTTTTTCCTCTTTACCTCCTCAAGGGTTTAATTAGCTACTAACACACTATCCAACAAACCCCTTCCTTCCAAGAAAGCAGACTGCCTGGGGTCAATGACTTTTTTTAGCACCATTTTCAACCTTGAAGAAAGGATTTTAGAGATAATTTTATACACACAACCCACCAAAGAAATCGGTCTAAAATCATTCAGTTGTTGTGGATTTACAACCTTTGAGACAAGGGTAATAAAGGAAGCATTAGTACCTTTCAGCCAACTTCCACCCTCTGCAAACCTTTGTATCGCACTCACAACACCTCCTTTTAAAATATCCCAGCAAATTTTTATAAAGCAAGAATTAAACCCTTCCGCTCAAGGACTTTTAGAGCTGTCACAATTCCAAACTGCCTCCTTAACTTCGTCTTCAAAGATAATTCCAACCAACATTTCATTGTCCTCCCTAGATATGTCCTTAAACCGAACATTATCCAATCTAACCAGTTGACTCCCCCCATTAAATCTGCCCTCAAAAAAATCCTTCACTATAGCTTTTACTTCAGCTGGATCTTCACACCACAGATCTTCGACCTTGAGACCATTAATCCTATTTTGCATCCTACTCCACTTAATACTTGAATGGTAAAACTTTGTATTCAAATCACCATGATTTATCCAACTCAACCTTGTTTAACTCTAACTTGCCCCAAATCAGTTAAATTTTGTCTCCTTTCCTCTCTGTCTTCCACACTCAACTCCGCCTCATCATCTTTTCCATCCAGATATTGGATTCTCTTTTCCAACTCCACTATTTGTGTATTACATCTCCAAAGACAAATTTGTTCCAATTCCTTAGGTCGAACTTTAACCTTTTTCAATTTCTCCTTTAAAACGTACAAACGTGGTGGAACGAAACAGTTTATTATTAAACGTGGTGGAACGAAACAGTTTATTATTAAATATGGTGGAACTAAACGGTTTATTATTAAACGTGGTGAAACGAAACAGTTTATTATTAAACGTGGTGGAACGAAACGGTTTATTATTAAACGTGGAACGAAATAATTTCTTATTAAACGTGGAACGAAGAAGTTTATTATTAAACGTGAAACGAAACAGTTTATTATTAAACGTGGTGGAACGAAACAGTTTATTATTAAACATGGTGGAACGAAACAATTTATTATTAAACATGGAGGAACAAAACAGTTTATTATTAAACGTGGAGGAACGAAACGGTTTATTATTAAAGTGGAACGAAACAGTTTATTATTAAACGTGGTGGAACGAAACTGTTTATTATTAAACGTGGTGGAACGAAACAATTTATTATTAGATGTAGTGGAACGAAACAGTTTATTATTAGACGTGGAACGAAAGTTTATTATTAAATGTGGAACGAAAGAATTTATTATTAAATGTGAAACGAAGAAGTTTATTATTAAACGTGGTGGAACGAAACGATTTATTATTAAACGTGGTGAAACAAAATAGTTTATTATTAAACGTGGAATGAAACAGTTTATTTTGTTAATAACTTCTACCATTATATTTCACAATTTGTCAATATTCAATATTAAATTTATTATCAATAAAAATCATTACACAACAAAAAATATAGCATTAACCACAAATATAATGTTATTGGAGAACAACATTGCTGAATTTTGAGTAATTGAAATATGAAATCTGTAGTTAAACTTTTAAAATGTATAAAACTATAAATTTGCAAAATGGTAGAGATCATAATTATATTTAAGCATAGAAGTAAAAAAAAGGAAAGAAAAGTCCCTTTAAAAGAATTTAATTTAAAGCTCAAGACTTGGCAAGAAAACAATTTAAAAGTGTAAATGCATATATTTAATGGACACAACTTTTTATCGTAAATAAAAAAAGGTTAAAATAAAATATAATTACCTCCTTCATGCTAAACATGGTTTTTATTATTTTAAAAACATTATATTAATATTTTTAATTTTAAATAGATATTAATTTTCTTTATATTTTTAATAAAGAACATGCATATTTATTGTATTTTTAATAGTGATACTCATTTCCCTTATTATATTTAAATATACATGTTTACTAAATACAAAAAAAAAAATTATGCACATGAAAATTTAAATTCTTAAAAATATAAAAGTGAATAATGTTTATAAATTTTTTTACAAGTAAAATAAGTAAGCTACACGTCACTTTATTAAAAATATAGTGAAGATGAATAATATTTGAATTTTTGAAAGGATATAATTTTTAATGGATATTAATTCAAGTGTAATTTGTTGTATGTTTTTTTAAATTGTTAGAATGATAATATATATATATATATATATTTACTTTTATAATATATGAACTTAAGAATGATGATTATTTAAATCATTAGTCTATTTTTTTTAAACATAATATATTTAGGTTTAATTAAGTTTCAACCCACTCATAAATTTAAATATTTTTAATTAAGTTATTATTAGATTGTTTTGTCTATTGAACATTTATTTATTTTTACATTTTTTAATTAAGTTCTCATCATTTTTTTTATTTAAGTGATTCAATTATTATTTTGTCTCGTCATCTTGTTTACTTGTTTCACGTGAATTAAAAAACATGAGATTTTATAGTTAATATAATTTTATGATTAAAATAAAATGACAAATAAATTTTATTGTTTACATTATTTCAATACCATCTTATATTAATAGCAATGGAGATAAGTAAGCAAGATAATCAGGTAAAATAATAGTCATATCATTCAAATAACACAAAAATTAAACAATTAAACCATAGGAAACTCAATTAAAAAAATATTTTTTTAATACTCATAGACAAATTTTTTTTTAATAAAAACTCAGTTAAAAATATCTAAATTTATGATATTCTTAAAACTTAATTAAACTATATATATTTTAAAAACTTAATGTTGTGTGTAATTATAATACATTATAAAAATGATTTTGATTCATTATAAACATGGTGGAGATAAATATTCTTTAAAATTCATAAAGAGTATGATATTTTTTACTAGATATAAAATAGGTATTTTAAGACTAAAGAAGATATAAATGTCATCTAGTATGATAAGAAAAGTAGATGCAACTTCTTAGAAACAATTAATGAAAGAAAAATATTACAAGATTTTTTTTAAATAGAAACTAATTTTAGAGAGAAAAAACAATTAGTTAGTATATTAACTAAATTATATATTATATTAGATATTAAAAAAATGATTGGTATCTAAAGTAATTTCGATTATTAATAAATAGTTTCTAAATTAATATCTAATTAGCACGTTCCAGAATATAAAGTTTGTATTCCACAATGTAGAACAACAAATAGACAAAGCATATGTGTATTTCAGAATTCTTTGTTATTGTCATAATTAGATATAACAAAGTAAATAATTGTTGAATAGTAGCAAGTACAACATAAATATTGATGTTGCCCTCTTATAAATAAATATCAGGCATCCACTAGATGCAATAAAAAACACTCTCATAGCACACTCCCCCAAGTCTAACGGACGCAACACTACTCATATACCTCTCAGAATCAATTAAGTTTGATGTGTGCACCTTGACAATGCTTCATCTCTGAGGTGACAATACCCAAGTCCACCCCTAGCAACTCCACAAAAATTGTTGAAGCTACAACGAATTTCATTGGGACATACGTATAAAATTGCCCCACAATGGGATATGGAGTAACAACAACAATCATATAACATTATCGTCATCTCACCTACCGAAAGGTGGAAAGTGATTCTGCAATCCATACATTAAGTATGTATTTGAAATACATTAAGTTTTGGAATGTATTTCAAAACTTAACACCTTTCATATTGCACAATCTAAAATATTTCCTTTTTTTCCACATACATTTCAGATTACACAATATTAAAAGATATTTTTAATACAAATTGTGCAACCATAATATATTTTAAAAAATAACATATTTCAGATTATGTAATCCAAAGATATTTCTAGATCAGATATATCTTAATCAATTGCCCAATCTAAAATATATTAAATTTTTAAAATACACTTGAATGTGTAAATGAAAGTATATTTTAAAAACTTAATATATTCCATAATTTGCAATGTAAAAACTTCTTAGATTACTCAATCAGATAACAAAGATACACAAGCCATGATTGTCCAAAACAATTCATATCTCCGATAAAGGGTTCTGGAAGTGCTCTCTCACCAAAAAAACACAAGGACTTTTTTTTCATTAGAGTAAAATGGTATTTTCACCCCCATACGGGGTGCAATCTGAAAACATGGGGTGCGAGAAGAATTTGTATAAAATCAAATAGATTTAAGCCCAATAGAATCGGGTCGGTCATGACCCGAAAGAGGGAAAACCTTAATTTGAGATCGATTTATAAGAACTGTGAACAGAGCATAATGCCCCTTTCACCCTACCAGAGAGAGATTGAGTTCTGAGAAAACTGCTTCTTTTTCTCTGTTTCTCGTCAATGGCAACAGCGAAGACCGTTAAGGATGTTTCGCCACACGATTTCGTGAAGGCTTACGCTTCCCACCTCAAGCGTTCCGGCAAGGTTCACTTTTTCCCCTCTCTCATCGTTTTCCCTTTCTGGGTCTTTCCAATTTCTTCTTTTTCTTCGCTTTCCAGTTCTCTTACTCGTTTTTTGTAGTTTGGTGTTTCTTTTATGTTGTCTTTTATTGTGTTTGGTTCGAATTAATAGTGACCATAGTAATATTGTTTTGCTTGCATTATGTTAATGATTTGGTAAGGGTTTAAACTAAATGTTCTGCTCTGTACTGGTGAACTATTATTCTTGATTTGTGTAAGTAGGTGCTTAACTATACCTTTGGATATAATATTTTTGACAAGGATTTAAGTTAGGGTAGAGACAATTTTTTTGTCACAATACTTGATTCTGCGGACAAACGTGGCCTTAATTGTGGCAGTAGAGATCTCAAAAATTTGATTTTATAGGTGCAAGAGTGGTCGTATGACCATATTTTACACCTTGAATATTAATTAAGTGTATGTTGCTTGATGGGTAGGAAAATTGAGAGTTTTATATAACCTTGAGTGTATGTTGTTTTGTGGGTGGAAAAGTGGGTAGACTTATTTTATATCTGGATGTCATGTAGTAGTGAGAAGTTTGGTGTATAATGGTGTATGGAAGATATTTGTTTGCTTTGTTTTTTCATTCCATGGTCTAGAATTATGGTTACAATTTGTTTCAGTAACATCTTATTTTGATGAAGTTAAATCGTGTTTCTGTAGTGCATCTTGCAAATGTCTATCAATGTTGTATGTGATGATTTTGTGTTTACTTAAGTAGTAACTAAGTGGTTGGCAATTGAACCTTGAAGGTTTTTTTGTGTAGTTTCTAACAGTTTAGTTCAATCAACAGATGGAGCTTCCTGAGTGGACTGATATTGTAAAAACAGCCAAATTTAAGGAATTGGCTCCATATGATCCTGACTGGTATTATGTTAGAGCTGGTGAGTTTACAGTAACACAAGTTATATAATATTCACTTTTGTCATTCTATTGTGCTGAATGAATGGAATTAACCTTGGTTGCAGCCTCAATGGCAAGAAAAATCTATTTGAGAGGTGGTCTTGGTGTTGGTGCTTTCCAGAGGATCTATGGTGGAAGCAAGAGGAATGGAAGCCGGCCCCCACATTTCTGCAAGAGCAGTGGTTCTATTGCCAGACACATTCTGCAACAGTTGGAGCAGATGAACATTGTTGAGTTTGATACTAAAGGGTAATTCATGTCTTAATTATTAAATAAATGCAAAAAGTTCTATTGGAACAAATACCCAGTTTTTTATCCCAAAGATGTTGTCATTCAATGGTTGTGATTTGGCAGAATGGCATGGTCGTTGGTTCTTTCAGCATTTGTTTGTCTTCTGTAGCTTAATTCTTTTCTATGGTATTCAAAGTTTTAGTGCCTTATATTTTCATTGCAGAGGGAGGAAAATCACTTCCAGTGGTCGAAGGGATCTTGACCAAGTTGCTGGGCGAATTGTGATTGCTGCTTGAACATGTTATTGAGAACCGATAATGCATACGGAGTATTTTGCTTATTAGTAGAGTTGGCAGGAAAAATTAAGTATTGTTTGTTTTGTTAAATGTTGAAACTTTTTTGTAGTTTGGAGTTGGAGTTTTGGTCTTTAAGATTTTGATTCAAGTTCTCAATGTGTTATTTTCTCCAATCTCATATATGTTCTTATTTTATCTATATATAATTATTATTATTTCTCAATCGTAATTTTATTTATATATTTTTAGAGAATTATTATTATTTCTTTTTTGGAGATTTATTTAAATCTTTTTTCAAATCACTCGTATCTTTAAGTAGATTACATTACAAATTGTCTATTATTAATTTTAACCACCATTATCACTTTTTATTTATTTAAAAAAAATTGTCACCCGTCACATTTAATTTATCCAATTTAATAAGAGAATTTTTATCAGCAGTAAAATATGTATTTGGTTTCTTATACGTCAAAATTCGGATTTCATTCTTATAAGTAATTATTTTATTATCTATATTTACTGGAAATTGAGTTATTTAGGGATTTAAATGGTTTAATTATTATTAAAATATACACAAACTTCATATTGACGACGAGTATGTATGTGTTGATTGATGTAATTTAGAACAACAATGAAAAAGTAAACATTTTTTAGTAAAATAAATATAAAAAAATGTACCAAAACACTATAAAAAACAAAGTAGGAGGACATGTAATTCTTAATTAATATTATCATAATAAACTACAATTAATATGCATTTTTATAATGGTAAAATCAGGAATGTTCCATTTCCAATTTCATGTTCTCCACAATTTGACTCAACAGCAAGAAAAAAGTATTTTGCAGTACAAATTAATTTGCATTTCAACGAAAACTGTGATTGTCCATGGAGTAACATTAATATACTTGGCAAAAAAGAATTTGCAACCATATATGTATTGAGTTGCCCATGTACAAAAAATGAATATTGTGGAGAGAATTATGGAAAAATGAAAGAGCATTCATTCACTTCATCATATCAGCAAGTGGGCATTGGCTGCTTAGTTGAGATAGGAGGAGTAGGGGTTCATGTCATTCCATGAAAACATGCACTTTATCTTCTTATGTTGAAGTTGGGGTAGCTGAAGCTTGGGTTCTCTTGGTATTGTTGGATGCTTCATTGACCTTTCATACACACAACAAAGAATAACAATCAGAAGAAAGGAACAAATGAGACATAGTTTGCAAAAACATGTTCTCTAAGATTTGCAGCCATTTACCTCCTTGGGACAAAAGGTCTATCAAAGTAAGGCATTGGTTGAGCCTTTGGAATGAGTTCTTTCCTCAACCTTTTGATCTCTTCCTCTTCTGCCAACTATAGAAAAGTGAAGTACAACACATCAGCATTTTTTATAAAAGGAAACATGGTAACTCGCTGCATTTCTCACTGATAGAAAGACAGTAGTTAGATAGTGTACCTTCTGTTGTCTTTCCCTTTCCAACTTTAGTTGTTCTATAAAGTTCATTTTCTCTGCAACCTATACATTAAAATCCCATCAAATGATACATATTGGTTGTGTTTTCTACAATCATGTATGAAGCTTTGGATAATAAAATAGAAAGAGAGGAAGTAATGGATGAAAGAGGCACCACCTGTTGGTCAAATTCAGCACGGTCAATTGCCCGAATATCAGTATGAAGCTTTGGGTCAATAGGCTTTGTGCTTTCTTTAACTGCAGGCTTTACCAGGCACTGTAACAAGTGGCACCAAAAAGTGATATCAAACTAAGTAATCCATAATAATTAGAAACTAAGCATGACAGGAACTGTAACAAGTGACACCAAAAGACTGATAAGTAATAATTAAAAATGACAAGTTCTCTAACAAGTGATACCAAAAGAAATTAAGCTAAGCAAATAGTACACAAGTAATCTTGAGGCCAAAATTGTGTTATGACCCCAAACTAAATGGCCTTACCTGAGGTTCATCTGTTGTCCATGGAAGACCTTGTGCAATTGGTACCCTCATCTTTTCTTCTTCAGCCGTCATCTCTTGTACTTTTTTCATAAATTCTTCCTCTTTCAACTTTCCCCTTTGCTACAGTCATAGCATTACACAAATGTTACTCTCTAAACTCCAAAGTCATAGAAAAATTAAAAGCAAAAGACCACATAAAAACTCAACCAATCATCATCGTAAATTACCTCTGTCCTTAACCTAAAGGGTTTTTGCCTAGTGACTCTTAGCTTCTCTTTCCTCTTCCACCTCTTCCCTCCAAAAGTTCCAGACGACTCTGAGCTCTGCAGAAAACCAACAGTTAAAATTCAAATCCCATTGTTGAATTCATTAACCATTCTTCACTAGCACTTAATCATATATTAAGAAAAAGCAACTAAAGTCTTACATTTCTCCTGCTCCTTCTACCCCCAGAAGTCCTACTAGACACACTGCAGCACCAAAAAGACAAAAAACGATACACAAATTAACAAAAACCAACATAATAACAAATGACAACATTAATCTAAGAACAATACTTAGATACCGTTCCAGAGGAAATTATATTGTAACTATTACCAAAGTCAATAAAACAAATTGCTTTTGTAGAACAATACCAAAAACACTTAAAAAACTGCTTCTAAATTTTGCCCTTGATCTAATGAAATAGAGCTTTAAGTCAAACCTTGCACGGCTACTGTCCCAAGACGAAGAAACTGATATCCCCTGATCCAAGCCAAGGTTCTCAGACGTCAAAACCAAGTCAGAATTATGACAAAATGAAGAAAACCCGGAACCAGAAGTAGCTTCAAATTGCAACCCTGGCAATGCCCATTTCATCACCTTGTTCTTATCCCCTTTCTCCCCAAGATCCTGATCCTGATCCTGATCCTCCGTGTGATCTTTTTCCTTTGAAATTTTTGGTATAGTAAGCAGCTTTTCAAAGGCCTTAACCAAATGCATAACCTTCCCAAACCCATTTTCAGGGACACTGTTCCTAGCCTCTTCCAACAACCTGTCCCTCTCCCTCCTTCGTTTCACAGTGGAACCTCCGTCTTCTTTTTCTTCATCTCCCACAGTCTCACTTTTTGTTCCCTCGGTTTCCAAATCATAGACCTCCTCATCTCTTGCCTCTTCTACTTCTTCTTCTTCCTCGCCATAGCCCTTCCTCTCTTTGAGGAAAAACTCCTCCTGGGAAGCCCTCAGGGTCTGATACGCCACGCAAACACACTTGGAGCCACCGTTTTCCTTGCACTTGCACGAAACGGCATCGTTTCGAGAACCCTTTCGATTGTTCTTCTTGGCCACCACGAACTTCCTCTGCCTGATCCTGTTCTGCGGCGATTGCACAACTGGGTTGGTGTTGTCTGGCTTGGAAGGTCTCAAAGGAGGGGACTTTGAAGAAAGGCCTCGATGAGGCACATTAGGGTTCAAATTCTCTGTGTTTTCTGAGTTTTTTTTCTTTGAGGGAGTGGTGGTGATTGCTTGATTACTGTTCTTGCTTGCTAGTTCCATTTGCAATGAAAATGGATTCTGAGAATCAGAAAGAAAGAATAGAGAGAGTGAAGAAAATGAATTTGATTGAATTGGATTGGAAATGGTGAAGAGAAAATGAATGAAATTTTTATGTGCAGAGAGAGGAAGAGAAAGAGAAAGAGAAAGACGCTCTTTGCTATAACGGCTAGTTTTGGTGTGAGTGAGGTTTTTTGTACATCAGAAATTCTGTTTCCACTTAGGGTTTGGACCGTTATATTGTCTTTGGGTTTATGCAGAAACTTTTTTTTTTTTTTTTAAAATATTAAAATTTAATTAAAGTAATTTCGTGATTTTTTATTTAATATTTAATATTTTTTTTATTCTCTAAAAATTAGAATGATTTTTGTTTACTCAATAAAAAAATTGGTATTCTAGCATAAATCACAATGCAAGTTTTGGCCATGGTACTGTATCATTATGTTTCAGTTATTTGTTAATAATATTGATTGTTGATTAATTATGAGTGAATTTAACGGGTTAATCATATTATAAGGTTTTATAACGTATCAAATAATTTAATTATTTGTTAAATTGAAAAGTTATTTTGAAAATTATGCAAAAGTAAAACATTTAACAAATTATCAAATCCAATTGTAAAATATTGATTGATACTACATTTAAAATGAGTTAAATTAATTACCATCGTTTTTTAAGTTTGGACCATTTACCTTTCAAATTCTCAAATGAATTAGCATTGAGGTTGTATTTGAAAAAAAAAATTAAAGTTTTTAACATGAATTATACATTTTTATTCTGTAAATCTCTTAAATAATGTAAAGTCCTTAAATTGCCAACATTACTTTTATGTTAATACTATTAATTTACCATAGATACAAACTCAATAAATAAGTTTATGTTAGGGATAAAAATTGGGTTATAAATTATAATATACTTTTATTTTTATTTTATATGTTATATTTTTAGAACACATTAATTTGTATTTGTTTTCTAGTATCATAATATACTGCCATTGCTAATTATCATTTTTATTAGTGAATTTATAACAAATTCGTTACCAAAATAATGAAGACAAAGTAAATTCCTTTCATTTCACTATAGGCAAAAAGAATTTGCAACTATATACTGAGTTGTGGAGAGATTTGAAGAAAAATAAACATTTATTTATTATAACCATCTTTGGAATTTCTTGTTCTCTAGAATTGAATTAATAACAAATTCACAACAAAAAAGAAGTGACATTTCATTGCACAATACAAAGAAAGATCATGGCTATGCAAAAAAGAATTTGCAACTATATATTGAGTTGCCAATGTACAAAATTGAATATTGTGGAGAGAATTATGGAAAATGAAAGCATTTCTTCACTTCATATCTGAGAATGGCCATTGGAAGAAGCTTAGTTGAGATAGGAGGAGCAGGAGTTCATGTCATTCCATGACAACAAACACTTTATCTTCTTATGTTGATGTTGGGGTATGTGAATTTTGGGTTCTCTGGGTATTGTTGGATGCTTCATTGACCTTGCATCATGCATAAAGAATCATAATGAGAAAAAATGAGTAGGTCACAGAGTTTGCAAAAAACATGTTCTAACTATTATTATACCTCCTTGGAACAAAAGGTCTATCAAAATAAGGCATTGGTTGAGCCTTTGGAACGAGTTCCTTCCTCAATCTCTTTATTTCTTCTACTTCTACCAACTACACAAGGGAGTGAAGTTCAAAGACATCAGTGTTTTAGATAATGAAAGGAAACATGGTAACTGTGCATGTCTTTTGTCATGGAAACATGTTTTAGAAAGATGGTAGATGTTGTTTACCTTCTGTTGTCTTCCCCTTTCCAACTTCAGTTGTTCTATGAAGTTCAATTTTTCTGCTATCTACACAATTAAACAAATGACTCATATTTGGCTGTGTTTTCAACAATCATTCATTTTTCCTCAAATGAAAGATATGAGTGGCTGTTGAACTTGGCAGTTAAAATCATGCATTGTAGCATGTGCACCCACAGAAAATTACACTTTATAATGTACAAATCTAAAGAAAATACTAGGTAATAAAAAGAAAGTGAGAGGAAAAAAAGTGAATGAAAGAGGCACCTGTTGGTCAAATTCAGCACGATCAATTGCTCGAATATCACTATGGAGCTTTAGGTCAATAGGCCTTGTTCTCTCTTTAACTGTAGGTTTTAACAAGCACTGCAACAACAAGTGACAATAAGCTAAGAAATCCATTAATATGAGCACTGTAATAAGTGGCACCAAAAGAATGATATTAAGCTAAGTAATTCATTACAACTAGCTCTGTAACAAGTGACACCAAAAGAATGCCATTAAGCTATATAATTCACTACCAATTAACAAGTAAACATGACAAGCTCTGTAAACAAGTGGCACCATAAGAGTGATATTAAGTTCATTAATTCATTACAATTAGCCAGTACACATGACTAGTACTGTAACAAGTAACATCAAAAGTGTGATATTAAGATAAGAAAACTTGAAGCCAAATTTGTCACAACCCAAATACAGGACTTGCATGAAAAGATGACCTCACCTCCGGTTCATCTGTTGTCCACGGAAGACCTTGTGCAATTGGTATCCTCATCTTTTCTTCTTCAGCCATCATGTCTTGTTCTTTCTTCATCAATTCTTCCTCTTTCAACTTTCCCCTTTGCTACAGTGTCATTGCATCACAAATGTTACTCTCCAAACTCAAGTCATTGAAAAATTAAAAACAAAAACTGCATATAAAATCAAATCAATCATCACAAAATTACCTCTGTCCTAAGGTTAAATGGTTTTTGCATAGTGACTCTTTGCTTCTCCTTCCTCTTCCACCTGCTCCCTCCAAAAGTCCCAGATGACTCCAAGCTCTGAAGAAACACAATCATTAAAATTCAAAATTGAATTAGTCAGCCATCAACCATTCTATCACTTAATAATATAATGAAAACACCATCTGAAGTCTTACATTTCTCCTGCTTCTTCTACCCCCAGAAGTCCTAGTAGACAAACTGCAGCACCACCAAAGACACAATACATAAAAAAAAGAACAACAACACAATAGCAAATGACACACAAATGAAGAAAAGTGAGTTGAGACCTTAATCTTAGGTGCAGTTCTACAATTAGATTTGAAGTTTTACTTAAAAATCTATGTTGACCTTTAAACCAAACTTTTATAATGAGAATTACCAAAGTGAAACTCTAATTTTGATTGGAGAAGTTTTCTCCCTGAGCTAACCACAACACTGTGCACCAAAAGGCAACTCAGAAACTACATCTAAGTTTTATCCTTAATCTAATCAAGTAGAATCAAAAGTCAAACCTTCTACTGCTACCATCCCAAGAGGAAGAAACTGAAATCCCTTGATCCAAGCCAAGCTTCTCGGATGTCAAAACCAAATCAGAAGTACAATAAAACGAAGAAGAATCAGAAACAGAACCATCAGCAGCTGCAACTGCCTTATGATGTTCTTCAAATTGCAACCCAGACAAAGCCCATTTCATGGCCTTGCTTTTATTATCTTTCTCTCCATGATTATCATCCTCCTTGTCATCCTTTTCCTCTGAACTTTTGGGTGTAGTGAGAAGCTTCTCGAAGGCCTTGACCAAATGCATAACCTTTCCCAACCCATCTTCAGGAACACTCTTCCGCCCCTCTTCCAATAACCTACCCCTCTCCCTCCTTCGTTTCACATTGAGACCGCCTTCTTCTTTTTCTTCATCCTCCACTGTTTCACTTTTCGTTCCCTCAATTTCAACAGCACTCACACTCTCACACTCAGCTTTTGCCTCTTCTTCATCATCATCATCGCAACCCTTATTCTCTTTGAGAAAAAACTCTTCTTGAGAAGCCCTGAGAGTCTGATACGCCACGCAAACGCACTTGGCGCCACCGTTGTGTTTGCATTTACACGAAACACTGTTGTTTGGAAGACCCTTTTGATTCTTCTTCTTGGCCACCACGAACTTCCTCTGCCGGATCCTGTTCTGCGGGGATTGCACAACTGGGTTGGTGGTGTTTGACTTGGAGGATCTCAAAGCAGGGGACTTTGAAGAAGGGCTTTGAAGAAGACGGTGAGAAACGTTAGGGTTCGCATTCTCTGCGTTTCTTGAGGGTTTCTTTGAGGGTGTGGTGGCCATTTGGAATGAGAATTGGGTGTGAGAATGAGAGAGTAAGGAAGAGAAAATGGTGAAAAAAATGAAACAGAGTGAGAAAATTGTGAGTGCAGAAATGAATAGAGAAAGAGAGGGTTTTCATTGTAACGGCTAGTTTTCGTGTATGATTTCCGTTTAGGGTTCTGACCGTTGCATTTGTCATCACTCTCAATTGCTCATACGCTGTCATATTTTTATTATTTTCTTTTCATAAATCCAACATTATTTATTACTATCTTATATTCACTACTGAAAAAAAAAATAATTCTTGTAAAAATTATTATTAGATTTATTAAAAAATATGTTTACAAAATATAATTATAAAATAAATAAATAGATTTTGTACTATAAATAATTAATTAATTTTATATAAAATAAGATATATTGATAAAAATAAATTCGATAATGACATGAGATTTTGGTCTTTTTTTCTTTTAATATTAGATTTTAGATTTTTAAAAAATTCATAATTTTGTCAGATATTCTTTATTTGTTATGTTTAATCTTAAGAAAGAGGAACTGAAATGGAATAAAGAAAGAAATAAGGAATATAATTAACATTGGTTTAAATAAATTTACCCGGAGCTCTACAAACGTTGATTAATTTTATTCACATTTAATAATTCCCATTTTTTAAGAGCATAAAAATCGAATAAATTTAAAATTAATTAAAACCCTTTTGGAGTAAAAAAAATATATTAAGGAATGTAACATAAATTGAGTCTAATATGGATTTAAATAAATTTACCAGTCTTTAAAATTATTTAACGTTATTAACATTTTAATTAAATACGTGCAGATATATTTAATTTGATTTTGTAGATGAGAAATTTTGAATAAGTTAAAATTCTTTTTTCTGGGTAAAAAAAAATAAGGAATGCAATATGAATTTTGAGTAAATACAGGTTTAAAGAAATTTACCTGGACTTTCAGATAATTAATTAACATTTTAACTAAATATATACGTATTTTGTCTGATACATGAAGTGTTGAAATTCCGAATCAATTAAAATTAATTTAAAACTTTTCAGGGTGAATTATGAGCTAACAAACGTGATAGAAAATAAAAAAAGTTTATTTAATTGAGTCATTGAGCTTAAATAGTTATTTAGTTAAAAAAAACTGCTTGCAAAGTCAAATAAACAAAAAAAAAGTGCAATGAAGACAAAGAACAGCAAATGGGTTTAATTTAGTTTATTCTTAAAAAATATTACTAGTTTTTATAATTCGTTAAGAAAAAATAAAAATAAATTATTACTTTTTTAGAAATAAGTTATCCCAAAGAAAGAGGAAAAATAAGACTGATATAAAAAATCATACATCTTAACAACCTTAATTTTAAATAGATTCTCCATATTTAATTTAGATTGAAATTAACTTTTAACTAATCTAATTTTATGTCTAATTTGTTTTTATTTTGAAAATAGTAATAAAAAAATTATATGGATAAAAAAAATAAAAAAAATTATATGGATAAAAAAAATAAAAAAAATCACTCTCACTCATTTATGATTGTCTAGTGTATACCCAAAAAAAAGTTAGGATAAACTAAATGGTCCACCAACTAAAAAAGAGATTGGTTTAGTGGATTATTTTTGTAATATATATATATATATATATATATACCCTACTTTCTGTAATTTTATTTTGGGTCTGTATTGCGCTGAAAAAATAAACACAAGTACTTTCATATGTTGTTTCTCAGGTAAGGACGCACGTCCATAAACAAATCACAGAAAGAAGATACGGGGAAGAAAAGCCATGACGTTTTGTTTTCGGAAAATCGGTTTTGTTCACTCTCGGTCCGGGACTTACCACGTCTTACTCCTTGGGTATTTTGGTCTGAAATTTTTACCAGACGTTCGTCACTGTGTCTGTCGAGTTTTGGCTGAGATTTGAGCCCCAGATTCGTCCCACAGGATTGACAATAAATATTTTATTCATCACTGTCAGGGCCGAAAGGAAGGTTCGTTTGTGTGCGAAACTGTTTGATTTTTTTCGTGGGCGAATACTCATCCGTTTGACCTGAAAGTTGTCGCGTTTTGTCCCAAATTCAGTGGAGATTCTTACGTGGATTTCTAGGAAAAAAATATTTCGGGAGAATTTTTCAGAAATCTTGTGCAAACCAAGACTATCTTCTACCAAAACATGTGAAATTTCGCCCTACTTTCTGCAATTTAATTCTGTGTCCGTATTGCGCTGAAAAAATTCACACAAGTACTTTCATATGTTGTTTGCAACCAGGTAAGGAGACATGTCCGTAAACAAATCACAGAAAAAAGATACGGGGAAGAAAAGCCAGGACGTTTTGTTTTCGGAAAACCGGTTTTGTTCACTCTCGGTCCGGGACTTACCACGCCTTACTCCTTGGGTATTTTGGTCTGAAATTTTTACCAGACGTTCGTCACTATGTCTTTCGAGTGTTGGATGAGATTTGAGCGTTAGATTCATCCCACAGGATTGCCAATAAAATTTTTATTCATCGTTGCCAGGGCCGGAAGGAAGGTTTGTTTGTGTGCGAAACTGTTTGATTTTTTTCGTGGGTGAATACTCATCCGTTTGACCTGAAATTTGTAGCGTTTTGTCCCAAATTCAGTGGAGATTCTTACACGGATTTTCAGGAGAAATTTATTTCGAGAGAATTTTTCAGAAATTTTGTGCAAGCCAAGGCTATCCTCTACCAAAACTTGTGAAATTTCACCATACTTTCTGCAATTTTGTTCTGGGTCCGTATTGCGCTGAAAAAATTCACACAAGTAATTTCATATGTTGTTTGCACCCAGGTAAGCAGACACGTCCATAAACAAATCACAGATAGAAGATACGGGGAAGAAAAACCAGGAGGTTTTGTTTTCGGAAAACCAGTTTTGTTCACTCTCGGTCCGGGACTTACCACACCTTACTCCTTGGGTATTTTGGTCTGAAATTTTTACCAGACCTTCGTCACTGTATCTGTCGAGTTTTGGCTGAGATTTGAGCCCCAGATTTGTCCCACAAGATTGGCAATAAATTTTTTAGTTATCACTGCCAGGGTCGAAAGGAAGGTTCGTTTGTGTGTGAAACTGTTTGATTTTTTTTGTGGGCAAATACTTATTCGTTTGACCTGAAATTTGTCGCGTTTTGTCCCAAATTCAGTGGAGATTCTTACGCGGATTTTCAGGAGAAAACTATTTCGGGAGAATTTTTCAGAATTTTTGTGCAAGCCAAGGCTATCCTCTACCAAAACTTGTGAAATTTCGCCCTACTTTCTCCAATTTTATTCTAGATCCCTATTACGCTGAAAACATTCACACAAGTACTTTCATATGTTGTTTGCACCCAGGTAAGGAGGCACGTCCATAAACAAATCACAGATAGAAGATACGGGAAAGAAAAGCTAGAACGTTTTGTTTTCGGAAAACCGGTTTTGTTCACTCTCGGTCCGGGACTTACCACGCCTTACTCCTTGGGTATTTTGGTCTGAAATTTTTACCAGACGTTCGTCACTGTGTTTGTCGAGTTTTGGATGAAGTTTGAGCCCCAGATTCGTCCCACAGGATTGGCAATAAATTTTTTATTCATCAGTTCCAAGGCCGAAAGGACGGTTCGTTTGTGTGCGAAACTGTTTGATTTTTTTCGTGGGCGAATACTCATCCGTTTGACCTAAAATTTGTCACGTTTTGTCCCAAATTCAGTGGAGATTCTTACGCGGATTTTCAGGAGAAAACTATTTCGGGAGAATTTTTCAGAAATTTTATGCAAACCAAGGCTATATCCTCTACCAAAACTTGTGAAATTTCGCCCTACTTTCTGCAATTTTATTCTGGGTCCGTATTGCGCTAAAAAAATTCACTCAAGTTGATATGATTCCAATAGCAAGATATGAATGATTCTTTGACATTTTATGGAATCAACTTGAGTTGGGGAATGAATAAGCACTTTTAATAGAATTGGATCAATGTTCTATGTTTCAAGAACTTACCAAAACTTGCACCAAACACCAAACACCAAACTCACATGGAAGACCCATTTCTTACCAATTGAACCGATTAAATTGAACAAGAAAGCAAATGCACCGATTAAAAAGCTTAAGAACTGAAATGCACCGAACAAATTAAGAAGAAATGAAGAAGAAACACTTGAAACCAGCAAAAGAGCATAAGAACCGAACACTACATGAATTTAAGCTCAAAACACCGAATAGAAAGATCCCAGACATGTTTTTGAATTCAAATGAACTTGGAAATGAAATGAAAAGATGAAGAAGAGAGGAACTTATGAGAATGGAGAGCTTGGTTGATGGTCACACCACTTGAAGTGTGAAGGCTCCAAGATAAGTGAGCAAATGCCGCCACTTGAGAGAACCAAGGCACTCAAGATAAGACAAGGTAGAGGAGAAGACAAAGTTCTCACACAATTCTCTCTCAATTT
>Ga0123342_1002207_pt1 | contig 32532 bp, 11 predicted proteins | sample Turbeawhitnodule_FD_89960 | JGI IMG/M metagenome (GOLD analysis project Ga0123342, IMG submission 89960) | Root nodule microbial communities of legume samples collected from Mexico - Turtle bean Mexico white nodule | ecosystem: Host-associated > Plants > Roots > Nodule | place: Mexico: Nepantla... | reverse complement strand
TATAAATAGGAGGTCAATGTAAGAAAAAGGTAAGAGTGATTTTTATCTGATGAACACTACATCTTTTCTGACTTTGGCATCGGAGCGACTTGCAGGTACACCCCCCATCTGTGTGAAGGAGAAACCGAGAGCACCTAGCTGAGCGAGAAGCCGAGAGCACCCAACGTGAGGAGAAGTCCAGAGTATCCAGCCCAAGAAGAAACCGAGAGAGTCCAGCCCAAGATTAGAATATTTGTATAAGAGTTAAATCTTGTCAACCTGAGTCTAGTGTTCTTGGTCCTTGTTGTAAGAACAATTTTAGTTTACAATTAAAAGAATTTTATTTTTTATTAGATCTATATTTCAGTGAAAATTTATTTTTTATTTAATTTTTAACAATTATAATATAAAATAGTTATTAGATTGTTTTTTTTAAGTAAGCACAAATGTAGTTTTTATTCTTGAAAAGATTTATTTTAATAGATCACAAATCATAGAAAAATCATTTTAATCATGTAAAATAATCTAAAGTGGTAAAGTTTTTCTTTTTAGTGTTTTAAATAGATCTTCGAGAATTGAATTCAAGTTTTCTAACTATTACTTTGTTTTAAAGCCTTTTCTCAAATATTAACAATAATAATATCTACTTCCATTATTAAAATAATCCTACTCTCTTGATCATAAATATGTAAATACAAATATTAAAGTATTTTTTAAGTAAATTAAAAAAAATCACTAAAAAACAGAAATATAAATTCATTTAAAAGTTAAAAGTTAAATTATTTAAAACGAAAAAACAAAATAAAACAACCTCTTGAATTTGTTGATGCAGAGATTCTAATGGTAGTTTTTAAAAAAGATGAAATATAGAAAGTGAGTCTTAGGACGACGGCACACCACTACGGGTTTTTCCTTTTTAAGGACTTCATGTTTGAGCCAGAATTCAATAATAATAAAATAAAATGAAGTAACATAAAAATAGGGAAAATTGATATTTCTAAAAATAATACATAAATTAAGTAATGAATTACAAATTTTGTTAATATAATTATTGTAAAAGAAGACAATTTTGAAAAGTATTCATTTTATATACACTTTTTTTATATTTAAGTGAAACATAATATATAGAACTCATGAAAAGTTACATATTTCATTGTTATTCTCAGTAAAATAATTCTTTCATTTTATATATTTTTTATTTAGTCTATATTTGGATTAGGAAGTAAAAAGTGAGAAAGTGGAAAAGAATAAATAAATGAAATAAAATAAAATGAAATGAAAGATAAATTGTTTAAATTAAGGGAACAAGTGTTTAAAAGTGAGGAGGAATAAAATTAAAACATTGTCCGTGATTGATATAATTAAAAAAAAATTATGTATTAATTATAGAATTTACAAAAATAATCAAATTATTATTCTATTAAAAAATATATTTGAGTAAATATTAAAAAATGTTTAAATCCATGTAATCTTTGTCGAAATTTGTCCATGTACTAGTCAGGTATCCTCTTGTAAACTATCATCAATTATTTCATGTCATTATTCATAATTTTATAAATATGTAACATTTAAAAAAATTAAAAATATGTCATTGTAATCATGTCTTAAAAAACAATTATACATTAAAGTTATTCAAGAAAAAAGGAAGAATCGTAAAAGTAAAAATATAAGTTAAATTACAATTAAAATCGAATATTTGGTGAATCTCATTAATTTCTTAGTGATTTCTTTTAAAAGGTAGCTAAGATTCGAAGAAGTTATAAATAATTTTTTTTACAGGTGTCAAATAGTTCTATTTGAAGCCACTAAAAGATAAATTCACATAATAAATTACAATAATCCAAATTAAAAAATTCTAAAACAATAAAAAAGTCATATTTACTTATGCCTTCAATTCAATCAATTTCTTAGTGAATCATTTTAAAGGGGGAACTACAGCATAGGCTCAAAGAAATTAAAAGAAGAGTGACATTTATAAAGTAAAATATATTTATTATACAACTCAAAATATAAATATTTTAATTAGATAAATTAAAATATTAATATATATTATTATATTATTAAAGTAGTTATCAAGTGGGTGTATTTTTTTTAATGTCAAAGTATGGTTTTTTAAGTGTGTAATTTTTTTAGGTGCGTTTATAAAAAAACCGGTAAATAACGTATTAATTTTGTCATGTTTAAATAGTGTAATTATTTTTGTAAACTTTTAAAATGTTAAGTTTTTATATTTCGATATTATAAAATGTATTATTTTTATTTAATAATATATTTTATAAAGTATTAAAATTTACTAAAAGACACTATTAATAGGTACAATATATACTTTCATTTTTTAACCGTCGAAAGTTAAAAAAATAATTTTATTTATTTATCATTATTTAATTTTTAAGATAGTATTATTTATTTTTAATTTATTTAAATTTTTTATGGTAAAATAAAAAATTGATTACAATGAATAAAATATATTGTATTTTTTTATTTTTTAACATATTATGTAAAGAGGAGTGGAATATTATAAGATAGATAAAAGTAAGAAGAGAGTGCAACATTCGAATTTCTAAAAATAAACCTATTTTACAAAAAAAATTACCGAGATAAACTCATGATCAATTTAATGATAAATTTTCCATCCACTTTTTTATACCTTTGCGTATTAATTGTGAAAGTATTTTAATATTTTTTAAACTTTTAAATATTTAAATAACTTTAAATGAACTATAACTTTACATTTTTTTAATAACTTCAACTGCATGTTATAGTTTCCGTCTAATCGTTATTTTTAAAAATTATATATTTCAGAAAATATTTAAAAATGAATAGGATATGAGTAACCTAAACTCAATTATAGTGGTTTATAATAAGAAAACAATAAAAAAAGGTGGTATGTTGGTTAAGTCTGGTACAAAAGGATTGGGGTGCAGCAATGATTGTTGGTTTGTGTTTATAAAAGTATGGAAATGAATGGACGGTGAGCGAAGTTGGTGGTGCAACCACAGCCAGTGCCACTGTTGCTGCCCAATTATGTTGCCTCCAAGTGGAGCACCGCCCCTCTATCATTCCCTCTTTCTATGCATTCATAGATTCCACTGTTGCTATTCTCTTTTCAATGGTCTTCCAGATTAAATGTTTCAATTTTTTAATGTACCAAAACAAATGTTTAAAATTCCATTCCCTATGGTTTCTGTTCAGGAAAGTTGTGGTGCTCATCTTTAGGGGCTTGTGGCTTCGATTTTTGTATGATTTATGGTCGCAGAGACTCTGCATTCTATCATCACCACTCACGGATCACTCACTTCAACTTAACTCGCAAAAAATAAACTAGGGTACAGATATTTTGGCAACTCTATTGAAGTTGATCTAGAATACATCAGTTGACGTGATATTTTTAATATTAAAGAAAGATGGTACGGGTCTTACTTGTTCAGTTGGAAAATTGACAAATTATATGATTTGGAATGTGTGTTTTTTTTTTAAAAGACACTACATTCGTGAAAGCGTTTGTCGAAGCAACAAAAGGAAGAGAGTTTGTTCTTCCACTAATTGGTGTGTCATAATACATCGAAACTTAGGTGGATGGATCGTTGACGTGGCATAAGCGTTTTTGTAAAATGACAATCATAAGAGAAAATTTTAATTTCGTTTCAGAAACCGCTAATAACGCTAAATAACGGAAATCAAACCAAAAGCAAAACAAGCAAACAAATAAGGTAGTACCCAACCAAATCAAAATACATACCTGATTCGAAATTACACTCTTCAACTGAAACCGTAATGACAACACACCTCTTTGAAGCTTCCTTCTTCCTTCAATAATTGTCGCACACTTGTTTACCAGCCAATCCAAAACTCTAACTGCCGCACTCCAAAACGCCTCAATCGAAAACCTCGCTATTCCAAACGTTCCCAATTGAAAAAGTACACAAATTCCAGCCTCTTCTTTCACAATGTTGGCATTTCGCAACGTTGTCCCTTCGCAATCGAAAACACAATAATGTACCTTCGCAATCCACAAACACATCGATCAGTGGAAGAACAAATCCTCTTCTTCCTTTTATTACTTCGACAAACACTTTCACGAACACAATTTCTCTCAGAAACCAAAAACGCACATTCTAAATCCTATAATTTGTCAATTTTCTAACTCAACAAGTAGGACCATACGATCTTTCTTTAATATTAAAAATATCATGTTAACTGGATGCATTATAAAGCAACCTTCAAAATATCGTTACCCTTCTAAATAACCTTATACCATAACAAATGTAGATTATAAATTAAGTTTATTATTAATGCTAAGATGTCAAAACAAATATGATGTATCAAAAGTAATGGTAGTTAATTTTTTTACATGGTGATGATGAAATCTCAAATTTATTAATATTATAAAAGTTGTAACATTCTTTAACTGTTCAATTTGTGAGATATAAAACCGTAGAAATTCTTAACAGTAACTACGTTTATTATCTTGTGACAATTTAGTGGTCAGTTTTGTCCCTATTATAACACCGTGTAGCTTGTGAAATTTTACTTATTCTTTTCGTCGTTTTATTAAAATAAATTACAAACCCAAATAACTAGAATTTTTTTTCATCTGATTATATTTCTCTTTCACTTTTCTTGAATGAATAACTCTTTGTTGCACTAGTTTTCTTAAATATGCTTTTCCTTTTCTTTTAACTCACGATTCATAAAGAAAGAAAGTAGTATAATTGATTGATTTTATTAAATTAATAAAGATTGATAGTTTATTTATAATGTAATTTAAAAATTGTCTTTAAGTAATATTCCAAAATATAAATATTTTTTTAAAGATTAGTTACAAAATTAAAATAATATTAATTTTAAAAAACAGTTATAAAAAATGCAAAAAAAAAAAAAAAATCCTTACACATCTCGTTTTCTTTTTCAATTCTTTTTTTTCCTATAAAATTCCTCACAAATCTCCTAAATCAAAATAAGAAAATCTTCCTAAATCATCTCAAATTAATCCAGGTAAATCGTCACAAATAGTAAATAATGTCTAATGGAGAGAAAGAAGATTTGAGAAGTTACAAATAATTCCTGTTATTTATCAGAGAGAATACAGATAAAGCATAGTTATGAGTTTTCCAAAGGAGATGCAATGAAGCTAACAAAGTGGTCTTAACTCTTTAGAGAGAAATACAACAACTGATGTAGATGATTGACTCAGAGTGAATAATCCCCAAAAGTTCTGTGAACTTCGAGAGACATGTAACATATAAGTGACCAAAGAGGTCGTGTGTTGAAATCAGTGGTTGAATTTTTTGCCCAAAACCATAGCTCGCAGGTCAGCAACATCAATCTCGTTGGTGTTCTCAGGTTTGTAGTAACCTGTGACAGGGTCAGGGACCCACGAAACCTTTTCAGCACCTCTCCCCTTCTCCTCCCCTGATTTTGGGGTTATGTTGCCGCTGATGGAGGCACCTCGTCCTCTGGTTGCGCTTCGTGTCGCCGCCGCCGCCGCGAACCCACGCCTGTTCCAACATAAAACCACATGAACATTAATCACCACTTTTACCGATTCTTTATCCCTCACTTCACAACCCGTTACAACAAGATTCCCCCTTTCGTAATAAAGGAGACAAAAGAGAAGAAAAAAGATCCCTCCCACCCAAAAAAAGCCAGCAAGTGCGGCTTTTGAAATATAGCTGAGAAAAAGAAAGAGAAACGGTTGGTGTACCTGGTGAGAGTGTTGGAGAATCCGTCGGCGACAAGAGCAGAGAGAACCTTAACGGTAGTGAAAGAGCGAGCCATGGTGATTGAGTTGACGAAAGGGTGTTCAACTGCGGAAAGCTTGTTCCTCGGATGCGAACGAAGAACAGGAAACAAACTCTCCACAGAAGACTAGAGAAACCTCTGTGGTCTAGAACGTTCTTGAAGGCAAGCTGTTTTGTTATGAAGTGGGAGAGAGAAGTGGTCGGGTATATATAGGCGAAGGAGAAGGTAAGGTACGCGTTGGGGAAAAACGCAAGATACAGCCTCCCACCTATTCGTTCATTTCTAGAGCCATTTAATTCTATTACAACCTTTTCTTTTTCAGCGCCCAATTCTTTTTCCTAAAAAACCCCACAATTACATGGATATATCGTATGTACAATGTATTTGTCCAATCCAATGTTTCAAACTTCTAAAATAATTTTCCTCTCCTCAAACAACAGTCGTGTACATACGGGAAAACAAATGGAGAAAAAAAAAATATTTGTCGAATCAGAATTTCAGAATCGCGAAATTTATTCATAAATATTGTATGGAACTATGATTGGCATGAACTAATAATTATGCGAGGAAAAGTCGGCGTTCGGCAGTGGTAAAATACTTTACGGATTCAGTGTTCTCCACATCACTAACTATAACGACCGTTCTTCGCATGATAGTGTGACATCAAACCATCCACGTGGCAACGCTAGTGGGAATTTTGAAAGAGACTGTGGGGCCGTGTTCTGTCAAAAGAATCCTAATGTTGTGTTCTGTGTTGCAGCGTGGTATTATGAAAAGAAAAAGGAGGAAGTATATAAATTTAAAAATTAAAACAAGGGAAAAAAACAAATTTGATTGTTTGAAAAGATTAATTTTGTGATTGATAATAACATAGCATAGGAGTAGGAGACCGAGCTTGACGCGTAGATCACGAGGCTTGGAGGTGAAGTCTGAATGTGGGGTTGTTTTGACTCTTCTTCCATTTGAACTTTACAACTTTGCCAACTTGTTTGTGAGTGGCGTCTTACATGAGTTATTATTGACTAAACCAATGGTCCTTCCTGGGAATCTTCTAAAGCCGGTTGACAAGTTCTTAGAAGCGGAATTAATTGTTTAGGAATTCTACCAGTGGGACGTGTTTTGGGTTGATTCGAATGTAATAACTCGGTTAGATAAATCCACTTGAAAAATATTTAGTTCGGTTTGAATAATAGGTTCAATTTTCATGAGATCGCTTCAGATAATTGACAATTTAAATTAAAAATAATAATTAAAGATAAAATAACATAGTGATTAACAAAATTAGTTAGATGTATATATATTTTAGATGTAAATAAAATTGATAAAGATAAAAGTTGCATGAACTTTATTCTGCAGCAGAATATTCTTGTTGATAAAATTATATTTTTGTTGATGAAATTGTTGAAAGAATGTCTATAAAAGGGGTTAAGACTCCAAGTAGAGATAAGTTTTTCTAAGAACTTTACACTAATATGAATTTTTATAGTTTGAATGTTCTCACTAACTTGATCGTCAGGGTGTGATTAACAAGTTGAGTCACTGATCACAAAGCACTAGCATCTTGGTTCAACAGTATCTTAGCGCTTCAATCCGGAGTTCACTTTCAAGTCTGCAAGAATCAATACCTATTTTAAGTTCACTTTACTTTTTATTTTTAAAATAAAAAAAAAATATTTACGTTGTTAAAACTCTTATTTTTTTAATATTTTTTTATATATATGTGAAAAAAAGATAGAGTGGACTTAAATAGGAGTACGCTTATATAATTTTTTTAATAGGTATTGTTATTATATGACAAATAATCTTACATTTATTTAGAAGTCAAAAGTCAACAATAATTTAGATATAAATTTCTCAATAATAATTTAAATATGTATTTCTCATTTATTCTTTTATATGTCTTTTTCAGTCCGTTTGTTTTCAAGAAAAAATAAATAAAGTATTTAAGAAAATATAATAATCAAAAGAATAAAAGGTTAAGATTACTAATAATTGTTTTTACTTTTTTTTAAATAGATGCTTTAATGTTAGGTATCATTATGCAACTTGACATCTCATGCTGACACCTCAAGTAACAACAATCAAAATTATTTTTCCTTTAGTTTTTACTTTTAATTTTTTTAACATTTTAAAAGATATTGGCAAGAAAACTTATATATAATTTACTTTATTACCCTTTTTCATTTTAAACTCAAATTATAATACATTTTTATGTAAATTAAAATTACAATCTAAACACAACAAATATAAACAAAATTATAAAAATTATTAGTATTAAAAATAATATAATTAACCATATTATAGATATAATAAAATATATATTATGTTTCAACCACGGAAAATAATATTTTAATTAAAAATAATTAGAATCTAAAAAAATCAAATTATTTTTTCAATAATTTTTAAATATAAGGATAAATTTGTAAATTTATATTTTTATCAATTAAAAAAATACAATTTCAATGTCACATTACTCACAATTTTTTTTCACACTTTTCACTCTATTTACCTTAATTTAAGTAACTTCATTTTCTTCACATTTTCTCTTATAATCATCTCAAATTCAATCCCTCAAATTCATTTTCTAATCCAAACAAACATAAGGATATAATGTCGATAAAACTTCAAACTTAAAAAAAACATCTTGAATATGTTAATTAACCTTAACTATTTTATCTCAATATATTTAAGTTCAGAAGATATATAAAACTTTTTTATGGTTAAATTAATGTTAGTTTTTTTTTTTAAAATAATGTTATACATATATGAAATGAATATTATTTAATTTATTAAAATCATTATTGGTTAAAAAATATTAATTCTTTTATTTTTAGTATTTATTTAAGTTCATGTGAATTAAATTAATATTAATATAGTTTTTTAATATTTATTTTAATGCAACAACCGTTTGAATGTTATAACATTAAAGAGGTTGAAAATCGTGGATAGAATTATAACATTAACAAAAAAATATAAATATTTATTATGTTATAATATTAATGGAGGTTTAAAGTTGCATATATAATGTTATGATATCAAGGAAGGTTGAAACAATTGATAATGCTATTTCTTTAGTAGAGTTCAACACAGAAAAATATCAATATATACAATGTAAAAAATTATACAATGCTGTTTCCTTTACAATAATTCAGTTTCCCTAAATTCTAAACCACCAAGTTCTTAGTATGCAAAATTTAATGTTAAAAAGTATTTTTTTTAAAAATATTTTCTCTCTTATATTACTTGTCCTTTAAAATTTAAAATTATGGTTTTCAGTTAGTTTATAATATAATTTGATTTGATCTGGTCGAAATCATGAATTATTTTTATGTTATATTTACTATAATTTTATAATAATTTATCTTTCTTTGATTTTTATGTTATTTTTTGTTTTCATGCTACATAGTACATGAATAAATCACGTTACATATATAAGTGACTTATAAATCAGCGTAAAGAATTTTTATGTGTATACTTTTATGTTTTATTCTATTTGATAACTTTAGTTATTTAAACTTTGTTAAGTATATATAATTAAACTCTGTAACTACATTTTTATAATTATATTTTTGTTGTATAGTTTGTTTGAGTTGTTATGTTATATGATCTTACTAAATAATATTTGTTAAATAATATTTTTTTCACTAACTTGCACCATTTTTTAAAACATTATTTTCTAACTTTCTTTTACATTTATTCTTAAACTATTTCTTAATTTTTTCTTTACATTTTTTTTATACAAGGGATGGCTTTGTTATATATATATTTTGTTGATTATTTATATTTTTTTTATCTTTATTATAAGATATTGTTGAATGTGTACTTTATCTTTGTTGGAGTGTATACTTATAGAACAATTTTTTATATTGAATCTGTATTAGAATGGATTAATTTAATATTAGGACAACATTTCGTACAATTATATAATCAAATCTACAAATTGAGGTTCTTAAGTTTTTTTATAATTAAAATGATTTTGTAAATAATTTAACAACTTTTCGCTATCATCTAATTTTGTGAAAGATAGTTAAAATCAATATTTCTATAAACTTTTATAATTATATAAATTATTAGCATAAATAATCAAAGGCATTGTAATATAACTAGGAAGTGATTTAAAGGTCTGAAGAGAAATAAAAATATTTAATGACACATCTAATATGAGAGAAAAAGTATGAGAGGAGAATTGTCAAGTTGATGGAGGGAATGAGACTGTATAAGAGTTTACCCTTTGGGGAAAGTCAAGAGCCATTGCATATCTTTCTTTTTAATTAATGCACCTTGTTTCCTATATTCTAGACTATAGAATATAGAATATATATACACCATAAAGACTGCAATTCATAAACATATGCTTAATCATTCTCATCTAATACTTGACTTTTTTAATTAATTTAAAATTATATAATTTTACTTTATTCATATTATAAAAATATTGTATTAATTTTGCTACCAGCTTTAGCTCTGATATTATATTTAACAATAAATTTTATTTGTAAATTGTTAATTAATACTTTACATGTATTCCTTTCCATTTTGCATTTTAATAAACATGAAGTGAGACATTTTGATGGCATTAGAACATAAATTTAGGCAAAAAATAAATAGTGGAACACAAGTCAGCCAAAAAGTTGGGTTCTACTTCCTCCATATGCATCCTTATCCATTAGAACATGCAACAGGGATCAACAAGGACTTTGTTAAGAAATATGTTATATAGAATTCCCTGAATGTTTTCTTACAAGTACATCATCATAAAGTTATTGATTAAAAAAGTCAATACTAAACATCACCTTAAATGTCAATCTGTAAAAAACATTTAACTTAAAGTAGACGCCTACGTGTGTAGTTGCGTTTGTTATGAAGGTTGTCCATTTTTCTTGTATGTTTTTAAATTATTATATAGATAAATAAATCAGTTTATTTAACTGAAGAAAAACCTGAATACGTTATACCTAGTAAAAGAATGAATGAAAAAAATGTGAAGATGATTTTTGTCGTGTTCTGTTCCATAGTCAAGTCACAGCAATTACTCATTGCACACCCTTCTACGGAAAGGATACAAGTCCATATTCTATTCGGCCCACACTAAAACGAAAGTGAAAGTAACTACAATGACTTTGTTTTGCATCTCTATATTTTCTTCTTTTTATAAAGTAACGATAAAAACTCATATTATTCTTTATATTATCAACTTCACTTATTATATTACTAACATCACTTATTATAAGTTTATATATGTTGATCTTTATTCCATATTCGAATAATGTTTTTTCAGACTATTTTTCAGAAATTCACAACTCAAGCCAAAGGTTTCTTTAACTTTGAAGAATTCATTTAGTGACGATTCATATTTTAGTAAAAATATTTTATTCATCTTTAGATAGCATATACTATTTTTCATGGCCCATCAAAAACTTATTTGCATATTTGGTTTAATTGATTTTTTTTATATCCAATAAAAAAAGACAATTAGGCAGATTCTTCCTGCACCAAATCATTTTGGACTGCACCCAATATACGTAAATAAAAAAAAACTAAAATATCCTTAATGAAATGAAAATTAAGGTTTAGGTGAAATGTGCACCCAACCCAACAACATTGCATTTTTTTTTTTGTTTGTGAGAAGGCAGCGTGCGGAGAAGACTGTGAGGCAGCGCGTGGAGAAGGAGACAAAGCCACCAAAGAAGGATTGAAGCCACCGCGCGTTGCCTCCTCACAGTGATCACAGAAAAATGGTGCAATGCTGCTGGGTTGGGTGTGGGTTGGATGTGGGTTGGGTGCACATTTTACTAAACCCTAATTTTCATTTCATTAAAGGTATTTTGGTCTTTTTCTTTATGTATATTGGGTGTAGTCCAGAATGATCTGGTGCAAAGAGAATCTGTCAGACAATTATAGGATGAAGAAGTGTATAAAACACCTTAAAAGAAACCATAAAAGAATATTAGAATCTTGTTCAAAGATTAAAAATAAGATTGAGACCGCAGTTGGTTTCTTTAGCAAGGACAAATTATTATCATTTTTTAGTAAGACTTTAGTTTAAAATATAAAATAAATTATATGAGTAATTTGAGTTTATAATTTAGTTGTTTTTTCTTGCACCTCCATACCTTCTGCTGACACCCCATAGTTTATTTAATTCCATAAATACCCTCATGTAAAACATATAACTTTTATGGAGTTTTCGTTGTGGAGGTAAGTGCGTGAAGAGCTTGGTGAAGGTCACGGTAGTGGTTGTTTTCATAATGAGTTGCAAAGTGGTTTGTGGTTGTTTTTTGTGGTGGTGATAGTTGGAGGTGTGTGTTTATTGTATGCTTTTTCGTTTATAGTATAAGTTCTGGTGTGTTTTTTATTAAAAAAAACACATTCCGAATTGGAGAATTTAGAACTTATTCCTCAATAAGAAAAAAGGCTTATGGATTCTAGATTTTATAATGTATTTTTTTAATAAATACATTTTGGGTCTTATATTTTAACTTATGATTAATTAGGGTTAGCATTCTAAACCTACCTAGGGTTTCAATTGAGTTTCCATTGACCCAAAGAAACCTCTATAATGGTTTTAAAGCAAGGAGGGCACAACAAGGGGGTCGAATCTCAAAGAAGGTACAAGGAAAACATCAGAAGGAATGCGTAATTAGATACATTACACATTTTCCTTTATTCTTCTAGATCTATGATTTATTTTTTAATTTTGTCTCTCTTTTGGACCGATCATAGCATTATAAATAAATGTGCTCAATTCATATAAATTTAAACTTGAATGATAAGAGTTATGCTGTCCAAATTTGACAATAAACACTTGTTCTTTTTTTTAATTAGCAAATATAAACACTTGTTCTTGAACTCTCTCCAATATAGTTAGCCTAATTTTAAACTATTTCTTAGTAAGTTGACCTTCCCTCTCACTCTCCCTCTCCCAAACTCATTTCTCCACTTCAGATAGAAATTTCTATTCCTCTATTACCAACAAACTTTCGCAATTCTATTCAAAATTTCAAAACAAGACAATGGTAAAGGAAGAGATGCTACGTTTGTTAATATAACCATGGTTGTATGAAGTAAGTGTTTTTTCTTCTACTACTTTTTTTCTTACTTTCATGTTGTTGGAAATGAACCAAAACAAAATCCCTCGACAATAGAATAATCTCTCATGCACTGTATTTTATAGGACTAAAGCATTTTTCTCTTTCATATACAATGTTCACGCCAAAAGGAAAAGAAAAAGAAGAATGGGAAAAAAGATGGAATGGATAATTTGGAGTTTTACTTTGTAGTAGGCAGTATAGAGGCATTACGGAATGACAAACAACCAATAAAAGAGACATGAGTCACCATAATTAATAAAATTTTATAAATTCTCTTATTTCATTATTTTTTTTATAGTTAAAGTTGGTATTAGTGACAAAATTTGTTTCGTAACTAAAATACTTATACATGTTTCAATGATATTTAGTTTAACATAGTGATTAAAATACTTCTACATATTTCGATGATATTTAGTTTAACAACATAATTAAAGTTTTGTATTAATGATTTATCTTAATTAGTAATTATAATATTCCTTATATTAAAATAAAATAAATAGAGGTGATTTTAAAGTTACTACTAAAGCCACCGCCACTTTAAAATTATATATCTTTTTTAAAAACTTAATATTTTATTAACTAAAAATTAAATAATAACAATTGCAGACAAATACTAATTCATGATGGAATTTTGGTATCCATTTAAAACCGTTGCTAAATATAAATTTTAACGCTATTAAAGCGATTAGATGGAGATAACTATGTTTTATTTTATTTTTTTAAATTATGAACGTAATTAAATATTTTAAAAATAAAGTAATCAAATTAAACTTTTAAAAATAAAAATCATAAAAATATAATTTAACTTTTTTATACCCTTAATTTACTGTAAAGTCTACTATGAAATAATCACTCATTCTCGTGAATCTATTTATTGGTCTAGTAAAAATGTAAGTAACATGTGAGGTGAATTTTTTTTTATTTAAAACAAACATAGTGTCATTATTTTTTGTTTAAATAATTTCATTTTTTTTAATAATAAGGTTGAGATTTCTAACATTATTAGTTTTAAAAAACAAAACTTACATATTTCTTATTTTTTATGAATTAATTATTGCTTTTTATGCAAAGGATTAGAGGAGTATCAATAATATAAATTAAAATCAAACATATCTTCTTATTACATTCTAAAAATAATAATAAATGTCTTTTGTTATAAAATAAAAGAATAGTTTTCAAATAAATATTTTTTCATTCATCAAACGAGTGAAGATAATTTTTTTTTAATTCTTATTTCTATCTGTTTAAAAAACTCTTATCCACAATTCTTATGTCTTTCTATCTATTTTACCCTCTCTCTATTTCACCTTTAATCCAAACAAAACATTCATATATATATATATAATAATTACTTTAAATTTCATAAAATACACTTATAAGTTATTAAAATATTTTTTCCGAAAGTAAGAAAGCATATCGGTTAAAATTTTACATTTCAGCCGCAAATTTTAAAGTTGATTTGAGTTTTTCTTTAAATATGCTTTTAATTACAAAATAATAAAAATTGCTTTCACTATTTGTTTATTCACTTTTTTCTAGAGTAGTAGTAAAATGAAAATTTTCTCAAACCTTAGTTGTTGAAAGGTCGAAAAAATGGAGGAGAAAGAATCACGTTGACCATTAACTTCAACTTTTTCTTTACAAAGATGATTTTGCAGTTTAGGCCTTGAATTTAGTTCTTATTTAGATATTATTCCAGCGTGCGAAGCACACCTCATAAGTCAAGCCCTTGTATAAAAGCGGCGTCGTATGCTGCAAGTTGAAACAAAAGCTTCAAAATTGAAAGTTGAGTGAGTAAAATAACGTTACCCATTTCCCTCTAAAATGGCGTCAAGTAAAATGAGGGTGGAAGAGCTAAGAACGGAGCTCCACAACCGTGGACTCTCCATCACCGGAACGAAACCCACTCTGGTACTCTCTTACCAAATTCACACTCATTCACTCTTTCTCTTTTCTCTCTCTCTGATGCATCCATAATTCCAGCTACGTAGACTTGGAGCCGCTCTTCGCAAAGAAACTCGAAATGCGACGAGTGAAGCTGATGCTAGTTCCACTCGTAGAACTAGAAAGAGAGCGAGGGATTCGCACAATCAGGATTGTGATCACTCCCAAGAAATCGAGGTTGCAGAGGAGACAAAAGAGGAGGAGGTGAAGATAGTGACTGCAACCAAAAAGGGCGTGGCGGTTCTCGATCAGTATCTTCCGGATTCTGTGAAAACGAATTATCATGTTCTGCGTCTGGTAAGTTTAGTAACTATTACGAGACTTAGTTATCCTAAAATCAACTAAAATTTAGAATAAAAACATATTTTCGACATCACTATTTCCTTGGACATTGTGTCACTTTAGGATTAAAAACTTTTAGAAAAATGAGAATATTTCTTTTTAATTTAAGGAGCCAAATACGGTTTATTCAAATTTCAGACGTTAAAAACATAGTTAAACCTGATTGCATATTAACCTTGCCAAGTTGTTCATTTTGTTGTTATTGTCGTCTGTGACGTGCTATCATTTTGTTGATTGGTGGTGGTTTCTTAATGTGTTTAAGGCTCACGTGTTTTGGTACGCTTTTGAAAAATGCAGGGTGGTGACGTCTATGATGCTATGTTGAATCAGACGAATGTCACAGACAACAATAACAAGTTCTATTTGATTCAAGTTCTTGGTTAATTTCAATTCTGTCTGCCTATTGATGATTTATGATAGCTTTTTGTTGATACGTTGATTTATTGCAGTCGTTAAGTGGTTGAGACTAGTGGTTCTTCATAGCTGTGGAATTTTGATAAAGTTCTCTATAAGCGTTTGCAGGAAAACAAAATTAGAAGTAAAATGTATTTAGTTTCTCCATGAACTAAAATCTACTTAGGAATCTTAACTTTTCAAAAGTTAAAGGAAAAGGCTTTTTATAAGAGTTAAGTACGTTATTTGATTTTGGCCTATGCAAGAGTTCAGTTCATTTTATTTCTTATTCTCTTCTAGTGCTAGTGCTTACAAAAAAGTTTATCCTAACAAAGCCAGACAATAGTTTGGTGCTTCTCTCTCCCCCACAATTTTGGAGTAATTTTTATCTTCCATTTTGGAATATCAGATGATTTTGAGAGAGATTAAAATTTGATATCAGTTATCTCCAACTTGAGTAATTACGAAAATTTGTTGCTTGAGTTGTATTGGAGTTGTTTTGCATAATACTTAACCAGCATTTCTGTTTATTGCACTGGTTTTGCTGACTGCATATATCAATTATTTTGCAGAATCGGATACTGGTGGTGAATTCCTTGTTTACAATAGATGGGGAAGGGTAGGTGTAAAGGGCCAAGACAAGATACTTGGTCCTTACAAATCATGTGAGAGTGCCATTCAGGAATTTGAACAAAAGTTTTTAGCCAAGACCAAGAATGCTTGGTCCGATAGGGATAGTTTTGTTAGCTATCCTAAAAGTTATGCGTGGCTGGAAATGGACTACAGTGGCAAGGAAAATGAATCTACTGTGAGTTATGCGACTCTATTCCTCTTGCTGTAGTTTCTTTTGCTTCATAACTTGATGTGCATTTTGCAATTAACTCTAGTCCACTAGCTATTAATTCTGAAGTTAGTTCTCCGTCTCTTTTGTATAAAAGCATTTGTATAGAGTAAAGTTCCCTTTTTTTCTTGTCAATATTTTATTTTATTTGGAGTGTCACTGGTGGATGGGGAGCAAAAGGAGGAGAAAATAATTCGATTGGCCATTTTAAACGCTTGGATCTTGTTTTTAGGTTACAGAAAATCATGGTCGTGCTTTAGGAAAGCAGCCTCAGGAATCTAAACTTGAACCACGTGTTGCAAAATTTATATCTCTTATTTGCAACGTGAGCATGATGAATCAGCAAATGATGGAAATAGGTTGGTTAGTTATTGCTTCTTTCCTTCATGTGGGATGAGTCACGCATATAATTCAAAAACATGCTTGATATATTCTGTTGATTAATTTAAATCAATGATATGGTTTGCATAGATTTGTCAAACAATTGACAGTCAACACTCATTGTCATGCATTTGAATTCCTCATTCTAGAATTGTGATATAGCCGAATTCAATATTCTTGATGTGCTTTAACTGTGAGATCTTTACTTTAGGGTACAATGCAAACAAGTTGCCCCTTGGAAAACTTAGCAAATCAACAATTTTAAAGGTAGGCCTTTGACATGTAGTATTGTTTATTTTATTTAATATTCCTATGAAAAGTCTGTCACATATACTAATTTCTTCTTTTGGCATTGTCATGTTGATGGAATCAACATTTATTAATACCGTTGAGCTTTTAGTATTTCTCCTTTTATATTTGGGTAATGCAGGGTATTGTCTATGTTCCTATGTGTGAGAATAGAAAAATTAATTCATTTGTAGCCTCAATTTTCATATATTGTTATTAAGAAGCCTTTTGACTTCAATCCACTTCTCTTTTGCTTCTTAGAAACTAATAAAAACTAAGAACTTATAAAACACCAGGTACTTTACATCTTTGCATCTTGATCACAAAGTTCTCTTGGGCGGGGATTCTGTTGTTTTCATCTTTCTGGGAACTGCTACAGCATTTCAACTTGCATATCTTGTCTTGTTAAAAGATTAACTATTTATATTTTGTGAATTATTTAGGGCTACGAGGTTCTCAAAAGACTTGCTAATGTGATTGATAAAGGTGACAGGAAAGTTATGGAGCAATTAAGTGGGTATGGAATTTGGGTGTTCTTTTTTATTTTCCTCGATGTCCTATGCTTTGCTTTTCATTTGGAATACTTGCCTTTTTTATTTACTTTCAAACGAGATGTGTGCTGTTTACTTGTATTATAATTCATTTTCTGTCATTTGAGGTTGGAATTTCTTGCTTTAATGATATTGGAAAACCATATTTTATAATTGGTTTATGTGCTTGTTGCAGAGAATTCTACACTGTAATTCCACACGATTTTGGATTCAAAAAAATGTGTAAGCTGTCTCCTTCTCATTTATCTAAAGAACACATGCAAAGGTTTATATCATAATGGGTCTAAATTATAAATAAATCCTCTTGGTGGCTATGCATTCTCTTTTTCTAGAGGAATACTAACATGAAAATATTAATATGGCAGCTGTGTTTGTAATTGACACCCCTCAGAAGTTAAAACGCAAGTTAGAAATGGTAATCTTTTTTTCCCAGATGCATGTGTTGACCTGGTTATTCTGGTTGCTCATAGATTATGATAACTATTTTCTTACATTTTGGATGGTGGATTCTCTTACAAGGATACATAAATTATGTACTTCCATTTATGACATTGTTGCCTCTTGTGTTGTCCTTAGTACCTTCCTCTTGTTTCCTTAGGAACTACTTCCTTGAATTTCTTACAATTTTTCTAGAAAAAAAACTTTATAACTTTGTTTGTTTAACCATTAATTGATTCTTTACTCAAAGGTTGAAGCTCTTAGTGAAATTGAGGTTGCCACAAAGCTTTTGAAAGATGATGCAGAAATGCAGGTATCTCTATTTAATTTTCTTCTTGTAGTTGTCTATATCTGGAATTTTTTGGAGTCTTTTCAGTGTTTTTCCTGGGATGCTTCAGTTAGTTATTACAGTTACAATATTCGTGTCTCTTCCAGCTACAAGGATAACTTAAATATGTAATGAGCTTGATGCCTATGATATAGGCTGTAGCTGAAGTGTAGTTATCGTAGATAATATACTCATCTCCAATCCTAACAATTTAGGAGTTATTATTTATCATTATATTGTAATCAGAATCAAAACATAAATGTGTACTGCTGAGAAGAATCCTCTCAGGCAATTCCAAGTATTCTAAAGAGTTCAAATGCTATTATGAGTGCTGAAATTATTATGGAAATTCTAATTATTTAACATTAAAGATTAAACTAATTTACAAATTATGATTATTTATGGATATATTTGATTTGTCCTTGGTACCACATATTTTGAACAAGATATTTTATAGTTGTATTTTTAGTTTTGGTGAAATGAGTACAGGTGTCCACTATTATCACATCAAACAACCTAAATGGATTTGCTTTCTCTGGAAAATATGTATTTGCAGTTTTGTACCAATTTAATGAATTTATTGATATAATGTTATTTAGCACAATTCTGTATACCAGGAAGTGCCCCTTGTGCAAATAATATCCACTTCGCCAATGAATGAAATGCATTCTTGTTTTGTTTGTGCTAAGTATTTCCTTCAATTTTAAATAGCCACTGGTTTAGGCTCATTATTGTAATTCTGATTTGCTGTAGGGAGATCCCCTGTATACGCGTTATCAACGCCTTCATTGCGAACTGGTACCTGTTGAATTTGGTTGTGGGGAATTCTCCATGGTAAACAACTATGCCGTCTCTAGGGTTTTGTTGAAAAAATTAAAAGTTTATTACTATGATAGACAAGGGCTGAGAAAAGAAAAGTGAATTCTAAATGGTGGTATCGTTTCTTTCCATCTGATATATGAAATATAATTTTGTTCCCAAGCCAAAAAATCATCCTCCAAAATTTCTTACTGCAGTCCTTAAATTTGACCTGTCGCTGGAGCTTCAGTTCTTGATCCTGACAATATCATCTTGTCCCTTTTGATGTCACTAGATTGAAGAGTATATGAAGAGCACTCATGCAGAAACTCATTCAAACTATACTGTGGAAATTGTTCAAATATTTAGGACATCACGAGAAGGCGAGTCTGAACAGTACAGAAAGGTGTGACACTGGCTAATGCATGATTGATTATGGATCTTAAAAAAAAATTCTACTAGGAATATATATTTTTTAATTAAAAGTTTGTTTTGGTTTATGATATAGCGTATATATTTCGACCTTTTTTGCATTGAGGAAATTGCCTTTTGGTTTTGAGACAGTTCGCTAGTACAAAAAATAGGATGCTTTTGTGGCACGGTTCTCGGCTTACAAACTGGACTGGAATTTTATCTCAAGGTCGTTTCTTCTCTTATTTGTTCAGTAGTTTTTTGGTTTGTGAGCATGTGGATATGGAGTATAGATATTGTAATTTTTGGTACATTAATATCCGAGTCTGAGATGGACATGTAATTGTCAGGTTTACGCATAGCCCCTCCTGAGGCACCTGTAACTGGCTACATGTTTGGAAAGGGAGTGTACTTTGCTGACATGTTCTCAAAAAGTGCAAATTATTGCTATGCTAGTCGTACTGCTAAAGATGGAGTGCTCCTTTTATGCGAGGTTGTTTCTTGTTTAATGAAATTATTGTTACATTACTAATATAAGTGCTCTCAGAAATGAGGACTGAAACTCCAATTATCAATTTCACCAATTGGTGTCAAATATAACAGCCTTAGTTCGAGAAATTTGCAATTCTTTTATTTTATCACATGTTTCTGAAATATAATGAGAATTATGCAAGATTCTATTTAGAAGATCAATCTTACAATATATTTATTATTGATCGACTTCAAAAAAATTGATTTATTATTGATCCAATTATCCAGTAAACATTCTTTATTTACTGTATTTTATAGGTTGCACTGGGAGAGATGGCTGGGCTTCTAAATGCCTGCTATGATGCCGATCAGTTGCCTGAAGGAAAACTGAGGTTTGTTCTCCAATTTGTAACTGTCACTACGCTCTTCATACAGTCACAGTCATTGTTATTGTTAACTTTAGTTTAAAATCAACTAAATTGATTATAAGACCAACTAAATAGGGAGCGAGACCCAATACTTTCAAATGAGTCTGGGATGAATTCCACTCAATAATTGTGTGCAACAACCATTTTTCACTGTAATTCAATGACAAAATCTATATTTGATCAATTGACTTATGTATTTGACCAAAAATAAATGAATATTTATGCCTTCATGTAATTTCAGTTAGTATAACAAGTTTTCAGGGATCCTGGATCCCGTTTGACCCCACAATACTAGTTAAGTTTATATACTTTGCAATCTCATACTGCAGCACGAAAGGATTAGGAGCTACTGCTCCTGATCCCTCAAAAGCACGGGAACTTGAGGATGGGCTTGTAGTTCCCCTAGGAAAGCCTGAAAAACATTTATGCCTCAAGGTATGCACTTGAAATTAATTTTTGATTAGCAGGAAAGTTTGTTGATGATTGTCATGATTTAATACTTCATATTTATTCTCTATCACTTTGTATTGCAGAGCTCTCTGCTGTACAATGAATACGTTGTTTATAATGTGGAGCAGATTAGGATGCGCTATATTGTTCACGTAAATTTCAATTTTAAGAGTAAACGTTAGCGTCCTAAATGATTACTATGTTATTTGAGTATTTTATCATTTTGAGCCAATCAACAATGATCATCAATGTAAATTATTTTTACCTTGAAACTGATTAGCTCTGCACTGCTGCTTAGTCTTTTCTTTCTTATCTTTGGTAATATTTTAAGCCAAGATAATCAAATGGAAATTAGGATAACTAAATTAAGAAAGGTAAGGGATATATTAATAAAATCACTAAATATAGCGACATTTGATTTTAATTCTTCAATTTCTTTGTCAGTTTTAGTTGTATTTTTTTATAAATAATATGCTATTCGGTGACGATGTACATCTGTCATCAAAATACATGCTTTGCTCCTTTCTACTTGTTTCTTTTATTGTGTATAAAAAAACTTTGTACTCTTTCTATGTTTTTTTTTATAAAAATATTTTTATTTTAGGCATCATTATATAACTTAACATCTGAGATAGACTGATACCTCAAGTAATAACAATTATCTGCTATCACATGAAAAAAATATTAAAAAAAAAATTAATCTAAAACTTATATGCTAAAAAAACAATACATAGTTATACTATCCTTATTCATAAAGAATTCTAAAAAGATAATAAATAGAAACTTATTATACTAATGAAATAAAGAATTTTAAAAAGATACTAAATAGAAACCTATTATACCAATAAAATAATCTCTTACTATATTTTTATATTCATCTATGTAACATTTCTACCACATTTATATTATATACTATATATGACATTTTATGTAATTATATTAACGTATTTTTGTACTATATCAATAATATTGCATAACTATAAAAGTATTAATTTAATCCCACAAAAAACTTTTTTTTAAGGAAATAACTATAATATTTTCTTAAACAACTTATTTAATATGGTAGTTTTTAAATTTTATCATATATATTTTTTCCATTTTTTTTAGCTGGCAATCATATTAACATATATTTACTATATCATTTAACAAAACAAATAAACATATAACGAATAGCATTTTTAGATATGTAATCATCTTTTAATTGCAACTACTTTTATAACAGAGTTCTACTGTCAATTAATATTTTTATTATTCTAAATTCATTTGTTTTGTTTTAATGAATAATTTTGGTGCATGTTATAATTACCTATCATTTATATTCTATATTGTAATGTACTGGTTTCTTGATGAATGGAAGTTATCAAATATTTACACCCATCAGAAAGTAAAATAAATTAGTTTGAAGTGGTGAGTATTTGCATTAACAAGCGGTAAATGAATAAAAAATCCGATAAAGATATTTTGAATAAGATTATCATATTTATTTATTTGTCCTTTTAAGCAATCCACATCTTTTCATTTTTCCAAGTGTTCGACTAACTTAATGTTTAAATACTGATAAATCAGTTTATTATAATATTATTGTTTTTCTTTTTCCTTATTTTAATATTTGAATATCTGGATTTTTTATAATTTCACACACATATCCCTTTCTCGTAAGAATCTTATTAAAAGTTTCATTTCATCATCTAACTTTTATCATTCTAAATTTGTGTAGGTATCTTGGTGTATTTAATTGAGATTTTAAAATATTTACTCATAAAAATATCTTGTAGTATTGAATTGAATTTTTTAAATATTAAACAAATTCATGATATTACCTTTTTTAGAAAACAACAACAGGTGGCATTTAATTGAAAATTTAAAATGCTAAAAAAATTAAAATCATACAAATTTCGATAGATAATGTTGTTAATTGAATTTTTATATATTTTGAGTCTTTTTATTTGTATGTATACAAAAGCTTATTAAATATTTATATGAAAGTAATTTAATATTTAAATTAAATTTTATAAAGAAACTTTTAATAATATGATTTATAAATATATACTAAATATATATTAGATTGATGGATTGAAACACCACCTTAAATTACATAAAACAAACAATTCCAGTAATACTTAATAACCTCTATTATCTTGAATGAAAAAAAAAGGAGTTGTGAAGGAACTTTTTAAATGTGTCTCTTCTTTCTTCTTCTTTTGACGTTAATGTTTTTATTATTTATTTGTCATTTATTTATTAATTAATTAGTTAATATTTTTTTTATTTTCTGTTCAAAAATGTTACTTTGTATTATTATTATTATTATCTAATTAGTTGTTTACTAAAGTGAGATATTCATAATAAGAATTCTTTTTTTAAATGCATGAAAGGATGAAGTCCTTTAAATTCTTATGAATCCATAAAACCATTTTCGTTTATATCAATCTATAAATCTTATAAAATGTGAAAAGTGCTGAAAAAAAAATAAAAAAATAAAAAAAATAAAAATAAAAAAATAAAAAAAATAAAAAATAAATAAAATAAATAAAAAAATGTGAAAAGTCCTTTAAAATTCCAAATTATAAAATTTTAGTTAAAAATATAATTTAAAAAATTATTATATTATTACAATTTTTGTTAAATTTACCTAACTTTTTTAATGGAAAAAAGTCTTCTGAATCCCATACATCCCCTGATATAAATTTAATAGATGATATAATTAATGTTTCTGTAATATTTAAACTGCATAGATGTCTTAAATTATTAATTATTAGATTAAAAAATTATTATTTGGTTTTCTTTTTTTACCGTCTAATAATATACAACATACAAATCCGTTATATAGTAATGGCACGTGGTATAATTATCCATAATTTATTTTATTTATTGTAATTTATTATTTTTAAATAATTAACTTATAATTGATTTATTATACCATTATTACTCTTGTAAACGACCTGCCTTATGATTCTCCTAAGAAATCCATGAGTAAATAGTTATTTAGTTATTATAAACATCATCACTAAAATAAATTTTGTCCAATTTTAAGATGGCATTTTTTTTCTCTCGCTTAGTCAAATGTTTGTTACAGTTATTTTTGGTTTAATTCATTATCTCTTAATTTTATTACTTAGAGAATCTGACGTTGATGGTAACTCTCTTACTTGTCATAATATATTTTTCCACTTATAATTTGCTTATTTTCTTAGAATGTGACGTCCTTTTATGATTTTATACACCATTATTCTATAAATGAAAAATAAGCAACTTCCAATATAAAAGCAGCTTCATCACATCTTCAAAATGAAAATGAGATATACCATAAGAGCATTCAGAAAATACATTGATTACATACCCTGATTGTCTAGGCTTCAGGAAATTCATACCTTATGATTAGTTCCAGCATGGAACAATGGTTGAAAAACTGGACCACAGTAATCATGAACCAAAACCAGAAGATTTTGAATTCAAGAGAGTTTTTCTTAATAACATTAATGCAGATATGGTAGGGGGAGGGAATATGACAGTAATTCAAAGCATTGAAATCAGTGGTAATAAATGTGATGTTTTTTTAAAAGTTCTTACTAATTTAGCTGGGTTGAAACATAAAATTCTGCGATATTTGGAAAATTTAAGAATTTCTGTCTCTATCCCTCTGTTGATATGCTTAAATTCATTTAATATATATATTGGCAGAAAAAAATGATAACATCAAACCTTTAAATTTTGTTAAGTACCATCTTACTCTAAAAGATAAATAGTCTCTTTGTTCCTCTCATCATCTGCATTTCAAATACAAAAACTGCACTCTCTGCATTCAAAAGACTTTCTGGAATCATTTGCTTCTATAAAAGTTAGATTAGAGAATTATAAAAGTTAGGTTATCTTGTTTTCTTCGTAAAAAAGTTTATCTAAAGCTGAAGTTGTTATTGGAAAGCAAAATAGAAAAACTCGAAGGAAAGGGTAATGGTAGGTGTTCTAGACTTGAAGACTGCTTAAACTACCTTACTTAGAATTTGTCTGGTTTTGTTTTTGTATTTTGAAAATAATTGATTATTTTCTTAGGCTACCTGAATTAAGGGTCTATATCTTTTGATTTTTCTATATTATTTTGTTAATTTCATTAACTTGTATTTAGTCATGATTAATCGAATTACGATCTAGTAATTTGTTCCAAAATTAATATTTGGAAGAAACTTTATATATAGGGAAAATTGCGCAATTTTTTTATTTATTTGTTTGTGTTCGTAATTTCTTATTTCCTTGGTGGTGTAAGAATGAAGCTTTTGTAATGAGTTTTTTGTTTGTGTTCTGAGTTGGAGACAGAGTTTAAAGATGAATATAAAGCCTTAGTGTTACTGCATAGGCCTCCTCTTTGAGCAATAAAAGAAGAAAAATAGGTTGGGAACCATGGCTAAGAGTAGTGTAGGCATTAGTTCCATACCTGCAAATTATTGAAAGGTGTTTGAGTCCCACGTGAGTGGTGAGTGCAAAGGTTGAAAGATTTGATGATGTCCTAAACATAAGGGGTAAAGAAGGAATGGGTTGTTTTGTTATGTTGCTGTTCCTTTTTCCGAAGCATAGTCAAACACATACATCAAGTGCTGTAGAATTTTAGCAGCTTGGGAGCATGATTGACTTTGAAAAACCTTTGAGTAGTGCTAGTGCTTCACCAAATAAAGCATTTACCACATACCAAGTGCAGAGTGCACACGCCAATATTAATGTCCTTAGATTTCATAATGACCTCATCCAGAATCTATGTTCTTCTCCCACAAGATAGATAAAAGCATGTCCATTTTCTCAATCCATATTCAATAGATCACCCTACACCCATAACTTCCCCTACTACCACTTCATTGTTTCTTTAATGCATAAGACATGCGTGCATGCAAAATTTAGAAATCCACTGTGACATACCAACCTGTTTCATTTTTCCCTTCAACCATTCTGCATAATTAATTCAATTGACCTAGCAGTGAACCCAACAGCAAAGAGTAATGATGGGCTGCGTAAGTGTGACCTATGGAGAAACTGAACTAGGATTTGAACCATTGCTGCACGCTAAGGTTCTCGCATGCTATTCACTACACTTTGAAATCTTTCATCACACCTCCTCCCCCCAAAGGGGCAAAAACCTCTCTGTTGTGAAAACTAAATACTTTGCTAAAGACAAGACAAAAATTTGTTATACCAAGGTTATTTGAGCAAACTCAGAATGCAAAATGAATTCCATGAAAGCTTAACAATCTAAACATGTCCTATATGATTGTGTAGGACTTTTGTCACTCGGGCACAGTGGCTAATCAATAACTTGTCAGTTTCATTCATGTCCTTGATGGAGGCATTAATGTTACCCTTTGAAATTGTTGGAGAGTAGGGTGTGTTAATTAAATTAAAAGCTTAGGGGAGAAAAGGTAAGGGTCTATTAGGTGTAGGGAATGATATCAAGCTAGGGAGGCTCCAACTTTCTCTAAAACTCACACATGCCATGCCATACTCAAAAACTTGCGACCAACACGCAAAGCCTACGTGCACTCATACATTATTCTTCTTTATCTCCCTTCTTGCAGCTTCCACAACCCAATTCTTTGCAAACCAAAAGGGTAACCCAACATGGGGCTGCCCCATATCTATGCATGTGGGTCCCAACACTCTGGATCCAAAGGCTGCCATTAGTACTACTCTCTCTGCTGCAGTGAACCTCAAATGAACAAAGGGCTTCCTCACTTTTTTATGAAATTAAGCCAGACAACACTCCAATCGCCTTTCCTTCGATATCCCCTTCTTTCAATTTCTGTGTATACACTCACTGCCACCACATGCCACGGTTTCCACCGCCACACTTCTTTTTCTTTTCTTCATTTTCATCTCCACTCCAATTAACACCATTACATGATTCACTTCTGTCGTAATCACCCATAATCTTTTCATAACATGCAGTACAATGTCATTACTTTTTAAGAGAAATGTTATCAATTCTTTCATATTAATTGAAATTTTTCATTTACATGTGTAATGCTATGTTACGTCAAAATTAGGATTGAGTCACCTTCTGATGTCTTTCACCACGTTGCTTACATAACTCTCTTCTGTCTCCTTCTCTCTCTCACACACACACACTCACTCGCACTCAAGTTGCTACCTATAAATACTGAGCCTCTACCACCACCCTCGCACACTCTCACTCATGTTGTGCAGTAATTTTCGTTCACTGGGTGAGAAGCTCCTTGTTGGAGAAGCAGGGCACGTGCAAGTGTGCAACTCTTGGCTCTCTTAAACGCCATAGAACTCATTTGCACGTGCTCCCCTTCTCCAACACGGCTTCCTCACCCTCCTTGCTTCTCTTTCTCTGTTACTCTCTACTGAACCTGCCACTTGAGAGGTAAATTGCTTTCCTAATGTCTTCTTTGTTAATTTTCCACGTAAATTTAGTTCCAAACTTACATCATGATTCTTGTTGTTGGAAAGAGTGTGAAGGGTATCAATGTTACACTGTGGTCTCCAATAAATGAATTATGAAAGATTAATTACCGTTTTATCTTACAGCCCTATGATCAGTAATTTCATTACACCACTAAGTTATCATACACCATACTGAGGAGTGAGGGGTGATAGCTAGAATGTGCAACTCTGGATGTTTAACTAAGAACTACTATGAACACATTTTTTCCTGCTGTAAAGGGTGTCAATTAATTTCTAGTTTGAAAGTGGATGCACACTGTTATAAGCAGTATCTGAAGTTGATGATATGTATTTGGCTGATTAAATATTGTTGAGTCTGTGAGTGAAACTTAACAGGGAAATGTAACTGAGGCACCTGACATAACAGCGGGGCCATGAAGGGTGAGTTTGTTTTGAGTGTAATAATGGAAAGTTATAATTTGCAAGGCTTGTAGTGTAATCCGAAATGATGAAACATGTTAATGACTCGGTGGTACGACAGTGTAGCTGTACAAATGCTTTCGCTGTCAAAGAATCTTTAGGATTTATTTTAGGCTTATGGTTTGTTTGGAAGCTCTTAAACCATGCATGAAAAAGTTGATAAGAATGAGTTGTTGAAATAAAACAATCACTATTTGGTGTGAAATAGTATTCAACAACAAGTAGGGGTAAGTAGGAGCAGGTAAGTGGATGGTTCGACCAGTTTAAGATTTGGTAAGTCTTTTCAAACGACACAGATAAGTCTGGTATGTGAAATGCATCAGTTCTTTTTCTTAAGTTCTTCAAAATCTGTACATAAACTGATCAAATAAAAGTATTTAAAATATCTTTTTTTCTTTTATTTTTAAACAAAAGTTTTATCGTACTATGTTATTTATATTTGTAACTAAAATATATCATAATTAATCTGCACTATCAAAATTAAAAATCAATATCTTCATTTAAATGTTTTCTTAATAATAGATATATTATGTACCATCAAGTGTAAAGAGACATGGTTTCGTGAAGGGCAACTGTTTTACACCATTGTCTTGTGCCTGCACTATTCATTTGCAGAAAATTCTTCTGAAAAAACAACATCGCTACAGGGTTCGGAAACCACAGTTTCAGTGTGGAGATAAAGATGATTTCTTACCGTTATGTGAAAATATGCATGTACAGTTTCATAACGTGAAATAAATTTTGAAAAAAAGGGAAAAGAAAAGACGAGTGTGGGAAACTATAAATGGGGCAATAAAAACAGATAATATATATAATTTATTTATTTTATCTGTTTTAAATAAACGTAATCTATAATAGGAATTTTATTTTAAATGGATTAAAATGAAAAAAAAAAGTTATAGTTTTAATGGATTGATAACTGGTTGTTAATTTTAACTTGAAGCTCATGATCAATACCTCATATTTTTCTCATCTCACGTCTTCTATTGAAAGAACAAAATACTCTTAAATATTATTTCAAAAACCAAATTCTGTCTCGTGCATTCTAAGACTATCATTTATCAATATTGCACTTTACATCTGTATATCTTCATCTTGGAATCATCGCAGCAGTTATTTCACAATTGTCCCATAATTCACCACCATGCATTCATATGAGATAAGAGATGGATCTTCTTACGGTAAGATTTTCCATTTTCGATCCAAAACAAGTTTAAGCTTATAGAGTTGCAGATCTAATAGACTTTTGAAATAAACAATCTAAAAGTATATTCGAGAATATAGGAATAAGCCTAAGAACACTTTTATGTTAAGAATGTACGGAGATAATATGACTCGTAACTTCTAAATAGAATTTGATGTGTTGTCATTTAAGCTTTGCATATTTTTAAATTTTTATGCTGCTTGTATTAGTTATTGATTGTGGGTATTTGTATGAAGAGCTGAAGTTGAGTCTCGCTCTCACAACACTAAACACATATCGAACAATGTGGATTATTATCATTATCTGTAAATTAATTTTTCATCAGTAACTCATATTTTTTTTAAATAATTATTGAATTATATCATATTATACCTTAGAAACACGTTCAAAGAGATGTTCAAAAAATACAACAAGAAGAAAATGTTAAAACCTATAAACCAAAGAGATACCAAAGAGAAGGTGATCTGCTATTGTAAAAAAAATAAGGCATTTCAAAAAGCATACTATCATGAGCAAGAAAGACAAAAAAAAACTTTTATATATATATATATATATATATACAGTTGAGACTCTTACTAAGAGGAAACTCATATCGGCGGAAATTACACCAAAATGGTGTAATTTGGTAATGAAAATACGAAAATGACATATGCATAACAAATTAAGGGAACAAGTATTTTCAAAGTCGTATTCTTAAATATCACACATCGAGTATAGATTAAGACATTTCATATATAATTGGGTGCAAACTTATAAGTTGATAAAGTTGAGTATTCTTAATACGTATATTGTGAGTACGAGTTTTAGTTTAGATTAAGACATTTCATATATAATTGGGTGCAAACTTATAAGTTGATAAAGTTGAGTATTCTTAATACGTATATTGTGAGTACGAGTTTTAGTTTGAAACACAACTTAAGTTAGATTTTTTTTTCCTCATCAAAATAATAATTTATACTTTTTTAATAAAAATATGTATATAATAATTTAAAATTTGTTTAAAATTACATTATAACAATGTGTAAAATTTTATTTATAGTATATAATTTCAAAATTTTAATTTTGTATTATTTAAAAGAATCATAAATAAAGTTGAAGAGTTTAACTTTAAAAAAAAATTACCTTAAATCAAATATATTAAAAATATATATTAAGTATTTAAAATAATTTGTATTAAAAGTAGGTTATGCAATAAATTAAAAATAGTTTTTATTTTTTAAATATTCTTAAAGTTAAAAATATTTTTGTTGTTTTTAAAAACATTAAATTATGTTCCTGAAGTAGCATTTAAGATTGATACGGTTATAAATAAATTGGTTATGGTTTATGTATAAATTGTTAGATTATGTAATATGAATGTTAATGAAAATATAGATTATATGATATATAAAAAACAATAAAATACATGTATTTATGTTAAAATAAATGTATTAAAAAATAAATAAAGTTATTGAATATGACTCATTAAAGGAAGATGATATTATAATATTTGATGAAAACAACAATACAAAGGATGACTTTACTGTTTAAATGGATAATTTCATCTGTTGTGACATTCATTATGACATTAAGAATTTTTTTTGGCTTGTTTTGAATTGGTTGATCTCTTTTATTATGCAAACAAGATGTAATTGGTTGTCCCGACTCTTTGCGTCGCATGTGGAGGTCAGGTATGAGATTTGGTCCAATATAAGTAGACCAATAATCTTTTTTTTTAACTGTATAAAATTCAACTTATGCCTTTTTAATAATGTGGAAGTTGTAGATTGGATCAATGAATGTCATCATTTGTAAATGACAAAAAGAGAAACGACAATAACGTAACGACAGGGAAGCCGAAGAGCTTGGAAGTGGTCACAAATTCACAATCACACCATTAATCATTTAATCTAATTGTATTTGACTAAAGTCGTTAACCATGTTGGGGGTAACTAATTTTTGGACATTATTTAATGTATCGGGCTTAGCCCATAATTTATATTATTATATAATTATGTTATTGATTTTGTTATTATTCTCATCTATAAATAAAGACCCTTATGTGTGTATTTTACACAAGGGATATCAATCCTAAATACATTTTCTTCATTCTTAACATGGTATATAGAGCTTAAGGTTAGGATTCAATTTTTTTGGGTGAACCCACTGTTCACCGTCAGCCGTCACCGCCATCGAAGTTGTCACCGTCGTCGGAATCTCGTCAGAGTTGTCGTTGTCGGAATTCTTGTCAGAATCTCACTGGAGTCGTTGTTGCTGTTGTCATCAATTGGATAACAAGTAGATATATGGATCCATCTCCTACTACTGAGCCCAATCTGTCTCCTACCACTATGTCGCCGATAACTAGGTATGTGGCTTCCTCGACTGCCACTATGCCCAATCCCTCCATTTATAATAATTATGTCAATGTTCATCTTTCTATTGACAAATTGGATGAAACTAATTATGACACTTGAGCCTCAAATAAATTATGGCTTAAGAGTCAAAATTATGTTGATCATCTTACCCAACGTGTTCGCATTGTTGCTATAGGTGAGGCTTCCCGTTGGTTGAAAATTGATGCTCAATTATGCATTGTTATTAAATCTATTATTCACTCATCTTTAAAACAATTTTTTCGTGCTTTTGAAACGTGTTTAGAAGTTTGGGAACGGGCGAAATTATTATACACCAATGATACTCAACATCTTTATGGTGTGTGTCAAAACTCCCTTACCATTGTTGCTTCCCAAACGTCTTGATGGTACAATGACTGAATATTTGGGTAAGCTACATGCTTTTCTTCATGATTTTAATGAATTATTGTCTCCTGCCTCCACTCCTACTCAAGAACTATAGCAATGGTCCAAGTTCTTCATGTTATTAGGCTTACATGGCCTTCCTGATGATTATTCTCATGTCTGTGATCAGATTTTAGGATCTCCTGTTGTTCCCAATTTTACTTCTACCTGTTCTACCCTTCTATGTGTGCCAGGTAAATACATCATTGATATACATCTTCCAGTTGATGACTCTTCTGCTTTAATCTTTCAACGTTATGATCGTACTTGTCCTTCCAAGTCGGGCAAATTGAATCACAAGTGTGACCATTGAGGCAAACTTGGCCACAAAATTGATCGGTGTTATGCCTTACATGGTCGTCCTCCTAAACCTGTTGCGGTTGCCGAAAATGTTCATGTGCAACCTTCTACCATGGGCCCTCCTTCATCTAATGATGATAATCAAATAAAGGAGGCTTTTATTAATGAAGGAAGAGGTCATTCACCTTCACATTTAAAGTTCTTCCTTCTAGTCTTCTCAAAATTAAAAGAAGACATAAAATAAAGAGAGGATCAAGCCTAACGCCAAAGAAGTCTACAAGCTTTCAAGAATGGGGTTCAATTAAATATCTCTCTTTATAGTTTCTTTTAAATTGTAAATAATATAGAATAGTGTTTAGAAAGATGCTTAGAGGGAAACATTAGACACCTCTTTTGTAAAAGCATCTTTAGGCTTTAGTTTAGAAAATTCTAGAAGCTTGGGGAGTGAGCTTAGTAAGGGGGTGTGATCTTAGGAGCTTTTTGGGTAGCTTAGGGAATAAGC
>Ga0123342_1002206_pt1 | contig 32552 bp, 14 predicted proteins | sample Turbeawhitnodule_FD_89960 | JGI IMG/M metagenome (GOLD analysis project Ga0123342, IMG submission 89960) | Root nodule microbial communities of legume samples collected from Mexico - Turtle bean Mexico white nodule | ecosystem: Host-associated > Plants > Roots > Nodule | place: Mexico: Nepantla... | reverse complement strand
TAAAATAATAAATATATATATATATATATATATATATATATATATATATATATATATATATATATATATATATATTTATAGATAATTCAATAATAATTACATAATAGACTTAATAAATATTTTTTTATGATATATTTTAAATGATTATGATACTATTTTAAAAAATACATTTAAACATAACATTGTATAAACTGAAATTATATATAATAAGGTTTTATTTAAAACTCGTGGAATCTCTTTATTTAACATTGTATTGATTAGCATGTAGAAAATCAGACCTTGATTACAGGAAATTTGAATTACGCGTGAATGTGTAGAATCTTACAAAGTCAATGGTGATCATTGCCATTTTCTCTCTCTCTAAGGACTGCTTCAAACCTTCATAATTTTCTTCGTTTCGTGTTTGGAACTAACAACATTATTAAGCACAGGAGAACGATGCCTCTTTCTGAAAAAGACATTAATCATATATAATTACAAACAGTACACTTATATTTTCATTTTGAATCTTGGACTTACATTGATCATTCATGTGTCCTTTTCATGTTTTTCTATGTGTAGGTTTTGTTAGTCCCTTCACAAATCAATGAAAATTGGAAAATATGCCGTTAGCAGTTAAGTTAATTATTATTATGACTTGGGTTGCAAGTTTAGAGTTTACGTATGAATGATAGGAACAATTTATTAAAAAAAGTACATCTATAAATAACTTTGGCTTTGGCTTTATGTATAATAATAATTGATTTGTTTTTTTTTATAAGAATATAAGATAATAAAAAAAAATCAATCAAAGTATTAATATGAACTTTAAACTTAACTCAATCTCATAAAATCGATCCATAAGATAATATTTGTATTCAGTTATATATTATAAAATGTCTTAATCTCTAATTGATGTAAGATCTCATGATGTATTCATTTAAGTTGTATGATTTTTTGCGTTAGATGTTTTTTTACTAAATTAGTTATGAGAGTTCTATATAGGTAGACATGAAAGTAAGTTTAGTGAGTGAGATTATAGTTGAGTTCATGTATAAGAGTTGATCACCCCTAAAATGGTTCATATTTATTATTTTTTGTTGTAAATAAAATAAACTATTAACTATTGTTAGAATGTGTGTTTTATGATATTTTTTTTTCATGAGCAATCTTCACTCCTTTTATTTGGGTTCATTTGATTGATCTTCAATTCCATCCGCAAATTAAGTCCACCTTCCACACAGTGACAAGGAGACCACAACTACATTTGATTAAACTTGAAAAGTGATTCTCAGAGAATTCAATATTGTATGACTTAACATTATCAATTAAGCTACAATTATTAAATGGCATTATATAAGATCCAATCAAAAGCAGCTTAAAAACTTGTGGGTTAAAGCTTTTAGGGAGAGGAAGAAAAAAAAATGAGGTCTTTAATGAATTGATGGAGCATAATAACATTGCAAAGTGGCAACAAAAGCAGAAAAAGGAGACTGCAAAAGATTGGTACGGTAAGAGTCAAAGACAACTCTTCTATTTTGGTTTTGGGTTGCACGCGTTTCTATGATTTTATGGGCCCTTTGTGTTTCATGTAATCTCAACAATTTAATTAGGGTAAATTCTCCCTCTTAGTTCCATACTTTTTGAATAATCTTTATACCTTTTTTAATTTACCCTTATGAATGTGGTAAGAAAGGTAATGTTTTATTTTTCATTTTATTTGTAAGAGATAGTGGTTGTTTATGGTAATTGATGATGAACAAATGTGATTAGAGTAAGTTTTCTGATGATTTTATTAATAATTGTTATTTTTTAAAAGTCACAAAATCTAAAAGAAGAGAAAATCAACTAGATTCAAAACTACAATGAACGTTAAATATAATAAATATTTTTATCAATTTTTTACACATTCAAATGATCAAATTGTACTCTTAAATACCGTAAACGAAAAATGATATGACGCAAAATAAGGTACAACTGGAATATAATATATAATGCTAATGAACCTGAAATTATTTTTAAAAAATAGGTTATATTTTATTTAGAATTATTTAAAAAATTTCTTCTTATTTAAAAAAAAAAAGTCACGAACTAAAAAACAAAGTCACAATGAAAAAAAAAATTAGACTAGTGAAAATATAAAAAATAATCAAAATTTTATAAAAAGAATAAAATTATATAGTCACGAACTGTAAAAAAGTACTAATTTATGCCTAATCTTAAATTAACAATAAATCGAGAAGTAACAGCTTTCACATGAGCACATGCAAAAAAAAAGTGGTAACAGAGTGAAGGAGAACAAAACTTAGATTAAAGTGGAAAGAGAATGGCTTTAATAAAGAGTGCTTGCATGTGTTTTTGTTCATGTTTTTGTCAGATGCAGGCTTTTCTCTTACATAATCAAAACGTTGCAACATTTCCCAGTTTTCCCCTCTTTTCTTTCAGATCTTCGAATCAGTCTCAGGCTTTGGAGTAAAGTGACGCATATATAACACCTTCACAGCTGTTTTATTTAATAAAGAAAAAACGAAATAAAGGCTAATCATAAATGATGATTAATTAAACCTACTTATAAATGATGATTAGTTTAATCTGAGCTTAACTTGACTCCTTTTATTTTTTAACCCTCACTTATTTTTTCTTTCTATAATTTAAAATTATATAATATGTAGTTATATATTCTATAACAACTTTAAAATGAAGAAAAATGATACTTTGACAATTTTAAAAATTATATAGGATTCTTGATGTGATAAATTTATATATAAATATATATAATAAATGATAGATTTGTAATTAAATTATATGAAAAAGATATTAAAATAATAGTACTGAGGTTGTAATCTGGTTGTATAAAAATGATGAGTTGTCAATATATCATTACCCTAAAAATAAAAATCACCAAATTTCCCCTTAGATATGGTATTTCTTTCTCTCTTTCCATATCTCCTAACTTCTTTTTTCTTCCTTTTTTTCTTAATTTTCTTTTCCAATTTTCATCTATTTTACAATTTGATCGGACCATGTTTTAGTTGAAGAGTTAAGGAGCATTTCTACTTGATCAGATTTTTAAACAAAGTTATTTTTATTATAAAGATATTTTATTATCTATTTTTCTTTAGAATTATAATTTTTTTAAAAACTCTAAATTTGTATAAAAATATGTTAGACATATACTGTAATAGTTAGATGTATACCTAGAGTGTTACATATTTTTGTTTTAAATTATGCAATTTGAACTAAATTGTTTGATAATATTTTATATCACATAATCATGTTCTTTATTTAATCCATGATTCTTTCATATTATGTCACATGAAATCATATTCTAAATTACATAATATCTTTTTGATTACTTAATCCATAATTACGTTATGAATTAAGTAATTTAAAATTTTTAAATTAGGTAACATACACTACATTCCGGATATACGGAGGTGAAGGAATAAAAAACACAAAGGGTTATTTGTAAGCCCATCTACAAGTGTTTTTGGGCCAGAGTTACTTTTAATTATACTCTTAACAAAAAGACTATTTCTTCCTGCACCTCCATAACTTCTCTTCTCATGCACCTTCATAAGTTATTCATAAGTTAGTCAAAAGACTATTTTATTCTTAAAAAAATACATTTTAAATTTTACAATCTGGAAATGTATTTTTTTCTATTTACACCTCCCATATTGTAAAATTTATAAGGTATTTTAAGATGTGAATTTTTTTTCCAAATTTTATATATATATATATATATATATTTTAATAAAATACATTATAAATTAAAAAATTTATAAGATATTACCGAATTTATAAATATATTAGGTACTATACCATCTATTACAATCTATTAATTTAATATATATTTTAATTGTACAATTCGATAAAAAGAAAAAAAAAACACCAACACAGAAACGGTTAAATATTATAAAATTTATCTCAACTATTCACCACCACCAACTACGAGAAGCACTTTTCACTAAAATAAAAACCCTAACATTTATCCAAAAAGTTATATAATTGGAATTTAAAAAAATATATAAAAATACAGGTAGAAGGTATGAAGTGCAGGGACAATTTGCCAGTAAAAATATCAACCCAAAAGAAACATCAAGTTTTTTTTTTCTACATTGACAAAATCAAATTAAAATTCTAAACTTCACATAAACCCTATGCCATTGTGTCCATCATAATTAGTTAAAGACATGCAAAGCTAAAGTATGTATTCCAACCATTATAAAGAATGGAAATGAAACCTAAATCAAATAAGAAAAGGATAAACACATGACAGTGAACATGTTTTGGTATTTTTGTTTATCATTTTATTCTCTTTTTTCAAATATACCCAATTGTTGAAAACATTAATGGAAAAAAGTAGTAATTAAAAAAGAGGGAATAATTGTTTGTGAACTTTTGGGAAAACATTACCATGTTGCTTCCTTTAATTCTTGTTTATGATTTTTATGATTCTAGTTTTTCCGCGATTTAAATTTTCATAATTTACAAAAATCACACTTGTTTCTATTCTTACTTTTTATATAAAAATAAAAAATAAAAAATTCTTATATTATAATACTAAATTATTTTTTTTATTTTTATCAGTCGGTTTTATGGGGTTGAGTTAGGTTTAAAGTTCATTTCTTAATATGGTATTAGAGTCATTTTCGAGTTTATCCTAACAAGTATTTATTAGACTTATCAGGTCACTCCCTATCGGACAGTTATCGAACCACCCATAATATGTTATTCCACGCACGAATTGCTATTACTCTTAACGTGAGAGGTGTGTTGGAGATCTCACACAAATATTTATAATATGAATAAAAATTAAATTAAAAAGATATATATCAAAATTATAATTTAACTATTACGAAGTAGACTTTAAGCTTAACTCAACCCCATAAAACCAGCTCAATGGGATGAGGTTTGCACCCACTTATATACAATGAAAGGTCGTTATCTCTAGTCGATGTGGAATCTCCAACATTAACCTTTATAACAAATAAAAATGAAGTAACTTATTTTATAAACTAAAAAATAGATAAAAAATATGACAAGTAAAAAAATTTATGACCATAGAGAATGTAGAAAAGTAAAGGTGGTGCTTTTAATGTAGAAAAGTAAAAGAAGTATGAAGCATGTGATTCGATTTGGTGGTGCTTTTAATGATGTACACAATCTTAAGCCACATTTTTGTGGTTTTGCTTCACTTCATTTTCCACTTTCTTTACTCTGCAAAATAGTGTGGCTGTGAATAGATGAACAATTGCTTTCATATTAGTCACCTTTGAATCTTTGTGGTTCCAACATCTTCTACCATCTACTTTTTATTTTCCATTTTGTCCACTTTATAAATGGGAAAAAACTTAGTTCTCAATGCTTGCCACTTGTTTGGAAAATCTTTATTTAGATGAAAACAATTGTTTGGTTGTTGGTGTTTATTTTAAATGATTAGGTTAAAGTACTTACAAATTTAAGTCAAAGTTTCAAACTAAAAAGTTTTTTTTTTTCACACAACAAAAATAAAACTTGAAGTTGGAATATAATGAAAAAGTTTATATGGTTGTAATAATGGTTTTAAATTTGAGTTATGTAAATTTCTAGGCTGTTTTATATGGTGCACATTGTCATTAAATCTTACCAAAACTAATTTGACATTTAATAGAAAATATTTTAGGTTTAATATTAACTCATAAATTTAAATATTATTAATTATTTAAAAAAATTGAATGTTTTTTATTATTTGTCTATTTAATATATCATTCTCTCTAATTTTACTATTACCGAGATTATGTTACTATTACTTTTAGTTTTATTTTCTTTATTGGTCCATTCACATATCTCTTTCCAACATTCGTCAATTTGTCAATCGATTTATTTATTTTATAAAAAAAAATAATGAAAAAGTTGATCATGAAGTTTGAGATAAATAAAAAGGAAATAAACAAGTTGACGAGTTAAAGATGAAAAAAAAATTAATAATCAAGTAAGTTTATTAATGATAAGATCAAATGAGGATATTTGGACAAAATTTAAAAAAAAAACACTTAATAAAACAAAATTAGAAACTTAATTGAAAATATGAAGTATTTAAAACTTAATTAAATTAATATTTTATTATAAAACATGTAACTAAAAATTAGTTTTTAACTATATTATTAATATGAAATATTTACTTATCTTATTTAAGTCAGATAAAATACTTATTAATAAATTAAATTAATTTAAATTTTTATTTTAGTTATGCTTGATAATATAATTTGTAAAAGTAGTTCTATCAAAACATAAATGATTGGACTCTTAATTTTATCATTTAGATTATTTAACATTACAGATTACACAAAATCCAGTGCTTGTTTCTCAAAAAAGTTACGTGATGTTTTACAGATTAATTTAATTATATACTTTACATTATTTTACATAACATTGTTTTAATTAGGTAATTTTTTTCACAATTTAAAATCATTTTGATTTATGATTACTCATATTTTTTTAAAAAAAAATACGTGTGCTGATAAGTTGACTAATTTATGATTTATTTATAAATAATCTTTTCATTAATATAATAGTCTTCAATATAGTTTGTTCTTATAATTCTTTATTAATAAGTATAGTTTATCTATGCATTAATTTTGTTAATATATGAGTTTTGATATAGTCTCTCCATATTTATATATATATATAATAATATTTTTTTCATGTGATGACAAATAATTGTCGTTACTTTAGGTGTAAACCTAACTAAGATATCAACTAGCATAGTAATACCTAACATAAAAGTTTTTTATAAAAATAAAATAAAAAAATAGGTACCTTTTTAATATATATATATATATATATATATAAAATTATGTAATAATAGATGGTGATTGATATTTGAAGTGTGAATTGAAATGTTAAATTTCATAATAATACCTAATATAAATTTTTTTATTGAAATAAAAAAAAATATGAGAAAAAACAGTTAAGTGATTCAATCTCGAAAGTATTTTAAGTGATATTTTTTAAAAAGTATCATAATCATAAGTATTTTTTTTAAATAATTACATATGCATTATCATTGACCGTTTAAACTGAGATTTTGATATTGATCCACATGCTTAGTAATAATTTAAGTAGTTCAAACAGATATTTAAAACCAAATAAATGTATTAAAAGAATAAAGTTTTTTATCCTATATCACAGATATCGTGATTAGCACTAAGTAAAAGTATCTGTCCATTGTTTTAAATATTGTTGGTGAAAAATTAATAAAAAGAAACAAATTTACATATATTTTAACAAAATTTAAAGTTAAATTAATTTTTAAAAAAATTATAATAGTAAATTAAATATTAATTTTAAATATATCTAAATAAAAAATAAAATTACAGGCAACCTGAGCAGAGAATCAGAGTGGGCTGGGTATAGCAGACCTGGTTTATGGCTGTTAGTTTTGCATGTATAATTAATTTGAGGAAAATCTGATATTAAAAAAGTATGAAAATAGCTTTTATATAAAATGTTTATTATAGTATTAAGCACAGTTAAATCAAGTATATTATAATATAAAACATAATCTAAAGATAAATAAAATTTTCATTATAAATATGCATTTCTTAAAAATATGTACTAAAATATTAGTTGCAGTGACTTGAAATATAATTTAAATTCAAATTTATTGAAATATTTTTTTACATTATATATCTATATATAGAGAGAGAAAGATTGACTTTTTTTTTTCTACTTACTTAATTTTCAAATTTAGTTAAGTTGAAACTTTAATTTCTTCAACCGTAAAATCATAATTAGTTTTGTACAAATTGAGCTTAAAAATATATATTATAATTTATATTTTTACTATATTTCCTAACATGAATGTATACATTTTTTTTTAATGTATATAATGAGTTCCTTTTATTATCATTGAGAATTTATGTATTCGCCTTCTCTTAAGCATAATATGTTTATTTTTATTTTTTTATAATAAATATATTTTAGAAATATTGATCAAGCAAATTATCTTTATATAATAAGATAAGGTTGTAAGTAAATAATTTTAACAAAAGTGTTTTTTTTTTTTCTATTGTAATCACATGCAAAAATATTAATAACAAAATATTTATCTTAATAAAAAAAAAATCCTGATTCATAATTGTCTTTCAAATATTAAAGAAGACCGTTTCCAATATCATGTTTAATAATGACGATAATAATACTTAGATTAATTAACTTCACCTCTTACGTCCAATTTTCACACATAATTGACCATATATTGTTGTTTCTATAATAAAAACAAAAAAATAGATTAAAAATATCTATTTTGGGTGAAGATGGAAAGAGAACTGATACAACTAAAATTGTAGTGTAAAAAAATATATTTGAAATAAAAAACATAATATTCAATCATAATGGGAAATATAAATATTATTGTAAAAGTACAATATAATTATTTCTTATTTATTTATTTATGATACTTAACTTCGTAATTGTTTATTGAAGGAAACATAGATTAACCAAAGAAGTTATCCATAATTATTTTGAGACAAAACTATATAACAATAACATTGCAATCAAAATTTACATTTACATCTGATAAAAGTAAATATAATATTAGTTAATAGGACAGCTATCACAGAGTATTTGTAACTACAAATTTTTACAAACATTTGAATACTTTATTGATTATATTGTTTATTACTATTAAAATTACTTTAAAAAGTTCAATTATTTATTATACAACATGTGTGAATTCACTATACAATAATGAAAAATTTATTTGTTCAATATGTTCCAATTTCAACATATTACATTATGCCAAATAATCATGGAAAAAAATTTAAATAATAATTCATACTATTACACACACATTTTATAGTGTATTTTTTTTTACAAGTGATTACTTTAATTATTGTTATTATTATTAAAATTCAAATATAATACATACTTCTCCTAATTTTATTATATGGTATAGAAACTATTTTTATTAGTAACCATTAATTTTTTTTTCTAAAAAGTCTTATGCAAGGATAAAAATACAGCTTTGTACAAATTTCCATTAAAAATATTTATTATAATCTATATTATTATATATGAGGTTGGTACACTTCTCTTAAATAGAATGTATGTATCAGATTCATGTATTGGACACTGACATTCGTAGGATAAAGTGTCTAATTCAAAAAATATTTATTGAATTTTTAATAATTATAGTACGGTTCTAATATAATTTAAAAAAAAAATACATTAATTTTTTAAAAAATTAAATTTATTGTATAAATTTTTGTTATAATTATAAAAATAAGAAACAAATATTCTTGAATATCAATCAATAAATTGCAAAAGTATTTCTTTGAGTGACATTGTTTAAGAAACAATCCAATATTGGTAAAAAAATTCAATCGATTAAAAATAACAATAACACTAATGAATAGAAATATAATTCACATATGCATTGAAATCAATAGACTTAAATTAAAAGAAGATGAATAAAAATATGATTTATGTAAATATTAATAAAAAAATAACTACAACAAGTTTTAATTAAAAAGAAATTTTGGTCAGCATTTAAAACCCGAGTGAAATTTGTCCCTAACAAATCATCCTTTAAAAATTCTTTATCTAAACTTACTATTTACACTATCTTCCAAACACAGTTATAAGCACTAGATAGTAATTAAAGTTTGTATGATGATTATTGATATGATTATAGTTAACATTAATTTATAAAAGATAATCTTAAAAGTTATGAAACATGTAATTTAAGATGAACTCAATTAGAATAATAGATGTTATAAAGTTAATATAGTAATATCTAATAATATGCTGATGCGCGATAAGTTTAATTATTATTACAATAATTTTCAAACTTTATAATTGAAATTATTTTTGGATTTTTTAATTGTGTAAAAACATATTCATATTATAGAAAATTAATATATTTCTAAATGCAACTCTTTTTATAAACGATAAAAACAAACAAATAATTATTTAAAATAGAATAAATTAAACACACAATATTCTTTTAATCCATAGAAAAATTTCAACACACCTTAAATAATTGATATAGATAATAATGTTCAATATAAAATATAATGTCATTCTCGTTTATCTCATTAATTAAAGTTAATTATGTATTTAGTCTTTGGACAAAAAAGTTGAGTATCTACGAGAAATATCTTGATATAGTAGGCAAGAATAATATATACTTTTCAATTGATACCTTTGTTAGTGTGTATTTATATGATTATAGTGGATCTTCGATGTTGAATATGAATTAAGGTGAGTTATCGGATTAACTTTGGAGTTATGATAATATTTCGTATTATGATTATGTTAATCATAATGGATAAAGAGACGTCGAGTCTTTATTAACCATGTCAATCACACATAATTATCTTAATCAATAGTTCTTAATATAGTTAGTGTAGGAGGGTACATATAATAATAAATTTATGCATTTAACTATTTTTTGTTGTTGTATTTTATGTGTATTGACATGTGATTAGTGGAGATGTCAGCACAACTAACGTTAACAAATTTTAGTTTTAAGAATAATCTACTTATTCATGGCTTGTTTGGAGGATTTTCTTATAAGATTTTTTAGAATAGAAAATGAAAAATTAAAATGATTTCATACATAAATCATTTGAATATTCTCCTTCTAATAGTAGATAAATTGATTTTAAAGAAAAAGTTAATTATTTTTTCATATACTTTTTTTTCTAATGCTTAGTTTGGTTTGAAGTATTTTTGAGCTCCGACGTGGTTGTATTGCGTAAGTGATTTTCAGCTTATTAATAGAATTGTTAAGTAAGCCGTTTTGAAATTAAGAGGAAGTAAAGTTTTGAGGAATTGAAGAAGAATCGAAGAAGAAGGGTCAAAGAGCATAGAAATAGAATAGATAATGCGAACCCTTTGCGACGTTTGCGAGAGCGCCGCTGCCATTCTCTTCTGCGCCGCCGATGAGGCTGCTCTCTGCTTTGCTTGTGACCAAAAGGTTCCTTCTTTCTTTCCTTTCTCTTTCAATTCTATTCTTAGCAATTTCCAATTTCATCCATAAATTAATAAATACATACAAAACAATTCTTTACTCTTTGCCCTTACTGCAAGTATTAATAATCTGTGTTCAAAGGAGCCGAAATTCGCTTCAATGTTGTTTCACTTTGATTTTGATGTTTGGTCCTGAGATTGCTTCAGCTTTCATCTGCAACGTAATGCATTTCCCATGAGTTTGGGCCTTAATTTTGAACCTCTTTTGGTTTCAGTTTTCATCCTATGTATGTTGGTCTTTCTTTCAATGCTCTTTTATTCTTATTATTTTCTCAGTTTTTCACCTTGTTTTTAATTTGCATTTACTGCCATTTTAGACACTGTTTGTTGTTGATGTCATTTCTACCTCCTTCCGTATCACCGAAATGAACGAGTCTCTTTTAGCCAGTTTCCAAGTGTATTAATCAAATTTGTTACTACACACCCTTGTTTAGATGAATATCACCATTAGTACATGTGAGGTAAGAAAGTAAAGAGGAAATCTCGTGTAAGCTAAAATCTCCGTATACAGTTATAAATTTTGTTTCATTTAGCCTCTGTATAAGCTCAAGTCTATAAGTTGAATTTAGCTTATATGAGGAATTTAATTCATTTGTCATTTTTTTTGAGTGTTTGTGATTTTTTTTATCTAAACAGGGTTTATATCTTTTTAAGATGTGTTTTTGCATCATTGGATCTGAAATGCCTTTGAATTATTATTTCATAGAATCTTAATGTGGAGATTGATTCACTTAACAAAAGAGGTAGCATTAGGACAACCGAGTTGGAGTTGCTACTCACTTGAAACTGGCACAATAATAACTTAATGAGTAGTTAAGCAATCTAATGGAATTATATTTTGCCCCGCATGTTTTCTTCGAATATCTTTTTATGTTGAGTGAGGCATCCTACCTGTGAATTTCATATTTTTTCTTAGATGGGGTAATAATTACGATGACCCAATTATTTATGCCTTTTGTCAAGCGTTTCTGTTAACCACATTCATATATAATTTAATAAAAGTACTACCCACTACATTTGCATGCAATTTTTTTCTGACAGCATGTGTTTGTGGTTTGCATTGGAGGTACAGATCCATATGTGTAACAAACTTGCTAGTAGACACATTCGGGTTGGCCTTGCTGACCCCACTGATGTTCCACGCTGTGACATATGTGAAAATGCGCCTGGTACTGAGGGTATTCATATCTTTTTTGCAAGATTGTGCATTCTAAACTATACAGAAGTTGAATCTTTCTCCCATGTCATGGAAATTTGTATGTGTAGCTTTCTTTTACTGTGAGATAGATGGTAGTTCGCTGTGTCTGCAATGTGATATGATTGTGCATGTTGGTGGTAAAAGAACTCACGAAAGATATCTTCTATTGAGGCAAAGAGCTGAGGTATGTTTTAGGATGTTGTAAAGAATTGTCAATCTTCCTAGCTTCTGAATAGATCATTTTGAAGTTTATATATCTCGCTTTTGGCCTTTTTATGGCAGTTTCCAGGAGATAAACCTGCCCAAATGGAAGAACTAGGGCTGCAACCTCTGGATCAAAATGAATTTAGGAGGGATGAAGGTCAGTCCCTCAAGCTAAAAACAAGAGACAGTCAGCAGAATCACAGTATCTTACCTGTTCCAAGACAAGAAAATAATATTGATGGTCATAGAAAAATGGATAAAAAGTTAATTGATCTCAACACCAGGCCATTGCGGTTAAATGGACCAACACCAAACAACCAGGTGATTGTTTTTTCCTTTTCTACGTGGACTTGAGTTATTTGATTGAGGGTTGTTTTATAATATGCATTTCATTACCCTTGAATTTAACTAGTTTTCTTAAACGCACAGAAACAAAAAAGTTGTGACACTTATTTACTTGTCGAATTAACGTATAATCTAATTCTTAAGGAACAGGGTATGGATATTTTAAGAGGCAATAATCATGAATTTGCAAGTGTGCCACCAGTTGAATCCTACAAACAAGGGGCTGAGAAACAATAAAGGTACAACACATGAGATGGGCTGAGGCAGCTATAGAAATATAATGTTTACTCAATTTTCTTTTACACTGTTGACCTTGTTTCTGTCTGCTTAAAGTTTGACTTGTTTGGCTGCAGACCAAATTAATGAGGGAACATAGTTACTTTCATATGGATGAGCTGCATAATGGAGGTAGCTTAAAGTCGATGGTATATACTAAGTTTTCTTAAAGCAGCTTATGTTAACATCCTTAACTTTTGGTTTCTTAAACTTAGTCTGACCTCAGAGGAACTGTTGGTCATATATATTCATGATATTTAATTACATGTCTGCATATTATATATGATTAAATTAAACCCTCAAATTGTTTAAATCTGCTGATTTCAGTTTCTGTACTATGTTAAAAGGGACTGTATGCTAATGCATTGGTTGAAGTAAAGACTTATTATGGCTTCTTTATTAAAATACCAAAGGGGGAGAGGATTGGGGAAGAGTTGTATGATGATGATGGGGTGGTTGTATTGGTACCTATCTGGTTTAACGTTTGGGGCACCAACCAAAGTTATAAAAAGGAGTTTAAAGCAACATTATTCTTCATTTATGAAAACTGTAATATTTCATTACAATGGTGAAATACTTCAAAGAAAAAAAGTGAGATGATAAATAAGATTTGACTAATATAAAAGGAAAATAGAAGGAAATAATAATAATAATATACTTTGACAACCTAAGAAGATGATTGTTTCAACCACAATCTGAAGGACAAACAAAAACATTGAATTTGTCTTTTTGTTTGTTTAATAGCACCTCTTTTATGTTGTAGTTACTTTTCATGGGTTATGTTTTATGACACTTGTATTTTTTTACTAGTTATAAAATATATAAGTTTTTCTATGTTTTCAATAAAATGACATTTACCTTTTCTATGATTGTAAAAAATGGACTTTCAACTCTATTGTGATTTTAATAAATGACATTAATTTTTCTTATATTTTTATTAAAATAATGCTTGACTCTTATTTATTTTAAAATAATGCATTTACTCAAACTTAAATAAAAATTATAAAAAATAAAAAAATAAAGTTTCAAAATATAAAGTTAGATAATTTTTGTTAAACAAAAGATTGGATTTCACACCGTTTTGGTTGTCTTTCTTTCTAAACGATCCAGCTAAAATTGATCCACTTCTACCACAAATTCTTGGACTGACCCAACTTGTATTTTATAAGTTGTTGTGCTCATGCTCCCTGAACCATATCAATTTCATCATGCACCCTGTTATTGAAAATGACAAAAATGTCCTTCCAAAATGTCGAAAATAATTTTAAACAAAAGGAGGGTGTAAATAAAAATTACTTTCAGAACCTTTATCTGGAAATATTCTGGATTTGGATATCTAGAACATATTTTTGAAGTTTGGTGTGTTCTGAATTTTTTTTATCTGGAATGTATTTTTTTATTTTTGAATTATATTTACTATTTTGCATTTTTAAATAAAAAATAAGGATAATTTTTAAAATTTAGAAAAAGTATAGGATATGCAAGTTAGAATTGATACGGTGGATTGAGACCAAAACTAACTATTTTGACAAGGGATTTTATTCTGCAGTGCCATGATTTCTACCATACTTTAAAAAATATCAAACTAATTTATTCAGAATTGTAGAATCAGAATACATTTCTGACTACAATCCCAAATACAAAATGTGTAATAAAAATACAAAATTTGAATTTTTTATTATATAATTTAAAATATACAATTAAAATATAAAATTTGTATTTTGAATTATATAATTCGAATTACAATATATTTTTACAAATTTTGTATTTCTAATTTCATATTTTAAAATATAAAAAATTACAAATTTTAACTTTTAAATTTTATATTCTAATCTAAGAAGTATCTCAATTCCATATTTTAAAATTGAAAAAATATTTAATAAAAAGTGTTAAAGAATAACTTGAATAAATATGAAATTAAAGAAAGAAACACACAGGGGTGTAGGAAGAATTTTCCTTTTGACAACTTTGCGCAACTAAGTAACTCTTGAGCTTTTATATTAATAAAAAATATTAAAGATTCTTCCCAAACAATATAAAATTAGACAAAAATAATAATTAGTTAATAATTATTTAATAATTTTTTATCAACAAAAAATAATAATCTTAAATAATGTATCATAAAAATTTAGCTGATTAAAATTTATTAGAAATTATAAAGTTATAAAATTTTAACATGTCTACTTTCTTTTTGTTCTTTGTAGGTTTCACCACTGCATCTTCTTCTTTCTCAACGTGCTGTCTCCTCGCCGCCGAATCATCCTCCTCCCGCGGCGCTGCACGGACCCACGGACCGCCGCATCCTCATCCTCTCCGCCACCATTCACGGCCTCCCTGAGAACCGTCCGCTGTATGATTCTCCCCCTTTCTTATCGGCACATCAACAAACAAAGGATCGTATGTCATTGAAACTCATTCTTTTCCCTTTTTTCTTCCCATTGAATGATTAACGACATTCACTACTCACTCCTAACTTGCTAAGTCATTGAAACTCATTCTTTCACCTTCCTTAATTTGCTGCAAACAGTTTATGAGTGTTCTCTGTATTGTTTTCACATTATCTGGTAATTTCATGTCCGTGGCAACACGGAGTGTTTTTCTCTATGTCATTTAGGGTCTGCTAAAAATTCTCAATGAGCTAAGATTAGTTTATGCATTGGATTTAACTTGTAGAAAAAAAAATTTACATTATAAAAGTGCTTATGGAAAATTTTCCTACAAACAGCCCTTACTTGTTTCAATGATGCAGGGTCTGATTGGATATAACTGCCACATTTTGGTTTTAAGTTGGAGATTTACCTGTGCTTTTTTTTGTTGTTGACATTTTTGCATTTGCTTCTCCATAGGGGTTTTAACAGAAAACCAATGGCAAGTGCGTTGGTTAACAGAGTTGGATCTGTTCGAAACTGTCCTTTACTAAGGTCTCCGCTCAACTTCATGAAAGCCTTGAGCACTTCTTCTTCGGATTCTACTTCTTCTGCTCAGAACCCTAAGAAATCAAAGCGAAGAAAGAAGAAGAACTTGTTCGAAGTGGCTCAGTTCTTACCTAACTGGGGAATTGGCTACCACTTGGCCAAGAGTCACTGGCACGAAGTTTCTTACGAGATCACTAAACTCAATCTGTACAAGGTGCTTCTCTTTCGATCCTCAACTTTTTTCTTGTCCTCCTATTGTTTTGCATCGGATTTCATCCAATTCAAATTGAATTTTACTGTGATTTATTCCTCTGCTTTTATCTGTTTTCACAAGTCTCTTTCTTAATTTTATTTTGCATATGTTTTTGCAGGATGGAAGGCATGGAAAAGCATGGGGTATTGCTCATAAAAATGGTTAGTGTCATAAGTAGAAGTGATTTTGACTTTTGGATATTATGTTTATCAATTCTCTGTGCAGCAGAGTCTATTGAAGGCACTGATAGTTTTGCTGCACTGCTATTCTTCAATGAAAGTGTAGGCTAGGCCAAGAGTGACTTTCTTAATTCTTACATAAGAATTGCCTTGATGTCCATTTAGGATAGTCAATCTATTATTGGCGCTTATCAATCTATTATAAATACTTAACAAACTGGATAATAAGCAGAGTTTTCCATAAACAATAAAAATTTGGGTTAGTGAAAAATGTGGGGAGTTTTAATTGAGAACTAAAGAGTTGTTTGAGTTTCATCTGATGGATAAGCTTCATTGCCTTTTTGAGTTGCAAATTTAAAACAGGTGTCCTTCTGTCAATTACGATATACCATGATGTAGAAAGTAGAAATTGTTTACCTGATACTTCATTCCCTTTCCAAGCTTGTCTCTGTTTCATAGCAATATTGCTTGCAGTGTTTCTGATTACACTGCGGTGCTTATGGATTCTCAATCGGAATTTGTAGTTTTTATTTGAGTTGGTTTATGTTGTTTATGCATTCACTTAGGAGGTTCTGTTGGAGTTATTTATTGCTCAATTCAGTGTACCCAGTCCTGCCTAGCATAATACCAAATTGATTCTCTATTATGCTGGTCCCTTGTCTTAGTCTACTTTAACCAAAACTTCTGCTTTAGACCCAAAAATTTAAGCAGTTCTTTATTTCATCCATTCTAACGGCTACTGAAAAGAAGAATTGTAAACATATTCTTATGAATTTTGATAGAAGTGTCTGTTTGACATTTCTAGAGGAACATTTCTAACATTGCCGTGGTGAAGGGCCCTTGGAGAGTGTTTAACGCTTATTGTGAGCTTGTTAGAACTTGTGAGAGGATTGAGCTGGTGTGCATAAGTTCGTCTAAATGATGCCACATGCGGCACTCCATTACATTTGCATGTCTCGGTGTTAACTTTCTTTCTTTTTTTCATTCATGTTCCATATCGAATTAATTATGATCTTAGTTATAAATCACATTTTTTTTCTTATTTGACAATGTAGTTTCTGTTGGTTGTTAGAACTTGGCAGCTTTATTTTGATAAATTGTCAGGATGTTTTTTGAAGCATAATGTACCTAAAATAAAGTGTAGATTGTATGAAGCATTGCATAAACACTAAAGCATTTTTTAGTACTTTTTTCTGCCTTGATTTTATATAGTACAACTTATTGCAGGCTTGCCGTTGGCAGATGCTCCAAAAAAAATTAGTGGAGTTCACAAAAGGTGTTGGAAGTACCTAACGGATGTAGTAAAAGTATCAGAAAGCTCAACAAATTTAACGAGTCCAACAGACAGTGGCTTAAAAGTTGAAACTGAAGCAAGTTGATACTTTCTAGTTCAGGTCTTTGTTCAGGTTTTCAACATTAGCTCATGTTTTTTCAATTGGTCTTGTTGTTTTCGACCATTGTAGATTTTCTAGTCAATCTTGCAATATTCCTTACGCAATCTGCAAGGTGCTTACATAAGTTTATTTTTATATTTATAATAATCAAATGAACTCGCGAATATGAAACGTGCTTTGAGGGAGTCATCTGGCTGCATTTGGTTATCACTATATTTTGTCTGAGTTATTTTATATCCATTCTAATAAATCACTGAATCTATGGTTTCAATATGTTAGTTATTAATTGTGTGTTGATTGTAAATGGGGACTTTGTATGTATGAACATAATCTGGTATCCATATACTTCAATGATGTTCATTTAAATTTATCTACGTACATGATGTAAGTGCTTCTCTAAAGCTATCAGATTTGGATGTCAGATTTCATTTAAAATCAATTGACATTTAGAACAATTTTCCAGATGAATTGTGTAATTTGATACCAAGTCACATTTCAAGATTTGAGACAGACTAAGACCTTTCTATAGTTTTTACATGAGATGATGATAAGGATTTAGACTTGATAGTTACTACATAAATCAAGTACCTTTACATTTCAAGCACATACAAAAAGGTGACAACATCTTGACTTTATGAAAAAGCTTAGGTGGACCTCGTTAATAAATAATCAGTTAACCAAAATAACAATCAAAGCAAAAGGGTACCGCTGAAGTTGTTCTAATTGGGTGTGTGATAGATAGTAAAGTATATTTACAAGTGATTGACCTATAACATTTAAAATCCCGAAGGTGTAAATAGAAAAAAAATGACATTTTTGGATTGTAGAATCATAAATACTATAAATTAAGACCACGAAAGAAAGCTATAAATATTTAAAATTACTCATTAGAATACAAAGTCTTCGCGTTAAATAAATTGAAAGGTTGTTTATTGACTAAATAGTACCAAGCCATAAATCTTGTACCAAATTCTTCCTACACCTTCGTACCATCTTACTACACCTCTATATTTTTTTAATTTTAACTCTACCTTTTGAGATATAAAATTTGTAACATTACTTATTATAATATGTATTTTGGGTTGTACAATCTATAAGATAATTTTAGATCCAAAAATATCTTATGAATTATACAATCGAGAAGTTATTACCGGACATGAGAATATTTTCTGTATTATGTAACCAAAATGAAATTTTTGAATGAAAAAATATATTATAGATTGTAAAATCCGAAAGGTGTAAAAAGATTTTTTTTTTTTTGAGTTATAGAATCTATAAATATTGTTTAAGGACAAAATGAGATGGTCGGAGAAGCTATAACTTTATTTCGGAAGGAATCCAATATCATTGATCAAGTTCATCTCCTCTCTGAGAAGCAATTTGGTTTGTTAGGAATTGTTTCACGTGATTATTGTTTCATTGACCATCATTACGTATGGATTTGAATTTCTATTTCATATGCTACATTGATTAGGCTACAGTTTCTTTTCACTAGGCTTTGTCCAAATTATGATTTTGAGATTTCAAAAAGAGAATACCAACACACTATACATCAATAATGATACTACACAAATTAGACATCTCTTTCTTGCTTTAAATCTGGATAGGCAGAACATTTTTTTATCCAATCACGTATGTGTTTGCATGCCATTCATCATAAATTAGGTTAATTTGTAAAATTCAGCACAATATTTCGTAATCATAATTGAGGGTTAACAAATGAAATATTTAATACAATGACTATTTTTCTTCCTAAATTTTGTCACTGTTAAATCTTGAATGAGTTATTACTCTCTTCTAATAAATTCTTGTGGTTTAGAGTTTAAATATCTACTTGAGTTTTTTTTAAAATGAAAATAAGATTTGTCATGTAGCATTTGTCAAAAGATTCGCTGTTGTCTAAATAAAAAAGCAATATATTACACTTTTTTATGTAGTTTGTGATAGACAAATATGTATCATGTGGCAGAGTATCTGTCTTCAAAAGTTCTGTAATGAGAAGTTGTGATATATATTATTAGCGTGTTAAATCAATTACACATTTTATTTTTCTGTTACAAGTACAAGAAGAGAGTGCTAAACAATTTTCTTGAAGGTATCTTCTTGCTAACTTTGACTGGTTTTATCTTCCTTGGGGATTAAAAGTTGTTTGATCTTAGCCTAAGCAAGGAAGACTTCATTTTCGTTTAAAGAGGAATAGAGTGGACTTGTTGGTAAGTTTGACTCCATGGCAAAATTTTCAGTTCTCAAATTGATGATATGTTAATAATCATATACCAGATTATAACTGAAAAGAGAAATATTTTTTTTGGGTTTTTATCAGATAGATTCAACAATTTTGTTATACATGGAAACATATTCAAGTACACAACTCATAGGAAAAGGTTTATTAAGTTGTAAAGGAACATGTAACCATAAACAAAAATAGTCTCCAAGACTATAAAAACAGTACATTTTAGACAAATTAGTCTTTCAATTCATCCTCCGTCAACACCTACTGCAACTGCTGGTGGTGTTGCTGCCTAACATGTATCATATGCACTAGAAACATCTTAGTAGGAGTAACCTTTGACGAACAACTCCTTCTTGGCTTCCTCAGATTCACCCTCACCAGTGTACTTTCCAAGCTGAGCCAGTGAGTTGGACTTGGCACGGAAAAGGAGTGCATCTTGTGATGCTTTCACTTGCTCTGGGAGTCCTCCCCATGTCTTCAAGGCAGTGTTTTGGAGGGCTCTGGCATATGAAAATGACACATGCCAGGGGTTTGGAGACTGGTTCATGGCATTCAAATTTAAGGTAGCTTCAACCTCAGACTGTCCACCAGACAAAAACTGCATAACACAACTTTGGTTACCACATGAAAGGGAAGTTAGGAATGCAAAGAATGATGCATTTTGGCAGTGTTACTTACCATAATTCCAGGAACAGCAGGGGGGATTCTCCTGTGAAGGAGCTTTAGGGTGTAATCAGCAACTGTTTCAGGACTGACCTTCTCCTTGGACTGAGCTCCAGGTGTAACCATGCTAGGCTTCAGGAGAATACCCTCAAAAAGGACATTGTTCTCAGCAAGGTAGAAGAAAACCTCTGCCCACACCTTTTGGGCCACTTCAAAAGTTCTATCAATAGTATGTTCCCCATCAAGCAAGATCTCTGGCTCCACAATTGGGACCAATCCATTGTCCTAAAATCATTGAATGAAAACATGTTGACCCTTCAGAATCACTACAAATATATCTTCAGCATTAAACTCAAAAACGTCTTCAGTTTTGTTAGAAAATTTGAATGACAGATAATTATTACCTTCAATTCTAGTTTTAAGAGTAAGTTATAGTATAGCTGCTATCAGATAACATATTATTAGACTATTTACAGAGATGTATTCTCCCTTTGAAAAGTATTAGTGAAATAAAAGTATATTCTGTGTTCAAAATAAATTGGTCCTCTTCCTAGGCTTATGTAAAAAGCATCCCATTACCTCACATCCATGAACAGAAGTGTAGCTCTAAGAAAAAAAAATCAAATCACCAATACAACTTGAGTGGTTTTCTCACCTGAGAAATTGCAGCATAGCGAGCCAGACCCCAGGCTGCTTCCTTAACAGCCAGAGCAGTGGGACCATTGGGGATGCTCACAACAGTACGCCTAATATGGTGTTATGGATTGATATGATGAAAAAATGAGCATGATGTGTAGCACAAGAAAAAAAAAGGCACAAAATTATGAATGATTTTGCTGTCACTGCAAAGGGCAATGAACAATGAACACTCACCATTTGGCGAAACGGGCACCTTGCTGATAGTATGCAGCTGAGCGAGAGGCAAGACCATCCAAACCTTGGCACCATGACTCATCGTTGGATCCAGCAAGGGGAACCAAACCCTGTTGTCTCAATCACATAAACCATGATTTAAAAGTACATACACTGCCATATTTTAGTTCAACATCGAGATTTTCACTATGTTGAACTACAAAAAAGCTAACCTCGGGAATGTTATAACTAAGCAGTGTTTATATGAGACTTGAATCATCTTTCTATATGGACAATAACAAATATCTGAATGATGGTACAATTAAGCATAAAGTACATATCATATCAACATCCATCAACACTCATACTAATTCTTTTCATTGCTATTTGAGGTGTTATAGTAACTGCATAGCAAAGGAAGAAAAGGGTGATTCCAAAATTCTTACCTTGTCGACCTTAATACCAGGAACAATTTTTTGCTCTTGGAGCACATCGACAATCTTCTTGCCATCAATGGTGGATTGGTAGAGAGTTTCCTCAAAGAGAATGGCACCAGAGATGTATTGACCAAGGCCTGGAACTGTAACAAGGAGGGTACGGTATGCCTGGCGGTTAGCTTCAGTATTCTCTAGCCCAATTGAAGCCAAACGCTTCCCACAGGTAGCATTGGACTCATCCATGGCCAAAATACCCCTCCCTGGTGAAGCCACGATTTTCTGTTTCCACACGCAGCAAAATATTATCAACAATGTGAAAACCATACTTTGGAAGCAAACAAGAACAACCCCAAAGATTTAGCTTCTAAAGTAGAAAACAAAGTGAAGTTATATTCATTGATTAGAATAGTTTCATAACTACAACACTTAGGCACATATTTAGTAACCAGAATCTCAAGTGTGACAGTCACAAACTATCCTTTGTCCTCTAAATTCCAACAAAGCCAAATGGAAAACAAGAAGGAATCGGATTATGGGTGTGAATAATTTCAGTTTAGTTCAATTACAAGATGCTTTTAGTATCTATCTTTAGATAAAATTGTCCATAAGAACCAGAGAAAAAGGTAAAATGCATTTAGCTTCTGTAAGCTAAAATAATCTAAACTGCTGAAGAAGTTAAACAGAAAGAAGTCACATAAAAAGAAAGTGCATGAGTTGTTTACTATCATACCGCAGTCTTAACAAGCTCATCAGCATAAGAACCAGCTCTGATGGTGAGGGCTGAAGGGTTGGTGGGGCTGCATCTGACAACTGATGCAGAAGGTTGGCGAAGGGTTTGACCCTTCACCCACTCAGACTTGTCAAGAACAAGTGAAGACTTGAGCAGAGAGGGTGATGCAGAGGCCATTGTTGAGTGCAGGTGTTAGCACTAGCACAATCTTATCTCCTACAGCAACCTTTGTATAGGCCTCTTTACCACACATGCAACGTTTTCGCTTCATTTATAGTTCTCAAGTGATGTCTCATCTGAGGCTGCTGTGAGCTAACCTATCCACACTTGACATGTGGATGATAACTTCAGCTTCCTTCCCACTCTGTGCTGCCATTTCGTGGTTCAAATGGATGCTATTTTTCTCACCTTGTAAAAATGAGTTAGAAAAAAAGAAAATAGAGGATCGATATTATTTCCCATTGTGTTACTAGTCGTGACAAGTATTACATGCACCAAAAAGGGTACCAATTATTGCTGTCTGTGGAGGAAGGAAACGATGAAGCAAGTATGAGGTTATTATTTACCTTGTTGATTAACTGTTTTGTCTCCTTCTCACTGGTTTATGGTCTTGGTTCAATGATAGGGTGTTGTGAGGTTGAGGTAAGGATGTCTCCAGATCATGCCTTGTCAAGGGCTCCTTGTAATTATGCCTTCTTCCCCTGTCCCACATCCTCTGCAATGATATTTTAATGCCTAATTAACTCATATATATACACACTAACCATATTGTGCTTTTAGGCATCTTTGGGTTAACTTAAATTTTAATCTAAAGAAAATTGATAAGTTCACAACGTAACAATTTATAGTTATAATTATAATTTGGTCAGATGCAATTTTAGAAATTGATTTATTTTAATATAAAATTAATTTTCTTTTTAGCTTTAAATTTTTCATTATCAAATTTATTCTTATTATTAAATTTATCCTTATTAGTAAAGAATATTTTAATGATAAATTATGGTATATTAAAAAGTATTTTAATAATGGATTATGGTATACTTTTTTATAAGTTTGAGTTAATTTTTTTAATATATAATATTTATAATTATTCTTATTTTGTAATAAAAATTAATTTTATGTTAAAATTTAAATAAATTTATTAAATATATAAAAAATATTGAAAATAATATTTATTATTATATATATTTATTTTTTATATAATTATATATGTTTTGTTGATATTATAATTTTATTTTATTATTTATAATTATATGTTATTATTAATAGTATAACTAAAATTTATTAAATAAATTTATTTAATATTTAATTTTATATATTGTATATATATAATTATATTAATATTTAATTTTATATATTGTATATATATAATTATATTAATAATTATAATAGTTATATTTATGAAATAATCAATATTATTTGCAAAGTTATATTTTAAAGGGTATTAACGTAAAATATCTTTATTCTTTTAATTTTTGTGAGAGGGAAACAAAATTTTAAAGAGTGTTAACGTAAAATACTTCTATCCTATATGAACATTTCTTGCATATGTGAGAGGAAAACAAAATTCATGCTCTCTCCAGTCTTTTTTCTCACTTCCAAACATGTTGATCCAAACAAGGAATCTTTCTACTCGTTCATCGATGTTCACACTTCATCAGCAAATCCAAACACAACATTAATCTAATTAAAAAATTGATTCATTTCAATACAAAATCATTTTCTTTCTAATTTTAGTTTCAAAATGATTCATTTCAGTTGTAATTTGGTATATGATTATCAACATATGAACACTCTAGATCTAATTAAGAGTTTTTTCATCTTGTTGAAAAGAATATATTATCTCTATAGACAAGTTGGGTTTTACCCGATAATTAATATTAAAATGAGACTTTGCATGTTGTTCAAGAGAATATGTTTTTTTTTTTTTATAAAAACTTTTATGTTAGACAGTCAAAAAAATATGTTTAGAAGACTTCTTTTACACCCCTATGTAATATAGTAGGTTTATACCAAAGTTCCAACCCTAGTGTTTCTAGTACATCACGAATCAATAGTAAGCATTAACATTTTTTTATGTCATTAGTTAGAATTTTTAATAATTTATTCTAATTTATATTAGATTATTTATTTATATATGTAGTTCATTTCACTTATTCTTTATTATTACAATGCAATTGATGAGTGGTTAATAGATATGATAATATCCTTTAGAAAATTTGAAGTGATTATTTTTTTTTGAGGAAATTTGAATTGTTTAAGGATAAACTATGTTATTTAGATATAAATTTTTATATGAAATTGAAAGTAGTAATTTGATTATTTAAAATGAAATAAATTTAAAATTTATTTTTAGTTAGAATTTAGAATTCATATTCTTAAATTTATATAACTTTTTTTCGTATTTTTTTTGTTGAAACTTCATCGATTTGACTAAGATTGAAGTATTGTTGGTGATGAAAATCATTCAGTCATAACATGCATAGGATAAAGAGACCAAATAAAAAGGACAATTATAGGAGGAAGGAATGTACAAAACATATCACATAAGACCTCCACACCATGAAAGAATACTAGAGTCTTGGTCAAAAGACTAAAAAAAACTAAGACTCAACTGACTTCAGTGAGACAAAGTCAAACATCTTTTTAGACCGGACTTTAATTTATATAATTTGTAAAAAGTAGATTAAAATATTTTATTTGGATCATGTATTAAGTCTTGGTTTAATTTTGGGCCTTATATTTGGACTAATAAAAGAGTGAGTGCACATAGTAATAGACCGTTTAGGTTAGAAAAGAGTAATTCACCACTTGGCATCAGAAGCATGAGTGTGTTATGAGAAACATGAACATCCACAAGACTCTTCCTCGATGGAGAAGATTCACACCAATTAAGAGGTGACATTTGTCAACCTCTCATTTGACAGGATTCTCTCAAATGAAAGAAAGACACCTGTCAACCTCTCATTTGAGAGGATCATGAGCATATTATGAGTATAATGACACTTATTTATTTTGTTACTTCTTGAAATTTAGCATGGTATGAGTTGAAACTATTTGAATTGATAGAATATGTAGAGTTATAAATTGATCCTTTTTGAGTAATGCTAATCAAAAGATAGTCAATTAACCTTCTCTTAAACTTATTTATGTGTGATTCATGTATAGGTAATAATGCCTCAACTTCACTAATTGGAATATGATCAAAATTGCTTTTAATAATAGAGATTATGAGATCATACTCTTCTAGTAAACCTTAAAAAATAATACCTAAATGTTTGCGAAGAAGAATAAGATCAAAATTGCAAGAACCAAGAGCATCAATAATACATTTGACGTGAAGAAAAAATTCATGCGCCATAACATTCCTCTTCATTAAAACATAGTATTTTTTTTAACTCTTATATATATATATATATATATATATATATATATATATATATATATATATATATATTATCTAGATAAAATCTGAATATTGAAAAATAAATCAAATAGTTTATTGTGACTGAATGAAATAAAAATAATAATAACTAATAATAAGAAGAGAAATATCAAAAAAAATAAAATAAAGAAAGAGAGAAAATGGGATTTTGGAGTAATGTAAGAAATTTTAAACCTAAAAATATTTGTAGCTTAATTATAGTGTATCACTCCAATCAAAAGGTAAAGAAAAAGTCATGTTAAACTCTTTTATATTAATATTAATAAACTTATATATGTTCTATTAATCTTTTATTTTTTGAATTATATATTATTTCACTTTCTTTATTTTTATATATATATATATATATAATTTAATTTCCAGTTTCTGTTTATTTATACTGATATGATTTAAGTTATCTCTATTTACACACTAGTTTTGTTTGTTTATATTTGTGTAATTTAATTTATCTGCAATCATATTTATTTATTTATAATTGTGTCATTTAATTTCTTGTTACATATTGGTTTTGTTTGTTTATTTATTTATATGTTATTTAATTTATCTTTTGAGAAAAAGTCATAAAACTATTCTTGAATACTCATGAAAATTACACAAGTCTACACACGCCTGTTTATGAAAATACTCATGAAGCTGATCCGAAATTTGAAATGAGTGAATAGAACCTATTAGTCGAGACAAAATCAACAAAGAGAGAGTCAATTGAAGCCATGACAGAAGAATATAATCTTATTGTTCTCGATTACTCCCTGCAGCATCTTACTGCACTAAAGGTGGAGTTAACTTGGTATCTGCTGATTTTCCACTTTCCATCCGAAAGTTATTCCATTCTGTTTCCATATGTAATATGTAGCAAAGTACTTAATAGTAGTAGAAAGGAAGTGAATCATATATGTTATTATGCAAAAGATTCAAATGCTGCAGATGCCTCCACAGTATTTTTGTATTCAGAAAGTAAGAAAATGGCTTTAACAAGTACGAAGAATCTATTCTGAAGGTTCTTTTTTAAGGTTCTTCTAAAATGTTGTTATGTTCTTTAACTTTTTAACAGTGTAAGTCACTTATATTTTACCTTGATGATTTATGAGAATATCTATGATAAGGAAATCAAATTAAATTGATAAAAGAACATTTGATCTTGGTTGGACTCTGCATCCACCAAGTAGGAGATTAAACACACTCATTATGTTTTCTTCAGCAGAAGCAGTTTAGGTGAAAAAATAGACCTATCATCAATGATATGAATAAGAGCAAACTGGATCTAAGAACTGCTGAAAGAAAAAAGGTTAATTAGACCATCTGTGGTTTTCATAAATTCACATTGTTCTAGATGGGACCAAGGATGTGCTACTTCATTATTCTGTTTCATTTTGTTTCTGAAATGATGATTTTCAATGTGTGAATAAATCTTGATGTCACCCTTTTAGAGGAATAAAAAATGGATCAAAATTGCAATTACAATCCTTATAAAGCATTGCATGTATAACTTACTTTACACTGATAGCAGAATTCAGAACTACCGTTTTTTCACATGTCTTTTCCTGTACTTCCATAACTCGTCCTTTTTTCTCTTAGGTTTCACAATACCCATCTTATTTCTAACCACACCAATCAAGGATCTCCTATCCGTTCTGTTTTTGATTGCAGCTTTATCATCAAGAATCGTCCGAAGCTTCTGGTAAGAATTGGCATCCATTACCTTACCATTCTTGACCATCTCCTGGTGATAAAAGAATGCCTGAGCAAAATCTCGAACGCGGATAAATGCATATATGATTGTTGAATAAGTTACAGAGTCTGGCTTTATGTTACGATCTGCCATCTCTTCCAACAACTCTGGCAGCTTTGAGTGTCGCCCTCCTCGTGCATACGCATTCATCAGCATATTGTATGTCAACAATGTTGGATGCAATCCAACTTTCCCAAATTGAGATATTACATCTCTTGCTTCCTTGTAGTGACCATGTTTAGAAAAACCATCAACAAGAGTATTGAATGTCACTCGTGTTCCTTCAACTTTCTCCCTCCTCATCAACTTCCATATTTTCATTAATGTTTCGGTATCACCAGCTCGTCTAAATGCATCTAGTAAAGCAGTGTAGGTTTCTATGGATGGTTTAACACCTTCCCTTTGCATGTTTTCAAATGCTGCATAAGCTTTCTCATGCCAGCCACTAACTGAATATGCATGGATCAGAGCTGTATACGAATGTGAAGTGGGTTTAATACCATCCTTCCTCATCTTCAAGAATGTATCTGCAGCCATGTCACTCATCTTTTTCTGCTTCCCATATGCACTGACCAGACAAGTATATGATTTGGCATTTGGCTTCAACCCAACATCCAGCATTTCAGCAATCAGCTTCTCCACAATCTTAGGCTGCATTTTTCTGCTGTATGCATGCATTAGAATGTTGAACGTAGCTTCAGTGGGCCTAATCCCTTTAGCTTTCATCTCAACAAGAAGGCCTTCAGCTTCTTCTACACAGTTGGATTTACAATATGCATCCATCAGGGTGTTGTACATAATAGCATTTGGAGAAACCCCTTTCTTCTCCATTTCAGATAGGATGATGAGAGCTTCCCTCATCAAACCCTCAACACAAAATGACTTTATGAGTGCACCTAGAACTTCTTCACCCCATTTGACTCCTTTTCCATTCATTTTTTCAAAAAATTGCCATGCATCTTTTGCACTATGGCCAAGTTTTCTCATAACAATAACCATAATAGAGCATGTCACGTGATCCGGCACAACATTATCCGCTTCCATTGACTCATACACTTTCCAAGCATCTTCATACCTAAAACAATCAGGTAGACTTCAGCAATAAACTCTTAAAAACACGGTATTTTAGAGAGGGGTAATGCTGCTCTAAACATTGTGAGAGCATGTCAAAGTAGGGATAGATGAAACATCTTTGGTTGTTTTACATTGTTTTCCATACAATAATAAAAATATCTTAATCATAAATAATATTTAAGTTTTCACAGTTTTAAGTTTGTAAGCAGCACAGGGAACCAATACAGCAGAGGTAATTTGTAACATCTTAATTCTCTGACAAGTACTAATGGAGTTTAGGAGATTTTATAGTTGTTCATAGGACTCTTAATAACAAACCTAGAACAAGACAAGCCCAACAGGTAAAAGAAAGGACTTCCATCCATCTGCATTAATGGAAAAAATGACTGGTGTTAAGAGACTAGGGATTGTTTCAATCAATGGAAACACTACAATAACCAACACCTAGTTAAATCATCTTGTAAGGTATATTTTTACCCAAACAAATTAAATTATATATTTTTCGCAATTGGACTGGAGTAAAACTACAGAAACATTATATAAAATAAAGTAATTTACAAAATAATATACGTCCAGTTCCACCTTTGAAGAATAATATACATTAACAATGTTTCCCTAACTATATTACTAATATATCTAAGAAACCAACGGATAGCCCATCAAGAGAACTTGCAAAGAATATGCAACCACATGAAATTCATGCTGAAACTGATGTGCTAGTACAGTTAATATTCATGTCAAAACATTGTCTGGTTTCTTGAAATCATTGATCAGAATTATAGGTAGAGATGATCCAATAAGTAGTTTCCAGTGTTCAGTTGAAGCATAATTAAGAAACGACATGGTTTATAACACTGCTTGGATAACAAGCCTATAGTATCTTGTTCATTTCCTTATTTTCCACTATCATTACAAGAGTTATCACTGAAACAAATGAACTAGTAAACAAGTTAATTAATTAAACGTGTATCATTCTACCTAAGCAAAAGTAACAAGCTATTTTACTTGCATTTGCATCCTCTATTGATCTTCCCATGATCCACACAAAAGCAGCAAGAGAAAAACAAGCAAAGCAACTGTATTTTGCAAAAACTTTTTACCTGCCACTAGAAAGAAGGCCTGAAATTGCAGCATTGTAAACATGAGCATCTCTAAACTCCTTGGTGGATGGTAAGTTTGAGAACAAAACCATCAACTTATCAGCCATCCTTGCCTTCCCCAACAAAGGAAACAACACAGTGCAAGCCCGAGGTGTCACCAGTGAAGGTTCCTGCGACCTCATCCACTGAAAGAAATACAAACAAGATACCAGGAGGTGCTCCTCCCCAAGTGATTTCAAAACCTCCCAACACTCTTTCTCACTAACCCTTCCTTCGTATTCAACCAAACCCTCCTCCAGAGTAAGATTCTGCGGCAAGTTCCTTGCAAGCTGAACAATCTCCCCCACAATCCCCTCAGGTAAAGGCAAACCCTTTTTCTCACAAACCATTTCTCTCTTTTCCTCAACCAACAAAGAGCCATCCTCCAAACCCGTTTCAGATTCTTCTTCAACAGGGTCACTCGTGTCAGAAGCAAGGTGCCATGATGTGCGACGGTTCTTCTGAAGCGACAAACTTCCTTCTCTTCCCGGGTCTTGGAAGGAAATCCTATTGCGGGTTTTGAAGAATTTGTAGATTGGATCATCTGGGTCGCGAGCTTGCTCCTTCTCTTCTTCTATTGTTTCTATGACCTCTTGTTCTTCTGGTTCTGGTTCTGGTTCTCGTTGGAGATATGGGAGGAAAATGGGGGTTGGTGAAGAGTGGATGGTGTTGGAAGGTGATGCACACAGACAAAGGGTTTTGGAGATTAAAGAGGTTGAGATTTTGGAATGTGAAAGAAAAAAAGGTTTTGAAAAAGTATGAACATGAAAATGGTGTGAAACGGAAGAAGAAGGAGGTAGTGTGGAGTGTGTGAGGTTGAAAGCCATGGCTCTATGTGAACGCACACAAAGGTTATCTTCTCCCCAAAGCTTGCTGATTCCTCACATGATTCCCATTCCCAGGTTCTGCACTGTGTCAAACAAAAGAACACAGAGAAATTGCAATTTTTTGTTCTTCCTCCAATTTTAGTTTCTTAATTTTTTATATTTTAAAAAGTCTACAATTTTACTTTAGTTTTTAATCTTATATAATTATTTATTTTCATTTGATTTAATTAAATTCTAAACATAACATATTTATTTAAAAACACAATGAGAAAGTACTGTAATTAATCAACATGCAAAAAGTAAAACACAAAAAAATTAAAGATCGAATCAAAACTATTATTTCAAAAAAAAAAAAAACTAAAATCATCAAAAAATAAAAAATTAATAACTTAACCTAACTTTTTTAAAATATTAAAGAAAAAAATTCAAAATAATTTGTTGGAGGGAAGTCTGAAAATATTTTAGGAAACATGTAATTGATAATATTTTTTTTAAAAACGATTAAATAAGAGTTATTTTATTTTGATTATAATTAAATTAAAATTTAGATATACTTTATTTTGGTATAGCTATCAAACTTTAATTAACTTTTTTACTATCACATTGTTGAGAAGTTCACAAAATTTTTAGCCTCTTCACATAACTTACATAAATCATAAGATCCTTAAAAACATTATTGTTAAATAACACGTTAAATTTTCTATAAACTCTATACCAAGATTTAGTAAAATGTATAAATAGGATTTATAAATAATTACATATAGTATTTAGACTAACTTAAGTGTCAACAAAAATATTCTTAGTTGTTTAGATAGTTATGGATGTATTTAATTTGATGCCAATTTTAATTATATAAATTGGTAATTATTTAAAGTATAGCAAATATGAAAGTTAATTTCTCAATCAATTTAAATTTAAATTATAATTACTATCTATATTTTTTTATTATTATTATAGGTGAATTATGCGGCACTCCTTGGAAGCTTCCAATTCAGTTTCTCCCACAACAAAAGGGTACTGGTTGTATTATTTAGATGAAACATAAAAAAAAACATGAAAAAAACAATATCTAATAATTTAGATGAAGGATAGTCATGAAAAAATGGATAAACAGTCCGTGTCTTATTTTATTATATAAACCGTCCCACTTCCACCTCTTTTATATTTTCATTTCCTAATTGATTGTTGTAGCAATGGCGATAACATGATTAGTGGGATCAAAGAGTTTCAAGCCTTGTTTCTCTAAGCTACAAGAGAATGAGAATCTAAAATTTTTTATTTTTTAATTTTTTCATCAACATTTGTATTTTTTATTAATTATTTTTTTTAGATGCGACTCCGAAAAAATATTGAAAGTCATGCTTCTCCCTCTGGCCTTAAGGGTGTGTTTGGATTAGGGAGAAGAAATGTGAAGATTTGAGGGAGTGAATTTGAAGTGATTTGAGTGGGAAGTATGAAGAAAGTTAGGTTGTTTGGATTAAAGCAGATAAATAATGAATTTGTGGAGAAAGGTTATTAAAGTTAGTAAGTGATGCGATGTGTGTGAGGAAATTTTTAATTTTTTAAAATATTATAATGTAAATTTATAAATTTATCTTAATCTTTAAAAATAAAAAATAATTTGTAGTAATTAAAATTTTGTATATTTATTTTTATTT
>Ga0123342_1002205_pt1 | contig 32557 bp, 14 predicted proteins | sample Turbeawhitnodule_FD_89960 | JGI IMG/M metagenome (GOLD analysis project Ga0123342, IMG submission 89960) | Root nodule microbial communities of legume samples collected from Mexico - Turtle bean Mexico white nodule | ecosystem: Host-associated > Plants > Roots > Nodule | place: Mexico: Nepantla... | reverse complement strand
GAACACACAACTCTTCTTCTTCCTTTTATATTCTTCCAGCACCTCATTCGCTACCAGCACACTATCCAGCAATCCCCTACCTTCAAGAAAAGCAGACTGTCTGACATCAATCACTTTGCTAATTACCAAAGTCGTATCCCAACGAATTCGCTAATAAACTCAGTTAATTAATACGTATATTCAAAACATACATTAGTGCAGAAAAGGTCAAAGACAATGGGTTTTTTTAGTAATTACATATCGGTCTTGAAACCGTTGTTTATGAATACGTAGTCTATTATACTGAGGCATAGACAACGATTCTAGAACCATCGAGTATAAGTCACACATAAATGGCATAATGAACTAAAAAAATGTCCACAATAAACGGCGATTATGGTCATAACGAAGATATATTGTCTTCCTTCCATGTTTCAATTATTGAGAAACGGTGTCTTTTTAGCTTATTGGACATGTTTTAAGCTGTTTGTTGGGGGTGTTTTTAAGTTGTTGTGATGAGAAAGTGTGCTTGGGTTCCTGTTTAGGAGTAAGGTGTTGCAGCTGGTTTATCTTTGATGCGTCTAGTCTCTTAGGGTTTGTTAGTTGTTTGTATAGGGGCTTCCCACGCAGCTTGTTCTGATCTGTTTTTGTTTTCATGTTCTTTAGACTAGATGTTTGGTGGTTTTGTAGAAGGGTTGGGACACCCCTAAAGTGTCCCTCTTAAATCTACTTTATTCTTTGTTGATAAAAAAAAAACACTATACCCTGATAAGTTATATGTCAAAAAGTCATTGATAGTGCAAAATCACATGACATGCATCTTGAAAGTTCCACTACCAAATCCGTCAAATACTTCAACACCCTGATCTCACATTAACTTTAAATCTTCAATTAGGGGACTTAGATAAACATCTATGTCATTTCCTGACTGTCTTGGACCGGATATAATCATAGATAATATCATGTATTTTCACTTCATGCATAATCTAGGAGATAAGTTGTAAATAACAAGTAAAACAGACCATGAACTGTAATTCGTTCTTATTACCAAACAGATTCATTTCGTTTGTAGCTAAACCAAGACAGATATTTCTTGACTATTTAACAAACTTTAGAAACTCGTCATCAAATTTCTTCCATTGAATAGAATCAGCTGGATGTTGGTACATGTAGGGGTGGCAATGAGGGGCGGAGCATGCAGGATGGCTCGCGACCCACTACCAAAAAGTGTGAGCCTGACTCACTAATCTAGCCCGCCAACCCGCTTTGGCCTGTCCCCATAACCCACAACCTGTGCGGGCCAACAACAGGCGGTGCGGGTTGGCCCGCTGGCCCGAATAAATAAAAAAGTAATTATTTATTTTTTTGTAAAAAAAAAAAGCATATCCCATTCTCCCATTATTGTAGTGTAACCTTTATTTTATTTAAAAATAAATAAATTTAATGTACTAAAAAAAAGAATGTTTTATTTTAATCATATATAAAGGAGTTAGTATTAAGAGTGACATTGGATTTAGTTTTAAGTAAAGTCTTATATTTAAAATTTGTTAATAAAAAAAATATAAAGAAGAGATTTTAATAGGATAGTTAAAAAATTAGTCATCTTCATTAAAATATTTTTTTGCAAAATTTTGATAAGATACTCTTATACATTTACATACATACATAGGAAATAATAGTTGCAAAGCAAAACTTTAATTATTTTTAATCAAGCCTTCTAACAACCCTGATACTTGAATTTAAATTTTTATCATAATTAAATGAATTGAAAAATGGATAAAATTTAATTTTTTCAATAGTACGTATGAATAATTATTTTATAATTAATGAAATTTTAATTTTTGAAAAATAAAATCTTATGTGGACTGGCCCACAGGCCCGCAAGTTACTTCTTTATCATGTAAAATCATATGCATCTTGAGTGTGAGACTATGCATGTTTTGATACTATATTAAAAAATGAATTCAAGTCTAATTTGTTCTTACAAAATGGATTTATAAAGTGAGAATTGCTCTCGTTTATATAGATTAATTTGACCTTGTTTTTATTTTTGTGAGAGTTATCTAACAAAATTGATTCTCTTACCTATATATCAAAATTAAATTATTAATGAGGAATACATTTTTTGAAAAACTAATTTTAAAATAAGTATTCTTTGTCCTTTTTACGTATTTTATTTTGTTAACAATTAATGATAAACTATTTTTTAAATAATTAAATTGAAAAAAGTATTAAGATGAAAAAAATAACTCTTTTAATATATATTCATCTATATGCAAGATACCTATTTATTTTTATTTGAAATAAAATAATTCAATTATTTTATTAATTCATATTTCAAAACTGCAATAATGTTGAGATTTAAGATATTTAATAATTTTAATATTTGCAACAATACGAAAGTCACTTAAAATTGTGTTATTTACAATATTTAAAATTATAGTTTTGTTATATTCAATATTTAAATTTTATGGTTATAATTTGTATATTCATCATCTTGTAGAGTAAGAATATTTTATAGGTAAATATTTTATCTTTTAAATATAAAATAAATTATTAAATATATTAAAGATGGTCTATATTGCATATTTTTAATCATTTCAAGAAAATCATTAAATAGAAACTAATTTTAGAGATAAAAAATAATTAATTATTATATTGACAAAATTAGATACTATTTTAGAGATTAAAAAATTTATTGGAATCTAAATTAGTTTCAATTATTGATAAATAGTTTCTAAATTGGTATCTAATTAGATATCAAGGTTTTAGATACCAACTTTAAAATCTAAATAATTCGTAGCTAAAACTTAGGTAGCTAATATCAATTTAGAAACTACTTATCAATAATAAAAACTAATTTAAATACTAATAATTTTTTTAGTATCTAATTTTATCAATATAACAACTATTTTTTTTTGTCTCTAAAATTAATTTTTATTTAATGATGTTCTTTTAGTGAATATTTATAAATATTAAAATTGTAAATTCTGTATGAATATTTATACTAAGACAGTTATAAATGTTCTATGCATAATCATCTTCACTATATAATACAGATATATAATATTTTGAAAATTTGACATAAATCAATAAAATATTTATTTATATGAGTTTTCAAATAATTATATAGAAGATTATCTAACCCGTCTGTTGCATCATTCTTTTCTTTCACAACGTATAATTTATTGTAGATTGAAATGTTTTAATTTGACATTGAGTTCTATATCATATTAATTTGAATATATTTACAACATATAATATCAAATAACATAATTTAAAATCCTTGATAAAAATTTTGGACATAACGTCTCTATCTATTTTTTGTATTTATTACAACTATATATTTTTCTATGATTAGAAAATATTAAATGTCTAACTGAAGAAAAATATAGTTATAAGAAAACTTAATAATTAGTAAAAAAATCTTTTTTACTGATTAAATATTAAAATAAGTATATACACTACATTAATGCACATATATAATACTTTTTACTGTTAAAATATAATTTTTTATGTTAATTCTAGACCTGTTATAGATACAGATGATGTATCTTTTCACAATTGTACAATCATTATCAAAAGTTTACTTTCTATGACATTTAGTGTTTTAACTGTCGTAGAATATTTTATTTTTCTATAATACATAATATTTTAACTGTTATAAGATGTTATTTTTCTATAACAATTAATATTTTAATTATTATAAAATATTTTAATTATCATAAAATGTTATTTTAGTTAAAGATAAATCAATCATAGAAAATAATAGTTTTTATAACATATTTAACAATAATCATGTATATTTTTTTTTTAAATGTGATATTCATACATAACATAAGTTAGACATAAATTTCTTACATAATTTTATAAATATTTAAAGGATATATGAAATATTTACCGTCAGTAATTAAATATTTATCCCTACATAACATAAGTTAGACGATAATTATAAATATGTTGAAATATATCTCATTACATTCTAATCAACAATAAATAGTTTTAATTTCAAATATAATCTAATAGTTTAAATTTTTAATTTTTTACCGGTAGAAATTATTTTATATGATGAACAAATGGGAAAGAGATACTTCATTTATTTTGTATATTTCTTTAATACTTTATGTTAGAGTATTCATTTTTTATGTAAATGTTGCAATTTATATTTATTTTATCATAATTATGAGGTTTTATTTCTACTTTTTTTTTATAATAATTAAATTATGATCATGATTATCTCATTTATCGTCTGTTTGTATCTACGAGAGAAACGCAAAGTTTTATTGTAAGCAAAAAAAAGCGCAGAAAATAAAAGAATAAACACATAAAACAATTTTGTTTTGTAATTTCAAACTTTATCCGCTTCTTATAACAGATTTGGGAAGAAAGTTTTAAATATATATATATATATATATATATATATATAAATTAATTTTTTATAATTTTATTTTATTTTATTTTAAACTCAAATATTATTTTTGAAACAAAATTACACAATTAAATATAATATAATAAAAAAATAAAAATAAAAATATTAAATGGTAAATGTATTTATGTTATAAAAATATATAATATATAATAATTATAATAATTAATAGTTATTATAATATAAATAAATAAAAATATATATGATAATTATATTAATTATAAAAAAATAAAGATAAAATTAATAATGTTATTTAATATAAAAATAAGTTTTTATTAAATATTTAAATATTTTTTATCAAATTTTATATTATTTTGTGTTTTTACCGAAAATAATATTTTAAACTCACTAAAAATAATATTTTAATTAAAAATAATTATAATTTATAGATAAATTAATCAAATTAATTTTTTAATTATTTTTAAATATAAGAATAATTTTGTAAAATTACATTTGTATCAATTAGAAAATATAATTTTAATTCAAACAACTTTATTAAAATTTACATTCCTCACAAACTTTCCCAAACTTTTCCTTCACTTTCTACTTTATTTATCTTAATTTAAACAACTTTATTTTATTCACACTTTCTCTACAAATTATCTCAAATTCACTATCTGAAATTCACTCCCTAATTCAAAAAAATAATTAATTATTATATTAACTAAATTCAATATTATTTTAAAAACTTAAAAAAATATAGATATATAAAATAATTTGTATAATAAAATATATAAATTAATTTTTAAGTTAACAAGATTTTAACTTCTAATTAATTTATATTCTAAAATGAATAGTTAAAATCTTGGTAGATAAAACTTTGATAACTAAATAGATACTAATTTAAAAACTAGTTTATAAATTTTATTAATAATAAAAATTATTTTAAATATTAATAATTTTTAGTCTATAAAATAATATTTAATTTAGTCAATGACTGATTATTTTTTTGTGTTTAAATTAATTTTTATTTAATAATTTTTTATAATGTCAATATCAAACATTAATAAATTAATATAATTAGGTTTTTATGTTATAAATAGATAATAAAATTAAAAATAATTATACAAAATACAGTTATTTCATGAGTCATGGAGTCTTTTATTTGATAAATAGATATATAAGTTTTACTCTGTTTGGATAAGGAGGTGCACTATTTTTGCATACGGAAGTGAGGGAGTATCCCTCTTTGGATCAGGCAATGGACAAGAGTGGGGAAGTGCAAAAATGGGTGGATTGTTGATTGAAGGTGTGCCTCTCACCATTGTAGAGAAATAGGAAAGAGAAGAGAAAATCAAGCAAAAATGTATAAAATGACTTTTGTGCCTCTTTTCAAACAATTTTTAAAATTTTCAATATAAAAATTTAATTTTTGACACGATTGTGTACTATGTTATAAATAAGACATAATCAATTATCTACTTATTTTAGAGGTATAGTTGATTATGTAGTCTATTATAAATGATACATAATTAATTATTCATAAGCGATTATATAGTAGGTTATAAATGAAACATAATGATTATCCGTTAATTTTTAAAGACATAATTGATTAGGTAGTATGTTATAAATAAAATGCAATTAATAATGTATTATTATATAAATAAAACATATATACTTGATATCTATATATAACATAATATAATACAAACGAAATAATCGTAAATAATATTAAAATCATCTAAATACATAAATTTAACTAACAAAATTATTTTAAATTAATAAAATGAATAATAAAATATTATTTTAATATAAGACAAAAATATTTTAAATATTTTATTTATTTATTTTCATTTTACATTATTTTATTTCTTTATTTATAATTATAATTTTATATTAATTAAAATGTACACAAAATTAACTCATATTTTATTTTTCAATTTTATTTACAATCATAAATTTGTAATCTTACATTTTTATACCATTGAAAATAATTCAAAATATCCTTAGATTAGTGACATATCTCAACTATCTTACATATCCATTATCCAGTTTAACTTACCTCAATCCAAATACTCAAATTTTTTTTTCAAAATTTTGAGGCTTCCTTCCGTTGACTCAACCCTGGTATTTCCATTCTAGAATCCAAAGTAATTATCCAATTGAGAGTAAATAGGAGAGATAAGGTGTGACGTTCTGGAAGTGACGAAGTCTCGGCGCTATATGTGGAGGGTTTTCAGATGGAAAGCATTTACAGAAAAGAAAAGTAGGGTGCGACTGGAAGGACAGTGAGAAGCGGATTTCATTCATGCTGAATATTCTCCACTTTTGGCTTTCCACAAATAACGGTTTTTCCCTTCAACCACATTTATATGTGCAGCTCTATTTCCTCATAAAGAAGGTCATACCTAGTCTTTCTTTTAACCACAACCATGCATTTCAAATTTTAAATATCGACATAACTTCACTTCCAGTATTCATACAAGCACTTTATTTACTGCATTCGTTCAACATCTACTTATTTCTTTTCTTATAAAATCATTATATTTAAAGGAATATCAAAGTGCTTTGACTCAATACATATTCAAATAATGTTGCTAGAATTAATTACTTAAGTTTCATTTTAAAATTTCATATTTTTGTCACAATTTTATTTTTAAAATATGTTTTTATGGTTAAGAGTGAAAAATATTTATAAATTATCTTTAACATTAACTTAATTATTATTGGACTTTTGGAACAAACTCTCCGTTTAAGGAGTAAGGGTTACAATACCTTGAAATATTGTTTCTTTTTTGTCTCAAGAGACTATGCTAAATTCAAGATATTGTTTACTTTAAAATTTAATGTTTCTATCACAATTTTATCTTTTAATATTATGTTTGCTTCAAGGCTTGATAAGTGCAAGAGGAAGGAGGAGTGCATATTTATTGTATGTGAATGAGGGTATTTGAGAGAATGTGAGCATGGAAAAGTGAGGATGTGAGTAAATGGGTTCCTCTTTTATATGCACAAAATATCAGTGAAAACCACGTAGATTTTATGTTGTTACCTTTGTGTCTTTCCTTTTTTTCACACGTTCCATGGTTCTTCATTCCATGCTTAATTAACATATTCTCATTAACATATTCTCATGAAAATATACCTTATATTTTATTTTTCAATTATTTTTAAAGACAAAGGTAAATTTGTACACATACAATTTTCACATTTTAAAAAAATTAAAAATTCAATCACATATATCACATCACTCAAACTTCAATACATTTTCCATACAAACTCAGTCTACATACCTTAATCTAAACAACCTAACTTTCTTCACATTTTCCTATCAAACAAATATACCCCCTCAAATCCTCACACATTCTCTCCTAATCCAAACAAAGGCTAAAAGATTTTGCAATCAATGTGCATTGGCCTCAAATATTAAGTTATGTGACTTTTGACTATATCAAAATAAGTATTTGATTGAAGACTATGGGGTAGGAGTGATCTAAAACACTTATTTTCCTTCCAACAAACAATGGACCATGTTCCAACCTCAAGTGTAACATAACATCATTAAAATCAATAACTACATCTGAGATATTATTCATTTAGGAGTTAATGCTTCTTTCAACATTTTGTCATTGAAAGGTGGCTGGTGTGTTAAGAGAGAGGGATTATCATTATTCTCATCTCCTAAGCAATGTAAACTCAACCACACTAGTATGGACGCAACCATACCTCTGTAGCCGTAACCACACCTTTGTGAGTGAACCTTTGGTGTAATTTTCTTTCCTAACGTTTCTCACACCTTTATAAATGATCATTTGATTCAATTTTATTTACTATGGCATTCTCACTCCCATGTCCATGCAACCACAATTATGTCGACCAAATTTTGATGTAATTTGATCTATAACATGTATTCGACAACAACATGAATGCAACCACACCTTTATGGGTGAATCTTTGACACATTTTCCTTACTAGTGTGACTCTCATACTAATGTGAATGCAACCAAACCTCTGTGGTTGAACTTCTGATGCAATTTCCTCTGGTAACATTGTTGAGACCCTAACCGATCTAAGATCTTATAAACGGTCTATTGAGACATTAGACGATTTATGACCCATTATGGTTTGATCACCAGAAGATCATAAGAGGAGTTTATATTTTAATGATAACAAAAATAACCTAAATGGTTTATTTGTATTTTAAATGTTCTAACAATGTTTTTTACAATTGTAGTACACAACAAACTCACTACAAGAAAAATTGGAATTACATACAGCCGAAATCCGTATGTAAGACCCAAAATTCGTATGTAAAACAATTTTACATACGGATTACATATGAACAAGAATCCGTATGTAAAACTGTCGTTGGTAAGTGTTACATACGGATTCAGAATCAGTATGTAATTACATACGGATATTACATATGGATTTATCTGTATGTAATGCAATAAAATTTATTTTTAATTTTTTCATTATTATTTTTATCTTTTTTAATTATTTATGATTATTATTTATGCCTTATTTTTATTATTATTAATGTTGAAAGCAAGAAACATTAACCACTAGATCAGACAAGTTCTTTGGTCATATTATCATTTTTATTATACTTATTATTAATATAATTTATACTTATTAATAATAATAATAATAATAATAATAATATAAATTATATTAATAATAATATAATTTTTTAATAATATTATTAATATTATAAATAATATTTTTAATATTATAAATAATATTTTTAATATTATTAATATTATAAATAATATTTTTAATATTATTAATATTATAAATAATATTTTTAATATTATAAATAATATTTTTAATATTATTAATATTATAAATAATATTTTTAATATTATTAATATTATAAATAATATTTAATATTATTAATATTATAAATAATATTTTTAATATTATGTATATATTTATTATGATAATAGTTCGTAGGTAATAGAGATCCCTGAGTGATAGTTCACAAGTAACAGAGATTCGTGAGTAATGTTGAATTTACCTACGGGTTCAGAATATGTGGCTAATATTCGTAGGTAATGTTGTTTGTGGGTAATATCTGTAGGTAATGCTAAATTTACCTACGTATTCAGATTTGTGGGTAAAAATTTATGGAAAATGATAATTTGACAACGCTTGGAGTTGTATACAACCCTTAATGTGATGAGTTTAGATATAAATATATATAATAAAGGGTAAACTTGTAATTAAATGATATAAAAAATATTAAAATAATAGTATTGGGAGTTGTATAAAAAATTTGGGATTGTCAATGAATCATTACCCAAAATTTATAAATAATTCTGATTTTTTTTTGGTAGTGGATAGTTATGGGGGATGAGCAATAGGGTAGCAGTGGCGACACAATTTCTTAATATTTGAAAGGGATAATGACTTTTTTTGGCTGATTGACCATTGAAATGCAGGATGTTCTCAAGGAAATATGGTTCCTTTGGGAAAACAGTCTAGTTTTGTTTATTGGATAACCTATTGATACAATCTGGTTGGGGTTTTTTTGTTATACAATATAAAGTAAAAATTATATTTTGTTACAGGGTTGGAGTATTCCCAATCCTCCCTATTTTATATATTTTTAGTTACTGATAAAAAAAAATTGTTATAAACATAATCTAACAATAACCTTATATGGAATTCAATGGCAAAATTGAGTCATTCATTTTAAAGTTTTGAAATATCAAATGAAATCGTTTTCGTAATACTAATTTAGTTTTTCAACAAATTTTCAAAGTAATTTATTTTACATTCAAATGGAGTCATTCACATAAGTTTGATTTATGAAGATATAACTTTTATACATTATAACCAATTCAGACATTTTATACATTATAACCAACTTGGACATTTATATGTTCAAATTTATTGTTTTAGGATTCATGAAAATCCTTTGTCAAAAGATTACTCATATGACAATATCACGAATAGTTTGCAATGCGAAACTCGACTACAAATATAAACATTTTTTAAATGCTTCAGCGTGTTACAAATATGAAGAAAAACCAGCAATCCAATAAGGTTTTTAAGGTCAAGCATCAGATCAAACTAAAATAATACAAAAATTACTAAAGCTATTTAGAGCCCTTTCCTTCTCATTACAATATGAAGTCAAACAAATCATTCACTTCCTCAATTTCAATTTATATATACTCCTTTCGGAGTCTGAGCTTGAGAAGTTTGTATCCCATATGCTCATATTTTATCTTAAAACTTATATAAATCAATATTAACTGAATTAGTTATATATCAGGAAAAACAAGGCCCAAAAGCTAAGCTATCTCCAGCATATTATTTTGTTACAAAAATAATTCAGTGACAACAATATGATATTACTTAATAAAAAATTAATATACAAATAATCAGAAAATAACTCCTAATATCTTTAATGATAAGGTCCAGAAATCTATAATAATCAAATCTAACAAAAAGACTAACTTCAATACAATTTTTTTAATATGTTGCTTTTATCATATTCTAGAAGAAATATAACAGTTAGATGTTTAGCCTGCAAGATGTAACATGTTGTTTTTATTATTTGTAGCGATCTGCTTTGCTTAGATGCGCCATTTTTTTACACCTTTTGGTTGTTTTTTGTAAGACCCTATAATGTTGAGTACGGTCTCATTCAGGGTTTTTAGGTTCATGTAGGTTTATCTAGCCTGTTTTTGATGTTGGAACAGACATGTTAAGTTGAGGTATTTTTTAGGTTGCTCATATTCACATTCATTTTATTCTTATTTGCTTGTTGATTGAGTGTTAAGATGTGTCTCTGTTCATTAAAACATGTGAGATCCTATCTCATTAGGAAACTCACTGAAAAGAATGAGAGGTAAAATTAACGCTGGAAAGTGCAAATTTTAAGGGACTGCGACGTTAACCATCAGAATCTAGGTTATTTCTTTTAATCTGTTTAGATATAGATTAGAATTGTTTCTAAGGATTTTTTTTTATTAAAAATATAGAATATTATGTTAGTAAAAATGTAGTATTATATTTATGTACCCTCGCACCAAATAAATTAATTCTCCTTTATCGATGTCTTTTAATATTTTCAGAACAGCTACACACTAGTAAACCAGAGGCACCATATATATTACACAGAAACCCTGCTATTTTTAATGCAAATGACATTCATAAAACATTAATAGATTACAGTACTTACCTGCATAATGGTCTTGAACTTCATTACGAAAAGCATCCATAAATTTAATGGACATCAATTCAAGTTTAAATAATTCACTGTTCATTCCCAAATTTTAAAACATTTCAGTGACATATTAATGAAGGAGAGCAGAGGTATTTATGAGTGGAAATTGTAACGTAGAGATATTTATGAGTGGAAATTGTAACGTGGATGCGCAGTGATCCTTGACCTCTCTCTTCTGTCCATAATAGTAAAAACCACTCTACCATTGGCCATATATATGCTCATAACATCAACTGAAAGTGCTTGTAAGGGCCAAATAACTTTCTAAAAGTTGCATTATATTAACCGTCCAAAAGCAGCTATAGCATCACTTGTTTTAGATACCATAACACCTTTATCATTACTATGTACTTTAGAATACATACAAGTTATTCTCCATTCTCCCAAGCTCCCTTCTCAAAACTCGTTTTTCAGTTTTGATTACTGGTGCAGTCTGATACTGCTGCTTCTGTTCTGCTTTGGCTTCAGCCTGTGAGATCGTATTGATCCCTAGGCATCTAACGGTTTAAACCACATCTTTTCAAAACGGACCATAACATCAATCAGTAGTAGCAGTTGATGGCGATCGTTTAGTCTCTATCACATCAACACACCTCTCATATATTTACTCCATTTCAGTCTCCACTCCACTACCCTTTTTCTTGATCTTGACAAACCTCATTTTCTGTGTCCCTTTCTCACTCCAAACCTTTTCATTCTCTTTCCCACTCAAAAACATTTTTCCACCACTTCCGTCGCAGGTTTCCCGGAGTCGATCCATCTAACAGGAACTCCAAAAGCCTCCAACATGGGAGACAGCTTATGCGATATTTTCGACGACAAAGAGTTTGGGAGCGACCACTTTGGTGGGGACGATCTCTTCGCCATTTTGGAGAGCCTAGAATCGGACTTCACCAATTTCCCTCCCATTAACGAAGAAGCTGTTGCTATCTCGAAAGAGAACGAGGATGTCTCAAGATTGGTGTCCCAAAAGTCTACCTCGTCAAGTGCTCCACAAGATTATTCCGAAACTGAGTTTGAAACCTCACCAAAAACCAAGAGACAGAAGCTTATTCCTACCACGCCAGAGGAATCAAACCCAGATGGACAACAGAGGATGTCTCACATCACCGTCGAACGCAACCGGAGAAAGCAAATGAATGAACACTTGTCCGTGTTGAGGTCGCTTATGCCTTGCTTTTATGTCAAACGGGTACGTCTTATTTTTATTTATATTCACTTTGTTTTAGATCTCTTAAGCTCTCAAGTTTTATCTCAAAATATCTTTTAGAAAAAGTTGGATACAGTTTTTCTAGTGATTTTAGTATTGTTGTTTAATTATAGTTAAAGTTTTTCTCACTAATATGCATAATAAATATTTATTATACAGATTTCTGAAATAAAACTTTAGTTGTTTCATGTGAGTTTTTGTGGCACAATTGGTACACAGAGTTGCACGTGAGTTGTCTTTTTATCTTACAAAAAACAGAACTCCTGATATATATGGTTACTGGTTTCATATTACAGTGTAAAGTGTTATTTACAGATTAAACTAAGTGCACCGTGCATTTCTGAATCCCTTATAAATAGGTGTTTATACTAAAGCAACCACTGATCTTTTCACAATTTTGTTTCTTGAATTAGTTGACCTTTAATTACATTGTTATTTCTAAAGTATTAGTTTATTAAATTCTTCTTAATGATCTATGATTTAGGGAGATCAAGCGTCCATAATTGGAGGTGTGGTTGATTACATCAACGAGTTGCAGCAGGTGCTCCAAGCCCTGGAGGCCAAGAAACAAAGGAAAGTTTACAGCGAAGTCCTAAGCCCTAGGCTTGTTTCAAGCCCAAGGCCCTCACCTCTGAGTCCTCGGAAACCACCTCTGAGCCCGAGACTAAACTTGCCCATTAGCCCAAGAACTCCACAACCAGGAAGCCCTTACAGGCCAAGGTTGCAGCAAGGCTACAACATGATTTCACCAACCATGTCCAACTCTCTTGACCCTTCTCCCACTTCTTCTGCTAATTCCTCCATCAACGACAACATCAACGAGCTTGTTGCCAACTCCAAATCCGCCACTGCTGATGTGGAGGTCAAGTTTTCTGGGCCCCACGTTCTTCTCAAAACGGTGTCTCAACGAATTCCCGGACAGGCTCTGAAGATAATCACAGCACTTGAAGATCTCGCGCTAGAAATCCTCCATGTCAACATAAACTGTGCTGCTGATGATACCATGCTAAACTCATTCACTATCAAGGTACATTTCCAATTGGAACACATAAATTAATGGCTAATAATTTTCTTCTTTCTTGGAATGCATAACCGTGTGTTCCGTTCATAGCTAACATTCCTTGATTTAATAATGAAGTTTGTAAGTTAAAGACCTAAAACACCACATTTTAGGAATCTTTATTAAGTATTTATCTTACGGAAACGGAATTGAAAATGGAAAATGGAAAAGAAGACTCACGGTGATGATTTCAACAGTACTTTGTCATATGAGGAGGAAATGGTGAAGTCTTTTTTATGAAAGTAAATAGTATATATGTAAAATGTAGTTGTTCTTTCGATGACAGCTGGATCAAAAGTTTTTTTTTTTTTTCTTTCTGTCGGACTTGGTTACCAACCCTTAAATTACTTTAAAATTTAAGTTTATAATATGACTTTTTTTTAAGTAAATGTTATATGAAATTTTTAAAAAAAAAATATTTGACAGTTTTTACTGAAATTTTCATTTGAAATTAAACCCTCTGTTTTTTTAATATTGTTCAATTGATTACTTGACAGTGGAAGAGAGAAAAAGGAGATTAAAAATATTCATTTTAAAAAGAAAACATTTTTTAAAACATTAAGTTTCTTATCTAAAAGTGTTTTTTTTTTCTCCAAATATGTCTTACAAAATTTCTCTTTTATAAAAAATAGTCAAATAGGCCCTCTTGAAATATCTTTAACATTGATACATGTCATATAAATAAAACACGTCTTATAAAAATATTTCTTCTTCATCTTTTTTTCTCATGGAAAAATATATAGTGATTGTGTAAATTGGCTGTGGATTTTTAGTTCTATAATTTGACAGCAGAGAAACATTACAAACCAAAACAATGTTAATGATGACATAAACTTTTTTCAAGCATGCTATCTACTGTGCAGTTGTTTATTGCAAGATGTAAAGAAATAGATAACCTGGTTAGTACTGCCTCTGTAATTTTTACTGCATCAATGGGGGAGGGGAGGCTCCTTTCCGACATATTTGTCCCCATATTGCTGAAAAGACGAATATATAAATTGCTGAGATTTTGATTTAAATTAAATTGGAGAATTATTCATGCATGGAATATATATAGCAGCATATGATTGGACATATGTACTACAACATTATTTACTAGTTCATTTTAGGTTCACTATTAAATATTATGGTTTCTTTAACACTACTCATGTGTCTGTGTATATAATATAGATTGGAATTGAATGCCAACTGAGTGCAGAAGAATTGGCTCAACAAATCCAGCAAACATTCTGCTAATTACTATAAAGATGAGTAATGCCTGTCCAGAATCCACACCAAACATCACCATGCATGCATTTCTCTCTCTCTCTCTCTCTCTTCTCTTACTGTGTTGTACGTACGTGTTGTACAAATAACAGAGAACGTGATGGGAAGAGTCAATTTAATTGCAACCATTTTATCATTTTCTTTCTTTCTTTCTTATTTATTATTATTACAGGAATTGGTAGTGTAATTTGATGACAAGTATTAGGTAGTGACTACTCTCCTGTAATTGACCACCGTTCAGCTTTAATTTTGCTATCAATCAATTATATTTCCATTTCCAAAATTTAAGCACTCCTCCACAACTCTACAACTTTAGGTTAACTAAATTTGAGTTTGGTGCTCCATTTTATCTTTACTTCAAAAACTAATTATATAAGCATTACATTCTCAGTTTTATTTTTTTATTTCAGTTCTGATAAATGATAAATGGAACACAACCCAAGATAATTAACTATCAATTAATTTAGAAAAAAAATTAGTGGTCATTATATTAATTAAATTATATATTATTTTATAAACTAAAACATTTTTTATATATAAAGTAGTTTCTATTATTAATAAAAAAAATTATAAAATAGTTTTTAAACTGGTATTTAACATTAACTACTAAGGTTTTAGTTACTAATTACTTTAGATTCCAAATTAGTCTTTAATTATCTGTAGGGAGAAACCCTAAAAACATCAGCTTTTGAAAAAACGTAAAATTAGGAAAATACTAGCAAGATGAAAAAGAATATACAATTTCGTTTGTAGGGAGAGTCTGTCTAATAAAGTCAGTCATAACACATCTATACCTCTTTACAACTTATCCATGTATAAGGCACCAACAATTGTAGACATTGAAAATAAAAGGATCCAAAGGAATTTCTTATAAGAATGGGGACAGGAAGGATGGAAAATAGGATGGGTAAGGTGGGAAACCATCTACAAAACAAAGGGGGAGGGAGCATGGGATAAAAGATGCAAAGCTATTAGCTAAATGAAAGTGGAGGATGGGTGTTGATGAAAATGGTATGTGAAAAGATATCATAGGGTTTAAATATGGGTCCTAGAAGAACATAAATAATACAAGACATAGTGAGTATGAATCATGGTGGTAGAGGGATTTGTGAAAGTTTTTTTATATCAACAAATAATAAATGAATAAAACGAGACACTTCAGAGTGTCTGAACCCTTATACAATAGTTCAGAGACAGCATAAGAAACCACCTAAATTCCAATGGCTCTAAGACACGCCTACATCAGAATCAACATATAAAAGTTGCATCAGGAATTGTTTCCACAAGCCAGCAACCAAACATAAAACATAAACATCAAACATCTGGACCACACCACTCAGGCTTATTCACGCCCTTCACATCAGTGATTTCCGTGATGGATTTGTAACCCAAAAACAACTACCAATGCATGTTCAACCAATCGAACAAGTTACTAGATTAGTCTGCTTCACTACTTAGACATCCTTGCTTCCTTCTGCTGCACTTCCAGACATCAACCTGCACAATTGGTCTAAATCCCTACAGCACGTGATTGCCTTCACCAGTGCTACTCCTTCATGTGTGCTCTATGTTCTGCACTTCTATACTATAATGTCGTGTAGCATTTCCCAAAAAATGCATCCTCAGTAGCTTCTTGCTTTTATGTGCCTTGCTTAACCTCTGGTATTGCTAAAACAGAGGATTCAAAATAGCCTAGACGGTCCAGTTCCATCAGCAAACTAGATTGGTCTTTTTTATTACTCCAATTCACTCAAGAATCACCTACAACACCCTCCTTCCTCCTCCATAGCATCTTGACTCCAGCTGATACCCACTTACTTATAGCTTTCGATGCATGACAATGGGTTCAAGACCCAATCCACAAAAGAGTAATTAAAAGTGTTCACCTTATGCTTCATCCATAACCACGACTTGAGTTTGGCCTTTTGAAAAACCTCTTCCACATCTACCCCTTGCTTGAAAACAACCGAGTTTCTTTGCCCCCAAATACACTTGAGTATAGCTTCCTATACACCTTTCCAAACCAGAGTTTGTTTATTACTAACCTAGATCAAATGAAAGCTCTCAAAGTGGGTCTTTACATCATTATGTTGGACAAACAAGATTCCAATCCACGTAAAGCACAAAGACCAAACACACATAGCATATTTGCATTCCAAGAAAAGATGTTGACATGATTCATCCTTGGTCTGGCATAAAGCACATAAAGTAGTGTTCAACGTCACCCCTCTCCTACTCAAACACTCTCTTGTTGGTAATCTACCAGTAGTACCCTCCATGTTGTGGTTGTCACATTGAGGAACGCCTTAGCCTTTCATAGATACTTGAAAACATCAAGATGAGGACCTCTTTTATGCTTAGCTAAGCATTCGTATGCAGAGTTCACTAAGAAGCACCATGTTTCATCAAGGATTTGTGAAAGATATGTGGGGAAAGTGAAGGAGCAATTAGTTTGATGAGAATAGATTTTGGAGAGTAGAACAAGAATAATGTTTTGGAAAAGACAAATTATGTAGTGAAGTGTCTCACTTATGTTTAGGTTATCGAGATTATTTCTAAATGCTAAACACAAGACACTATACTCAATACTTAAGGGAGTAAGGGAGACAAAGAGGTAATAGGTGAGAAGAATTGTCGATGAAACGGCGATCTCCATGTGCGTAGTCGGTGGTCGTCGTAGGTATGCAAAGATCAACATGATCGCCGGTTGATGAAGCGGCGTTCTCCATAGGTCAACATGATCGCCGATCGATGAAGCGGCGTTCACCATATGTGTAATCGGTGGTCGTCGATGTTGGTTATTTTTTTGGGTAGGGTTTTCTCACCTTAAGGTTGTTCTGCTCCAACCATAAAGGAGAGTTTCGCTTGTGGATGATATAGGAAGTTCACTTCTGGTTACTGTATATGGGTTAGGATACCCCTAAAGTATCCCCTTTAATTTTATTTATTCATTGCTGATAAAAAAAATAAAAATAGGTGAGAAGAATTATAGAATGGAGAAGGGCAAGGTTTCAATGTAAATTTCCATAAGTAAGGGAATTATTGGAAACCATAACTAAAAACTTAGTAAATAGAAGGAAGGATAAATGGAGATGCAGGGAGGAGGAGGAAGAATAATATACAATGAAATCTGCTTACTCTAGGTTGCAAAATATAAATAGGAGGAAGACTTTGAGTTGTACAATCAGTTTTGGAAAGTTAGAGCACTACTCTCAATTTAGCACTTGTCTAGAGGGTGATACTCAATTGGGTGGCAACAAAGGATAATTTTTTAAAGAGGGAATATAAATAGATAATGCAACGTGCCCTATATGCAGGAATGAGCTAGAAATTGTAGACCATCTATTTTGAACTTTAATATTGCAAGCAATATGTGGAATATGTGTTATAAATAGGAAAACATAGTTACATTAATACATAACCAAGCTAAGAGGAATTTTCAATAATTTAAAAGAAATAATAAAGGAAACAAATCATTGAAATGTATGTGGGTAGATATAATCTGAAACATATGGACACATAGGGATAAAAGGGTATTTAAGAACAAGAGGGTAGATTCTGAACAGCTGTTAAATTTGTAGAGGGAAGGAAGTGTTGGGAAAATTCAGAATTAATTTTCCCTCTTTGATGTAGATACAAGATGGGCACTTTCGGAAGAAATAAGCAAATAATAGAAAATAAAGCAAAAATAGAATAATGAGACAAAAAACTTTTAACGTGAGAAAACCTTCTCAACTTGAGAAATAAAAACCCACGAGACCTAGTCCAGAAAATGTCTCCACTATGAAAGTATGATTACAATATTTGTTTCTCTCACTATGTGAGGATAACACTCAATCGTCTAACAAAGATGGAATACAATGTCTCTCTAGTCTCTCACTAGGATTTCTAATCTCACTATGGTGGATATTTCCTTGCTACAATGTTGCTCTTCTTCCTCTATGATGCTCTTCTTCCTTGCTTGTCTTTTTCTCTTCCTCAAAGTTCCTTTATAGAGAGAGTTACAATTTCCAAAAACTTTTTAATGGCCATCAATGGATCGATTACCATATTAATTGGTCATAATATCCTATTAAATTGTTGAGGATTCCCAACAATTTTCCCCATTAATTGACTTAATTGAGGGTATCAATAATTTAATTCCCCCACAATATTGTTACCGATATTTATTGGTCATAATCTCCCACAAAATTAAGGAGTGATCCCCAACACAAAGAACTTGAAAAGAGTAAAGGAAGAATAAGAAGGATTTAAAAACCATAATCAACTTAACACAATGGGTATGATGGTTAGTTTAATGAAGTCTTTTGCTTTTGTTGTGCAAACTTACCAACCTCCTATGAGGTTGTGTAGTGTGTTCCAATCTTTTACAAATATCACTTAGTGCAAGCAAATAACAGTTCAGCTTACACAAAAAGACTCCATAGCAGAGAGAAAATTTGGGACCAGGGAGAACAGTAGAAACATTAATGCTTCAAAAGTGTCTATGAAAGGCGAGATATATGGAGGATCCAACAAGTAGAAACATTAATGCTTCAAAAGTGTCTATGAAAGTGTCTATGAAAGGCAAAATCAAACACATTTAGGTATCAGACTTGGCTTTGTGTAAGTCACTTGAGTGAATTGATTTTCACAAACAAAAGAGTGATATGAGGGCCTAGTGTGGTTTGAGAACAAAAGATCCAGTTATGTGATCAGTGGGACGTCTAAAGTGTAACAATTATAATGGTTATGTTGAAATAGGGAACTAGTATTTCCAATAATAACCAGTCTATGCATATAATTCTTTTTTCATATTGACTCATGTTTTTTTTTCATATTTTATTGTGTGATAGAGGTAATATAATTTATTCATTTTTATGATAACTACAAATTATTTAATATAAATATATATATATATATATATTATAAAATGAACATATTAAAAAGCGTATAACAACTCAAGGCATCATATTCAATAACTAAGTTAGACTATCGACTAATATAAATTTTAATTAAAAAGTATAATTTTATAAGAAGTTATTAAATAATATAATAGTTGAAGTAAGTAAAAAAATATTTTTTTTTATAAGCAATGAATAAATAAAATTAAGGGATACTTCAGGGGTATCCCAACCCATATACAGTAGTCCAAAATAAGTAAGTAAGTAAAAAAATATAGAAGAGAGAATACAAATAGAGAAAATTGAAAAGCACCCACTATATTGATAAAAGATAGTCCTTATATATACACCTTTGAGAAATGTATTCACACCATAATTGAATCAAATCAACACCATATATGGCATGCTTTGAAGTGTAAACTCAAGCATTCTTCAAAAGCCTGAGGCCAGTTGTTTGAATGCTTGGTTGGGATGAACAAAAGACATAATTAAGACTAAATTCCCAATTTCCTAATTTCTAGCCACCAAACCAAAGATGTAAGAAAGGCTTTCACACATACTTCTTTTAAACACAGTTCTTCTTCATAAACTTTTTAAATTTAGATAGAAGATTTTCACCCCTGCTGATAAAAAAAAAGATTTTCACCCCTTTAGATATCGATTAAATTTTGAATTCTCTTATCATCCTACAAGAATAAACAAATTAAAACGATTTTTAATAGAATAAAAAATAATTTTTATCATAATTTATTCCTAAGAGATAAACATATGAGGGGCAGTAGATTAAGGGCTCACTTGTTTTTTGCTTCCTTCTTTTAACAATTCATTGATTTGAGGATGATGGAGAGAATATTGATAGGAATCATGAGGATTTTTAGAACAAGTTGTTGGTTGTTGTGGGATCCTTTCTCACACTCTCCTTAATTTTTAGAGGGCAACGGTTGTCAAAATATATTTTTTCTTAATATAAATTCTATGGACTGCTATAATTTTTCATATACATATATAAATTCTATTGGGGAGTTTCCTGCACCTCACACTTTTCTTACTACACCCTACATTCTGTGTCAAGATTATCCATTCATTTTGGATGATTTCGGAATATGGTTCCGTAAGAAAAAGTTTCTAGAATAGGAATTCCGTAAACAATGGATATTTCCAGAATAGAAAATCCGAAAGACATGGAATAGAAATTTCGTAGACAATGGATACTTTCAGAATAGAAAATCTGGAAGATAAAAAATCATTCCAGAATTTCCATTCTTGAACACTTTTTTTATTTATTTCTGGATTGATAAATCCGAAATTAATAAATTATGTTCCAGAAAATATATTCCGGAAATATTTCAGAACGAATAATTCGGAAATCATTTTTAAAAGGGGTAAAACATTCTTTTTAAAAAAATATGGGGTGCAGGAAGAAATATTTTAGGGTAAAGAAAGAAACAGCCATTCTATGAACTACGAGGCCCATTCGGTGGGTTCTTTGTAACTTGCGTGGTCTAACATTGGTTTATGCTTCGTGTACCCATTCAATTTTAACCCACACTCTATCAATTTCTAAAATTTCAGAATTATCCTTATACATGTCAGTGCATTCTGAAATTGGAGATATGACACATTTCAGAATAGGTTGTTATGTGTTTTGGAAGTAAATTGAAAAAACAAAATCTTTTGAAAAAACTGATCAAGAATACAAATAGTATATTTTGAAAAATGGAATTTTGGAAAATAAAATCTATAAACGTATCTTGAAAAAGAAATTTCAGAAAACAAAAAATTTCAAAACATACTCAGAAAACACTATTCCGTAAAGTTATTCCAGAAAACTTAATAAAAAAATGTCTCAAAAACCCAAATTTAGAATTTTATTCCAGAATAACAAATCCGGAATACATTTTAACCTGCATCACACTCCTATTTAAAAACTCTAAAGAAGACATTTTTATAATTTTACATCAATAATCAATAATAAGGTGTATGTTAGAATTGATTTAGTGGAGGAAGTAAAACCATGTGACATTTTGTTAAATTTAAGTCCATGTCCTCACCAACGGCTTTGGGCTTTTAACATCCAATTATTTGTCGTCATTTTTTGTGGAAAGCAAATTTTAGGGACTAAAACAATTTAAGAAACATTTTGTTTTACCGAAATAATATTTACAAAACTTCTTTGTGTGAAAATCTATTTACATTTCATACAATTTGAATACTACAAATTGCATCTGAACACATTTGTATTTTGTATATAATTATTTAATATTTTTCTTCACTTTAGTACATTCTTAAAATTACTCTAAAAAGTGTATTCATAAAAATGATTTTAAATTTTACTGTCGATAATGCCAGAACTTCAATGCAAAATGATTTGAAGTATATTTGTAAATATTTTTTTGGCCGTGAACTCTATCAAACTTTGATGGATCTTTGAGATCAAATTCATCTAATTTTTCACTGATCAGAAAAGGCGAGAAGTTAAAAATTAAAAAAAATGTGTGTTTAAAGTAATATTTGAATTTTTAATCCTACGTTCATGATATACTTCAAAAATAAATTGACTATAAGTGAAAAATCACAGATTAAAAATGTTTAGTTATCCCACTTTCTTCATACATATTTTAATTTTTAAGGAAATATTAACGTTAGAAATTCTGTTTGGAAAACCATTCAACATGCTAATAGTTTAGTCAACAGAAATTCAAGAAAATTAGTTTATAGAAAAGTATTTTCAAATTTCCCTTGACAATATTGCTGGATAAATGTTACATAGACCCCTTATTTATTTGTTGCCCTACTTTTCCATTCTTATTTTCAAGAATAAAATTGTTTTACACTAAAACAAAACACCCATCTAACAATTCTTTATAATAATATAATAATATCTTAAATTAAAATATTAATTTATTGATTTGTAAAGTATATGTTTTTAGGGTATTACCTTTTTTTCAATCCAAGTTGTGACTTTACTGTGTAAATACTGTACAACTAAAATCACAGTTCAACAAAATATCATGAGTTTTATTGTTTTTGTCCGCGTCAACATTTCAACGGTCAAAGATAAGATACCTTAACCTGCTTTGTAGAGACTGGAATATTGTTTATTTTATTTGTAGAGAATTGGAAACAAATACATGGCTTATATCTTTTTTCCCTTTCCACTGACTCGAGAAAATGACCATTTTCATCATCCAGTTTGCACTGATAAGGTATCTTTGTGAGTAAAGTTAAATCCTGATAATAAAGCCAAAAAAATGAGGAAAGAGAGTTTGTTATACCTTGACATGTCTCTAACAATGAAGGAAAATTCTTATTGACTAAGCAATTTTAGAATTGCACATTCCTACGACACAAGTAGCTAAGACATACATAGAAATGTTTTTGCCTCTTTTTCTAAAGGGTCATATAATTCTAGAATGTTACCTTACAGCATCTGCTGATGTCTTTCAACTTTCATCGTATGCTTCTAATTCTATTAGTTTAAAAAAATAGATTCTGTCCTTTATTCAATTTCTCTTGATTGAGTATACTCAACAGAAAAATCATGGGTTATCGAATCTGAAGTTCTGACCGTCAAATTCAAACTGGTTGAAAGGAAACTCTAAAGCAACTGCTGCTGAGTTTGGAGCTGAAGTAGTAGCTGGGATCATGTCATTGATATGAGACTCAAAAGTTGCCAAATTTGGGTTCCCTACAACACTGTTCACCCTACTTGGAGACACCGAATAGTGGCTTATTCCGGATGTAGCAGGTGACATATAAGGAGAACTGAAATTTTCAAGCAAATGGGGAGGGAAAACTTGACCTTCATTTTTAATGTTTGTTGATAAAGGGAAAAGGAATGGAGCAAATGATTGGTCTGTGGAATCTAGGTTCTCTGTTTGGACTCTCAACCCTTCTCGGAGATTCAAAAGTAAATCATTTGGTTGCTGCTCAAGGCTTTGCAAGATATTCTGCTGCTGATTTGTGTTGTTCAGACTTGGTTCTTGGTTTTCCAGTGGAATTATTGAAGAAGAACCCATGTTGTGGGCCACCGTGCATGTGTGCTTTCCTCGGTAATTGATTTCAAAAATTGTAGAGTCTTCATCAGATCTTTGCACTTGCTTTGTTGCCATGCAACCTTGAACAGTTCTGTGGGTACATCTGTAATAGCCCCTGCAAACGACAAAAGTATATAGTTATATATATATATATACACACATATAATTTATAAATCTAGTTCAACACTATATACATATAATATAGACATAATAGTATTAAATATGTTGTTACCTGGGGTACATGGCTCCAAGAATGTCTTTCTGACCATATTTTCTCCAACTATATCCATCATCAAGAGGCCCTTCCACCCCCATACCTGGTGTAACCCGAATCCTTTTTGTCCATCTCGGTAAAGTGTTTCTGCGAGGAAAGAAGTTGATCATGACGTTAGATGCAGGGTTTTCAAAAAGGTTAATGACCAGATTTCGGCCACAACTCGAAAGCTTTTTGAGGTGCTAGCTGCCGTAATGCAATGACAAAAACATTTGGTATGGATACATGCATTGGTGTTAGATGTACCTTTTTCTGAAAGCATTGTGGTCTTGGTCCTTCAAATCTCTCTCGGAGTCTTCACTTTGGGGACTACTGCTGATAGGTGAGTCTGACATTCGGATTGCAGCTGTTATGGGCAGCTGCGATGACTCACCCTTAGGCACTGGCCCTTTCCAATTTACCATTTCAAGTGCCTTTTCAAAGGTGGATATGATCTTCTGGATGAGGTCACGGGTTTCTTGGGACGAAGAAGGCGTGTGGAGATACACTTGGAGCTGCCTTGCCAACTCCAAACCTTGTAGTAGCTCTTTCATGATGCTTTTTGGGTCTCCCATGTTGTCCATGTAGGCACAAAAGCAAGATGAGCCCCGTGATGTGGCAGGTGATGAAAAATGATTGGTTCTGAGAAGAAAATTTGATGTCAGAGGCAAATTGGCACATGCCCAAGATGGCCTTGGACATGGACCAAGGACACAAAGCCAAAAGATAGGTAAACTAAAGCATGGATTTGGCAGATTTAGTGGATGGTGGCAGAAGAAGCAAAACCAAAAACCTAAGGTTTAGACGCATATAGAAGAGAATAAGAAAAAAAGGGGTTAGCGAGGAGGTGAGTTATATGGGAGTTCTAAGGTGAGGTTGTGATTCTGAATGAAGCTAAGTGTGGGAAAGCGCAGAAAATAGAAAGGAAAAGAAAGTTTGACTGAGAAAAGTGGAGTGGATTTTCTTTACTCGGACTAGTCTTTGGTCATAGGAATTGAAAGGGTAAGAATGAGAGGTCCAATTGCTGACCCATTCTCCAGCACAGACCCTTCTTAAATCTTTAGCATTGACCCTCTTATCTTCAATAACCATATCATATATCACTACTCACAATCACAACACCTATCATCAGTATCCCTCACTTTTTTCACTCGCAGTAAAAAAGGAGCCACAACAGATAATTCTTTAATTAGAAGAAAAAGTCAGATTTATGAGAAGGGTAAGGTTGGAAAAGAAGGAGATTAGGAATCTTCAAACCTTGTTCCGCGTGGTTACCATTGTACCTTCCAAATTGTTATGGAAGCTTTTTGACAAGGTTGGGTGACGTGGGCCATTCACTTTGCTTCCATCACTACATTTCTAATTCAAATCCTCTCTACAGTGAAGTTATTTCTCAGCTGTAGCTCACAACACATTAATTTATAACATTCCATAGCTGTTTTTGCCATAACTGGATTCAATCTGACTTTAAAAAAATTACTAAACTAGATCAATTTCAGTTATGTATTTATTAACAATAAGTGAATTTTAAGTTCTTCATTTCTTCTCTAGACATAACTATTCATTTCCATCTAATCAAATTAATTTCATACCAATTACATCTCAAAAGTTATTTCAATTTAATTCCATTTAATTTTGACAAGACCCCACTCATATAAGAATTATTGCCGCGAACTGTGCGAGCATAAAAGTCCTACAATCTAGTGTAGATCAATTTGATGTTTTATTTATTTATTTATTTATTTATTTTTCGTTTCTCATGCACGTTTTTATTTTCAATTTTCAATTCTAATCGCTTCTATCTCATAAGTTTTTTTTTAATTCCAAGACAATAACAGATTTGATTTAATCAAAATCAAATGTTTATTTCATCAGTATATTTATTTTTTAATAATTATTTGTATTGATCAAAACAGCTCATTACTCATGTAGCGAGAAGAGGGACGAGTTAATTTTTTAAAGCAGTTATTTAATATTTATATGTATATAATGGAGTATCAAATTTTACTTAGCTGATGGATACTCCGTTTAATATTAAATCATTAATTACATACACTCAATTTCAGATAGATTAAATAATTACAATTATCAAATATTATAAACTACTTTATTTATTTTTATTTGTCTTATATTATTTCATATATAAAAAAAAAAATGTTTCTCTCACTCTTCATATATCAATTGTTTTTTAAAACTTTCAGTTTCTCATTCTCAACTCTCAAATCACATTTATTTTTTATCTTAAATTTAAAGCTCTTAAATAGTATTTTAAGTTTAAACGATATATATATATATATATATATATATATATATATATATATTAAAACATGTTAATTTAAAAATAAATATGCATATATTAAAAAATATATTTTTGCTGGTTATTGATAAAGTCGATCAAGACGAAGAAGTGATACCAACTTTTCTTAATTAATGATGCATAGTTTTTATACTAGAACGTTCAAATAAATTTTTATTTCTTTCAGCTAAGTTTTTTTGCTATTTCATCGTCTGAGGAGCATATCAACAGGGTTATTGTGTTCATGATCTTCATATTAAGAGATAAATTTTGAAATCTTGGGGATTAATAGTGTTCTGTATTAATTAACTTTTTTACCTAATAATGTATCTTAAGATAACATCACACCGATACTGGATTCTAGTTTAATTTTTTTGGATATGAACTTTTTTATTAGTTGACCAAATATCTCCAACACGAATACAATCTATAATTTTTAAAAGACAATTATATCAATAACAACTTTTTTAAAAGTTCCTTTTTTTATTTTATAATTCATTTAATTTTAATAAAATGTTCCTAACAACTATCTTGTCTATCAAATTAAAATATTCAATCACGTGCTCATCTCATTATCCTTTTACCTATTCTGACTTCCCAGATTTCCCAAAAGTAACCACTGTGTTCCCAACACAACTACTCAAAACCCTGCTCACGATTACCTCTGATCTTTTTAATTTTGTCTTCATTGGCGACATTTTTACATTTGTTGATATTCTACGTGGGACACTAGCCATGCGTCAAATAAAAACTATGACCTATTTACTAACACATTATAAGAACACTCTTTTTATTTTAATCAAGCAAATTGATACAAAGGTTATTAATTAAAATTATAAAAGTTTAACACCAAATTTTTAATTTATTTCTCACAATAAACTCTATATACGAATGTATATGTATAAAAACTGAGTTACTTTATCAGGTTGAGATCGAAAGTTGTACACATTCTCTGTAAAACTTTGTGGAAAACTATAAGTGTTGGAGATGACATTAATTAGGTCAATTTATATTGAGACTCATTACAAATTGATTTTGTAAAAATAAATTATGTTTAAACTTACTTCTTTATATATAAATTATGCATAAACAATTATCTCCACGGACTTTATAAATATATGAATATAATCTGATTAAATGTATGTTTTTGCTTTAAGTGTTTATTACTCTTAATATTAAACACTGAATTGAGTATTGAAGAACATTTTATAGATATATTCTTCACTTTTATTAAGGACATTCCAGAACATCAAAATTCTAGAAGTACCAAATCAAAATTTAAAAATTATTCAAAAATAAAATATACTTCACGTTTATACAGGTGAACATTAACAATCAAGATAAGTAAATAAGAGTTAAAATTTAAATTTTTATAGTAAGTGTTTTTAGGGTAAGAATAAAGATTGTATTTTGCATTCTTACACTTATCTTTCTTTTTCCTGGCAGCAGTATTAATTATCTTTATCTTCTCGCATTGCCGTGTTAAATCACTTTTTTTATCACTTCTTTGACATTTTTTTTCCGTCTTCTTTGAGAAAAAGTTTTCTTCAACACAACAACATTACCTCTTCGACCACTTTCTCATTGCAGAATTAATTCACTTATATGTAAAAGATAAGTTTTACCAGTAAGTATTTTTCTTCTATTTTGTCATCTATATATTATTTTGGCTAAAAAAATCAATATAAAAAAATTGTCAATATTGTTAATGAATATTTTGTATGTGTATTTGAGTTTGATGGTATGAAAATAGGAATGGGATGATAATTTGGATTGACATGGGTTTTGATTAATCGAGATGTGAGGTAATAAAAGTGAAATTGGTTTTGTTGGAAAAAATATGTGCAAAGTTTGAAATTTTGAATAATGTGAGAGATGTTTAAAGAAATATCTGTGAAACTTTCTATAATAGTTATATTAAGATCCGAGTAAAACTTATAATTTAACCAGCCAAAGGTGATCATACTTTGGTCTCTCATTTAAATCTACGTCAATCGTAAAATCCATATATAAAATTTAAAATAACTGTAAAATAAATTTCTCCAAAGTAGTGATTAAGGACATTAAGAGTTTTTATATCTTACAAACAAAATATACAAGATGAGATTAAATTTATATTTTTCTATACAAAAGTTTACATTAACAAAATTGTGATATTTCAGTTTATTTTAAAAAAATTTAAATCCTAAACAGTGTCAAGAAGGTTCAATTTTAAAAGAAATGGTTAGTAATCATAAATGGTGGATAATTGTTTGAGTTTTCGGTAAAAAAGCATTAACATTTAATATCTCGTGTATCTCAAATAATATATAGAGAGTATATATGTGGGAAATTTGAAATGAAGTTTCAATGATTTAAGTTGCATTAATTAAGTAGCACCGTCCTTAGTTTTGAAAATTAAAAAAATATGAATTAACTTTGACACACCAAAAGTAACAATCTAGAATTAGACCAGGTCAACCTGTGTTATTGCCATGAATGGATACACGGTGCAAACAACTTGTGTTATGGTCAACGTTAAAGAATGATAAAAAAACTGTTTTGAAAATGAGGAACAGAAGCAGAGGTAAGGTGGTCGGAACGTCTGTTATGTTTTGAGATCATGAATTTTGATTTTATGGGTAAGAGATGCTGCTAGGAAACAACCAAAGTGGAAGAAACAAACAAAGTTTTGGTAAGCCGCAAAGTTAACGGAGAGTCTGGGAGGGATAGAAAGTGGGCCCTGTAACCAAAGCCCACGGTGTTTGGCCCACCTTACAGACTTGGGCGTGAGAAATGTGAACTGACCAATGTCTAAGTTGGAGCCTGTAATGAATCATGCTGCTTTGTGAACCCACCGAGTCAACCCTTCAAGCCTGATTTCGTACATATCGCCACTGCTGCGCTTAGGCTGTTTCATGTGTTCACCGCCAAATAAATTGGCCATCATTGCCAACTGCTCACTCTTCAAGTTCTTGGTCAAAATTCAATCTAGATCCAATTCATTGATTGGATTTAAAAACCATATCATTTTAAGTAGATAAAATTTAAATGGATTTTTTTAAAATTTATTTAAAGTAAATTAAATCTATATTCAATCAATTTTGTTAATTAGATTAAATTCACTTTGTCAATTACATTAAATCTATTTTGATATGGACACAAACTAATTTGACTCGAACTGGGTCTAAACCGACTCCACCTGAATGCGGACCAACTCGGTTCGACATTGGTCCAGGTCCGGACAACTCGACATTAACTCGAGCTCGGTCGACTTAACATCGGCCCCGACCCGGACGACTCGACAGTGGCTCGGGCCTAGATGATTTGGCATCAGCCTAAGCCTGTTCAACTCGACATTGGCTCCGGCCCGCTCGACTTGACATCGACCCGGGCCCACTCGACTTGACATCGGCCCGGGCCCGCTTGACTCGACATTAGCCAGGGTCCAATCAACTCGACATCGACCCGAGCCCACTCCACTCGACATCGGCTCAACATCAGCTCGGGCTTGTTAAGCTCGACATTGGCATGGGCCCGTTCAGCTCAACATTGGCCCCGGCCCGGGAGACACGACATTGGCCTGGGCCCGGGAGACTCGACATTGGCTCGGGCCCGCTCGACTCAACATTGGCCCGAGCCCAATTGACTCGATATCGACCCGGGCCAGCTCCACTCGACATCAGGCCTGGCTCGTGAGACTCGACATTAGTCCGGGCCCGTTCGGATTGACATCGGGTCGGGCTTGCTTAGCTCGCCTGGCCCGTTCGGCTTGACATTGGTGCAGGTCCGACGACTCAACATCATCCCAGGCTTACTCGACTAGATATCGGCTCGGTCCAGCTCGACTTGACATCGACTCGGGCGCACTCGGCTCAAAATCGGCTCGGGCCCGCTCGGCTCGACATCGGCTGGATTGTCTTGGCTTAACTTGGATCGGGTCAAGTCAAAATCCATCCTAAAATGTAATTTGGATAATCCAAAAATGTATCCAATCTACATCTAATCCATATCCAATTAAATGGATTGGATTTAAAATCCAAAAATATGGATTTGGATTTTAAATAAATCCATTTAAATGAATTAAAACTAATATGGATATGGATAATTATGGATTGGATTTTGTAATTTGAATTTTTTGCCCACCTATATAATCATTGTTTCCGCTAACAAATTTGGATTGAATTCTAGAGTTGTATATTTAGTCAACTTGTAACTTTGAGATGTTTAGAGAAGTTTTAATTGTTGACAACACTTGTAGATCATTCTTCAGTATGAGTTAGTAACAACATCATAAATTGTCAATATATTCTCCTTTTATTTTAGGGACATTCATGCATATAATATTATCTTTGGCGGTTTGTTTTTGCTGAACTTGTGTCAAGAAATAATATAATTAACTGATTCAGTTGTATTTAAATATTTTAAGTTGTTGTTTCTCATTACTTTAGCGCATAACATTAATATATTTGTTATCTATCAAAACCGAATTCTTTGAGATTATTGAACTGAATCATATGTCTATTGAGTCCAAACTTAATGAGACGAAGAGACATAGTTTAAGTGATCGAGATCCATCAAAAGATACAATTATTATAATTTAAGTTTTTTTTAACACAATCGATAACAATGATAAGAAAAATAACAGTAAAAATTTGGAAAATATAAGTGAAAGTATTAAGTATCTATAATATATTAAAAAAAATTATAAAACAAAAAATATATCTTTACTTATCACTATCATGGTCATGAGTGTGGTACCCATTTTTATCCTTAATTCATCTTTTTATATTAAGTTCTCAAACAATTATCCTTGTTAATAATACCAAGAATCCATGTGAACAAAAGAAAAGATATTTGATTTTAAGAAAGTAAAAGAGGACCTATGATTTTATTTACCGCAAAATGGATTGCACATCATGTCCAATCCAATTTAACCGTTTTCTACTAAAACAGCTATATGAAAATTAGTAATACAATTAGATGACAACTATACCAACCCAGTTTTGAGATTTTAATACTTGATTTTTTTTTCCTATTAAGAGCACTTTCTTCTGCGGATTAAAAAATACAATTAATAATGCATTTTCCTGTGAAATTTGGTGAATAATAAACCTTCCTAAATTTTAAAATTTGAAAAATTACCTTTTGCAATGTTCTCGTAAAAAAATTCTGCGAGAAATATTCGTGCAAAAAAAATTGTAGAAAATTCCATAACCACATGTTGTGTAACTTTTAAAATCCGCATGTAACTTTCCCCAGTAATTTTAAAATCCAGAAATAACTTTCCTGTTACTTTAAAATCTGCAAGAAAATTTACATGTATTTTTTTCTGTATCTTTAAAAAAATAATAAATAATTTTTAAAATTTTCATTTCAATTAATTATGTATTTATTGTACATATTTTATTATTAATAATATTTTTTATTTAAATATAAAATATTATTTATTAAAAATTATATTATATGTAATATAAACATAATACAAAATAATATTTTATATATATACAGGCACTTGAGTATAATATATTTATAAAATAAAATTACTTACTTTTAACAAAACCTACAATTCTTATTTTATTTATCTGTTTTTCCTTAAAAATAATTTAATGCAAACAATTAGTATTATCCCTAGCAATTAAATGTAGAAATGTGAAATTTGGCCAAATTTATAATGTTTGGAGGAATAAAAACTCTACATAAGAAAAAAATCTATAGATTAAAATATTCACAAAAGTTTCATGGGTTGAACAGGATATCTTACAGATCTCTTTTTCAAATAAAAAGTATTTTTTCTAAATGAGAATTCAAAAAATAATATATATATTTTTAAATCTATACACTTAAAAAATGTATTGAGTTTTTGGCTTTCTAATTCTGTTCCTTGGGCTGAAGCCCAAACTATTGTATTTTGTATTTCGTATATATTGTACATAGCAAAAGTAATAAGAGTAGACAGTTATTTTTTCCCTTTTCCAGAAACAATTT
>Ga0123342_1002204_pt1 | contig 32582 bp, 19 predicted proteins | sample Turbeawhitnodule_FD_89960 | JGI IMG/M metagenome (GOLD analysis project Ga0123342, IMG submission 89960) | Root nodule microbial communities of legume samples collected from Mexico - Turtle bean Mexico white nodule | ecosystem: Host-associated > Plants > Roots > Nodule | place: Mexico: Nepantla... | reverse complement strand
TTATGTATCACAAGATCTTTTGGAAAAAAAGTAGTGTTGTCAATTTTGCAAAGCCCTAACAAGAGCATAAAATTCTTTATCATAGGTGGAGTAATTGAGATGACTCCCTTTAAGTTTCTCACTAAAATAAGCTATGGGTGGCCCTCTTGAAGGAGGATACCTCCAATGCCTATGTTAGAGGCATCACACTCAATCTCAAATGTTTTAGCAAAGTTGGGGAGTGTTAAAATGAGTGACTTGGTTAATTTATCTTTCAAGGTTTCAAAAGCATTTGCTTGTTCTTGGCCCCATTTGAACACTACATCCTTCTTTACTATCTCATTGAGAGGTGTAACAATAGTACTAAAGTCTTTCACAAATCTTCTATAAAAACTAGCTAATCTATGAAAGCTTCGTATTTCACTAATATTGGTGGGTGTAGGCCAGTTTCTAATTACTGCCACCTTTTGCTCATCAACATGCACCCCTTTGGAACTCACTACAAACCCTAGGAATTCTATATGGTCTATGGCAAAGACACATTTTTCCGGATTGGCATACAACTCATCTTTCCTAAGGGTTTCTAGAACTTGCCTAACATGCACTTTATGGTCTTCTATGTTCAAGTTGTAGATAACGATGTCATCAAAGTAGACTACTACAAACTTTCCTATAAAAGGTCTTAAGACAAGATGCATCAGCCGCATGAAGGTGCTCGGAGCATTGGTTAAGCCAAAGGGCATGACTAACCACTCATACAATCCAAACTTGGTCTTAAAAACGGTTTTCCATTCATCTCCCAGTTTAATCTGGATTTGATTGTATCCACTTTTAAGATCAATTTTGGTGAAGACTTGAGACCCATGTAACTCATATAACAAGTCATCTAATCCAGGGATATGATGCTTACACTTGATGGTTATGTTATTTATGGCGCGATAATTCGTACACATCCTCCAACTCTTATCCTTTTTAGGGACAAGAATGACAGGCATAAAACAAGGACTCATGCTATCTTGGACCCACCCCTTGGCTATTATTAACTCCCCGACTTGTTGTTGAATTTCTTTGGCCTCAATTGGATTGGTTCTATATGCAGGTCTATTTGGTAAAGAAGCCCCAGGAATGAAATCAATTTGATGTCCAATGCCTCTTAAAGGAGGTAATCCTTTAGGAGGCTCTTGGAACACATTCTGAAAATCCTTTATCAAAGGATCCAAACATTTATAACTATTTACTATCGACTCAATCTTTAGGTTTTTCTTAGGATAGGTTATAAAGATAGCCTTGCGAGCCAACATTACCTTTTTGACCTCTTTGGAGGAGATGAGAAGACTTTTCTTAACACTTTTTCTTTTTCATTTTCTCTTTTCTCTTTCATTTTAACTTGGTCTTCATTAACCTCTTTTGGAGAGAGAGACTTTAATATGACCTTATGCCCTTGGAAGGTAAAAGATATTTTATTAGCAAGGCCATCATGTAAATTTCTTTTATCAAATTGTCATGGCCTTCCTAATAGAATGTGGGTCGCTTCCATTGACACAACATCACACAAAACCTCATCTTTATATTTTTCAATGGAGAAAGCTATGAGGACTTGTTTATTGACAATTATTTCTCCCTCTTCACTAAGCCATTGTAATTTGTAGGGCTTTGTATGAGAGATGGTGGTTAATCAAAGTTTATCCATCACTCTTGTACTTGCCACATTTGTGCAACTACCCTCATCTACAATTAGTGAACATAATTTGTTATTGATAAGGCATCTTGTATGAAAATATTTTCCCTTTGACTTTCATCAAAAGGTTTTTGAGTTTGCCCAAACATGCACATTACTATTACAAATCACCTTCACAAGGTAAATCATAATTATCTTCACTTTGACTTTTTGAAGAGGTAGGGGACCTAGACCTTGAGGATTGGGAACTATGGTCACTCACTACAACCCCCTTTTTACCATCATTATTCTTTTGGTTGGACAATTTGTAGTTATGTGTCCAAAACCTAAACATTTAAAACATTTTATACTTGAGGTTTGGGTGGGTGACTTAGGGTTAAAGGTGGAAGGTTTGTCTTTAGAAACTCTTTGGTTAGAAGCGGTTTCTTTTGAAAAATTGGAAGGAAATTTTTTGTAGAAATTTTGTTTTTTATCCTTCCATGAAGATTTGTAGAAGCCATATTTTTTAAATTTGTTTTCTTCAAAAGTTGTGATTCCGCCTTGATGGCTAGGTGAACCAATTTCTCTAAAGAATAGTACTCAGATAACTCTACAATATCTTGAATTTCTCTCCTTAAACCACTCACAAACCTAGATATCTTTGACTCTTCACTATCATGCATATTAATTTTGGTCAAAGTAGTTTCTAAGTCCTTAAAATATTCATCTACCGTCCTAGGTTCTTGATGAAGCCGTTGGAGCTTCAACAAGAGTTCCTTCCTATAATGAGGAGGTACAAACCGTGCGCGCATGCATAACTTCAAATCGTTCTAAGAGACCACGACTGACCTCTTGTTTAGCTCAATGTCCATTACAGTTTGATGCCACCACTGCATGGCATAATTTAAAAATTCTAGGAAAGCTAACTTAACCTTTTGGTCCTCTTGGACCTCATACACATTAAAGATTTGTTCTACTTTATCTTCCCATCCTAAATACACATTATGATCACTTTTCCCACTAAAACTAGGTAATTTAATAAAAGGAAATGAAGGCTTTGGTGGTGGGTGTTGATGGTGCCTCTCTTCAAAGTTATGCAATCATCAATCTTGGTCTTTTTCTCAACTCCCATAGTGTGTGTAGCTTCTAGTAGCTCTTCTCGGTTCCCATCTCCTTTCTCTATTTGTCTCTCTTGAGCCTCTTCTAATCTTTGCAACCTTTCCACTAATTGACTCATTTCCTCTTCTTTTTGGGCCAAACTCTTGGTGTCCGCAAGCTCTCCCAAAAGATATGCCTTTTGAGGAGATTGTGGCTTTGAAGATTCTCTTGAAGACAAATGAGCCATAATTTGCACAAAAAGAAACAAATAATTAGTGAAAAATAACAATCTTATCCACTCAATTACTTGTATCACTTGGCTATTTATTAAAGGAGGGAAAAATTGTAATGCACTCAAGAAAGATTTACACTCTACAAAAAACAATGTCTACACTTGGTAGTAAACACTTCAAGTGAAAGATGACAAAACTCTTACACTTGCTCACCAAAGATCCCACAACAAAAACTTAAGAAATATTTTAAGACAACCAAGAAAAGATAAAAGAAAGAAAGCTAAACCAAATAGGAAAAAAGATAGTGACAAAACTTTTAGAAGACAAACAAGAAAAGCACTTTAAAAAAATACTAAAAGAAACTTACTTAAACTTTAATTATGAAGGTTTGAATGTCCTTCGAAATTGTGAAAGCAAGAAGGATTAAATTCCACAAGTATGAACACATTTGCCATATACTTAGAATCCTCTTTAGTAATTTGCAATGTGAAAGTTGAAATGTGAATGCTCACAATTTCTTTTTGTCTTTGTTTTTATGGATTCAAAATTTCCATATCCTTTTTCCATGCATATTTTTAATTCACTTTTCAATTTTCAAAAAAGATATAGGATTGGGATTCAATTCATATGAACACTTGCATTTTATGTTTCGAATTAAATCAACCACTACTTAGATGAGGTTGTAGGTGATAGAGCTCCTTAGTGAGCATCCAGAGGAACAAATGTTTTTATTTGAATGTTTTGTTTTTAATACTTTGTGTATATATTAAAATTCCTATGAAGAGATATATTTTGAGATACAATAAGAAATATTTGTATTTGTTTATATGTTAATTATATATTGCTTGCATATTATTTTATTAAATATGGGTAAAAATAGGGATGTAACAGTTATGACACTAGATGGATGGACATAAGTAATGATCACGTCATCTCGTTGATGAAAAAACTCAACAACAAAGTATTCGAACCAAAACAAAGACATTTTGTCTTTAGAAACTCTGGTTAGAAGTGGTTTCTTTTGAAAAATTAGAAGGAAAAGTTTTTATAGAAATTTTGTTTTTATCCTTGCATGAAGATTTGTAGAAGCCATCATTATGAGTATTTTTGAAATTTATTTTCTTCAAAAGTTGTGATTCCACCTTGATGGCTTGGTGAACCAATTTCTCTAAAGAAGAGTACTCATATAACTCTATAATATCTTGAATTTCTCTCCTTAAACCACTCACAAACTAGCTATCTTTGACTCTTCACTATCATGCATATTAATTTTTGGTCAAAGTAGTTTCTAAGTCCTTAAAATATTCATCTACTATCCTAGGTCCTTGATGAAGTCGTTGGAGCTTCAACAAGAGTTCCTTCCTATAATGAAGAGGAACAAACTGCGCATGCATGCATAAATTTAAATTGTCCCAAGAGACCACGACTGACCTCTTGTTTAGCCCAATGTCCATTACAGTTTGATGTCACCACTGCATGGCATAATTTAAAAATTCTAGGAAAGTTAACTTAACCTTTTGGTTCTCTTGGACCTCATACACATTAAAGATTTGTACTACTTTAGCTTCCCATCCTAAATACACATTAGGATCTCTTTCCCCCCTAAAACTAGGTAATTAAATAAAGGGAAAAGAAGGCTTTGGTGGTGGGTGTTGATGGTGCCTCTCTTCAAAGTTATGCACTCTCCAATCTTGGTCTTCTTCTCGACTCCTATATTGCGTGTAACTTCTAGTAGCTCTTCTCAACTCCCATCTCCTTTCTCTAGTTTGTCTCTCTTGAGCCTCTTCTAATCTTTACAACCTTTCCACTAATTGCCTCATTTCCAAACTCCTCTTGGTGTCTGCAAGCTCTCCTAAAAGATATGCCTTTTGAGGATATTGTGGCTTTGAAGATTCTCTTGAAGACAAATGAGCCATAATTTGCACAAAAAGGAAAAAAATAATTAGTGAAAAATAACAATCTTATTCACTCACTCACTTGTATCACTTGGCTATTTATTAAAGGAGGGAAAAGTTGTAATGCACTCAAGAAAGATTTGCACTCTAAAAAAAACAAGGTCTACACTTTGTAGTAAACACTTCAAGCGAAAGATGACAAAGCTCCTACACTTGCTCACCAAATATCCCCACAACAAAACTTAAGATAGATTTGAAGACAACTAAGAAAATATAAAAGAAAGAAAGCTAAACAAAATGGAAAAAAAGATAGTGACAAAGCTTTGAGAAGACAAACAAGAAAAACACTTAAAAAAAAAGACTCAAAGAAACTTACTTAAACTTTAATTATGAAGTTTTGAATATCCTTAGAAATTTTGAAAGCAAGAAGGATTAAATTTCACAAGTATGAACACAATTTGCCATATACTAAGAATCCTCTTTAGTAATTTGCAATGTGAAAGTTGAAATGTGAATGCTCTCAATTTCTTTCTGTCTTTGTTTTATGGATTCAAAATTTACATATCCTTTTGTCATTCATATTTTTAATTACTTTTCAATTTTAAAAAAAGATATTGGATTGGAATTCAATTCATATGAACACTTGCATTTTATGTTTCGAATTAAATCAACCACTATTCAAACAACTTCTAATTTGTTTTTTAGCTCTTCACAATTAAAATCAAAATAAGTAGAATGGATTTAAGATTCCTAAAACACTAAGAACATAAAACTCAAGAAAAAAAAGGTAAGGAAAAAATTTGACACAAAAAAAATTCAAAAGCAGAATTTAAAGTGTTTAATGAATGAAAAGCGAAATTGTAAATGACAAGGAATTAAAAGATGGAATTTAAATTGCTTGAAGATAAAAGCAAGAATTGAAATATGTTGAAAATTAAAGGCAAAAATCAACTCAACAAAGATAAACACAATTAAATCCATGCTCTGAATACCACATGATGTGATTTAATTTTAGGATGCACATTTTATGGGTTACTCTTTTGTTTATGAGTTTTTGTCTTAAGAAGAAATGGTGAGAAACCCAAAGAAGATTCCCACTAGACACAAACTTAACCAAGTAGTTAAGTAAGTGTGAAAGTTAACTTCTAAAGGGCAAAGAGAAAAATACAATATGGTGACTATGACGATGAAAGTAAAGTGCAGAAATGGAAGGAACATAAGATGAAGAAAAACAAGTGATAACCAAAATTAAAAGACAAGCATGATATCCTAAAGAGGAATGGAATGGATGGCGCAAAAAGCAAGATAAAAAGAGGAAGGGATGAAGAAAGCTTATGGAAGAAGAAGGGTTGTCACGCCACTTGGCGAAAGGAGGCACTCCAAGATGAGTGTGTGAAAGAGCCGCCACTTGAAGTGCTCACACACTCAAGATAAGAGCCACAAAGGAGAGCACTCAAGTCTCACTAAACACTCCTACAGAGTTTCTTTACTATTTCAAAATTCAATGTGTCAATACATGAGTCAATGATCCCTTTATATAGGAAGGAGTGACTTGGAGAGCAAGATGAGTGAAGGTTAAAATGGAGAGGGGAAAGGGGCGACCTAGGGTGTTGACCAAGGTCAATGACGCCCTCAGTCCTAGCTTCTAGAAGCTAGGGCTACCTTCTAAAAGCTAGGGCTACCTTCCTAACCTAATGGACTTGGCACAAGCCCAATTTGATAAGTACACCCCTCTTTTATGCTATATGAACCCTATTCTACTGAAACTAAAAATAGAGAGACTAGCTGGGGCTCAGCTCCCATTGCTTGGGCTCTGCTCCTGGTGATCTTCCGAGGAATAATGGGCTCTGAGGCACTGGCTAGTGGTTGGTCCTGACCTAGCCCTGAATCCTGTGTCATACTCCGGGTCATCCTTCTAGAAGGTTGGGTTTGGTCAAGGGATGCTCTATGTCTCAGGTCTTCATCAAATGTGGATGATGAATGTGATAGACACTTGATGTTTTTGTGCAAATTATGTGAATTTGATGGATTATGCAAGTTATTAAAATTCAAATTTATATTAGAATTCTTAAAAATAACAATCTTACCATGTGATTTGTTTTGTATATTTTTTCTTTAATATGTGATGATCGTGTTGGTTTACACGGGAGCAGATGAGGTTGTAGGTGATAGAGCTCCTTAGTGAGCAGCCAGAGGAACAAATGTTTTTATTTGAAGGTTTTGTTTTTAATACTTTGTGTATATATTAAAATCCTATGAAGAGATATATTTTGAGATACAATATGAAATATTTGTATATGTTTATATGTTAATTATATATTGGTTGCATATTATTTTATTAAATATGGGTAAAATTAGGGATGTAACAATTATGACACCAGATGGATGGACATAAGTAATGATCATGTCATCTCGTTGATGAAAAAATTCAACAACAAAGTATTCGAACCAAAATATAAAATATTTTTGAGCACTAACACTACAAGAAAATCATTAAATTAGATACTATTTTAGAGACAAAAAATAATTAATTACTATACTAACTAAATTAGATATTATTTTAGAGACTGAAAAATGATTGGTATCTAAAGTGGTTTCTATTATTAATAAAAATTTATAAAATAGTTTCTAAATTGGTATCTAAATTAGCTACCAAGGTTTTTGCTACTAATAGTTTAGATTCTAAATTAGTCTCTAAAAGACTAATAGAGACTAATTTAAAATATAAGTAATTAGTAGATAAAATCTTAGTAGCTAACAATTAAATACCAATTTAGAAACTACTTTATAATTTTTTTATTAATAATAGAAACTACTTTAGATACCAAACTAATTTAGAACCTAAGTAATTAGTAGATAAAATCTTAGTAACTAATGATTAAATACCAATTTAGAAACTACTTTATAATTTTTTATTAATAATAAAAACTATTTTAGATACCCATAATTTTTTAATTTATAAAATGGTCTTTAATTTAGTCAATATAGTAACCAATTATTTTGGTCTCTAAAATTAGTTACTATTTCACAATTTTCTTGTAGTGTAGTAGAAGGACAATTATGTTAGCAAAACATGATGTTTTGATTTGATAATGATTTTGATGGTGGTTTCACCTCTTGTTGATGGTTCTTCTCTCTAATTCTCATTTTCTAATATGATTGAAATGTAAAACATGAATCAATCTCTTAATATAATCTTAAGCATTCTTGTATTTAAAAACCGCTTTTTTATATTTTTAAACATTATAATCTATTATTTTAAGTTTATAATTGATTATATCAAGTTAGACCAAATTTGAATTTCCCTAATTTTACAAATAATTAATTATGAACAAAGTCAATTATACCAGCTAAATCTAAAAAAGGCTTGTACATTCTCGAAGTGGTTCAATTTTTTTTTAATTACATGAAGAACATAATAATTGTTTATGTTTATTATAATCACTTATATCAATAAGTAACCATATAACTCTTTTAAAAAATAAACTATCTCTCATTCATTACAATTTTCACTCATTACAATTTTTCCATGCTTATAGGGAAAGAGAACTTTGTTATTTCATAATAGAGATATTATGAGAGTACTATAGATTTATATCTTGATTTAAAAAAATAAAAGTGCTCAACATTTATCAAAAAGGATGATCATGTTATAAGTTTTTCATTGTAAATTTATCATATTTTAAAAGATATTTTTTCTTTTCTTTTGTAATATGTATTGATATCTTTGTACCAATGTTTTATGTGTATGACAGATAATTGAGTGTCATTAACTTTGTAAATCTTCTTGAAGTGGTTTATGGTGTGTTTTGTATTTCTTGTTCTAATTACAAAAATATTTTGTATGATTTAATAATTTATAAATTTTAGTGAAAAATTAATCTCAAGTAATCTAGATTGACTGAATTTAGATTTAGAAATAATAGAACTAGTATAAATTTTTTTGATATTCTGTTTTTTTATCTTTCTCTCATTATCTATAATTATTTTTTATTTTCATTGATTAGTACTCTTAATTTCTCTTATAATTGATAGTTTAAAAAAATCTATTTAAAGTTTAAAAAAATATTTTTAAAAGCAATTCACATACCTATTGATTATTTTTAAGTCATTTACAAAATTTTAATAGAAACTCAATTAAAAATAGTTAAAATTATAATATACTTAAAATATGATCAAGTTGCTCAAATGTTTTATAAGACTATTTTCAAATTATTTCATATATTAATTTAATGTTGTGAAATTCCCTTAATTTCATTACACTAAATATTTAAGATTACATTTATGATCTCTGTTGGAGTTCCAATGAAAGAAAGGTTGTTTGGGCTTCTTGGAAAAAGGTGTGTGAAACTCGCGAGGCTGGTGGTCTCGGTATCATTGACTTAAGGACTTTTTAACTTGGCGTTACTCGATAAATAGATATGGCGTTTGGGGTTGGTTAAGGACAATTTGTAGAAGGAGATTCTAGACTCCAAGTATGGGGGGTAGAGAAGTTTGAGAGAGGGAGAGAAAGATAGCAAGGACTCTCTTTGGTTGAAAGATTTGAAGGAGGTCTCGAGTTAGGAGGGTTGGGGTCAGAATTTTGAAGAAGCCATCAAGTGGAAGGTCGGTATTGGGAAGGATATTTTGTTATGGGAAAACAATTGGGAGGGTAGTGGTGCTTTGAAGAGTGTCTTCCCGAGGTTGTTTCCCTAAGCTTGTCAAAAGCTTCTATGGTGGCAGAGCTTGGGGATTGGAACAACAAAATTTAGGACTAGAATTTTTTCTAGAGGAGGAGTTTTTTTTAATGGGAAAAGCAATTAGAGTGTCTACTTTCTCAGATAGTCCAGGGTGTGAGTTTTGACTTGAAAAAGGAGGATAGATGGGTTTGGAAGGATGAGGAGGCGCTAAGGTACATGATTAAATCTGCTTACATCCGTCTAAGGGGGGCTCGAGAAGGGAAAAATGCTACTGTGTTTAAGTAGTTTTGGAGGTGCAAAGCTTTACCTTCTACACTAGTTATTGTTTGAAGGTTGCTGGAAAATAAGCTAGCCACTAAGGCTAACCTGGAAAAGCGTGGGATCGCAGTCGTAAGTCCTCTGTGTAGTCTTTGAGGGGAGGAGGAGGAGACTAGTATTCATTTGTTCTTCGAGTGCAAATTTGCTTGACTATTGTGGAGTCATTGCTTTGCATGGCTTGGTGTGCAAAGTGTGTCTCACAACGATCCATTGCTAAATTTTTCCTAGTTTAGGATGAGTAATGCGTCTGTTTCGGCAAATGAGGTATGAGAAGTGATTTGGACTGTAGTAGTCAATGAGGTATGGAAGCATAGAAACAACATAATCTTTAAAGGGGGTGCAGTTGATGTGTTAGAAGTGTTTGCCTTTGTTCAATTAAAGACTTTGTTGTACGAGAAGACAAATAAATATTAATGATAATGTGATGGATCCACAAAGAAAAATAATGCACTAATTAATTAATGCTGAGACGACGTGGAAATGGTTACTCTTAAAATAATAAAGGAAAATATTTTTATACAATAGAAGAAGAAACAATAAAAATGAAAATTATATTGTGTCATACCCAATTTATGAGTTAACAACAAAAGACGAAACTAATTAGGACAATCCGACCAAATCTTAAAACTATCACTATAAGTGGCGTCATAGTTGATAAGTCATCATACCAGCCCTATTTTTCGTGTCTTTAACCAATGCTTAGTCAAAGAAAAATACATTTAGATAAACATGAAAGTGTTTTACATGGAATATTACCATCTAAAATGTTGAATATCTTATAGAGATAAAAATATTTAATAGTATATAATTAGAGATATAAATTTTATTTTGTAAATCGATTTTGTAAAATTGAATTAAGTATAAAGTTCACTTCTTAATAAGATATTAAAGTTATTTAAAGTTTATCGTAATGAAAGTTTATTAACCTTATCAGTTCACTTGCTATTAGATTATTACGAGATCAACTTATATAGTTTCATAACGCAAGAAAGATGTGTAAAACATTTCATATCAATTAGAAATACAAAGCATAATACACACATAAGGACAAATCTCATAAGTTAGTCTTTATAAGATTGAGTTACTTAATATATATAACTAGCTACAAAACGTGTTTTATATATTTTAATACCTAATTTTAAAAATATATCTTTAATATTAATTTATTTCTAAAGTCATTTAATTAATTAAGAATTTACTTTTATCGACTTTCTCTTTTTTTTTCTTTGAAATTTCAATGGAGACTAATTTTAAACGATATTTATAATTAATACAATTAAATTATACATTTTTTTATTTAATATGAATTGATTTTTTTATACTTGAGATCAAAGGAGTGAGATATTCACTTTTTCTTATCTGTCTCTTCATCTTACACCAAATGATTGTTATATTTATCACTTTTTTATCTTTCCTTTATTTGTCCTTTCTATTCCTCTTTACTTTACATTGGAACACCTAAAAAATTGAGCGTGCATTGATAATTGTTGAACAACAAATATGATAACCTAAACGAAGTCGTCATTGTTTTCAAAGTCATCACTGAGGACGTGTCATTTGGATTCAAAGATTGGATCAAAGCTGGAAAATAGAAAACGAAAAGAATGTGACGAAAAGATGAAACTTCTAAAAAATAAGAAAAAATATATTGAAAAGCATGAAAAACACGGTTTACATGTATTAAACTTTTTTTTGACAATAATAAAAAAAATTGTGAATTTTTTTAATATATAATCAATTATGTTTTAAATAATTATTTTACAAATATTTTTATCAATGATCTATTTAATTCTGTTTAAAATGTAATTAATCAGGTCTAACCTTTTCTTTTATCAACAATAGACAAATGAATCTAAAGAAACACTTTAAGGATGTCCCAATCCTTATACAAAGAAAGCTTACAAAACAACAAGTACAAAAACCTAGGTTCTTTTAGCTCTTGTTTTGACATAACAAAAAAGCGCCTAAAATTAAAGAGATCACCTACACAACAGATGACTACAACCATCGTCAAAGAACAAGACTACTAACAATTTGCTCTTAACAACTTGCTGCTAAACCTGAAAACACCAGTGTCTAGGCTCCAAAAAAATCATCAAAAAGCACCAAACCTGTAGTAGAAAAACAATGTCTATGCGGCAGAAAAACAACACAAAAAACCATAGTAGATACCTTTAGAAACAACGTATGGCTGCATCTAGACTCACCACCTCCCCGAATACTATAGTTACATATTGTTTGGCCGAAAAAAAATCAAACAATAAAGGACTGGACCATCCGAAACCATCAGGGAACCTCCCACTTCTGTTGTTCCTTCATTCAAAATTCCTCTCACCTCACGCTCTTGCACGCTCCAAGACCCCATACCAATATCCTGAACACATGACAAGGATCAACTCCGTCAAAGCTCCTGCTAAAAACACAAGATACACCCCTACCCCTTACTCAAAGATTTTAAGCAAAGGAAAGGGTATAGATTCCAGTTAGAGAAAGAGTAGTCAAATGATCCAACCTTGTGCTTCAACCACTGCCAAAATTTTAATTGGGTCATAAGGAATATCTCTTCCACGTCTACTACCCCTTGTCTAAAAATAATATGATTTCTCTACTCCCAAATACACCAAACCACCGTCGCCCACACCCTTTTCCAAACCAAATTTTGTACCACTGATGCATGTTGCAGACTAAAACTCACAAACTGGCATTGGACATCTTTATGTTGGACAAACTCAATCCCAATCCAACAGAAGCATAGAGCCCACACACGTTGGTCACAATAGCTTTCTATAAAAAGATGTTGTGATGATTCGTTCGACTGCTAGCACACCATACATATTAGGGGATTGACCACCCCTCTTCTAGCCAGACAACTTCTAATGGGCATTCTATCCAGGAGGACCCTCCAAGCTGTTATTAAAACATTTGAGAATGCTTTGGATTGCCATAACTGCTTGAATACAAGATTATGAGTTATGTAGTCAAACTTTGCAAGGCGCGTATAAGCTGATCTAACAGAGAAAATTCCCGAGGCTTCGACTCCCCACACCTGGGAATCCCTAGTCTCCTTATTCAAGCTAACTCTAGATATCAATGTCAACATATCGTCTACTTGTTCCTCTTCCCTACAGTACCTGACCCTTCTCCAATTCAACCTCCATACCCATACTTCATTCTCCCAACCTCCTACTTCACTGAACAATTTCCTTTGGTATAGAGAAAGAGAGTACAACCTAGGGAACATCGATTGAAGAGAACTACCACCGCACAACACGTTCACCCTGAATTTAATCTTGTTTCCTTTCCCCACTTTCCACTCTAGAACTCCATGGAACCACCCCTTGTCATCCCCCTCTCCACAGCTTTTACACACATCTCTCCACCATCTTGATTGAAGTTCTACACATACTAGACCTCAACGAACACTTGTACCATATTTCGACAAGATGATATCTTTTCACTTCCCTATTTCTTGAGCTAATAACTTTTGATTATATATATGAATTGTGTTTAATATATATACATATAATGTTTAATTTTTAATAATTACTAATATTTTATTCACATATATTTTACATTATAATAAAATAAAAAAATAAATTAATTTAAATTTTGATATTTTATAAAAAATTATTTTGTTATTCTAAATATATTTTTTATTAATATTTAATAGTAGTTTTTTAATTTAAAATTCATTTTAATTATAATTTGTATTTCCAAAAAACTTGTTTATATTAGATACAAACTTTCCACTTACTTTTTATATTTTTTATTCTATCTCTCTTAATTCAAACAATCTAATCATTAATTATTTTTTTCGTTTTTTTTAATTCATCTTTTAATCAAATAAAAGATTTAATAACGAGTTATATTATCTATATATTAAATTTATAATATTGTTTTTGTATTTATATAACTTATATAATTTTTTTATAGTAAAATATTCTAAATTAATGAATATAAATAAACTTTATCAAATAATTTTAATCATGCGACAGTTTCATTCTCATCCAAGACTCGTCTCGATCCAGGCTGGTCAAAATTGAAAACAATTATTAGAGTCTTCCATGACATTATAGAGTGAAGTATATGAGTGGGACAAATGCACCTTTGATGATTTCCAGTGTTCTACCACTAGTGTGTAAATTAAAATTATTTCTAATAGTATATTATACATTTTAACAGTTGTAAATTTATTTAAAAATAAGTCTTAGGATAAAAAGAATAAAGTACTAAATAAAAACTTTAGGTATCTTTTAGTTAAAAATTATAATTAGCCTATTATAGTCTTGTCAGAAAAAAAACACAACTCAGAGAAAATATCACTGATAATTATAACAAAGCCTATGAAAATACATTTTTATTACTGGTAAAAATGATTTTAATAGTGTTCATCTATTTTATTAATCTTTTATAGGTTAATTATATTTGTTGCAATTTTAGGTGTAAATTGAGTATTAGTTGAAATAGAATGTTAAGTTTAGATTGAGTTCAATAGGTTCATAATCTTTGAGTATAAATAGCAATGATTAGGTCTCATGTATGTCTATATATTTTAGAAAGGATTTTGATAATAAGAGTTGTGTAAAATTTTAAAACATAAATAACTTGTAACTATAATGATCAATAGAGAAAACTTATTTTTAAAGACTTTAGATTACGTCCAATTTTTTTTAAAGACTTGTTTTATTAATTAGAATTTAATTACAAACAAGTATTATCTTTATTATTTTTAATCAGATTTTACAGGTAATTTTTTAGTAGTTACTCCTTACTACAAACAAAAGAAAGTTTGATAAAAATTAATTCTCATAAAAATAATATATACAATGAATCGTTTTTTACTACAATTTTAACTTTAATGAGTGAATGATACAACTTTATAACTCTCAAAAAGCTAAAAAGTCTAAAAGACAATCACTACAATGGCTTTTATTTGCTTTTTAAAAATTGTACTTCTTATATTGATGTCTTTCATCTTTTCCGGTAGTTAGATATTTGAATATAGATATTAAAACAGTTTTTTTTATTGTTAGATCACTAGAACATATCTCCTTATGATTTTCATACTTATAGAGAGTTATAAAATAATAATTTTGATTATTTATTGTATGATGTTCATTTTAATTTGTTAATATTTATTATTCACATTAAAGAGAAGAAGTACAAAGAAATCACGGTAAGACAATTATTAAATATAAATTGATTTTAGAAAAAATAATAATTAGTTATTATATTAAATAAATTATATATTATTATTAAGATTACAAATATTATTATTATTGAAGGTAATTTATATTATTAATAAAGTTTTTAAATTGATATTTAGTAAAGGTTTTAACTCTTTCAAAATTAGTAGTTAGGTAAAAAATTAGTTTATAAATTTTTATTAATAATAAAAACTACTTTAGATATCAATAATTTTTCTACTCTATAAAATAGTATAAAATTTATTTAATATAATAATTAATTATTTTTTCTCTTTAAAATTAATTTCTATAGTGATTTTAACATTTAAATTTAATTTATATTTAATCCCCCTACTATTTTTTTTCTCTCTACTCTCATAACTTAAAAGTCATATTAACTATAAATTAGATAACTATATAAAAAAATAAAATTGAAATAATTTTCTTGCTTTTATCTTCTTTTTGAATAAATAAATAAATATATGTATAGTATAATTTTTTTTACTCTTTGTAATTATTTTCTTGGACATTCATGTTACTTTACCAATAGAGAGAAATAAGTGAGAAGTATAGTTTTTTTTAACCATTGTAGTAAAAATATCTTTTAATTATGCAAAATTCATGAACTTTAAAAGATATAGAAATATTTAGATTCTACTTAAAATTAACTTTATTACAAAAAAAAGTTTAAAAACATGATTTCAATTTTAAAATATAGAAATCATGTCTATATTTTTTTATAATGAGATCGTATTTTTAAAGATGATTTATCTATTTTAATACTTTTTTTTTAAATTTAATCTATTCCTATCTCTCGTTAAAAAAAATTCTATCAATTCCGTAAAAAACCAGAAATGTAATAGGTATACAGTATGATAGAACAAGAAAACAAAAATTAGAAGAATTTTTCAATTATGTGTTCCTACTTCATTCATAGTATTTAGTTGCCTAAAAACTATTGCTCCATTTTTTCATCAAATCCGATTAAGCTTGAGTCACTCCTACTATTAACAAACCTCAAGTTCGAAGTAAAATTTGTAAGGAGTGAATTTTAAACATAATTTAATTTTATAAAATCTACTTATAAGATAAAAGGTTTACACTCATTTATATACTATGAAATGTTTTTATTTTTAATTGATATGAGATTTCTAATACATCTCTTCATGTTGATACTCTTCAGTTTGTGTGTGAAACTATATATTTTATGGATGATCTAATATTAGTCCGATAGCAGATAGTCTCATAAGTCAACAAACTCTCGCTATAATAAACTCTAAATGACTCTGATATAATATTAAGAAGTTAAATTTAAGTTTAATTAAATTTTATAAAACTAATTTATAAGACGTAGATTTATACTCACTTATATATTATAAGATGTCTTTATCTCTAATATTGTGCGATATCCAATAAAAATAACCATAGTTTGAAAATTTTCTTTTTCTAATGTAGGTTTAGATATTTATTTCTCCATTCATCTCTATCATGTATATTTTGAAGTATGTACGATAACATTAATAAAGTAGCTTGGTACATCGTTCATATTCCATAATATACATGCAGTAGTTTTTCTCGACAGCAAAAAAAAGTGCTTACTTTGGTATTCTATTCTTACTAAATTTAAATGGAGATGGTAGTTAGCAACCGTTTGGTTGTTGGCAAAATAAAGCAATGTATTGTTTTTGTCTTTATCTTTGCATCCCAATTTATAAAACTAAAACCCAACATAAATAAATAAATAAGTATGAAGAAAACAAATTATATAATATATGGTCTTTCATACTTAGAAATATTCTGGAGTGCAATAAAATTAATAGGTAGTTGATTAGAAAAAGATAATATAGGTTAATAGGTTGTAGAACTAGGCAACATATTTGCACATGTCTGTCGCTTTCTGTGCCAAAAGAGAAACAATAAAAGAGATAATTCACTATTTTTAGTTGGAACTTCAATGTGTCATTATGAAAACAATATAAACATTGAAAATCAACAACAATGATTTTGAGAGCCAGAGAGAAAATTGGATCAATTGGTTTAAAAATATTGAATTTTATCCTATTATTGTTACTCTTTCAAATTAAAAATAATTTATGAATGTAATGATTCAGATATCTCACACACTACTTTCATTTTAGTGTGGACATCTAGTTTCATACAAAACTTTTTATGCTTAAAATTAGTTGAAAGTATTAGGATGAATCTATTATAAATTTGTATTGCAAAAATATATCCATGATTTAAAGAAGAAAAATGTTTATAAATTGTTATTGTATTAGTTTAAACACTCAAATAACATGTACAATTTTATGGTTTACGATAACATGTATCTCCAATCATGTCAAAACTATATGTACTATCTAAGTCGAAGTCGAAAGGTCGAAGGATTGGTCGAAAGATTGTTTGAAAGGTAGAAAAGTTAACAATAAAACTGAAAAATCAAATAAGAAATGAATAAATGAATAAATGATATATTAGCGTAGCAAAATCCATTAAATAGGTCAAAAACACAGGGAGTATGCTTAAAGAATATTAGATACAAAGAGTAAAAACCCAATTGAGTTTAAGGTCCAATAAGAAAGTGTTATAAATAGGTGATCAACATAAGAGGGAAGCAAAATAAATTTTATCTGATAATTAACTAAAATCAATTCTAACTTTATCATCAGAATTTCTTGCAGGTGCACAACCTACCCATGAGCGAATATCGAAACCAAAGATCGAGAGATTCAATTGACCCAGTATAGCGAGTGAAAGTCAACAAATCATACCCAAGCCTAAGCTTAAATCGAAGGAATAGTAAGATGAAAGCCTAAATCGAGATAGAAGGCGAAGAAGTCAACTTGTTTAGAAGAAAGAAGTTTGTTTCTAGGCCCCTGTAAGAACATATTGGCACCCACCGTGGGGCCGAGAAACAAGATAATCGAAGAAGTGCGGAAAGATGTGTAGAAGAGGAGAGCAGCCAGTGGAGTAGGGAGACAATCAGAATGCCATGTCTATGGTTATGTTGATGCAACTACAAAGAGAGTTTGAAACATTAAAGAAGAGTAATGAAGAGGAGTTGAGTATGTTAAGAGCGGAGAACACGTACATGAGATGGAAGTTGAATGAAGAAATAGTTTTAAACACATCGTTTGAAACTGTTCAACCAAGAACACAAATCCACCAAAGGGTGCATAATGAAGAAAGTTTTGAAGCTACAAGGAGGAGATTACTAGAGGCTTCTGCCAAGAGACATCCTTTCTCTGAAGCCATCAGAGACACCATTACTTGAAAGCTAGAAGAATTTAACCATAGATAAATATGATTGAAGTTCGGATCCTGATGAACATATAGTAGGTTACAAAACGCAAATAAGTCTGTATACATGGAATGACGCCATTATGTTCCGAGTATTTCCAACAACTTTGAAAGGAGTGACTTTAAGTTGATTTACTCAGTTGCTACCATTATCTATCGATTATTTTGATACTTTGGTAGAGAAGTTTGGTCCTCATTTTGCTACAAGTCAACCATATCATTTAACGTTGATTGCGCTGGTAAATATAAGACAGGAAAAGGGAGAATCGTTGAGGATATTTATGGAGTGCTTTGGAAAGGTGGTGTTGAGCATCCAGAATCTTAGTCCGGAGGTCACTATGCATCATATGGTTACAACATTGAGGTCGAGACCATTTGCCGACAACCTTTGTAAAAAACCGGTAACGGATCTTGATGAATTAAGGCAGCGTGCAACAAAGTTTATGAAAGTGGAGGAGTTAAGGGAGTTTCGAAATCAGGTGAGGGTTGATGTAGGAAGTGAGAAGAAGACGAATGAGAGGGAAGGAGAACATCAATATGGAAGGGTAAGGGAAGAACCTCGTGACCAAAATTTTTAGCAATATACACCATTGAGCACCAACAGAGCACGAATTCTACAAGAAGCAATGGCAATAGAGATAATTCCACCACCAAGGAAAGCAAGAACACCAGAGCGAGCTGACCAAAGCAAACATTGTCAATACCATAAAAATCATGGTCATCATACAGAAGAGTGTGTAGCTTTGAAAGATTGAATTGAAGAATTGATTCAAGCAGGGAAGTTGAAACGCTTTGTTAGAGATGGAGGAATAAGAAACAGATAAAGTCCAGAGTCGATAAGTAGAGGGTATGTTGGTAGGAGAGAAGAATAGTTGGAAAGAAGAAATGTTTGGGGGGTTGAAAAAAGAGACGAAAGAAAAGAATGAAGGGTGGAGTGACGAGACGAAAGGGGTTATCATATCCCTCAAAGGAGAATCCAGGAGTGAAGCCTAGGAAGACCTATTAGGGGTTTTTATCAACACCATTTTTGGAGGCTTCGCTGTAGGAGGAATGTCTTCGTCTGCGAGAAAGAGACATTTAAGAAATGCTAGAACTGTAAATCATGTTTTTAAAAAGAGAAGTTTACCACCAATGTTGTTTACTGATGAGGATTTCCAAGAAATTGATCCAGAATAAGATGATCTGATGGTGATAACGGTGAAGATAGTAGAGTATGCCGTAATGAAAACTCTTGTAGATCAAGGAAGTTCAACTGATATTTATTTTTGGGGAAATTTTCCGCAAGTTGCATCTGAAGGAAAAATATATGATACCATTTCTAGAACAAATACTCGGGTGAAAGGGTTGATACAAAAGGGTATATTGATTTTCCGACAACATTTGGAAGAGGAAGTGCAACAGAAACGATTAAAATCAAGTACTTGGTGGTGAATGCATGCACTTCATATAATGCTTTGTTGGGAAGGTCTACATTGAAAAAGTTGGGAGACATAATGTCAACACCACACTTGGCTATGAAATTTCCGACTGAACATGGGGATATAACAACTATATATGTCGATCAAAAAGTTGCACGAGAATGCTATGTGGCAGGGCTGAAGATGGTTCAAGAGCTGAGAATGCCGACAAGGAGGGAAGAGAGTAGAAATATGGTGACAATGGTGGATTTAGATCCGAAAATGAATGATGAGGAGAAAATGAAGTCGAGAGAAGTGACAACATATATCCAACTAGGGGAGAACGAAAAATAGTGCACGTAAGTGGGGGAAAGCATGCCAGAAGAATTAGTAAATGGGTTGATTGCAACATTAAGGAGAAATAAGGACTTTTTTGCATGGAAGACAATTGATATACCGGGAATAAATCCTGATGTTATTTCCCATAAGTATTTCATTTATCGAGAAGTGAAGTCGTTAGCTCAGAAAAGAGAAGGAATATGGGAGAAGAAAAGCGGAGGGTAGCTTTTGAAGTAACTGAAAAATTATTTCAAGCTAGTTTTATCCAAGAAGCCCAATACACGACGTGGTTAGCAAATGTGGTGCTCGTTAAAAAGTCAAGTGGAAAGTGGAGAATGTGTACTGATTACACAGATTTAAATAAGGCATGCTCGAAGGACTTGTATCCACTGCCGAGTATTGATAGATTGGATGATGGAGCTTTTGGCCAAGCTGTGATGAGTATTTTAGATGCTTATTCTGGTTACAATCAAATACAAAAGTACAAGCCTGATATACCCAAGACAGCTTTCACCAATAAAATAACAAATTATTTTTATAAAGTCATGCCTTTTGGCTTGAAAAATGCTGGAGCAACGTATCAAAGATTGATGGACAAGGTGTTTAGGGAGAAATTTGGGAGAAATATGGAGGTCTATGTTGATGACATGATTGTTAAGTCATGTGTGGTGGACGAGCATGTGAAAGATCTTTAAGAAGTCTTTGAGAAAATAAGAAAGTACAATCTACGGTTGAATCCTGAGAAGTGTGTTTTTGGGGTGAGAGGTGGAAAGTTCTTAGGGTTCATGTTGACTAATAGAGGCATTGAAGAAAATCCGGATAAATGTGAAGCAATTTTAAAGATGAGAAGCCGACAAACTTAAAGGAGGTACAAAGGTTAGTGGGAAGATTAAATACCTTGGCAAGATTTCTACCAATTCTTGTTGAGAGATCAAAGTCAACAATAAAGTTGTTCAAAAAAGGTGAAGCCTTCAAATGGAATGAACAATGTGAGCAAACTTTTTCCATGATTAAGAAAATGATAGCTGCACCCCCATAGGAACAACCTTAATCCAAGAATACCCAGAGAAAAAACTAATATACTTTGTGAGAGCCCTACAAAATGCCAAGACTAGATACCAATTAGTTGAAAAAATAGCCCTTACCCTTGTGTACACAACAAGACGCCTCTGACCATATTTTCATAATCATCAGATAATTGTGAGGACCGTCTGTCCAATAGAATTTTTTTTTAGAAAACCAGAACTTGTAGGTAGAATGGTGGCATGGTCAGTGGAGCTTTCAGAATTTGGAATCAGATATGAACCACGAGAAGCGACCAGAGCGCAATCTCTTGCAAATTTCATTATTCAATTGTTGACAACAACATATGAGAAGGACGCATGACTTTTATATTGTACTAGAAGGACCGATAAGTTTTTAGTTAGAGATGGCTTTGAAATTTGAATTTTAAACTTCAAATAATCAAGCCGAATATGAAGCCTTAATTGCATGATTAATTCTCACCAGAGACATGGGAGCTCAGAACGTCATATGCAAAAGTGATTCTCAACTAACAGTGGGACACATAAAAGGTGAGTATCAGGTAAAAGATCCTTTGTTACTAAGATATTATCATAAAGTTTTAAACATCATGCAAAGCTTTAGTAATGTAGGGATGAAGCATATCCCTAGAGAACAAAATTCAAGAGTGGACTCATTGTCCAAACTGGCAAGTTAAAGAAGGCAGACTCAACATAACTCAATTATACAACAGACTATGAATAGTCTGACAGTTGGAGTTGAAGAGTGTTCTGCTGATGTGATAGCAAAAGATGACTGGATTTAATTATATAAGGAAATAATTAAGAATCAAGAGCAAGGTATTGAAAACGATGTTAAAATGGCAAGAAAAGTCGTCAAGTTTGTCATTATAGGAGATGAGTTATATAAAAGAGGACATTCAACTCCACTACTAAAGTGTCTTTCTCAAGAACAGGTCGAGTATGTGATCTGAGAGCTTCATGAGGGACTTTGCGAACTACATTGTGATGCACAAACGATGGCAACAAAAGTATTGTGTGCTAGATATTATTGACCAACGGTATGAGAGGATTGTAACGAATATGTGAAAGCTTGTAAGAAATGCCAAGAGTTTGGTAATCTTAATCATATACCATCTCAAGATTTACAGGGAATGGTTTCATCTTGGACATTTTCCAAATAGGGGATGGACATTCTCGGTCCATTTCTATTAGTACGAGGGCAAACAAAGTTCTTGGTTGTTGCAGTAGAATACTTTACAAAATGGGTAGAAGTTGAAACTCTCACAAGAATAACTAGTCAACAAATTCAAACATTCGTGTAGAAAAATATAATTTGTAGATTTGGTATCCCGCATACTATTATAATTGATAATGACCGACAATTTATTGATAAAAAACTTATGGAATTCTATGCAAATTTAGCAGTTAAATCTGTAACAACCTCGGTTGAACATCCACAGACAAACGGACAGGCGGAGTCCGCCAACAAAGTCATTCTCGACCAGTTGAAAGGAAGACTTGGAAATTCAAAAGGACTATGGGCCGAGAAGTTATCAGAGATATTATATGCATACAAATGCATGCCACAAACAACAACTAGAGAAACTCCATTCAACCTCACATATGGTACTAACGCCTTGATACCAGTTAAAGTAAATGAACCAACTTTGCGAAGAAAAATAGAAGACTGGGACATCAACAAGAGAGGAGGCAGTAAAGAGAAGAGCATCCAAGAGGTTTAACGCCAAAGTCAAGGCGAGAGCTTTCAATAAAGGAGATCTAATATGGAGAATGAGAACTGAAGCGAAAAAGGATCCAACCCAAGGAAAATTAGCACCAAACTGGGAAGACCCATTTTGAATATTGGAAAACCTACAGAATGGAGCTTATAGATTGGAAACATTAGATGAAAAGATAATATCGAGAATATGGAACGCAAGTCATCTCAAGTTTTATTTCATCTAAACATTGTATAAAACCTTTCGGTTAAGGATGGTTTCTCATATGTAAAGAAATTTTTATCCAAGACCAAACCACTTAATGAAGAAGTTATTCATATGAAGAAAATTTTCTCAATATTTCATTCAATTTAAACCTCTCGGCCTAAGATGCTTTCACTCCAGGTGAAATCCCTCTCGAGAGTGTATTTCATTCAATTTATATCTCCTGGCCTATGATGCTTTCACTCTAGGTGAAATCCCTCTCGAGAGTGTATTTCATTCAATTTATAACTCTCGGCCTAGGATGCTTTCACTCTAGGTGAAACCCCTCCCGAGAGTGTATTTCATTCAATTTAAACCTCTCGGCCTAGGATGCTTTCACTCCAGGTGAAATCCCTCCCGAGAGTGTATTTCATTCAATTTAAACCTCTCGACATAAGATGTTTTCATTCCAGATGAATCCCTCCGATAGTGTATTTCATTTAAGAAAAACATCTCAGCCAAGGATGATTATCATTCCATTTAAATCTAATTCCTCAACCAAGGAAGTTATTATTCTAGATGAATCTTTACAGAAGGAAATAAATGTCAAATTTATCATACTTTAAGAATCTCTATGATCTAACATTTAGAAACTATGAGTCAATGAATAACTAAGTGTTGAGGTAAACTTGTTAAAATAATTTGTATGATACGCTTAAAAAGACCGAAAGATTGGTCGAAAGATTGAGAACTTTTAAGTCATATTTACATAACTTATTTCATCAAGTTATTTTCAAAGTTAAGAGGCCGAGAGGTCAAAGGATTTAAACACATATTGAAGTTGTTTAGGGTTTAAGTTTCTTTATCATAAGTTGAGAACTCCCAAGTTTAATTTATTTAAGATACAAGTTTAAAGCAATTAGTTATTTCATCTTACAAGTTCATCGTGTTGAATGGTCTAGGCCGAAAGGCCAAAAGTTTAAAAGGTCGAAAGATTGACCGAAAGATTGAAAGATTGATAAGAAGGTTACAAAGTTAAAAATATTATATTAAAGTTCAATACAATAAAAAATGGCAATCAAGGCCAAGTTAAAACATAAAACTCGACAACTAATAACAGAGAGCCATTGCAAAAAAATAAGAAGCTACAACTAAATCATTCTTCAACCTAAATAGGTGATCAACCTATAAGGTAAGTAGAGTGAATTTTATATGATAATTAACTAAAATCAATTCTGACTTTATCATCAAAGCTCTTTGCAGATACACACACCTACCCGTGAGTGGATAGCGAGACCAAAGGTCGAGAGATCCAATCGACCAAGTCTAGCAAGTGAAAGTCCACAAATCATACTCAAGTCCAAGCCCAAATCAAAGGAATAGTAAGCCGAAAGCCCAAACCAAGATAGAAGACCGAGAAGTCAACTAGTTCAAAAAAAGAATTTTGTTTTTAGGCTTATGTAACAACACTATAAAATTCCATTTTTTTTTCTCACTAATGTTTTAGCCTCTTCACACCATCTTTATAATTTTAATGTTTTATTAGCAATTTTATCGACATGAAGTTTAATTTTTCTTTAGTTTTAATGTGCTGCCATTAAATTTGTCATTATTATTAGAATTGTTACGTACAGTGTATTGTTTGTTATGAAATTTGTTGATTTGGTACCATTTTTGTTATGAAGTGTAAAATTTTATAGATTTAGAGAAAAGAGTTTAAAATAAATAGAAAATGAATAAATAAATTAAATTATCATAAACAGAAAATATAATAGTTTATTTTTTATAAGTTTTTATTTCTTGAAAACTAAATTCTCTCTCATGTCACAATAAAGTTTTAAAAAAATCTATTTTCATTTTTTCCCTTGCTTCCCAAATTAAGATTGGAAGGTGTTATTGGTCTAAATTGAGCTTAGTTAAACCGATAGAAGATTCAACCAAGTTTGGTTAGTTTTTTACTCTTTCCTTCTTCTGGTTTCTTATGAAGCTTTAAAAGTGTGGATTTGAAAACTTATTTGCGTATAAGAGTTTCCAGAGAAATGAAGCATGTTTTGGGCATTTTGTTTCTTCGATCTTGTTATCTTTAAATTATCTATGAACCCCAATTGTAGATGATTTTGATGTGGTATTTGAATTTTTTGAATCATATTGATGTTTTGATGCAATGTGTGCAATTTGAATTTTTTATGTGATTTTATATCAATTTGATTAAAATATATAAGTTGTTTTTTTATAGAAAGAAATGGTGTAATGTGTTATATATTGTTTGGTTCAATTGAGTTTGATTTTTGAAATTGATGTTTTTTATATCTTTGCTAATTAGTTGTTAAGATGAAAGATAAAAATTTGTTACTCAACACTTAAATAATTTGGTGATGGTTTGAATGAAATTTTTTGTATTCCTTAAGAATTATAATCATTCAAGTGATGAGTTAGTGCTAATTAAGAAGATTCATAAATAATTTTTACCACTCTAAAAAGTTGAAGTTTGAACGTTTTGAATGAAGAACGTGTCCAAATAATTTTTTTATCTATATCTCTTAAATGATATGCGAATGAAGGACTCATACCTAGAGAAAAGAAAAATTATATAATTTTTTTATTAACAAAAAATAAATTAAATAAAATAGAATATTTGAGAGATATTTTAATCATATATAACAAGTTTCAGACTATCTATATATCATAACCTTCAATATCAATTTAAAAGATATAAAACAGCTATGAATAACCACCAACATGGTATTACAAGCCATAGTTTATTATTCCTCTTTTTACTCTTCTAACTTAACACACATATTTATTAGTTTAAGAAATGATTTAATATATATTTATCTATTTAAAAAATTATTTAATACATATTTATCTATTCTTATTTAATGATTTCCGTAAATTAACATTGAAAGAGTTGTAAATTGAGATATAGATTGAATTTCTTCATTGAAACAGTCCCGTTTAATGATTTCAAAAGTTTTACTAAAACATTTAAACATATAAATTAAAAAGGCTAATAAAAATGGACAATCTCAATTATAAATTTTTTTTTTACATAAATTACAAAGGAATTGTCACAAAATATAAATTATTGAAACAATAAAACAAAAATAACCCAATAAAAAACATGCAAAACACTATTGTTAGAACTCAAAAAGTAAAGCTACATTAAATTTTTTTTTTCTCTTATTGTGCAAAATTCAATTAAATTTGTGACATCGAGATTATATATACACTATCATTTGTAGGTCAATGATTTTCTTTTTTGTATTGCTTAAATTTTATTTAATGAATTAATAAGAGTGTTAAGTTTCTTTTGACTCAAAAAATAATGAATAAAATTGAGCATTTCAAAGATCTTCCAATCCTTACACACAAAAACTCGAGACGTATCTATCTTATTAGGAATTACAAAAAGATCTGTATACCACCACATGAAATAAAATCTTAGAAAGGTAATCTAAAAAATAGTGATTAAAACATAGATTGGTTAGTCAAATTGCAACCAATAAACTTTGTCGTGATGTTCATACATACATTTAACCTTATACATGAAAAGCGATCCTGAACAGGATATTAGCAGTCATAAAACCACTACAATAATATAACTAGGGATGACAAAGTGGGGCGGGCCGTGCGGGCCGGCCCACGACCTGCTGGAAAAAAACGCGGGGCGGACTGACCTTTTCAACCTGCTAACCCGCATTAGCCCGCAACCCGCGCGGGCCAGCAGTGGGGCGGGCTGACCCGCTAACCCGCAAGAAAAACAAAATTGACACTTAGCAGCAGCAAGGCAACGCAATTAGGTTTTCACAAAATTTCAAAGAAAGAAACACAACACAATCGTGTCAATAATGTTTATGTTTAATGTTTTTGAATTAATGTTTATGTTTATGTTTATGTTTAATGTTTTGGAATTAGGTATTTTTAATGTTTTGGAAGTGGAAGAATAGTGATATTTGATATTTATCTTAATGTTTTGATGTTTGACTATGTTTGAAAAGGAAGAAAAAATATTTAGGTTTGATAGTAACAAATATATAGGTTTAATTTGACAATTTTTTAAGAACAAAATGTAAAAAAAAATATATTTAATTTAAAAGAAAAAAGAAAAAAGAACGCGGGTTGGCCCGCAAACCTGTGGGCCAGCTCTTATGCGGGACGGGTTGAGAATTCTAGCCCGCAATAACTTTGCGGGACGGACCAACCCGACCCGCATTTTTGTGGACCAAGCGCGGGTAGGCCAATGCGGGGCGGGCTGACTCGCTTTACCACCCCTAAATATAACAGAAAAAGCCTTGTGTATATGGATTAAAATCTAATTGGACTAATCACCCTGAAAAAAATTACAAAAATGGTATGAACTGTCATATTAAAATTCTATTTTTACCATTGGAAAATGCATTTGATTCAACAAAAACTAACCATCTTTGACATAAAAAAGATGTCCTCACCTAAATAATTCTCACTATTTGCATAATCTACTGCCTATCTGCATAATTTTTAATTTTTATTATTTATATAATGTTCTCCATTTGCTCTTCTACTCTTATAATGACTAAAATGTTATGCAACATGACTTTCTTCACCATTTTATAGTTTTGACATATAATATAATGTTAAGTAACTAGTATCAACTTTCATTCTTTACAATTAAATGTCTTTTAATATTAAAAAATATATTGCTACAAATTCAGATAGATAATATATAGAATGAAATTAAATGTTTTATTTATTGAAAAATAAGAATTCAGAATTAGTTTATTTAGTGAACATGAGAAGGTAAAAATATCAAGTAGAGTATAATATTAATATATTTAAAAATTATAGTACACCTGAAACCTTTCGGTTTTGATGACAAGTTCTTATCTGGCTTTAGGTTTGTCTTCACTTTTGGACTCTTTAAACTTTTGTTTCAAGTTGCACGTGTGTGCTAGGTAAAGGACCAAATAAAATAAGATTAAACTAAGTTTTTATCTTTTTAAAATATTGCTATTATTTTAAAAAAAAAAAGTTACTATGTACTTTAGCCTTTTTTTTTTATTTCCTGTTCCAACTGTTTTATTTGTTGATTGCTTGTATGATTCTAAAATATTATAATATATAGATAGTGTCTTCCACTAAGTTGATTTTGGTGGATAAATTTTTAAATTGTTTAAAATGGTAAAATTAAAAAATAATGAAATGAAATTTTTCCACCAACTCATCACATTTTGACTCTTTAGTGTGACTCTTTTACTTGTTTAGTTAAATTGAAAATTAACATAAACAATTTATGAAAAAAGACTTCAAAGTGAGGAACACAATAAATGCTTCATAGCAAGTAAAGGCATAAAAAGTTTTCAACAAATTGGATAATATTTGTTTTTGGTTCTTAAAAAGTAAATTTATTTATCTCCCATCTAACAAAAGTGTCCGATATGGCTTTTGTTCTTACAAAAATTTGTCCTCCCTTTGATCCTTCATTTATTAAAATAAAAACCACAATGTCAATTTATTTATAAACTATAAACAAAAACATATATTAATTTTTAAGACATTGAAAGCAAATATCCCATTATAAGAATTAAAAATATTTAACTATTTTTTATCCTAATCATCAATAATAGGTTTCATAAAATAAATTAAAACTGATGTTAAAAATATAAGATGGTGTGGGACGACTCCTATTCAAAAAGTCATGTTTGAAATTATACTTGTATAGATAAGGTGGACCTAGATAATATCTGAGATTCACTCTAACTATTGTTACAGTGTTAGTCACTCGGTCGTGCTCCCTTGTATTCTCGTTCCTCAATTCTTCACTCTTTCAGACTTCAACACATCCTCTCCTTAGCTCCTTAGTGCTCGGTCAGGAGTAAACATGCACCGATGATCAAATTAGTACTCTGTATTGAGAGTATCTATAAGGATTTAGAAAACAACCATAGAGTGAAAGTGGTATATTTTAAATGGCACCTTAATATTTTATTATTAAAATGAAAAGAACATATAAAAAGAAAATTTAGTTATTCAGGTTTCATTTTAAAAGAACCACTATCTCTCTAGAAGTTCCTTTTTTCCTTTCATCAACCTTCTCTTTAATATTATGACCTCCTCGCTCATCTGTTTGACGATCAAAGTCTACCATTAGACTCCTGGAAGCGAAGACTACAAGATTGCCCGATTAGAATCGCTGATAGATTGAGTTCATTTTTACTCTTCTCTTTGGGTCAAATTTTGAACTTGTTAGATTTGTCTTTGTCTATGCTTTGAATGTGACTCTTTTAGCTTCAAGGTTAATCACGGTTAGCTAGTGTTAGAGTTAGATTTTTTTTATCAGGGCTTTGTGGTGTAGATTAGGTTACCTTTAAGCTTTTGGTAGATTTGGAGCTCTTAGTGAGTATCTGCTCAAGTTCAGGTAAGGGAAGCTAGTCTTATTCTTTTCGATAGAACCCTAGGCTAGAAGATCTGGATGTGGGGGTGACGTGGTCACCAGTTCCAATTTTTGTTTGCAGGATTGTCTTTTTAAGAGTAAAGTAATATATGAATTGAAATGGTTGATTTTGAATGTTATATATTGATTTTAAGGTGAATAAGTTATTGAAAATGTTTGTGATTGAGAATTGAAAGTGTTTGAATGGTAATACAAATGAGTTGAAATGGATTAGAATAGTTTGTTAAATTAGTTAAAATGTGATGTTTGATGAGAATTGGTTGTTTGATCTTAGATGATGATTGACCTTGAAATCTTATATGAGTAAGAACTGTCAATTTAATATGTAGATTATTAAAATTATGAGTTAAATGACATTTGGTTCAACAATATAACAATAGCAATATATCAAATTTTTGCAGATGATTATGCATATCTCGCTCAAGTAAGATAATTCTCGCTCAAGTGAGTATAAAGTGAAAAATGAGATGCTTTCAGGTATTTTCTCGCTCAAGCGAGAAGGAATCTCGCTCAGGTGAGGCATAGGATGAAATTATGACTGCTCTCAAGTTGAATCTCGCTCAAGCGAGAGAATTTTCGCTTGGGCGAGACCCATTCTCACTCAAGCGAGCAAAATCTCTCTCAAGCTAGACTCTCTATTAAAAAACTTAAAATTTTTACTTTTGCTTTTGAAAACCTAGTTTATTATTGCATATTTTTTTTAAGTGAAAATTCTAAATCTTATTTAAAAATATGATTAAAGGAACTTAGTTATGTGTTTAAGTGAATTTTGAGATATATTTGGATTTTAAAAAAAGTTTAAAATATGATGTGATTAAATGGTGCATTGATGTGTTACATGGGATATGAAATGGTGTGAAAGTGTGATGAAGACATAGTATTTTCGGGAAAGGAAATACCGTGTTGAGATATTGTTAGGGTGTATTGATTTTCAAGCCTGTAATGAGACATCCTGACTCTACTAATATAATGGAATCACATAGATGAAATTATTCAGTTGGTGAGATTCGATGGAGATTCATATCACTTTGTGTGCGGTTTGAAATATAATATGGTCTTTCAGGTCATATGAATTTACCCTGTCATACTAGATGATGAGATATTGAGATGTTTATGCGCATGGTTGTGTGGATGTCACAAGTATGACAAGTGCAGGTCTCAGGATGCCAATTTCAATACACAAGTCTTTCGGAAATAGAGTCAAGTGTTTATGTGTTGTGAGTCAGTAGAAGTCTGACATGTGAAAGATGAATTGTGAATTTTAATAGTCACTTGATGATTTGAGATTGTATGAGACTTGATGAATTATGTTTATTAATTTGAAATTGAAATTATATAGAATTTTTTTTATAACTAGCTTAGCTTGTTCTTTGTTTGTGTTTGCTTTCTTTAATCTGTGATGATCGTGTAATTACACAGGAGTAGATGAAGTTGCAAGTAAGAGAGCTCAACAGTTAGCAGCCAGAGGATGAGATGCTTTTATTTTGGATGTTTTGTTTTTAAAATTTTGTGTATATATTAAAATCCCTAAGAAGAGGGATATATTTTGAGATACAATATGAGGAAGTAGTATATGTTTATATGTTAATTAGATATTGCATGCTTAATATATTATCAAATATGGATAAAAATAGGGATGTTACATTTGGTATTAAAGCATGTCGAACCTTAGGTGACTTGAGGGTTATGGGGTGGATTGTCTGTTCTTAAGATTGCATGTTTGAAGAACGTTTTTCAAATCTTGTTTGTGTTTGAGTTAAAGGTGTGTTCTAAATGAATATTTAGTATTGAGAATGAAAGAATCTTGATAGAGTGGTGAGGGTGCGCACTCATAAATGAATCAAGATGATTCTCTATCCTAATTCTAAAAGTTTGATGTTGAGCATATATTTAATTCGTGTGTGATATATTTCATTTTATTAAGTGTTTGTGTATTTAATTGGAAGTTGTCTTTTAAATTAACAGGTTTACACCAATATTTACACCAATAAGTATTTTGGTGTAAAACTTTATATTATGTGTTATGATTTTGTTGATAGACTCAAATTCTAAATAAATTTGAGATGCTTGCCTTTGAAAGATCTAGATGTTATCTTCTGAATGAATTGATTCTTTATCGATTTTATTCTTATAGCTTGAGGAATAAAAACTAATAGTTTCAAAGTCTCTGGAATATAAAAAGGATAGTTACCCAACCGGTGTGGAACAATTTGCAAGTTAGATATAGTTGTTCCATGGTTCAGTTTCAAATAGATATATATTATGGAGAGTAAATGAACAGTATGTGGGAGGATTAAAGATTTAAGCTTGTGTTTCCATATAGAGTAACAGAGTTCATTTCCAAGATGAAAGTAGGAATTTTCCTCTTTGATCCGGAGCTTGGAAGATGTTAGTGTCAATAACACAATATAAGATGGCTCTAACTAAACAACAAAGCTTAAAAGGAAATTTGAGATTTGGTGGAGAAAGAAGTTTACAAGTTGATTTTGTCATCCTTAGAAGTATCAATGATATTGGTAAAGAGGAAAGAGACATCTTAGTTGTGCTTATGCTTTAGTTAGACAAAGAAAATTGTTGAAAGGTAGCAGACAGAGAAATTACTTGGATAGGAGAAAAATTTTCATGCATAATGGATGTTGTTTAGTTCATATGGATTTGAAAGCATTGTAAGATTCAGAATTGACACACTCTTTTATGTCAAGTATGTAGGTGATGAATTTGAATGTTATTCCAGGGATGGATTGACTCTTTGCCAATCACATTCTCAAAGTTGTGCTCAACAAAAGATAGTGTTTCCAAATTCCAATGAGTCAGAATCTATGTCTACTCAATAAATGTGGTCTGAATTGAAGGAATGATCAAATTGTTTTATAATATTAACTCATATGGAAGTGAAGAATGAATATGAAATTGTTGGGTTTAATAGTGCCAAAGTTCAAGAGGGGGGGTGAATTGACCTTTTAAAACTTTCTCACAAAAACAGTGTTTAACACAGTTAAAAAGAAAATAAATCGATTTATGTGAAAATGAACAGATTTATTTCGGCACTGTTTTTGTTTGAAAAGCGTTTATGCAGCAAGGTTAATCACAAGATTATGCAGATAGATTTTCCAGATGCACACAC